>Ga0099827_10002315_pt1 | contig 10465 bp, 4 predicted proteins | sample CZO8metaG_FD_79339 | JGI IMG/M metagenome (GOLD analysis project Ga0099827, IMG submission 79339) | Vadose zone soil microbial communities from the Eel River Critical Zone Observatory, Northern California, USA - CZOApr15con1.8 metaG | ecosystem: Environmental > Terrestrial > Soil > Vadose zone ...
GGTCGGCGGCGGCCTCTGGAAAACGGTCGACGGCGGCGCGAAGTGGGCGCCCGTCACCGACGGCCAGATCAAGAGCTCCTCGGTCGGCGCCGTCGCGGTCTCCGAGTCGCGCCCCGATGTCGTCTTCATCGGCATGGGCGAGTCGTGCATCCGCGGCAACATCATGCCGGGCGACGGCGTCTACAAGTCCGCCGACGCCGGCAAGACTTGGATGCACGTCGGCTTCTCGGACTCCGACGCCATCTCGAAAATCCGCATCCACCCGACCAACCCCGACATCGTGTTCGTCGCCGACTTCGGCCGCTACGGCCAGGACAGCGAGGAGCGCGGCGTCTACAAGAGCAGGGATGGCGGCAAGGCGTGGAAGAAAGTGCTGTTCAGAAACGCCAGGACGGGCGCCGTCGACGTCGAGATCGATCGCAGGAACCCGACCGTCATGTTCGCCGCGATGTGGGAGGCGTACCGCATCGAGTATCAGATGTCGAGCGGCGGCCCCGGCAGCGGGCTGTTCAAATCCACGGACGGCGGCGACACCTGGCGCGAGATCACGCGCAACCCCGGCCTGCCGCAGGGCCTGGTCGGCAAGATCAGCATCGCGATCTCCGGCGCCGACTCGAACCGCGTCTACGCGCTCATCGAGAACGAGAACGGCGGCCTCTTCAGCTCCGACGATGCGGGCGCGACGTGGAAACTGGTGAACGCGGGGCGCAATATCCGTCAGCGCGCCTTCTACTACACGCACGTGTTCGCCGATCCGAACAACAAGGACGTCGTGTACGCGCTCAACACGAGCGCGTTCCGCTCGGCCGACGGCGGCAAGACGCTCGCGCAGATCGGCCAGGGGACGCACGGCGACCACCACGATCTCTGGATCGACCCGGACGATTCGCAGCACGTCGTGATCGGCAACGACGGCGGCGGCGCGGTCACCTACAACGTCGCGGCGGGGCCCCAGCGCTCGTGGTCGGGCCAGGGCTTTCCGACCGAGCAGTTCTATCACGTGATCACCACGAGGCACGCGCCGTTTCACGTCTGCGGCGCCCAGCAGGACAACAGCACGCTCTGCATCCCGAGCAACAACGCGATGCCCGGCCGCGGCGGCGGCGGGGGCGGCGGCGGCGCCGGCCGCGACACCGAGCCCTTTTATCCGGTCGGCGGCGGCGAGCCGGGCTACATCGCGCCCGATCCAAAGGACGTGGACGTCTTCTTCGCAGGCGCGAACAACGGATCGTTCCTCACCCGCTTCAACCGCCGCACGGGAGAGCTCCGCGAGGTCGGCCCCTATCCCCGCTTCTTCTCCGGCGAGAACTCCGCGTCGGTCGTCGAGCGCTGGCAATGGACATACCCGATCATCTTCTCGCCCGTCGATCCCAACGTCCTCTACACCTCGTCGCAGCACGTCTGGAAGACGATCAACGGCGGCCAGACGTGGGACCGGATCAGCGGCGACCTCACGCGTCACGATCCGAAGACGATGCAGGATTCGGGCGGGCCGATTACGCACGACATGAACAGCCCGGAGATGTACGCGACGGTGTTCTCGCTCGGGCCCGGCAAGACCGACGTGAACGTCATCTGGACCGGATCCGACGACGGCGTCGTGCACGTCACGCGAGACGGCGGCCGGAACTGGACCAACGTCACGCCCAGGGAGATGCCCGACCTGGGGCGCGTCAGCCAGATCGACGCGTCGGTGTTCGACGCGGGCACCGCCTACATCGCGGTCAAGAAACCGCTGCTCGAAGACTTCGCGCCGTACATCTTCCGGACGCATGATTTCGGGCGGACCTGGACGAAGATCGTCGCCGGCATCCCGGCGAACGACTACGCGCACGTCGTGCGCGAGGATCCCACGCGCCGCGGCATGCTCTACGCCGGCACCGAGCACGGCCTCTACGTGTCGTTCGACGACGGTGATCGCTGGCAGGCGCTGAAGGGTGGCCTCCCCGACACGCAGGTGTCCGACATCTGGGTCGAGGCAAACGAGATCGCGATCGCGACGCACGGCCGCGGCTTCTACGTGCTCGACGAGGTCGGGCCGCTCCGGCAGTACGGTTCGGCCGCAACGACCGCCACCGACGCGTATCTCTTCAAGCCTGGCGACGCGATCCGATCCGCGCGGCCCGCGCAGATCACGTACTGGCTGAAGAAGCCGGCGCAGAAGCTCACGCTCGAGATCCTCGACGGCAGCGGCCAGATCGTGCGCAGCTTCAACGGCGCGCCGCCCAATCAGGCGCGGGGCCGGTCGGGTGGAGCTGGTGGGTCGGGTGGGCCTGGTGGGTCGGGTGGGGCGGCTGGGGCAGGTCGGGCGGATGCGACGGGTGCAGCGGCAGGTCAGCCGACTGCAGCTGCGACGAACACGGCTGCGGAAGCGGAACAACCACCGCCGGACGAGGAAGAAGGCGGCGGGCGCGGACGCGGCGCTCCGCCGACGGCATCGATGGCGGCCGGCGTGAACCGCTTCACGTGGGATCTGCAGTACGCGCCCGTGACGCCGTTCCAGGGGATGGTCCTGTGGGGCGCGACGACCAACGGCCCGACGGCGCTGCCGGGCACCTATCAGGCAAGGCTGAACGTCGACGGCCGGACGCTGACGCAGCCGGTCACCGTGAAGAAGCACCCGATGTTCAACGTCAGCGACGCCGATCTGCGCGCGCAGTTCGAGCTGGCGAGCCGGATTCGCGACAAGGTCAACGAAGCCAACGACGCGATCATCCAGATCCGCCGCATCAAAGCGCAGCTTGCCGACCGCGTCCAGAAGGCGAACAGCGCGGACGTGAAGGCGATCGCGGAACAGTTCGCGAAAGAGATGAGCGCGGTGGAGGAAGACGTGTACCAGGTCCGCAATCAGAGCAACCAGGACCCGCTCAACTTCCCGATCAAGACCAACAACCGTCTCGCGTCGCTGCTGCGGGTCGTCCAGGCTGGCGAGGGCAAACCGCTCGGCAACGCGGAGCCCATCTTCAACGATCTCCAGGCGGAGCTGAAGGCGCAGACCGATCGCCTGCAGAAGGTGCTCGGGACCTACCTGCCGCGCTTCAACCAGCTCGCGCAGCGGCTCGGAATCGATCCGCTCAGCGAGAGGTGAAGCGGGCGATGCGGTTCTGCCATGCCGATTGTCGTCGTCCACGGAGTGAACACGCGGAACACCGAGCCTGGTTACAAGGCGCGCCTCGCCCTGATCACATCGCTGCTCGGCACGCACCTCGCCGGCGCAACGGTGAACGGCAAGGCGGTCATCGATACGCAGCCCGATTTTCCGTATTGGGGTGACTTCGCGGCGAGCTTTGCGTGGGACATGGCGTCGCTGCCGACGGGGCAGATCGACTCGCTCGGCGGCGGCGTGGACGCCGATCTTCGGCCGCTGGTCGCCGTCATCCACGATGCCCTCGGCGATCTCCAGAGCGCCCAGGCGCAGCCGCTGCTGACGCTCGCCCGCAAATCGCTGCCGCAGTCGGTCGCCGTGCTGTCCGACGCGTTGATTCAGAGCGCGAGCGATCACGACGCGGATCGCGTGGCGGCGTTCGTCGCGTCGGCGCAGGCGTACGCGGAGGCGAACCCGAATCCCGCGTGGGTCGCCACCGTCACAACCGACCCGCAGTTTCTGAATCGCCTCGTCACCGAGATCACAGGACCCGCGCCCTCCGGCTTCGTTCAACCGCTTGGCGCGGGAGGATCGATTATCAACGCGCTGTCGTCGGCCGCCGCGAAACTGAAGAATGCGGTCACGTCGGCGGCGAACGCCGCGCTCGATCGGACGGGTGACTTCGCCTCCACGAAGTTCCTCGCCTGGGAGCGGCGGCCGTTGAACGGCATCCTGGGCCGGTTCTTCGGCGACGTGTTCGTCTACCTCGACACGCGCGGCGACAGGGTGAACCCCGGCCAGATCCTTCAGGTCATCATGAACGCGATTCGGCAGGCGGCCGCGCGAAAGCCCGGCGAGCCGCTGATCGTCATCGCGCACAGCCTCGGCGGCGTGATCTGCTTCGATCTTTTGAGCTTCTATTGTCCGGACGTCGCCGTCGATCTGTTCGTCACTGTCGGATCGCAGGTGTCGCAATTCGAAGAGATCAAGCGCTTCAAGACGAGCGATCCGGCCATCCCGTCCGCCCGGCGGCCGCGCGCGGCGGCGCCCGGCAACATCAGGCACTGGGTCAACGTGTTCGACGAGGTCGACATCTTCGCGTACGCGTGCGACAAGGTCTTCGATCGCGTGATCGACTTCCGCTACGATACGCGCACGTACACGATCAAAGCGCACGGCGCTTACCTGGAACAGGACCGGTTCTACAGCCGGTTGCGCGCCCGGATCGATCAATTGCCATGAGCCTCGTCTGGCCCGCCTCGGAAGCCGCGATCGTCACCAACCAGCCTCGTCTCCACGCGTTAGTCGTCGGCGTCGCCGATTACCCGCACCTCAACGGCGGCGCCGGGCCTCTCGCTCTGGATCCGCTCGGTCTGTCGCAAATATCCACGCCGCGGCACACCGCGCCGGCGATCGCGGGCTGGCTGCTCGGCGCGTATAACAACCCGGCGTGTCCGCTCGGATCGGTGGAGCTGCTGGTCTCGCCGGCTGCCCAGCTCACTCTCCCGAAAGCCGGGACGCGCCCGGTCGAGTCCGCCACCAGGGCGCGCGTCAAAGCCTCGTTCAACAGGTGGCAGGCGCGGTGCACGACGCGGAGCGACAACATCGCGTTTTTCTACTTCTGCGGGCACGGCCTGGAGAAAAGCGCGCAATTCCTCCTCCCTGAAGACTTCGGCGATCCTGCGACACCGAACCGGTGGGAGAACTGCATCGACTTCGACGGGATGCGAACCGGGATGAGGAGCTGCGCCGCCGACACGCAGCTGTTTTTCGTGGACGCCTGCCGCGAGACGCCGTTCGGCGTGCTCGCGCAGTTGAACGTCACCGGCGATCCGCTCATCACTGCCACGGTCACCGATTCCGTGAACTGCTCCGCGGCTTACTACGCGACGACCCAGACGCGACAGGCGTATGGACCGGACAACGGCGTGACGTATTTCGCTCAGGCCGTGCTCTCCTGTTTGAACGGCGTCGCGGGGCTCAACAAGCAAGGCCGGTGGATCGTCGATACCTTTTCGCTCGGCGGCGCCATCGGCCAGGTCATGACGCAGCTTGCGAGGCGCTACCGGCTGCCGCTCACGTGCAATCCGAACGTGAGCGGCATGGGCGTCATCCATGAGGCCGCCTCGCCGAGAGTCTTCGCCGCCGTCGGATGCACGTCGGACGCTGCGAACAATGCCGCCGAGATCGTGCTGAGCAAGGGCCCGGTCGTCATCCGGTCGGCGCCCGGCCAGGTGAAACCGATCGTGCAGGAAGTGGACGCCGGCAACTGGAGCATCGACGTGCGATTCCCGGGCGGACAGTTTCCAGCGCAGCCGCCGCAGCAGTACATGCTGATGCCTCCCGTGTTCGAAGGAGTGCCGGTGCCATGAGCAGCGATCTGACGATCACTTTCGCGCCGGACATGCCCGCGGCGACCGTCGAAGTAGTCGCGCCGGACTTTCAGGTAGTCGGCCGCGTGATGCTCGCCGGTGGCCGCTCGAAAGTGGTGCAAGTGCCGTCGGAAGCGACCTTTCTGCGCGTCCTGATGCCCTTCGGCGAGACCGTGACGCTGCAGGATCCCGGCAACCTGTCGCGAACGATTTCCAAGGAAACGCTGTCGAGCAAGCTGACCTCGCGGCGCCCTGGATACGCCGAACAGCTCGAGAGCGACGAGTCGTCTCAGGATCGGTCCAGCCTGTTCGATCTGAACAGGTACCACGCCCTCCGCGCGAGAAGCCTCCCGGATATTCCAGCCGGGTCCGAGAACACGCTGCCGCTGTCCACGTTCGGACATGCGCGGCTGCTGTCCGGGCAGACTCCTCTCCCGGGTACGTCCGTCAGCAGGAGCCGTGAGGCTCACTGGCGGATCGCCGGCGGTCCACTCCAGCCGCCGCTCGTCCTGCGAATCGAGCGTCCACAGGAAGCCGCGTGCGAGATCAGGATTCCCGCCGACGCCGATCACGTGTGGGCGCGCGCGGATCGCCTTCGCGACCACGACGGGATCGCGTTCAGCGTGCGGCTCTCGACGACCGAGCCGGCGGCCGACACGATTCTGGGTTATCTGCAGCGGGGCGATCTCTACTCCGCCGAGGCGATGACCGAGTGGATTGCGGAATCCGAGGAGCTGCTGCTGTACAAGAAGGCCGATCCGTATGCCGCGGCTGTCGGCGCATATCTCCTGCTCCGCCTCAAGCGGTTCGCGAACCTCCGCGACTGGCCGAAGAATCTCGCCGACCGGTTCGAGTTTCTACCAGACGGCTGCGTCATCTGGGCATGGCAGCTCATTCAACAGCGATCGGCCGACACCGCTCAGATTCGGAATTACCTGATCAAGGCGACCGAACGCGGTTTGCCCGTCTACGCGGAAGGCTTGCGGCTGCTCATCGAGGGCCTGCGGCTCCTGGGCAAGGACACGGCGACCGCGCTGGCCGGCCTCACCGACCGCGCGGGCGTGGTGGTCTGGGATTCTCCGCTCACCACGACAATTCACGTGGCAGCGAACCACGCGCCCACCGCCGACCGCCAGCCGATCGTCTACGACGTCGCGTTCTCGGCGCGAAGCTGAGCGCTACATCAGTTAATCCGCACGCAGCGCGTCGAGAGGGCTGAGGCGCGCAGCACGGCGCGCGGGCAGCCAGCACGCGAGCAGCGCGACAGCCAGCAGCGTCAGCGTGGTGGCCGTGAAGACGCCCGGATCGCGCGGGCTGACGTCGAAGAGCAGCGACTCGATGAGTCGGCTGCCGGCGAGCGCGGTAGCGAGGCCGACCGTGATGCCGGCGAGCGCAACACGGCCACCCTGTCGCGCGATCATGCCCGCGACGCTCCCCGGGTCCGCACCGAGCGCAAGGCGCACGCCGATTTCACCCGTGCGCTGACTCACGATGTAGGACATGACGCCGTAGATGCCGATCACGCCGAGCATCAGCGAAACGCCCGCAGCGATCGCGAGCAGGACCATGGTGAATGCCATCTGCGCCGAGGCACGGTCGAGCGCGTCCTGCAGCGTGCGCACCTCCGCTAGAGCCAGGTTCGCATCAATCGCATCGATGGCTCGCCGCACAGATGACACCAGCCCGAGGGGCGGCGTCGCGGAACGCACGACGTAGCTCATCGCAGCGACGTTCGGTCCAACCAGCGCAGCCGCGGGGATCTCGGGCCCACCGGCGATGGACATCGGCATGTACAACATGGGCGTGGGTCTGGCCTCGGCCAGCGCCCTGATGGGCGTATTCGAGACGACGCCCACGATGGCGAGCCACGTGAGGTTCGGCGCCTCCCCCGGTCGTGGCGGCGGTTTGTTCGAGGCCACGTGCTCGCCGATGGGATCCTGGTTCGGGAAGAAGGCGTCGACCAGCGCCTGGTTGACGACGACGATCGGCTCGCTGCGATCGACGTCGCCCCGATCGATGCCGCGGCCGCGGAGCAGCCGCATGCCCATCGCCCCGATGTAGCCGCCGGCGACCGCGCGGAACAGGACGATCGGCCGGGGCGCGTCTTGACGTTCGGGTCGACCTTGCACGCGCAGTGTGTTTCCGTAGCACCCGCCCGAGAGCGGCAGGCACGTCGACGCGGAGACCGCCGTGACCCCCGGCAGCGCCGACAGCCGGTCGAGCATCGCGCGATGTGCCGCGGCGGCCGCGGCGCGATTGGGGTATTTGCGATCCGGTAATCCGATGCGGAACGTGAGCGCGGACCTGACGTCGAAGCCTGGATCTTTCGCGCGCAGCTTCTGGAAACTGCGAGCCGTAAGACCGGACGACACGAGGAGCACCAACGCCAGTGCGATCTGTCCCCCCATCAGGAGGTGGCGGGCGCGGTGGCGGGCGCGGCTCGCCGTGTGGCCGCGTCCGCCCTCGTGCAGCGAGGCGGCGAGCGGTGCGCCGTGCAGCAGCGGAATCGCGCCGAACGCCAGCGCGGCCAGCGCGCTGAGCGTAAACGTGAACGCGAGGACGACTCCGTCGAGACGGATTTCCTGGAGCCTGGGCAAGTTGGGCGGCCCGAAGGCCACGAGCAGTTGCACGGCACCCCAGGCGAGGGCCAGGCCAATCACTCCGCCCGCGATCGAGAGCAGCACGCTCTCGGTGAGGAAGTAGCGCGCGATGCCGAGGCGGCCCGCACCGAGCGCCCGGCGAACGGCGACTTCGCGCTGTCGTGCCTCGGAGCGGACCAGGAAAAGGTTCGCGACGTTCGTGCACGCGACGAGCAGCACCAGGCCCACCGAGGCGAGCAGGATCCACAGAGCGCGCGTGACGCTCCCGACCGTTGCTTCCTTCAGTGTGACCGCCGTCGAGCGGAGCTTCTCCTCGGCGAGCGACACGGCGAGCGGAGAGCTCGGATGCGACTGTGGCAGGTCCGCGATCAGGCCGTTCAGCTCGGCGCGTGCATCCTCGACGCCCGCACCGTCGCGTAACCGTGCCACACACGTGTGCGTGAAGATTCCGAACCCCATCGCCCGCGTCACCTGATCGGGAATCCACACGTCGACGCGGGGATCCGGGAACGCATACGACGCTGGCATGACGCCGACGATCTCGGTCGGCACGCCGCTGAGGGTCACCGGCCGGCCGAGGATGCCCAGGTCGCCGCCGTACCGACGCATCCAGAGTCCATGTGACAAGACCGCCACCTGGCGAGCGCCCGGCGCACCTTCCTCCGAGGTGAACCAGCGACCGCGCTCCGGTGAGACCCGCAGCACCGATGCCAGTGAGGTTGTCGCCCGCGTGACGCGGACCCGCTCCGGATCTCCGTCCCCGGTGAGTGTCAGCTCGTCCGCCCGGTACGCCGCCACGGCCTCGAGCGTGCGCGCGCGATCGGCGTACAGATAATAGAGTCCCAGCGGCATCGACTCGAACGATGGCGCGTTCAAACGCGGTACGCGATGGTCGAGCTCGATCAACCGGTCCGAGTCCGGGTACGGCAGTGAGTTCAGCAACACCCGTTGCACGACCGCGAAAATCGAGGCGTTCGCGCCGATCGCAAGCGCCAGCGTCAACACCGCGGCCAGTGTGAACACCGGACTTCGCACCAGCCTCCGCGTCGCTTGCCGAATCTCCTGCCCCATTCCCTCCCTGCGTCCCCTTCTCGTCCGACGTGCGGCCCCTTTTTGGCTCAACGCGATCATCAAAAAGGGGCCGTACCCCTTTTTCGGCATGCGCCGAGCCAAGCGCCTTCGGGATTAGACGGTGCCCCATGTCGACGGGTTCGCCAACACTACAATTTTGTTGGTCACAGGTTCGCCTCCAATCCGCGCTCGCCGCGGCTGGAGCGATCAGCGGGCGGGGGTGAGCCGCCAGAGCTCGACGCCGTGGCTCGGCACCGAGACTGATTGCGTCGCAGCCAGCATGCCGACATCGGCGTGCGCCCACACGTCGCGCACGCGATAGCCGCCGCACAACTGGAGGTCCTCGCACCGGATCGTCACGTGCGCAGTGGCGTCGCCTCGGTTGAACACGCCCACTGCGTGCGCCCGGCCGGCGAGCGGCCTGGCCCAGATTTCGACGTCGCCATCACTCTTCACGCGCCCGGCCTGACGGCCGAGCGGATCCTGATCGATGGCGATCACGTCGCGGTTCGCGAGGATGCTCAGAATCTCCGGCGCGACGGTGCGGAGATCATTTCCCGCCAGCAACGGCGCCGACAGCAGTGCCCACAGGCTCATGTGCGTGCGGTACTCGGTGGTCGTCATGCCGCCGTTGCCGATTTCGAGCATATCCGGATCGTTCCAGTGCCCGGACTTCGCAAGTGGACCGTGCTCATCCTGGCTGAACCCGATGCGAGACATGGACTCCCAGTTGTCGGCGATGTCGCCGGTCGTCCGCCAGAGATTCCCTCCGACGTCAGCGCCCCAGTTCCAGACATCCTGGCGCCCGTACTGGCAGAGGCTGAACACGATGGGACGTCCGGTGGCGCGGAGCGCGTCGCCCATTTTCTGGTAGATGGCCGGCATGTCGCTGTCCGCATACAACCGCGCCGCGCCGCACCAGTCGTATTTCAGATAGTCGATGCCCCACGCCGCGTACGTGCGCGCATCGTCGGCTTCGTGGCCGTAGCTGCCTTCGTACCCCGCGCACGTGAATGGGCCGGGCGACGAGTAGATGCCCAGCTTCAGGCCCTTGCCATGTACGTAGTCGGCGAGCGCTTTCATGTCAGGGAACTTCCGGTTGGTGAGTATCCGACCCGACGAGTCGCGGCCCGCCTCCCACGTGTCGTCGATGTTCACGTAGACGTACCCCGCGTCCCGCATGCCGTTGGCGACCATCGCGTCCGCGATCGCCCGCACAGTGGCTTCGTCGATGCTTCCTCTGAAGCGATTCCAGCTGTTCCATCCCATCGGCGGCGTCCGCGCGAGGCCGTTGTCGGGAACCGCGTGCCGAGCGGGCGGAGGAATGCGCTCCGCGA
>Ga0099827_10002317_pt1 | contig 10460 bp, 9 predicted proteins | sample CZO8metaG_FD_79339 | JGI IMG/M metagenome (GOLD analysis project Ga0099827, IMG submission 79339) | Vadose zone soil microbial communities from the Eel River Critical Zone Observatory, Northern California, USA - CZOApr15con1.8 metaG | ecosystem: Environmental > Terrestrial > Soil > Vadose zone ...
GCGGCGATCGTGCGGCAGAAGTCGGTGACGGCGCCGCCGATATCCATCAGGTCGTGATACCCGAACGGCACGCAATGGTCGAAGGGCGGGAAGCGGACCATGGACGAAGCCGGCGGAACGTCCGCGTCATACAGCGCCAGCACCGGGCGCCCTCGCCCCAGCAGCCAGCCCGCCTCAAAGCCGACGCCCGTGCTGCGGCCCGTCATCTCCATGCAGCCGGCGTCCGCCTCCAGCAGCTCGCGGTGCATCATCTCGGCGATCAGCTCAGGACGATCGAGGCCGGGCCGGTAATCGGGATCCGCCACCCGCTCGGCGAGGATGCCGGCGCCGAACTCACGCAGCGCCCGGTGCGCCAGCTGGATCGCCTCCAGGCTGCGCGGACCGAGTTCGCCGCTGACCGCACGGCCGAGGTAGACCTTCACGGCTTCAGCACTCTGGGGACGGTCTTCCGCCTGGGCCACAACCCGATCATCAGCATCACCATGCCGAGCACTGGATCGAACGGCAGGACGATGCCGCCGAGGAGCGCACTGAGCCAGCGCGGCCGGAAGCGCCGCATGGCCGGATTATCGGACATCGCCGGGCGGTGTGCCTATCTCGCTCGACGCCAGCGCATCGGCCGGTTCGTCTTCGACATCGAGGGGGTTGGCGTCATCGGGATGCACGTCGTCAGCGCCTGCCTCACCCTTCTTCCGCCGCGCCGGGCGTTCCGCCGCCAGGGAGCGGACATCGAGACCCTGCCGAAGCAGGTGGATGCTCTCCAGGTAGGAGAGGCGCTCCACCAGCCAGCCCACCCGGTAATGCACGGCGAACCAGGTTTCGTTGGGCGCTGGGTGACGGTGGCGGCGCCGCCAGCGACCCACCGCTTCCTTAAAGGTTGGGGCGAAGCCGCCTTCGCCCCGACGGTCGGTTCCCAAATTGGCCGGCACGTACGGATTCTAATTCCCGGTCGGCGCCGCCCCTCCGGTTCTAGAGGAGTTGGGATCGCGATAATTCCGGAGTGCGGCTCAGCGAGATCATGGCGATGGCCAATCGCCTCGCCGGCTGTGCGCAGACACCGCCCGACTCGCATGTTTACGTCGACGGTGAGGTGCGGCGGGTCTTTGTCGGTATCGACGTCGACCTCGGCGAACTACTTCTGGCCCGCTCCCTTGGCGCCGACGGTATCATCGCCCACCATCCGATCGGTTCGCGCGCCCGGCTTGGCCTGGCGGCGGTCATCGAGCGGCACGAAGCCCAGATGCGGGCGGAAGGCATCCCGGCCGAAGTCGCCCTTAAGAAGATGCGTGACCGCCAGCGACCGGTGGCACACGCGCTGCACACCACCAACTACGATCGCGTGGTGGATGCGGCGCGCCGGCTGAATATCCCGACGATGAATATCCACCTGGCCGCTGACCTCATCGGGCGCAAGTACTTCATCGACTTCGTCGGCCGGGTCGTTGACGGCGGGGCGACGACGGTTGGCGGCCTGATCGGCGAGCTCAAGACGATCCCGGAAATGGAGGCCTCGCTGGTGCAGCCGGAGCTCTGGCTGGGGGAGGCAAAAAACCCGGTTGGACGCTGGGTCGTCCAGATGGCGGCCGGCACGAATGGTGGGGCGGCCGTCTATCGCACGTATTATGAGCACGGGATTGATACCATCCTGGCGATGCATATCGACGAGAGGGACCTGAGAGAGCTGGAGCAGTTGCAGCGCCACGGGGCAAACCTGGTGATCACGGGCCACATGCCAAGCGACTCCGTCGGCATGAACCGGGTGATCGATGCCCTGGAGAAGCAGGGACTCGAAGTTATCGCCGGCTCCGGAGTTATACGACCGTAGACCACCCCCAGGAGGACCGCTTGGACGCATCAGCACCCCATGCATACGGCAACGAGGCGGAGCGCCGCTACCACCTGCGACGGCTTGACGACCTGCTGGAAGCGCTGGAGCGGCTCAACCTCGCCGAAGCCAAGGAGCTGCCCGCCGCCGTCAAAGCCCGGATCGAGAAGGAAGGCATCACGGTCGAGGACGGCGCCAGCTTCAGCCACCTGATCGAGATGGTGTGGGCGCAGCAGGAGAAGTACCTGATCGATCTCAAGGCGGACCGACGCAAGGGATCGCGTCGCGTCGGCGACGGCGTCATCGCCTCGCACCGCGTCCTCGATGCGTTCATCCTGGGCCGGCTCAACATCGCCGGCAAACGCCGTCGCCGGATGACGGGCTAGCCGAACAGCCAGGCCGCAGGCCGCCAGCGTTCGCGTCATTACGGCTAATCCACCGTGCCGACGCCGCGAGCCGCCAACTATGGATAGGCGCGGCCGCCGAAACTTTACAAACTTAAGAGGTTGCGACAGACAGCTGTCGCAAGTCTAGTTCATGATCGAAGCATGGCTGCGGTCGCCGCACGAAGAGGACCGTCGATGGGGCAAGTCCAGGACGCCGCTGGGCGCTTGCGGGCGGCGACCGACGAAATGCGGCTCCTGGTTCGCGGGGCGGACGGGCCCGTCCTCGCCGAGGCGCTGATCCAGGTTCGAGAGTCCGGGGTCGACCCGCTCGAGGCGGTGTTTGTCGAAGGATTGCGGCGCTTCGACGAGTCTGGAGAGTACGCCGCCGACGGTGCGATCGGCATCGTGGCGTGGCTCCGCTCGAACTGCAAGCTGTCCGGTGGCGCGGCCGCAGAACGCGTGGTCATCAGCCGCCAGCTCGAGCACCTGCCGGGGACCCAGAAGGCGTTTGCCGGTGGCGATCTCGGTTACCAGCATGTGGCCGTGATGGCGCGCACCGCAGAACACGTGGGCGTCGCCGCGGTTCGGCGGCAGGAAACGGAACTGCTGAAGGCGGCCGCTGCAACGGACCCCGGTCAGTTCGCCGGCGTTGCCAAGGATTTCGAGCACCGTGTTGATGCCAGCGCCGTTCTTGCCGAAGCCAATCGCGCATACGAGCGCCGCTACCTGCACATCGGCGAACCGCTCGATGGCACTGTCCGCATCGACGGACTGGTCGATACCGAAGCCGGGGCGATCATCCGCAACGCCATCGGCGCGTTCATGCTCCCATCGAGGGACGACCTGCGCACGCCGGGTCAGCGGCGCGCTGACGCGCTTGTTGACGTCTGCCGCTACGGCCCGGGCCGCAAGAGCGTCGACGGCGCGGGCCCGCGGCCCCAGTTGGTCATCAAGGCCAGCACGGCGACGCTTGCTCGGACCGCCGGCTCACCGGCCGGCGAGCTGGAGGTGGGTGGCACGATCCCGGCTGAAACCGTGCGCCGGCATGCCTGCGATGCCGCGATCACTCGCATCCACGACCATGGGGAGCTCCAGCACGAGATCGGCCATGCGAGTCGGACGATCCCGCCGGCGACGCGTCGGGCGCTGGCGGCGCGCGACCACCACTGCGTCTTCAATCGTTGCGATCGGCCACCGGTATGGTGCGACGGGCATCACCTCATTCACTGGGCAGACGGCGGGCCGACCCTGCTTGAGAACCTCGCGCTCCTGTGTCGACCGCACCATCGAGTGGTCCACGAAGAGGGCTGGACGCTCGACCGCCGCGACGGACGGTTCATCGCCTCGCCGCCAGGCTCTGGCTCAGTGCTGCAACTCAAACGCGCCGACGCCCCCATGCGTACGTAAGCTCGACGACTTCAACAGGCGCAAACGCGGCTTGCCCTAAGGACGCGCGAGTGACTCTAGTAGCCTCGTCGACTAGGCGGCTTTGTAGCGGCCGAGTTCTTGTTCCAGCTGTTGAATGCGGAAGAGTAACTGGTTGATGTAGCGCTCGCGCCCCATCAGCCGGGTGTTCATCGACGCGGTGGTCTGCAACTGCTCTTTGACACGGTCCCAGCGTCGCACGTTCTGGATCGCCACCGCCGCCTGCTCGGCAAAGGCCTTGAGCTGCTCGATGTCACCGGCCTTGATCGGGTTGAGGTTGTCGTAGTAGACATTGAGGACCCCACTCACCTCGTCAGAGACCTCGACCTCGGAGCGGTTCAGGAGCATGCCATCGTCCATCGCCTCCTGCGCGGTGGACTCCCCGCAGAGCACCGAGATGATGGTTTTGAGCCCAGCTTTCTCGACCATCTCGACCAGCGAGGGCGGGAGCATCTCGCGGATCGGCGACACCCAGGGCTTTCCCGTCCGCATGACATCCCCGGCGGCCGGGGCGCCCCAGGCGATCGGTTGCTGGATGACGGCCTCTGCGACGCCCTGCGAGCCGACCACCTCGAGCTCCAAAGTCTTGCGATTACGCAATGCCAGCAGCGCCGCCTTTCCCCCGACGAGTTCTTTCGCGCTGGAGAGCACGAACTCGACCACTTGCTTACTGTCATTCGCCGTCGACAGCTCTCGCGCCTTGCGGACGAGCGTTGTCAGATGGTCCTCTCGCTGCTTGAGCAGGGCGACAAGCCGCGCGTTGATCAAGGCGTTCGCCGCGTCGGTCGCGACGCGCGCGAGATTGCGCAGGTCGTGGTCGGTGAACGGGTCGCTGGCCGAGCGCGCCAGCGTCAGCACGCCGAGACCGTCCTTGCCGGCGAGCAGGGGGACCGCAACAAAGGAGCGTGGTTGGTGCTTCGGGTCCGATGCCTTGAAGCGGGCGTCCGTCCGGCTGTCGCGGACCAAGACTGGTTCTCGATGCGACAGTGCCCAGCCGGCGATGCCTTCGCCAACCTTGAAGCGCGACATCTCGCTGATCGCGATTGGGCTGTTGCGCGCGGCTTCGACTTTCAGTTCTTCTTGCAACTCATCGACGAGCGCCAGCGTCCCGCGCTCGAAGCGGACGAGCTCGGACGCGGCGTCCAGAATGCCGTCCAACGCGCCGCGCCATTCGACCGACGACGAGAGTCGCTGGGCAGCCTTGATGGTGGCCTGCGAGGTCTTCACGGCCTGCTCGGCCTCGGCCAGCTGAGCCCGAGCCACGTCCCAGCGGGCGGACAGCGCGTCGAACTCCAGCTGCAGGTGATGGTGCGCGGCCTGCGACTCGAGTGCGCGCTCGAGGTCGGCGTGGAGCCGGCCGTTGGCACGCTTCAGCTCTTCGATCTCGGATTGCAGTCTCTTGGTCCTGTCCTCAACCCCTTCCTGCTCTACCTTGAGGGACGCGACCTCGGCGTCGCGGGACGCGAGCGTGGCATGCGCCGTGGCGAGCTGGCCGGCGATGCGGTCCCGATCGGCTGTGACAGTCGCCCGGCTGCGGGTTACATCCGCCAGGCGGGCGGTGAGGTCCTGTCGCTCCCGGTCCAGCGTCTCGTAGGCGGTCTGCAGGGTGGCGTGCGAGGCGACGATGTGCTCCAGCTCCCGCACCCGGGCGGTGTGCTGGTCGGCGACGCTGCGCTGTTCGGCGACCTCGCTCTCCAGCGTCGTTGCGCGACCGCGGTGCCGGCCGAGCTCGTTTTCGGTCTGCTCGAGTAACTTCTGATTACGCTCCAGCACCCGTCCCTGCTGTCGATGGGCCTTGAGGAGCTCGGCGAGGTCCTGGCGCAGGCGTGCCTGCGTCGTGGTGGCCTCCTCGAACTTCACCTGGAGAGACCGGCCGTCGGATGCTGCGTCAGCCACCCGCCGCGCCTGCGTGGGTGACGCGGGTGCGATCGGTTGCGGGGTCACGGCCGGTGGTGTTTTCGACACCGAAGGTTGGGCCGGCGACGCCCGCTTCTCCACCGGTTTTCGCCGCCGAGAGAATGACCACCTCGGCATGGGTCAGTCCGCCGTGGCGCCCAGCGCCGGATCGCCGCCGGCGAGGCGGGTCTGCCCCTCGATCACCTGTAGGCCGGCCTGGCCGAACACCTCGGTTGGGAAGTCTTCACCATTGGCCTTCAGGCGGGGCAGCAGCTTCGGCACCACACCCGTCCAGCGGAAGGCGCCGAGCACGTTGCCCTCTTCGTCGATCCCGGTCTGGTCGAAGACGCAGATGTCTTGCATCTGGATGTGATTGCCGGTGATCCCGATGATTTCGGAGATGTGCGTGACGACCCGACGACCATCACGCAGCCGGGCTTGCTGCACCATCAGCGTGATGCCGCCGACGATCTGTTCGCGGATCGCCTGGAACGGCAGATCAGAGCCGCCCATGATGACCATGGTCTCGATCCGGTTGAGGGCGTCCTTGGGACTATTGGCGTGAACCGTGGTCATGCTGCCGTCGTGGCCGGTGTTCATTGCCTGGAGCATGTCGAGCGTTTCGGCGGCACGGCATTCGCCGACAACAATGCGGTCGGGCCGCATCCGCAGGGCGTTGACGACCAGGTCGCGGATCGCGATCGCGCCGCGACCTTCGACGTTGGCGCTGCGCGCTTCCAGGGTGACCAGGTTGCGCTGCCGGAGCTGCAGCTCGGCGGTATCCTCCACGGTCACGACCCGCTCGGTGTCCGGAATGAAGTTCGACAGAACGTTGAGCGTCGTGGTCTTACCGGAGCCGGTGCCGCCGCTAACCACCATGCTGACCCGCGACCGAACACAGGCGCGGATGAAGTTCGCCATGTCGTGGTTCAGCGTTCCGAAGTTGACGAGGTCCTGCACCTTATACGGCACGCGCGAAAACTTGCGAATGGTGATGCTCGATCCCTGCACGGCGAGCGGCGGAATCACGATGTTCACCCGAGAGCCATCGGGCAGGCGAGCGTCGACCATGGGCGAGGATTCATCGACTCGGCGACCGATCCGAGCCACGATCCGATCGATGACCCGGCGAAGCTCGCGTTCGTTCTCGAAGACCAGCTCGGTCTGCCCAAGGCGACCCCGGCGCTCGGCGAAGATCGTCTTCGGTCCATTGACCATGATTTCGCTGACCTCCGGATCCTCGAGCAGGGACTCGAGCGGACCCAGACCGAGGACGTCGTGCATGATCAGCTCGGCAAGCTCGGCGCGGTCGTGCTTCGTCAGCTTGAGCTTGGCCTCTTCGCAGTACTCATCAGTAAGCTCGGTGATCCGGCGCTGGATCACGTCGCTGCTGACCGTGTCCGAGTTTTGGCCGAGCGCCGAGATCAAGCGCTCATGGATGGTCCTCTTGATGCCGTCAACGTTCTGGATGCGCGCCGCGACGTTCTGCGGCTTGACCACCAGGCTGGACAGACCGGGGGGCGGCCCAGGCTCGCCCTTTTCCGGCTTCTCCGGAAGCTTGCCTTTGTTGAGTTTGTCAACGAGCAGCATGTGTCCTCCTGATTCAGCGGCAGCGCCGGCCGTATCGGGGAGCGTAGCCTGCGCCGGCCCCCCGGCTTATCCGCCAGTCAGCCCCTCTTTGGGCCGAACGGCGGATACCCGGCGCAAGCCTCTCCGTTAGCAAAACGTGCGTTCCAGTCGATTCCGGCACAGAGTCGAGGCGGCGCCGAGCCGCGCCGCCTAACTAGCCTTCCGTTCCGGAAACTCGTCGAGGAGGCCATGCTGGGTCGCCCAGACGGCGGCCTGCGCTCGGGAGCTGAGATTCAGCTTGCTGAGGATGTTGGAGATGTGGTGCTTGACCGTCTTGTCCGAGAGGAAAAGGTCGGCGGCAATCTGCTTGTTGGTCTTGCCGTGGGCGGCCAGCCGTAGCACCCGCTTTTCCTGATCGGAGAGCGCAGCGCGGGCGACCTCGTCCGTGCTGGCGGCCATCTTCCGGATCCGTTCCAGGACCTTGCGAGTCACCTCGGGATCGAGCAATGAGCGGCCCTCGGACACGGAGATCACGGCATCGATCAGCCCGGCTTTGTTGATCTCTTTCAGGAGGTAGCCGGAGGCGCCGGCCATGATCGACTCGTACACCGCGTCCTCGTCCGCGTACGAGGTGAGCATGATCACCTTGCTCCCCAGGTTGCGTCCCAGGATCTCGCGGCAGGCGTCGATGCCGCTGCCTCCCGGCATGCGGACATCGAGCAGGACGACATCGGGACGCAGGAGCGCGGCCTGATACACGGCATCCTGAGGGGAGGCGGCTTCACCGACGACCCGGATTCGCGGGTCGGATTCGAGGATCGATCGCAGCCCCAGCCGGATCATCTCGTGGTCGTCGGCAATCAGCAGGCGAACCGTCACGGTACTCATCGGCTGTACGGAAACACCGCCTCCAGCCGGGTGCCCGCTCCCGGCGCGCTCTCCACCTTGAGGGTGGCGCCGAGCTCACGCACGCGCTCCTCGATATTGGCCAGGCCGTGGCCCTGCTGGATCGCCCGCGCCGGCCGGGCATCGACATCGAATCCACGTCCATCGTCCTCGATGACGAGCCGGGCCCCGCTGGCGACGAAATCGAGCGACAGTGTCGCGTGCGTTGCCTCCGCGTGCTTATAGATGTTGGCCAGCGTTTCCTGGATGATGCGGAAGAGCGCAATCGAGATCGCGGGTGAGAGCTCCTCCTCGGCGGGCGCGCCCACCTCAGCCTGAACCCGGATTCCCGTCGCCTCCTGAAACTGGCGACAGAGGTCGAGCACCCACTGGCCGATCTCTTTCTCCTTCATGATGATCGGCCGCAGCTGGTAGATGAAGGTCCGCATCTCGGAGAGAACGTGGTTGGTCTGCTGAATGGAGCCGGTCAGCACCGGCGCGACGGCATCGGGCTGCTCGGCCACCAGGTCACGCGCATGCTCGAGCTGCAGCCCGAGCGCGTAGACGTACTGGACCAGGCCGTCGTGCATGTCGCGAGCGATCCGGTTGCGTTCGGCCACCACCGCCATCTCGTTTTGCTGCTCCTGGACACGCGCCTGGAGCCGCAACCGCTCCATGCCGAGCGCCACCTGGCGGCCGATCTCATCCAGTAACTCCACTTCGGCGGGGGTCAAGCGCTCGGGATCGGCAAAGCCGACGATCAGGGCGGCGATCATCCGGCCCTGCCAGCGGACCGGGACGGCGGCCAGCGCGTGGGCCTCGCTATGCGACCAGAAGGCGTCGTCGAACAGTGCCGGGCGCGCCGTCCGCTGCACCACGAGCGGTCCGGCCGCCTCCTGCAGGGCAGCCATCAGCGGCAGCGCCGTGACCGGCTGGCTGCGAAGTGACTCCAGGCCGAAAGCCGGCGGATCCGCGGCATCGAACGCCGCCTCGATGATCTCGCCCTCCTCGTCCGGCAGGATGACGGCGGCAGCAGTGGCACGCATGGCAAAAGCCACCTGTTTAACGGCCCGCTGCAGCAATTCCGTCGTAGTGACCGCCTCGCTCCCCGCCTGCGCGGTGGCAAGGAGCGCTTCGGCGCGCCGCCGCGAGGCGCGTTCGGTTTCGAAGAGGCGGGCATGGTCGATCGCCACGGCGGCCTGGCTTGCGATCGCCTCCACCAGCCGCTGATGCTCGGGACCGAACGGCTCCTTGGCTGCACGGACCAGGACCATTGCGCCCAGCAGGTTGTCCTGGGCGCGAAGCGGCGCGGCGAGGACAGTCTTCGCCCGGCGCTCCGGACCGGTCACCTTGTAACGAGCATCCTTCGAGGAGTCCTGGATCAGCGCCGTGGCGCCGTGACGAACCACCCAGCCGACGACGCCCTCGCCCACCTTGAAGCTCTTCACCTCTTTGAGCGCGACCGGAACCCCCAGGGCCGCTTTCACGTGCAGCTCACGCCGAGTGTCGTCCAGCAGGAAGACCGTGGCCGCATCGAAGGCGAGCAGGGCATTCATCCGCTCCAGGATCTCCTTGAGCGTGCGGTCGAGATCGAGTGAGGTGCTGAGCGCGGCGCTGACCTGCGTTAGCAGCCGGTATGAGGGGGCCGGGGTGGGGCTGCCGCCCGGGATGACACGGAGCCGGCCTGGGTCGACCTTACGAGCACGCTCCGTCATGGGCCGCAGAATAGGTGACGAGCGCGAAGGCGGAGTCCATGCCGGTGTGACAATCTCGTTACACGAACCGCCTCAAACGCTCGCATGGCACTAAAGCGCCGCTCGCGTGGGCCGGCGGGCCCGCGCGCCGGGCCTCATAGGTTATTAATGAGCGCTCGATAAACTGGGGGCGTGAGGCGGCGCGGCGCGGTACTCCTAATTGCTGCTGCCTTGCTCGTCGCGTGCGATCCGGTCGCCCCCAGGTCCACCGGGCCGAGCGCAGAGTCGGCGCTCGACCTCATGTTCCAGAACAAGTACGCCTCGGCAACCACCCAACTCCAGGACTTGATCCGCGCGCACCCGCAGGACGCGAAGGACCACGCCACCTACGCCCTGGTCCTCAACTACCAGACGAAACAGAAGCCCGCCCTCGACGAGGCGGTCAAGGCGCAGAAGCTCGCTCCCAACGACGGCTTCGTGCTCACGGTCCTGACCCGAGTCGAAGACTGGAACAGCGAGTTGCCGTCGGCTGCGCGGGACGGCGCGGCCGCGGTCAAGGCGGCGCCGAACTCGGCTCTCGCCCATGCCTTTTACGCGGAAGCGCTCGCCGATGTCGGCCGGTACGACGAAGCCAAGGCGCAGCTGACCAAGGGCGCGGACCTCGCCAAGAAGGGATCAGCCTACGACCGAGGGGAGGTCGAACGGAACTGGGCCAACTATTACCGCGATAAGAAGGACTATCCGCAGGCGCTCATTCACCTCAAGCTGGCGGCCGGCGCC
>Ga0099827_10002318_pt1 | contig 10460 bp, 10 predicted proteins | sample CZO8metaG_FD_79339 | JGI IMG/M metagenome (GOLD analysis project Ga0099827, IMG submission 79339) | Vadose zone soil microbial communities from the Eel River Critical Zone Observatory, Northern California, USA - CZOApr15con1.8 metaG | ecosystem: Environmental > Terrestrial > Soil > Vadose zone ...
AGTGCGGCGACCTTGTCTTCGAGTTCGGCCTCGGTGATGCGCGCGGGGATGGGCGGCTGGGCATCTGAGAGCGGTGGAGCGCCGACGAAAAACCCGGAGTAGCCGGGTTTGAAATGCGTCAAATCGAGATCGTTGCCGGAGATGACCGGGGCCTGGGAATAAAGACCGTGGCGAAGCTGATCAAGCTGCTGCTGCGTGGCCTGCAACTCTGTTTTGAGCTTCTTGGCTTCAGGACTATCGCAGCCTGTGGCCGGTGGAGCTGGCGCTTCGGTAGTTGCGGACTGCAAGGGAAGGGCTGCGCTTGGCAAGGAATACTCCACTTGGAGGTCATCGTTGGTGATGATTTTCGGATGCCGAGTGGAATTCGCTATGCGCTCGCGGGTGTTGCGGGCAGCTTCCACGACGGATTGGGTCTGAGACGGCGATTGCCGTGGGCGCGCGGGCACGGCAAAAGCGAGGGGCAGAGAGGCTAGGAGGAGAGGTGTGGCAAGCAACGACGTTACTACGTGCGATCCCAAAAGCCCCGGGAAATTGTTCTTAGTCATAGCAACACCAAGCGTCTGAATGGGTAAGGCTATCATGTGAGATGCTCGATCGGCGAAAAAAGTTCGGGCAAAGAAGTTTGGTCACATCGGCTTGCGTGTGGATGAACAGTGCGCCACGGTCCCTCCACTCCGCGGCCGGCGCTCGGAAGGTGAGCGGCGGAAAAAGCCGGCCGCTCCGGTGGGGATGACCCCGGGGAGAGTCGCAGTTACGGCGCGAGTACAACCCCTTGTCCACGCGGAGTGGGCACATGCTATACTTTGTAACTCGTCCCTAGGTGGTTTTGCACTATGGGCCGGTGAGCAGATTCGGGCCCGTGCCCGGCGAGGCGGGCAGCTTGGCGCCTTACGCTTATTAGGGGGAATTATCGCAGAACGCAACTTCCGGCAGAGTGACCGCACGCGCGTGAATGAGCGGATTCGGGCTCGCGAAGTCCGGGTGATTGATGAGCAAGGTGCCCAGCTTGGGGTGATGCAGCCGTACGAGGCTGTTCGTATGGCGCGCGAACGGGGACTGGACCTCGTGGAAATCTCGCCGACGGCGGACCCGCCGGTTTGCAAGATCACCGACTACGGGAAATTTCTTTACCAGCAGAACAAGCAGGCGCATCAGCAGCGCAAGAGCAGCCGCGGCTCGACACTCAAGGAAGTAAAGTTTCGGCCGGCGACCGCGGAGCACGATTATCAAGTTCGTAAGAATCAGATCATCCGATTCCTGGGGGAAGGGCACAAAGTGCGCGCCATGATTTTTCATCGCGGACGCGAGATGGCACATCAGGAAGTGGGCCGCGCCAAGATGACGCGCCTACTGGGCGAGATTGGTGATCACGGGCAGATTGAGACGATGCCGCGCATGGAAGGCAATGTTCTGGTGGCGCTGCTCGCTCCCAAGAAGGGCGCGCCCGCGGCGAAACCGAGTTCGCCGCAGCCCGCGCAGCAAGCGCAATAGCTTTTGCAAGCGCAAGAGGAGAAATTGCGGGCCATGCCAAGAAATTCGACTAAGCCGAAAAGGAAACTGAAGACGCATCGCGGGGCGGCCAAGCGTTTCAAATTTACGGCTACAGGCAAAATCGTCCGCGCGCATTCCGGCAAGCGCCATTTCACGGGCACCAAGGCGCAGGGACGCATGCGCAAGCTGAAGAAGCTGACGCTGGTCAACCGTACGGACGAAGCCGCAGTGAGGCAAATGCTTCCCTATGGCTAAATCTTTGCGCCGTCATTCCGGGCGCATCCGACGTGTCCTAAGCTGTGTGCGAAGGATGAGGATGCGCGAAGAATCTCAGGGCAGTTCTCAACTCGATTTGCAAAGTTGAGGAGCAGTACAGCGAGGCGCAAGCACTCGCAAATCGTGCCAGGCAGCGCTTCACGGGTGCCTGCCGGCCGATACGAAGCATCAACCGAGACAAACCCGCTGCGTCGGCTCGTTTTCTGCGACTGACCGCGCCTGTTTTGTCTCGACAAAAACAAGGAGAAACCCATGGCACGCGTAAAACGCGGCACGAAACGCCGCGCTCGCCGAAAGAAGTATCTCAAGCGCACAAAGGGCTTTTTTCTTACCAAGAGCAAGTTGTACCAGTCCGCACAGGAGGCTGCCAATCGCGCCGATCGCTACGCCAAGCGCGACCGCCGCGTCAAGAAGCGCGAGTATCGCCGCCTGTGGATTCAGCGCATCGGCGCCGCCGCGCGCCTGAATGGCTTGACGTATGGGCAACTGATTCATGGGCTGAAAACCGCCGGCGTGACGCTCGATCGCAAGGTGCTGGCCGATCTTGCGGTCCTCGATGCCGCCGCATTTGCGCAACTGGCCACGAAGGCCAAAACCGCCGCGCCGCCGCCGAAAAAGACGTAGGGGCGCAGCATTGCTGCGGCCCCATCTCGGCTAGGTCATTGTCATGAGCACGCCCGAAAACAAAACGGCGCTGCCTCTCGTGCATCTCGGTATCACTCGTCCCGAGGAGCTCGCAACCCTCTTCGCCGGCCTTCGTGGGCGCTTTGATGAAGAGTGCGCGTGCGCCTGCGACGAGTCTTCCTGGAAACAATTCCGCGACGCCTGGCTGGGCCGCAAGTCCGGCGTGCTAACACAAATAACGGACAACTGGCTCAAGCCCGCCAGTCAGGAACTCAAGCGGGTCGTGGGCCAGGAGCTCAATCAACTCCGCGCCCACGTCGAGTCCAAAGTCGAAGAGCGCCGCAAGGCCATCGAAGCCGGCACGGAGGAAGGCGCGCTGGCTCGCGAACGCGTCGATCTCTCTCTCCCCGGCGTCATCCGCCCCATTGGCTCGCATCATCTGATTCGCCAAGTGTTTCAACAAATCGAGGATATCTTTTTCTCCATCGGCTTCTCGGTCGTGGAAGGCCCGGAGATCGAAACGCCTTACTACAACTTCGAGGCTCTCAATATTCCCGAGTTCCACCCGGTCCGCGACGATATGGACACGTTTTACCTCGATCTGCCCAAGGGCGAGGCGCAGCCGCTGCTGCTCCGCACACACACGTCGCCGATGCAGATTCGCACGATGGAGAAGGGCCAGCCTCCCGTGCGAGTGATTGTTCCGGGCAAGGTCTATCGGCGGGACAACCCCGACGCCACGCATTCGTTCATTTTTCATCAGGTCGAAGGCCTGGCGGTCGATCACGACATCACCTTTTGCGATTTCACGGGCACCATCGAATACTTTGTAAAGCAATTCTTCGGTCCCGGGGTGAAGACGCGTTTCCGTCCCAGCTATTTCCCATTCACCGAGCCTTCGGTGGAATTTGACGTGTCCTGCATTTTCTGCGGCGGCAGCGGCTCCGCAGCAGGCGGAGGGACCTGCTCGAAGTGCAAAGGCTCCAGGTGGATTGAACTGTTTGGCGCCGGCATGGTCGATCCGGCGGTGTACGGGTTTGTGAAATACGATGCGAGAAAAGTGAGCGGCTTCGCTTTCGGCATGGGCATCGACCGCCTAGCCATGCTCAAATATGGCATCGACGACATACAAGTGTTTTTCCAGAATGATGTGCGGTTTCTGCGCCAATTCCCATGACTTTTACCGATGCCAAACAGCGCTTCTCTGGCCGCGTCGCTGACTACGTCCGCTACCGCCCGAGCTACCCATCCGCTCTGCTCGAGCTTCTGCGCGGCGAATGCGCTCTTCGCCCCGGTCACGTGATGGCCGACATCGGTTCCGGCACCGGCTTTCTGAGCGAGCTGTTCCTGAAAAACGGCAATCGCGTCTACGGTGTTGAGCCCAATAAAGACATGCGCCAAGCCGGCGAAGAATATCTGGCCTCCTACGACGGGTTCTCGAGCATCGAAGGTTCTGCGGAAGCCACCACTCTGGATGATGCCAGCGTGGACTTTGTCACCGCCGGACAATCCTTTCACTGGTTCGAGCCGGATTCTGCCCGCCGCGAGTTCGTTCGCATCCTCAGGCCTAGCGGATGGATGGTGATCGCCTGGAACGATCGGCGCATGGAGGAAGCGCCATTCACGCGTGCGTACGAAAATATCATCGAGCGCTTTGGCATCGACTACAAAAACGTGAAGGACTCGTATCCTGAGGCGGAGCGCATCCGGAGTTTCTTGAGCGCTTTCTCGCGGCGGGACTTACCGAATCATCAGATACTGGACTGGGACTCGCTGTGCGGCCGGCTGCGCAGCAGCTCTTTCACTCCCACCGAAGGTCATCCCAATTTCGCGCCCATGATGGAGGAGCTGCGGAAGCTCTTCGACGCTTACCAGCAAGACGGTCAAGTGCGCATGGACTATTTCACGCGCGTTTATTACGGGCAGTTGAAGGCCGGCGCATGAAAATCGTCTACAACTGGCTCAAAGACTTCGTCGAGGTGGCGGCGACGCCCGACGAACTCGCTTCGCGACTGGCTTTGTCGGGCACGAACATTGGCGGCATCGAAACAGGCGCACACGGCGCGGTCATTGACGCCGAAGTTTCTTCCAATCGGCCCGATTGCCTCGGACACTACGGCATCGCCCGCGAGGTCAGCGCGGTTTATAAACTTCCGCTGAAGTCTGTTTCGCCCAAGCCCCAGGAAAACAAGACTGCAAAAGCCAGCGACGCCGCGCGTGTGGAGATTCAATATCCCGAACTTTGCGGCCGCTTCACCGTGCGGGTGATTCGTGGGGTAAAAATTCAGCCGTCTCCGCCATGGCTAAAGGAGCGCCTCGAAGCCTCTGGCGTCGCCAGCATCAATAACGTGGTTGATGTAAGCAATTACGTGATGCTTGAGCTCGGGCATGCGCTCCACGCCTTCGACTACGACAAAGTGCGCGACCACCGTATCGTTGTCCGCCGCGCCAAGCCCTCGGAGAAAATTCGCACCCTCGACGGCATCGAGCGCGTGCTTGCCCCCGGCATTTGTGTGATTTGCGACGGCGACGGTTCGCGCGCCGTGGGCATTGGGGGGATCATGGGCGGGGCCGAAACAGAAATCTCCTTCTCCACCAAGAATGTGTTGATGGAGTGCGCCTGGTTCGATCCCATTGCCATTCGCCGCGCCACGCGCATCCTCAAACTGCACACCGAAGCCTCCACGCGCTTTGGCCGTGGCGCCGATCCGGAAATGGCCGAGCTCGCCTCGCGCCGTTGCGCCGAGCTAATCCTGCAACTTGCCGGAGGCGAACTCCTCGCGGGAGTGGTCGATGTCTACCCCGGCAAGCGCGCGCCTAAGAGAATTCTGCTTACACGCGCCGAAGTCTTGCGCGTCATGGGCGCCGACGTTCCCGACAAACAGATTGAATCCAGCCTCCGCGCGCTCGGTTTCGCTCCCGTGCGTGTCGATCAAAATCGCGGCGCTGAAGGGTCGCTCCTTGCTGCTTGGGAGTGCACGCAGCCTTCCTGGCGCGCGGAAGTCGAGCGCGAAATCGATCTCATCGAAGAAGTTGCCCGCATCTACGGCCTCGACAAATTTCCCCCGCGCCTGCCCGCAGCCCGCCAAGGCGCCGCGCGCCTGTCGCACTATGAAGCAGAAGCGCAGCTGCGCGAGCGCCTGATCGGCCTCGGCTACCGCGAAATTCTCACGATTCCGCATGTCGCCGAAGATCGCGACGCGCTCTTCCGTCCGCCCGACGTGCAACCCGCGCGCCTCGCCAATCCGCTTTCCGAAGAAGCCAGCGTGCTCAAGTCCACCGGCATCGTGACCATGGCTGCAGCCCTCGAATGGAATCTCAACCGCGGCCAGCGCAACGTCCGGCTGTTCGAAATCGGCCGCCACTATCGACTGCGCGGCGCCGTATCCGTCGAAATTCCGATCCTCACGGTTGGCGCCACCGGCGAAGCTCGCGAAAAAGGCTTGCACGACACGGCGCGAGATTACTCCTTTGGAGATTTGAAGGGTGACGTCGATGCACTGGGGGCTCTCGCGGGTGGTTTGACGTGGAACGAAGGCGGGGCCTCGTGGCTGCATCCTGCTCGCCGGGGAACCATCTCGCTCGCAAGCGGACCGATCGGCGAAGCCGGCGAACTCACGCGCCGCGTAGCCGAAGAGTTGAAGCTACGCCAAGAAATTTTCCTCGCCGAGCTGCAACTTCCACCGTTGTACACCGCCATCCGCACAGCCGAGGAATCCCGGAGGTACGAGGCTGTTCCGCGCTTCCCCGGCGTCGAGCGCGATTTCTCGCTTCTGCTCTCGGACGGAACGCACTTTTCCGATGTTGTCGCCGCGATTCGCTCCCTGAACATCGAGGAGATCGCGTCCGTCGAAGCAATCGACCTCTTCCGCGGCAAGAACGTCCCCGTCAGAAAATACTCCTTGCTCGTGCGCGTCACCTTTCAAAGCCGTGAAGCGACTCTGACCGAAGGGCAGCTAACGGATTTCTCCGCGCGCATCGTCGGCGTCCTTGAGAAGCAGCTAGGCGCGCAGCTGCGCGCTTCGTAACTTACCTGTCGTTGAAGACATGTGCGCGCTTCCCCGAGAGCCAGACTTTCTGAACGAAATTCCGGTTAGGCGAGCGCAATCCCCTATGGCGAGACAGATGCGCCGGCGGGTGCTTGCGCCCGATAGGAACTGTAATATTCCACTTTGTTCAGCAGTTCGCGGAGGCGCTTGCGCGCTTTGTGGAGCTGGGATTTGGAATTGCCGATGGAACAGCCAAGCATGCGGGCGATTTCGTTGTGTTCGTAGCCGTGCACGTCGTGGAGCAGGAACATGGATCGGTAGCCTTCGGGCAACTGCTCGATGGCGGCATGGAGATTGACGCGATCGAAAACGCCAGCCAGCCGCAAGTCAGGAACACCGATCTCGAGAGCCGGCCGATCCTGTTCGCCATCGGGGCTGATCATTTCATCTAGCGAAGCCGGAACGGGTCGTTTCTTGCGAAAGCGCATCAAGACAATATTCGCGGTCAGGCGGTGCAGCCAGGAGGAAAAGGCCGATTCGCCGCGGAAGGTATGAATTTTGCGGAACAGCTGGAGAAAGGCTTCCTGCGTCAGGTCCTCGGCTTCCACCGGGTCGCCCGTCATGCGCAAGCAAAGAGCGTAAACGCGGCGGCTGTGTAGGTGATAGATGGTTTCAAACGCGGCCGCGTCACCGAGCCGTGCGAGCTGGATGGCGTCGCTGAGAGATGTACTTTCGGGTTTAAGCGGCCCGCTCGGCCGGAAATGCGGCTGGCGGGGCGCGGATGAGCAGGATTTGTCCAGCGGCCGGGGCTTGGAACACGTGCACGCCCGGAAAGCCGTTTTCACGGGTGCTGTCGCGCTGGCACTAACGACCTGCAAACCAGTATTCATGGAATCGCGAGCGATGCGCTGCTCCGTTTTTCTAATTTGAATGATTCCCGACTACAATGATCCGGCGCTGCAGCGAGCGCGTTGTCAAACAAAGGTCAAATGGATGTCACGTTTGTACGTGGCGTAAAGTGCTGTTGCCTCAAGGAGTTAGCGGCTTTTGCGGGGCCGAGATGCGGCAAGCAGGAGGGACGGATGCAGACGGCGATAGTCACGTGGACAGGTGAACAAAAGTTTATGGCAATGAGTCCGTCGGGACACGCGATCCCGGTGGATTCGGATCGCGAGTCCAACAAAGCGCCGGGGCCGATGGAACTGGTGCTCATGGCGCTAGGAGCGTGCACGGCGACGGATGTGGTGGTCGTGCTGCAGAAGAAGCGGCAGAAGCTGGAATCGCTGGAGGTTATCTGTTCCGGTGAACGGGCCAGCGAACCGCCCACGGTGTGGACGAAACTAGAAATTCTGTACCGGCTGCGAGGAGAATTGGATGAAAGGGCGGTCAAGCATGCCATCGAGTTAAGCGAGGAAAAATATTGTTCGGTTTCGGCGATGTTGAAGAAGACCGCGACAGTGAGTTGGCGGTGTGAGATTGTGCGAGGAAATTCGTAGCCTGACAGCTGAAAATGGCTGTGCTGTGGCGCTGCTACCTTTTCGGCTTGGCATCGCATAGAATTCTTCGACACTCGTTTCATGGAAAGAACGCCGAGGAGACCTATGTCCCATCGGATTGCCGCGAAGATTACCGGTGTCGCCGGGTACGTTCCCCCGAAAGTGCTGACCAACGCTGACTTGGAAAAGATGGTGGAAACCAACGACGAGTGGATTCGCACGCGCACGGGTATTCGCGAGCGGCGCATCGCGGAGGCCGGTACGGCCAGCTCACATCTGGCAACGGAAGCCGCCAAAACGTTGCTGGCGCAAACGAAAACGGATCCTACGGAAATCGACTTAATTATTGTGGCCAGCGTGACGCCGGACATGCTTTTTCCCGCAACGGCTTGCCTGGTGCAGGACCGGCTGGGAGCGAAGCGCGCGTGGGGCTTCGATTTGTCGGCGGCATGCTCGGGATTCGTGTACGCGCTCACGGTGGGAGCGCAGTTCGTGGGTTCTGGCGCTCACCGGAAGGTGTTGGTGATCGGCAGCGACGTAATGAGTTCGATTCTGGACTACAAGGATCGCGCGACGTGCGTTCTGTTTGGAGACGGTGCCGGAGCCGTGCTGCTGGAGCCGGCAAAGGACGGCGAGGGCATTTTAGATTTTTCACACGACGTGGACGGCTCGGGCGGTCTGTATTTGTACATGCCCGGAGGCGGCTCGCTGCATCCCTCGACGCATGAAACCGTGGATCAGAACATGCACGTGGTCCATCAAGAAGGGTCGCAGGTGTTCAAGTACGCGGTGCGGCGTATGGCGGAACTGGCGGCGTGCCTGCTGGAGCGCAACGGGTTTACGAGCGACGATCTCACGCTGGTTGTGCCGCATCAGGCCAATTTGCGGATCATCCGCGCCATGCAGCAGCGGCTCGGCTTGGAAGATTCGAAGGTGTTGGTGAATATCGACAAGTACGGGAACACCACCGGCGGAACGATTCCGCTGGGATTGCGCGACGCGGTGGAGCAGGGACGGTTGCGCAAGGGCGACCTGGTGCTGCTGGCCGCCGTGGGTGCGGGGTATACCACCGGTGGGCTGTTGATGCGGTGGGCGTATTAGAAGACAGTTTTTAGTTGTTGGTTGTTAGTTCCTGGTCCTTGGTCGTAATTTGTTTATTTTTCGCCGTTGATTCTTTCTGGAAAAAACCTTCCCTTCACTAAACGAAGACAGATGCCGACAAAAGGCGTACGCACGCGTTTTCTGTGAGGCGGTTCCATTTGTATTTGCTTCAGATCTCTAGCTACGGGGAGTCGGATTCAACTTGGATGGCGCCATGCTTCAGGGCATAGGCCACAAAACCTTCAGGGGCGTTCTTCACTCCAAAGATATTCGCATTCTTAAAATCAGGTAAATTGGGGCTCTTACCCCAACTGACGCCAGCGAGATCAGCGTTGCGAAGGTCGGTATTCGTTAAGGTTGCGGCGGAGAGGTCAGCGCCGGCCAGGTCAGCGCCGAAAAGATCTGCCTCCGTCAGGTCGGCGCGCGCGAAATTCGCAGAATGAAGATTGCACTGCCGGAAATTAGCGCCTCGCAGGCTCGAATCCGAAAAGTCCGCAAAGGCGAAGTCGCCGTCGCGGAGATCCGCGGCGCTGAAATTGGAACGAAGAAGGCGGGCATGCTCGAGACGAACGCCTTGCAAGAAGGCGCCCGAGACGTCGACGCCGACGAGCGGAACGCCATCGGTGTTGAGCTCTTGTAACGCTTCGAGTCGGCCGCCGCTGCCGCCCTTGCCTTGCGCAGTGTTGATGACTTGCCAGGCCTGGTAGTGCTTTTGCTTCAGGCGGTCGCCGGACTCGGAGAAATAAAAGACGACGGCGATGAGCACACCGAAACTTCCAAGATATTCGAGCACTTCCAAAAAAGACCAGTTGCCGAGTACGAAAGCGGCGTATTCCCAGAACCACTCGAAAGCGTACAAAGGAGCTAACCGCGCGTGCTTGATCGTCTGTTTGCGGATAGACCAGGGTTCGGGGCGTTTTCTGTGCAGCCGCAGTCTCATGGATGGAGCGCCGATGTTCGCGAATGCTGTGAGCCGGACAAGAATTCTTCGAGGAGAAGGCGGGCCAGGCGCGCGGCGTTGTGGCGAATAACGCCGTGCTCGTCGAGAAGATTGTCGAGCACCACGCGATAGCCGAGCTTTTGTAATTCAGGGATGTCGATGGCGACAGGCTCGGCGCCTTGCGCTCGGTAACGCTTGGCAACTTCGGGAGAAACGGGCTGGCGATTGGCGACAACCCAATCGATAACGCGGCGCGGCGTGTGGCACTGGATGGCACGGAGATGATCGGCAAGCGCATAGCCGGAGGTTTCCCCAGGCTGGGTCATAAGATTGGCGACGTAGACGCGCGGCGCTTTGGCTCTGGCGATGGCGTTGGCAATTTCGGGGATGAGCAAGTTGGGGAGAATGCTGGTGTAGAGGGAACCGGGGCCGAGAAGAATCAGATCGGCCTCGCGAATGGCTTCGACGGCTTTGGGAAGAGGGCGCACGGAACGCGGAAAGAGCGTGAGTTTCTTAATCGGGACTCGGCTGGCGGTGATGCGC
>Ga0099827_10002319_pt1 | contig 10459 bp, 23 predicted proteins | sample CZO8metaG_FD_79339 | JGI IMG/M metagenome (GOLD analysis project Ga0099827, IMG submission 79339) | Vadose zone soil microbial communities from the Eel River Critical Zone Observatory, Northern California, USA - CZOApr15con1.8 metaG | ecosystem: Environmental > Terrestrial > Soil > Vadose zone ...
AAATTGAGACTGAGTCTCAGTATCATTATCACTGTAACTCGTTGATTCTACAAGGGTGCTATTTTGAGAATGAGTCTCAGTATCGGTTTGGAGGCCCGGCGTCAGTGCACGGCGCGGCGCAATTCCTCAGCTCGAGCGGCACGGATCGCGATCGTCTTCAACAAGGATCCGGCGAAGGCGTACCGCAACGCGCGGATCGCGGCGCACTATGCGCGGTGCCTGCAACGCCTCGATGCCCCAGGCGGGCGACTCGGCGAGAGTTAGTGTTCCACGTGGAACATTCGCGTGTTCATTTCATGAACAGCATATACTTCTCGCCATGCCTGCTCCAGATCTGATTCTTCCAGGGGATTATTTCAGGCCGAGATGGTGTGTGTATGCCTTGATCCGCGATGGCTGCTATCTATATGTCGGCTGTTCGAAAAACCACATTGCGCAGCGTTTTTATTCTCATCACGCAATTCATCGCATCGAGCCGACCGATACAATTTCGATATGGTATGCCTCGAATGAATCCGACGCTAGGCGCCTAGAAGCATCTCTCATCGCTCAGCATCGACCAGAATGGAATCGCGAAGGTGCGAAGGCCCGTTTCTCCTGGGCGGAATGGACACGTACATCTTCGCAGCGGCGCGAGCGTGATTCAGTGGCGTCATCGAGCGGCCGTCCACTCAAAACATGAACGCTCACGGCTGCGGGATCACCCGGTTGCGCCACTTGAGAAGGAGCGACCAGCCGAGCGGCACCGCGACGGGCAACAGCAGCAGCAGGTGGTGGAGAATCGCCGCGGAAAAGCGATCTGACTGATCGGCGGTGAGGACGTGATGGGTGACCAGGCTGGCCCCGGCAATGGTGAGGAGCCAGCGCACGATCGCGCCCGTGAGTTCGACCCAGAGTGTCATCTCCCCTAGTTTCGGCGGGAGCCCTCCCGGCCGGTAGCGCCCCGGCAAAGCGGCGTATCATGGACCCGATGAAATCTCCTGCGGATGCGCCGACACAGACTAGATTTCCGATTCCGCTCAACGATGCCCAAGAGGCAATCGTGAAGGAATGGGCGGCCGATGATCGGCTGTGGACCACGCAAGAGACCGTCGAATTCAACCTCCGAACATTCGCGCGGGTCATCTTGGGCCTCCGATGGCCTAACGAGGATGATGCCCTCTTGACACTTCAGCGCCAAGTCGAAGTCGAGAAGGTTTTGCAGCAGATACGGGATATTCAGGTGCCGTCAAGCCTTGATGATGTGAAACCCGTCGTGATCGAAGTCCTCGCGCGATTGGTTAAGGCTGCCGCGCTCATACCATGACTGAGGATGTCCCGCTCGCGCTCCTCCTGATCATCATCGGCGCCTTGCTCTACTGGTTGGGCCACCTATGACCGTGACGGACGTGGCGCGCGTCTGCCACGAAGCGAATCGCGCGTACTATCTGAGTCTCGGTGATGAATCGCAGGCAGCGTGGCAGTACGCACCCGACTGGCAGCAGCAAGCGGCACTTAGCGGCGTGCGCGCGATTCTCGCCGGCATGGTGACGACAGGCGAGCAGGCCCACCAGGCGTGGGTGGACGAACAAACCCGCGACGGCTGGATCTATGGCGCCTACAAAGACCCTGAAGCCAAGCGCCATCCGCATCTGGTCCCCTACGATCAGTTGATGCCGGAGATCCGCGCGAAAGACGAGTTGTTCGTGGCGATCGTCCGCGCGCTCGAGTTCATCGTGGTCGGATTGATTCCATGACGAGTATCTGCTACGTGACCAATACGGATTACAAACAGCATTTTCGCTGGATGCGCCCGCCCGCACGCCACGAGGATGATCCGGTGACGTGGTCCGGCCCTGATCGCCGCGTCGCACTCGGTGATCGTCGTCAGCCTGGCCATGAACGGCGCTGGGATGCGAGTCGCGGCCGGCGGTTTCGGTTCAAAGATCGGCGCCGCTCGACAGAGACATGACCGCCGGGGATCGACTGCGAGGCATCGTGAACGATCGCATTGAACGGATCGGCGCGAACTGGCGGGAATTACAACTGCTCGGCAATGCGCGATCGTCAGTGCGCTATCAGGAGCTGTTGAAACAGATCAAGCAGGATGTGGATGTGCTCACGGTACTCCTCGAGTCCTGGGACGCGACCATGGCGCCCGATGACCCGCCGGCCACATGATGGATCGCGCGCTCGATAGTCTCTCGTCGGATTTGGAACCGGTCATCTTCCAACTCCTCGCGCGCCTCGTCGAGCGCCAGATCGCGGTCCTCATCGTCCAAACGTCCCGTACCGCCGACGAACAACAGGCCAATCTGATCAACGGCACGAGCCACATTCGATTGTCGAAACATCTCCCGCGCAAATTGCGCAGCCTGAAATTTGGCGTACTGAACGACGAAAAAGCCGACGCGATCGACCTCTGCCCGTACGTCCTTTACGAGTTGCACGGTCCCGACAAGCTCGCCTGGAGCAACACCGAACCCGCCTGGCAGGTCATCGGTGAGATTGGCGAACGACTCGGGTTGCGCTGGGGGGGTCGCTGGGGCATTGCAGATCTGGGCCATCTTGAGTGGCTGTTCCCAGGGGAGCATCACGCCGATATTCCGAGTGGTTCAGCGGCGTGGCTCCAGCATGGAGTGACAGCGGGATGAGCATCCGTTTGGTGTCTGTGAGCACAGTTTTCGTGCTGGCAATAATCTTCGCCACGCCGGCGCGTGCACAAGTGTGCGCGCTGAAACATCCGACGTTGACCGCGCTCGATCACGAGTCGATGGTCGCGGCGTATACGGCGAGTTTTCGCGGGCTCAAAGGCCGTGCACCGACGTGGCTGTCAGGATCAGGCGCGGATGATGGCAATTATTGGATCGCGGTGAGCGATCACTACGGCGAGTACAGCGACGGCGTGTGTCGAGCCGGGTGGAACGCGTACATGGAGCTCAAGCTGGGGGGATCGGACAGCGTGTCGCCGGCTTTGGGTGATCAGCCCGCGCGGTTTCAGCCGACCGCGCCGGGGCAGACGCTGGGAGAGCCGGCCCCTTCACACCCGCTGCCGATCCCTCCACTCCACACCATCGATTTCTGTGCGGCGCAGATCACGATGTTGCAAACGGCGATGACGGCGCGTCTCGATCAACTCGTGCGGCATGTGGATCTCGTGGATCAGAACGTCACCGCCGGCCGTGCCGAAAACACGACGTTTTTCGCCGCGGTGACACGACACTGGAAGGCTATTGTTGGGACGGTGGGGACCGCCGCTATTGGGTTCATCGGCGGCAAGAAACTTGGATAACGCCGATGCGCCCCCAACTCGTCAGGAAACGACCAGAACCCATGGGTACAGAGAAGTCGGCGATTGAACTCGATCGCCAGTTTCGCGGCCTCGAATCCGACCTCCACAATCGCAATCGGCAACTGGAAGCCCGCGTCATGGAACTCGAGCGCAAAGCGGCGCGGATCGAAGAACTCCGGGTCAAGCTCGATTTCGAAGATCGCATGCTCGTCCTCGAGCGGACGCTGAACGAGACGCTGGAACTCCATAAGCGCATCAAGATCTTGGAACTCCAGTGGGCCGATGACGAACAGCAGCAGGCTTAGCCGTGGATGTGGCCACGGGCGCGGTTGTCACGGTCGGGATCACCCAAGTCAGCGCGTTGCTCGCCTTGGTCGCGAAAGAATGGGTGCAGAGTCGGCGGGAATCGAAAGATCGGGTCGCCTTGCGCGCGCATGTCGCGAAGGTGATCGATACGAACGCCGAGTTGACGAGCAAGATGCAATCGCACGTCGGCACGCAGGATCACATCGTGGGCCTGCTGCAAGAAAACACGAAAATCAACATTACCGCGATTGACGAGGCCAACCACGCCAAGCAATTGCTCACCGAAGAAATCAGTGCCCGCAACGATCTGATCAAACGGTTGCAAGGGTCGCAGAACCGCCGGCGGGAAACCGATCCGCAAATTCTGGAGCTCCAACGCCGGGTGACGAATCTCGAGACGTTCCTGGGCCCCCTCCCGCCTGACCCGCAAACGCCATGACCAATTACAGCGCCACGGTCAATTGCCAATGCGGGTGCGGGATGCCCGCGCCCCTGGCCCGTCGCAATGACCTCGTACGAGGCTGGTTGAAGGGGGAACCGATTCCCCGGCGTCGCGGGCATATCTCCCGAGCGCCTAAGCAGCCGGCCGTCCGGTACCTGATTCCCCACACCACCTGGCATGAAGCGCTCGAGGCCGCCGAAGCCGAGATTCGCACTGTGAAGGACAGACTTGTGAAGTTGAAGGCAGAAGTTGCAGTCTTACGATCACGGATTCGGGCGGAAGTCCGCTGCGATCCGACTCAAAAGGCTCCACGATGATCTGGCTATTCGTGCTCCAGTTGGCGCGACCGTATCATGTTGAGACGGTGGCATCACTCCTGACCTGTAGACATACACACGTCTCGGTGACAGGGCGAGTCATTCTGGTGCGGAAAGAGGCAGATGGGGATATCCACATCCGCATCTCCAATAACGGGAAGCAATTTGCAGTTGGCGAGATCATCCCGACGCTCATGCGGGTCGAGCGGCCGTTCGCCAATGCTGCAAATGTCGCCCCGGCAGACCAAACCACGTACGCCTTACCGATTCAGCCGCCCAAACTGAACGAGTGCGTGGAACTCCGCGGCATTCGCCGGTTCGATAACGAAGCTGGCCACGGATGGCCAGAAATACATCCTGTAGAGCAACTTACCGTCGTGCCATGTCCATGACTCTCTGGCAATTGGCGTTGCTCGTAGTCGTGATTGCAGCGGCCTGCGCCTACTCCGCGCGCAAATTCCCAGACTGAGTAAAAGCTACGCGATTTGCTTCGCGGCGAGTCTGGCCGCCGCTCGCGCCGCCCGTTTTTCCGCCCGCGCTCGGGCTTTGGCCCAACGGACACTAGCGCCCAATTTGGCAATCTCTGTCAGTCGTTCTGGCGTCAAAGTCTTCGCCCGCGCCTTCCCGCCCATCCGCGCCACACGCCGCAAGTACACCCGCAGGCTTTCTCGTTGTCTCACAGCCACACCACCAGCGAGAGTATAGCGCATTTCTCGCCATACTTGCTTGCTTGGTAGGGACAAATAGGCTTGTCACTAGCGTTAATTGGGTGTAGAGTCCCGCCCAGATGAACATCGACCAGTTTGCTCCGCAATTTGACGTGTCCGACCGCGGCTTGGCGGAGACCTTCGGTCGGCGCACGGTGCGCCTCATGCAGCTCGGGCACGATCCCTTTCAGGCGGCCCGGTTGGCCTTTTCTTTTGCCTTCAAGGTGAAGCCCAGTTTGCGCGACCTGTCGTTGGTCCAGCGCTTGACGCTCGTGGTCGACAGGGACTCGGTATGAGCAAGTACATGGAGCACGTCTGCTGTATGCGCTGTGGCAAGAAGTGTTCCGGCGTCGATCCTGAACTCGGACTCGTCGTGCGGGCCTGGGTGGAGTGTCCTGAGTGCCTCGAAAAGTCTGAAGGAAACTCCGCGAAGTCTGAAGGAAACTCTTCGCCCCCGATTCCGCGACGCCTCCACGAAGCCATTCAACATGTACTCCGTGACACGCGCGAATTCAACGAGCGAAAGCAGGAATGGTCGTGCTCCGTCTGTCGCTTCAAGGACGTGTTCGGCACGAAACTCCATGATCCTGATTGTTCGATCTACGAATTGCACAGCGCATGGGAAGAGGCGATCGATCGGGAGCAGCCGGTATGACCGTCACGGCTGCCGTTCCACCGCCCGCGTTCTCGAGGGAGCAAATCGAGTTGCTGAAACGCACGATCGCGAAAGGCGCGACCGACGACGAACTCAAGTTGTTTCTCGCGCAGTGTGAACGCACAGGCCTTGACCCCTTCGACCGCCAGATCTACTTCATAAAAAGGAAGCAGAAGGACAAACTAACGGGCCAGTGGATCGACGTCGGGCAGACCCAAACGAGCATCGATGGGTTCCGCGTGGTGGCCGAGCGCACGGGCGAAATGGACGGCCAGGAGGTCGCGTGGTGCAACGAAGAGGGTGTATGGTTCGATGTCTGGGTGAAACACACGCCCCCCTTCGCGGCTCGAGTTCTAGCCTACCGGAAAGGCTGCACGCATCCGTTCCCAGGAATCGCGCGGTTTGATGAATACGTGCAGACGTTTGCGGACGGCAAGCCGCTGAGTATGTGGGTGAAGATGCCGGCGAATCAGCTCGCGAAGTGCGCCGAAGCCCTGGCGCTCCGCAAAGCCTTTCCGAAGCAATTGAGCGGCCTATATACCCGTGAGGAAATGGGACAGGCTGAGAACGAGACTCCAGCGCTACCGGAGAAGCGCGAGAACCCGTCGGCTTCGAACGGGGGAGATTCGGAGCGCCCCGACCTCGCGGTCGATATCCCAGAAGGTGCGTATCTCATCACGGATATTGGCGCGGGGCGAGCGGGCGCAGAAGCCGAAGTCACGCTCCGAGGCGCCTATGAAATCGATGGGATCGGCTACTTGGTGTGGAAATCGAAAGTGCGAGCCGACGCGATCAAGTTCTACAATGCGCGGACGCCTGTGTTCGTGGAATTCAAACGGTCGGCCTCGGGGAATGCGCGGATTGAAGCAATCACGGCGGCGATGACGAATGCAGAAATCGCGGAGGCGGCGTGTGATCCGGCCGCGCAACCGATCCCGGACGAAGATTCTGCATTCTGAGGTGAGAATGGCTGGCTCGAGATGGAGTGCCGATTCAGATCGCGATTACTACGAGGGCGATCCACGCGATCAGCCGGTCCTCTGCGCGACGCGCGGCTGTCACGAGACCGTCACATTTCCGTTTGATTCATGGTGCCACAAATGCATAAGTATGCATCATGAGCAGGATTTGGTTGCGGCGGCGGTCCTGGCGGCCCAGCGCCTGAAAGCGAGACCGGCGTGACATGACGAGTTGGGATCTCGTCCACGCGCTGGCTTGGGGACTCGGGTCCACGGCGGCCGGCTTGTGGACAATCCTCGTGCTGAGACGCTGGCGCATTCGACATCGAGAGTACCGAAGAGCGGATGACAATTGCGTGGCGTTGACGGCCGAACGGCGGGGCATGATCTTGGACGCGGAACGGCGCCAGCACGGGCATCGGGATTAGCTTTCGTCGGCGGCTATGGTGCGCAGGGAGATCCTGCGACGGCGTTGCTGCTTTGTGATTTCGCCCATGAAACACCGTCGACGAACCTGAAGGAGGACTGAATGAGTGGACCGGAGATTGGGCAGTGGCTCAAGCAGCTCCAGACAGAGCGGGAGTTTTGTGATCGCGCGATCAAGGTGCTGACCGACTATCAACAGGCGCGAAGTACGGGTGCACGCGCGATCCTGTCAGAAAAGACGCCGCGCCCGATATCAAGACGCACGAAACACTCGCGCACGCGATTAACGATGGACGCGAAAACGATCATCGTGCGCGCGATGGCGGAGGCCGACAAACCAGACCGACCGAAATTGGCGGAATCGCTGGCGAAGCAATTCGGTGGGAATGCGGGCACGATCCGCTCGCATTGGCCGGTGTGGCAGAAGACGATCCCGAACGACGTGGTACACGTGGAGTAACAGAATTCTCGTTGTGACTTTTGCGCGTGGCGGCGGAGAGTCAACACATCTGCTGCGTGAGGGGTGCGTTGATGGCGACAGACAAACTTCTCGCGGAGTGGTTTTGGGTAGATCGTTGGAATGGTTCTTCTGCTTTCCTTATGTGCATGGAGGCACGTGGGGTCTATCGGGAGATGCTTTCGCAGGCTTGGCGACGCGGTGGTTCATTACCGAACGACCATGCAGCGATCCGTCGAGCGATTGGTGCCACTGACAGCGAATGGAAACGGTCCTGGCCGCTCATTAAAAGATTCTGGCGCGTGCAAGGCGGTACGCTCGTAAACGACACACAACTTGAAGTTTACGCAGCAACTACATCGCTCATCAAGACACGATCTCGCGCCGGGAAGGCTGGTAATGAAAAGCGCTGGGGTAGTCGCAAACCAGTCGCAAACTCAGTCGCAAACTCAGTCGCAAACACGGTCGCAAACACGGTCGCAAACGCATCGCCTCCGATCTCCGATCTCCGATCTCCGTACGTACTTCTTCCTTCGGAAGAAGTAGTACCGCCACCGCCTGCTGAGATAGCCGTCAAATCCCGGAACAAACGGCCGATTTTTTCTGGTCAGCGCCTGACGGTTTTCGATTGGATGGTGGATCTCCTCACAAAACTGCTTGGTGAATACACGGAAGATTTTGACTTACACCAGTGGTTTTTAGACCTCGACGACAAGGCCCGACGCTCCGACATGGTGATTCCTCAACGAGATGGCGGTGCATGGTTGCACGATCAAACACTGGCGGAAGCGCAACGACGAGGACTACCTATCGCGGCTGTCGGAATCACATCATCAAAATTAACTATGCGCATGGCCGCGATGGTCTCAAAAGCGCGCACGGAGGCGACATGACCTTCGACCAATTCTCTCCGGTATTCGCCACGCTTGCGATGCAGTTACGTGCGCATGATGCTGATGAAGCAATGGCGCGGAGTTACTTGATTGCATTAAAAGACCTTGAGTCAGAATTCATCGCCATGGCAGCGACTCGTATGGCGCAACGTGGTGGATCGCTCACGGAAGATAATCCGCATTGGTTTCCAAAAACATCTGAATGGCGCCAACTCGCGATCACGATCGAGCGCGAACGGACCGAGGAACTCCGCAAACGATTGCGAGCCTTACCGGCGCCGCTTTGCCTGCAATGTGACGACACCGGATGGGACCGACGAACAGACGATGATCGCGTCCTGCGATGCGATTGTCAGCGTCTGCGCCGATTGGAAATTCTCGGCCGGCGCCCGATGCCAGAACGTCCTGCCTTGGCGGGAGGTGCTGCGTGAGTCATTGGTCGCAGTTCGTCTCTGATGATCTCGTGCTGCGTTTGTACGGGCCACCGACGATTCTCCGCTGTGTCTGTTGCGGGATTCGATATGAACGCGGGCAATTTCGGTGCTGCGCCCCACCGACACACATGGCGAGCCATAACTGGCTGGCGATGAATTGTCCGACCTGTCATAAATGCGCGCGGCATTGTGCGTGTCCCGACAAACAGGATCGGCTCGGCAAAGGACCACTCGCCTCAATGGCCGCAGAATTCGTGAAGGACCCTCCCGGCTTCATCGATCGTGCTTTAAATAGTCGAGTCATCCCATTTCCACCGCGAGGGTAGCGCTATGTCAACCCGTGGCTGGGAGGGCGTCACGGCGTCACAGCTCAAGTCGGCCGGTCAGGCCAAGGTGGCCAAGCCGTCGAAATATCGCAATGTCAAAGTGACGATTGATGGGCAGCGATTTGATTCGAAACGCGAAGCCGAGTACTGGCTGCTCCTGAAAGAGCGCGCACGAACAGGGGAGATCAATTCGCTCGAGCGCCAAGTGCCATTCGCTCTTTGTGCGCCCGATCGTACGGACGACGAGCATCAGAATGAGCGGAACGTGATCGTCGCGACCTACGTTGCGGATTATTCATTTTTCGACCGCGCGGGCAAACGCCACGTCGTGGACGCCAAGGGCCACCGCAATAAAATGTACGCGCTTAAGTGCAAATGGTTATTTTTGCAGGATGGGATCGAAGTTGAGGAAGTCTGACGTGCAGGGACCGGATCATCCGCGCTACTGGCTCGCGTTGACGGATCGCGAACTCGCGGCGCTCTTGAATGGCTTGGTGCTCTCCTCGGTAAAAACGCAGGGTTGGGCCGTGACCTCGGAGGCGTTCACGCGACAACTCGCGGCGAATGCGAAGAAACGGCATCGATGACCAAATCTCACGCAGATCTCGAGCGCGATATTGAGAACTTGCAAAAAGCTTTGTCGGCATTCGTGATCTGGACGGCCCAAAGCGCGGGGAGTCCCATCAGCATCGATGAGGCAGAAAAGATTCTCAAGTTGATCAAACCAAAACAGGCGGCCCGATGAGCGAGCCAGACCGGATCGCGATACATGCGAAATCAGTGTCGTTTTGGGCGAATAAATATCTACTGGAGCAGGCTGACCATGCCGTCACTCGCGCCGCGCTCCTAACTCTCCAGCGCCAAGAAATGTGCATCTGCGAACATCCGCGCACACGGCATCCGCTGGTCAACCACAGCGATAGTTGCCTCGTGCCGACATGTCGCTGCGCATCATTCCGTGCCGCGCTCCTGCCCAGCCTCGCCGAGAAGCCATGACTCGTCAAAACCTCATTCGTCTGATTCTCATTAAGCTTCGGAGCGGGAACTATTGGGAGATTCAGGACGGCGAACGAATACTGATGCTTGAAGCTGGCGTACTGAGTAGTGGCTGCTCGTGCCCCGATTTCCCAGTGACTCGTAGCCGGCAGTGCCGAGCGCACACGTTCATCACCCAGTCCGTCGTGGAGTCAACGAAGCACTCCATCGGTCTTCTGTTTCAAGCCGAACGACAAGCAGCCAACGAAAGGAAGTCGCCCAGCCTCGCCG
>Ga0099827_10002320_pt1 | contig 10459 bp, 9 predicted proteins | sample CZO8metaG_FD_79339 | JGI IMG/M metagenome (GOLD analysis project Ga0099827, IMG submission 79339) | Vadose zone soil microbial communities from the Eel River Critical Zone Observatory, Northern California, USA - CZOApr15con1.8 metaG | ecosystem: Environmental > Terrestrial > Soil > Vadose zone ...
AGGCAAGCTCTCCCGCACGACCAACTATGAAGGCTGCTATTCTTGCCGCGTCGAAGGGGGTTCTGCCCCTTGCAAGATGTGCGCCTGCGACTCCCGCGAGGAGGTCGCCATACCCTCCTTTCGTCATGTAGGGAGAGCCTCTATGGTCAACGTAGGTTTGTTTGCCATCGGAAATGAGGTCTGGAGCGCCCTTAATGATCACCGTTACGTCATACCGCTTTGCTAGAGTTTTGACGGCCGTTCTCTTCGCGTCCGCGGCTGGAGGCCAGGATCTTCCAGAGAGAACTTGGTATTCTCCCGCGTTTGGCGTCAAGAGTGCCTTCTTTCCCTTGATCGACTCCGGTTCAGCGGCCAAGGCATGGAGTGCTTCAGCGTCCACAACCATCGGTGTCTTACACCTTTGGATAATATCTATCAGTGCCGTGTGCGATTCCGGGGTTCGAGAAACCCCACACCCTACGACCAGGGCATCAGAGTTTTCGAGCAACTCGATCGCAATGTTCGGGTCTGGGAAGGGCGAATCGCAAGGCACAGTTATCAGATCAGGGGAATATCCTGCGACAATATCCGCGGCTCGCTTTGGCGCGACCACTATTGCAAGATCTGCCCCGGCTCGCAAGGCTGCTAGAGAATTGAAGGCTAGACAGCCAGCATAACGATCGCTGCCTCCACAAACGATGACCCGGCCAAAGTCCCCCTTGCGAGCGTTGTTAGTGCGAGACGGATAGAATTCCTTTAGATTCAGCTCTCTCTTTGTGCCACTATCTTTCAGGGTTTGATCGGCTCGTCGAGCACGTGGGCTGGAGGGCATTTGAAAGAATCCGAGGTGAGAAAAGATAGGAAGATAGAGTTTCGCTACGTTTCCAGGTCATGCGATTAACTGTCTAGAATCGCGCCGCTGCAGTTTCAGCTCTTGCAGGAAAGCGACGTCGGGACGGGCTGTCTCGGGGTTTGGTCATGAGCCTCTTGATTTTCATTCCTATGTTTTCGAAGACCTCTTCGATGGACCAGCCTTCTTCTATGAACTCGAACTGGTGCTTGGGCATTCTTATCAACACGTGAACCTCGAAATGCTTCCTCTCCTTCCCTTTTGGAAAAGCTTTCACGGTGGCTCTCGCCTCGTCGATCTCAGGGTAGACGTGGCTGAGAGACTCGATTGACCTACGAAATTTCGACTCAGCGATCGCCGATTCGTAGTCGTTCTCTGGGAGACCCACCACGTAAACCGGCTGTCCCGTGGGCTCAGGTTGAACTGCCAAGAGTTTGACGTAATCTCTTAGTGTTACTATGCCGCGGATCGCCCCGCCCGCAACTACTACTGCCGCGGTTCTCCCTTTCTCAAGGACTTTCTGTAGCACTTGTAGTGAATCATCTGTCGGCTCGCAGATGACGGGCTCTTCGAACATTATTCCACCGACCTTGACACTCCCTCTTGAGCTGGGCTCGGGAATCTTGGAGGTTCTGTTCGTTCTGTCGGTAGGACCGATTGTTTGGGCCAAGTCCATTGAGGTTATCAGTCCAACCAGTTTTCCATCACGGATGACTGGTAGATGATCAAAGTCCTTTTCGACCATGATGCTTCGTGCTTTGTCCAAATCGTCTGAGAAATCGACTGTTACCGGCCGCGACGTCATAATATTCGTAACGGCTGATCGCCGAGAGTTGGCCTTCGCGAGTTCCTGAAGAATTGTGGCCGACGAAAAAGCCCCTCTCAGTTTACCGTTAGGATCCGTGATGGGAAGGGATCTGACCCTCAGTCCGGACATTATCATTGCAGCTTTGAACACAGGATCACTAGTTGTCGTAGCCGGAGATCTAACCGCTAACGTAGACATTTTCCTGTTGGATAGTTCTCCTGCTCGAAGTATGCTCCTGAGCGTGACGACTCCGAACCCCTTGTCATATGGGACGAAGACCTCGTAGAGTTTCTTGGAGACCATTGTCCCCAGTATGTCCGAGAGTGGTTCTTCCGCTCCTACCATAACTGGTTCCGAGATGAAATCCTGGAGGGGCTTTGAGGACAAATCCGTGAATGAAGAGAGCTTCTGCATGATCAGGAGTCCTTTCGTTCGATCATGTCGATTCCAAACCTACCTTACTACTAGCACTGGACAGTGCGCGTGTGTGACAACACCGCTTGATACGCTTCCGAGGAGCATTTTCTTGAAGCCGCCCATACCCCTCGTCCCCATGACGATTAAGTCGATCTTCTCCGCGACCGCGTAGTCAGTTATTGTTTGTACTACAGAGCCAATTGTCTCGCTTGTTTTGTGCTTCGCCTTCACACCCTTTTTCTCAGCTATTGATACGCTCCGCCCGACGATCTCCGACGCCGCCTTTCTTGCGTATTCTTCGTAAGCCTGGATGGCCTCTCCAGATGGAGATGGAGCAGCGGGAAATATGGTCATGTACTCTGGGTAGCCTCGGAATACATTCAGTACGAAGAGTTGGGCGTTGAATTTCTCGGCTAAATCTACTGCGGCCTCCGAGGCTCTGGTCGAGCCTTCAGAACCGTCTACGGCTACCAGTATTCTCTGGAATTGCAGGCCCGACTCGTGTTTGGGACTCTGCTTTCCGAAGGTGCTCATTGCCAACGTTCTCTTCCCTAAGCCGATAAGTTCCCTGTCACGCTATTTAGATGCAATGGTAATTATTCATCGCGGGAGGTAGAGGAAATGACCTCTCGGAGACTCTCTTGAGAATAGTTCCGAGTTTCGGCTTCAACCATGAGTATTCCTCGCGTGATTGAGCAATCGGGCTTGGGCATCATTTCCTCGGAAACGTATAATCCGGGGATCAAAATCGCAAGGTGTCGAGGCTACGGAGATGACTATTGCAGAAGAACTAAGCCAATATGCTTACTCTGTGAAGTATAGCGATATTTCAGAGAATGTCATTCACGAGTCGAAGAAGAGAATCATTGATGCTCTGGGGTGCGGAATAGGAGCCTTCACCGCGGAACCTGTCAAGTTCGCGAGAAAGATTGCCGAGAAAGCCAAGGTCGAAGATGGTTCGACCCTCCTAGGCACCAAGAGGAAGAGCACACCTGATATGGCTTCTTTCGTCAACGGAATAATGGTCCGGTATTTCGATTACAACGACACATATCTGTCCAAAGAGCCGGCACATCCCAGCGACAACATCGGTGCCTGCTTATCCGTGGCCGACTCAGAAGGTGCAAATGGAAAGGATTTCCTGTTATCAGTCGCCCTTGCGTTCGAGATTCAATGCCGACTGTGCGATGCGGCTGACATACGCCACAGAGGATGGGACCACGTCTGCTATGGCCTCGTCTCTACAGCCTTAGCCTCGGGACGCCTCATGAATCTCAACCCTAGACAGATGACGCATGCTGTGAACCTGGCGGTGAACTCTCATATCACCATGCGCCAAGTGAGAGCGGGAGAACTCTCCATGTGGAAAGGTTGCTCCTTCGCCAACGCAGGCCGGAACGGGGTCTTCTCGGCGCTCCTCGCAAGAGAAGGCATGAGCGGTCCCTCGCCAATCTTCGAGGGCGAGATGGGCTTCTTCAAGCAAGTATCCGGACCCTTCCAGATCAACACGGTAGACTTCGGTGGAAGAAAGGGCAATTTCAAGATCGGTGAGACCTATCTGAAATATTTTCCCGCGGAGATCCATTCACAAACAGCCATCTGGTCAGCGCTCGAAGCGAGGAAAGAGATCGAAGATCTCAACGACATTGCATCAGTGGAGATCGCTTCTCATGAAGCTGGCTACACTATCTTGGGCAAGGACCCTGAGAAGTGGGCCCCTGCGACAAAGGAGACGGCGGACCACAGCCTACCATACATCGTCGCGATGGCTCTTCTGGAGGGCAAGATAGACAACTCATCGTACGCGCCCAAGAAGTTCAAAGACCCCAAGACCCTAGATTTTCTGAAGAAAGTAACAGTTGTTGAGGACAAGGACCTCACGGCCATGTATCCTGAGGCTGTTGCGAATAGGGTCACAGTGAAACTCTTATCGGGCAAAGTCATCTCTAAGCAAGTGAACTATCACAAGGGCCATCCAAAGAACCCCATGAGTAATCATGATGTTGAGAAAAAATTCCTGAGCCTGACGAAGAGGCGGCTCAGCGAGAATCAGGGAAAGCGAGCCCTAGCGATGCTCTGGACATTGGAAAGGGTGAGCGACGTATCAAGACTATTCTCAACCTTGGCTGTCGAATAGCTCAGGCCGGTCCAGACAAACTCAATTTGGAGTGTAGCGGATTTTCTTTCCCTTCCATATGTCCCCGTCCCCCCAAAGTCCGACTTTCCACGCTGTGAACTCCACGATCTGAGAGTGGTCGATAAACAGGTTCACATCTGTCCCTAACGACTTCAGGTACCACTTGAAAACAGGCGGATCGGACGCCTCGAACATCCACGACTGGTAGCCGAACCTATCTACGAGCTTCTTCACCACATCCTTCCTCCACTTCGATGACGGAAGGTCTTCTGTAATTCCTTCAGATTCTAGCATGAGGATCTTCGCGCCCAGATCAAGGTGAGCCCGCGCCTCCTTTGCCACATCTTGGAAGGTCCTCATTTTGGTCTTGTAGCCTACGACATGGGTTCCCCCTCCCGCGCCTATCATCATTGAAACTTCGGGCTTGGCTTTCATGCCCAGTTTCTGAACCTGACGGACAATAGCCACTTTGTCCTCCAATTTCATGGGGGCGAGGCCGCTGGAGACCTCGACCATGTCAAACTCCAGTGCCTTGCATTCTTCGAGATACTTGTCCACGATAGCTGAACCCTCAACGATAACCCGCTCCACGAACCCACCAGTTGAGACATACACGCCGTAGTCATGGCACAGACTAATGATTTTCCTGGTAGTCTCTCTAGGCAGCAACCTCATCGAGCCACCTGCAAACTTGTAGCCGTCTACATACTCGCTCCAATCATCAAGGAGATCTTTCAAGTATCCGTAGCTAACAGAGGTGTAGTATGGTCCCCGAATCTCTATCACTCCCTTATCCCTAGGCTTGGGCTTCAGCTCAACCAGCTTGACAAAATCGAAAGTCTTGGGTTGCGCACTCATCCTTGTCGAGTCGAGCTGTCGATCTGCATGACGCTATCAAGTAGCACTCTAGAGTCTACAGGCTTCCCAACTGGTCCCGCTAATCACATGAACCGGAGAATTCGGGAGACAGACGTCTAGCGAAGAAGGTTCTTATCCCTCATGTCGCACGGCGAGCTTCATGAGTAACCTGAAAACAGAACTAGAACACATCAAGCACCACATCAAGTACCCGGCGAACAAGACACAGGTTATGGCAGCCTGCAACAACATGTCGGACGTCCCATCAATCGACAAAGACTTCGTCGCCAAGTCCCTCCCTGAGAGTAACTACAAGGGCCCAGAAGACGTCGTAAAGGCCCTCCTCAACAAAGTCTAAGCTTCCTCAAACTTCTCCCCTTTTTTTCTTGCGTCCCAGAGTATTCTCCGCATTAGGCTCAGGTTAACTCGCGAAGACGAGACGCAACTTGTGCTCGTGGTTCTGAACTCATACTTCTCCGCGAAGGCTTGAGCCATCTGGCTTTCCGGGCTGGTGGCAAGGCGTCGCCAGGATCCAGACTAAACGGTGACTAGATTTTTTTCCGTCCTTTTCAAGAGGACAGCGTTGGTCGCAACGATTATCGAAGATGCGCTCATGAGCAATGCAGAAACCTCGGGTCGAAGGATGATTCCAAAGTTGGGATAAAGGATACCAGCTGCGACGGGGATTGCGAGGATATTGTAGAATGAAGCCCAGAAGAGGTTCTGCTTCATCTTCGTGACCGTTGCCTTGCTCAGCCTTATCGCCCGCAAAACATCTGAAGGGTCTGATTTCATCAAGACTACTTTAGCCGTCTCTATCGCCACGTCTGTGCCGGCCCCGATTGCAATCCCAATGTCTGCTTGAGCTAAAGCTGGCGCATCATTTACGCCATCGCCTACCATCGCGACAAATTTTCCTTCATCTTGCAGTTTCTTAACAAATATTGACTTGTCTTGCGAGAGGACATCCGCAAATACCCGCTTGATCCCAACCGTTTTCGCGACTGCCTCGGCGGTTGCCAGATTATCTCCTGTTATCATGGCTGTCTCAATCCCGAGTTGGTTCAGTCTCGACACTGCAAGTTTAGCCGTCGGCTTCACAGTATCGGCCGCGCCAATAGCCGCTATGACTCTGCCGTCAACGGCGAGAACCATTATTGTCTCGCCTTTCTCAACGAGCTGATCGATGTTTTCTTGCAGAGGAGCGGTGTCGATACTGCTCTGTTTCATCAGCTTCACAGTTCCCACCAGCACTTCCTTCCCTTCGATGCTTGCTCTGACTCCCAGACCGGACAAGCTTTCGAAGCGCTCGATCCTTGTCGGTAATTGCAGCTGTCTCCTCTTCATCTCCTCAAGCACAGCGTTGCTTAACGGGTGATTGGAGTCAGCTTCAGCACCCCCAACGAGTCTCAGAGCCTCGTCTTCATCCCAACTTTGAACGGTGGCGATTTCCGAGATCCTCGGCTTCCCCTCCGTCAGTGTTCCAGTCTTATCGAAAACTACTGATTGGATCTTGGAGACCTGTTCAAGTGTTGGAGCGTCTTTGATCAGGATGTTGTGTTTTGCGCCTAGACCGGTTCCGACGGCGACGGCCGTTGGCGTGGCTAGGCCCAGAGCATCAGGACAAGCTATCACTATAGCGGAGATGGCAAAGGTCAGGGCGAAGAGGACTGGCTGCCGAGCAATGGCAAACCAGACCAAGAACGTAACCAGGCCCGCGCCGATTGCGAGCACTACGAGATATTGAGCGAACCTGTCTGCTAGTCTCTGACCGGGTGCTTTAGAATTCTGAGCGGCTTCAACCAGTTTTACTATCTGCGCGAGGGCTGTCTCCTCGCCTACTCTTGTCGCCTCGAACCTGACGAACCCGGATTGGTTGATGGATCCACCTATGACATTATCCCCCTCCTTTTTCGCAACTGGAATGGATTCGCCTGTTACTAGGGATTCGTCGATCGCCGTCTCGCCATCAACTATTGTCCCGTCAACAGGCACTCGGTCTCCGGGTTTCAGAATTATGATGTCGGCGACTTGGACTTGTGAAGTTGAGATGAGATTCTCTTTCCCATCTCGGAGAACTCTGGCTTGAGGCGGAACCAGTTGGAGCAATGCCTGCAAGGCGTCGGTTGTGCCGCGCCGAGATCTCATCTCCATCCAGTGGCCAAATAGGACGAAAGTGACGAGGAGGGAGGCGGCCTCGTAATAGGAATCGGCGCTTTGCAGAATGGTGAGGAGAACGCTGAAGCTGTAGGCCGCCGTTATGCCCACTGCGATGAGAACTGACATGTTCAGTGTTCTTTGTTGAAGAGCCTTGACGCTTGAGTAGAGGAAGATCCAGCCTGAGTAGAAGTATACAGGAGTTGTTAGTAGGAAGAGAATCCAGGGAACGGGTACAGGGGCTGGCGGCTGAAAGCCGAAGATGAATTTTCCAAGCGGCGAGTAGAGGATGATCGGGACTGATAGTATCAGAGCGAAGAAGAATTTCTGGCGAATGTCTAATTCCATCAACCTCGCCATTTCTCGACCCGCAACACCGGTATGTTCCATGCCCATTGTCATGGTCATACTCATCTTGAACTTCTCCCAGCGGGACATCTTGGAAGCAGGCTTCATAGCGTGCTCGTGATGATCCATTCCTCCTTCGGTTCTGGCGATAGGGACTAGTTTCATCCCACATTTTGGGCAAGTCCCGGGAGAGGTGGATCTGACCTCTGGATGCATAGGGCAAGTGTAGATCGTTGGGTCAAGGTTCATGTGGTGGTAGTTAGAATGAGCTTCGTGTTTCTCCGCGCCAGTCATCTTAGTTCAACTCTGGAAGACGCTCTGTATTACAAGTCTGATGGTCCAACCCTTGAGCGACCCGCTTGATGGACATGATTTTCTTCCAGTAGTTGGATTCTTCATTACACTTGCCTACTCTTTTCACTTCTCTCATGCAGTATTAGCGCTGTAGCCCAACACGGGTCGTGCGCTTTCGCCCTAACCGAATTCAGCAAGCCGTTTCCAAAAGGGAAATTTCCGTTCGATTAAGAAGTCCAAGGAGTATTTGCTGGGGCCAGATATGGTGTTTATGATGACGAGTGAGAGGAATACGAAACTGTAGATGATTCCTGTTCCGATGTCTGTGGAGCTTGGGCCGTATGGTCCTCCGAAGCCTTCGGGAATAGCCCATATGAATAGGCTGAAAATTATTCCCCCGAGGTAGGCAATCTTGCGCATGAAACCCACGACTAGGGCCAAGCCAAGAGCGACCTCCAACACACCGGTCGTGTATACAACCAGAGCCGCATTCCCTATTGTGACACTGGACCAGAAGTTGAACCAGGGTTGAAGCCACGTCGGTTGACCACCACCGGCGCTCCTAACAAGGTCGGGAAATGAGTCAACTAGTCCCGGCGAGAACTTGAGGAAGCCATCGATCAGCCATACGATTCCTAGAAATATTCTGATGAACGACTTTAGCCAACTAACATTTCTGACCACCCATTTCCGGCTCTCCTTCCCCACCAACAACTCATCACTATCTTCCGCGTTCCTATCCGCTCCTGACACGTTGCCCCCTCAACCTGAGGGGGAACTCGATCGTTATTTTTGCCTGTCGTATGGGAATACAGCTCTTTGCATTGTGACGGGTCAGGGTCTCCGACCGGGACTCTTGGTCAAGCATTTCAACTAAGAGAGCGCAAGCAAATCTTATAGGTCGTCGGAGGATGTTTGCGTGAAACGCGGACGATGGATCTGGTCATCATCAACCCTAGATGAGGCGGGAGACTAGGGACGACTCCAAGAACAACCTCTATCGGTAATTCGAACAAAGAGACGACCCCACGAAGGGTGATGCCTCGAAAGGCGGAGGAAGCCACGGAGGATTACCTGGAAATGATCAATCTGCTCGTTGCAGAGAAGGGTTTCGCTTCAACATCGGACATAGCTGAGCGAATGGGTGTCTCACAACCAACGGTGACGAACATTCTGAAGAAACTCGACAAGCAGGGATACATCACCTACGAACGGTATCGAGGAATGGCCTTGACCGAGGCGGGAAAGAACGTAGCGCGGAAGATGAAGGACCGCCATCAGACGTTGGTAAATCTACTCGTGCTGATCGGCGTTCCAGAGCGAATCGCCGTAGAGGACGCAGAGAAGATCGAGCACGGACTTCACGAGCAGACAGTTCGCAAGTTACAAGAATTGATTGAACAACTCAAAAAAGGCTAGCCGAACTAATAGGGGACAGCAAGCCCACCTGTACCTTGGAGAACGAATTCATGGAATGGTAGCGAGTAGAAGGGCGAAAGAGATCGTAGGCTCCGTTCAAAAGATAAATTTCCGCAGTCAAGTACCGTGTCCCATTATTCTGTCCCAGGGGTCTCGTCCTGATCCTCTCTGAGAAGACGGATGAGTTTTTGGATGCCTTGGAGGTTGCTTATGCTTGGACAGTCGTTAGTATGTGTTTTCTCCTGCCGGTCGACTAGTATGGGTTGCATTCCTACCTTCTTTGCGCCCAAAACGTCCTGATCGTAGCTGTCTCCAACGTGCACTGCTTCAATGGGCTTGCATCCGGCACGCTCTAACGCAAGTCTGAATATTCGAGGATGAGGCTTCTCGGCCTTGGCTTCTTGTGAGTAGGTAAAACTATCAAAGTACTCTGCGAGGCCGACGTGTTCCAGACGATTCGTAACATCGTCGGTAGCGTTCGATATGACGCCAAGCTTAAACCCGCGCCGCTTGAGGGCCCTCAACACTCCCTTCGTTTCCGGGTACGGATTAGACCACGGACGCTGCTGGAATCTTTCGCAGATTTCTTCGGCGAGTTCGGATTGATTACCCTCAACTTTCAGTTTGGCAAGAAGAAAACCGAGATAACTCGTCCAGTACTCTCGGGTTCTCCCAGCATAGGAGAGATAACGTTTACCATAAGTCGAATCCGCATACCGAACCCCAACCTCAACTCTGTGAAGCGACATGTCGAGCCCGAGGTCTCCCATGATTCGATGCCATACCCTCGAGTATGGCGGGACTTCGACAAGAGTTCCTGCAGAATCAAAGAATATCGTCTTGATCGAGAAAGGAGGCTTAGCCAAATTATAGAGTGATATCATATTTCTCTTCCAATGGAAAGATTCGGGTTAGTCTTAGGATGGCTCCAAAAGAGGAACTAACTCTTGCAAAGAGTCCACTGAAATGTCAGTGGTACGTTGAAGAGCTACTATTTCTGCTGGGGTTCGGAGACCCCGAATAGAAGATGACAACTATGGAACGAATATGGTGTAGAGCAGGAAGCTATTGAAAACCAGGATCAAAGCTACTGTAACTGTGGCTAGGACAAGAGTGCTTCTTCTGTTGACAAAACCAGCCATGAACTTCTTCTTCGAGGTGTAGTAGACGAGAGGAATCATCGGGAGGGGAA
>Ga0099827_10002325_pt1 | contig 10456 bp, 11 predicted proteins | sample CZO8metaG_FD_79339 | JGI IMG/M metagenome (GOLD analysis project Ga0099827, IMG submission 79339) | Vadose zone soil microbial communities from the Eel River Critical Zone Observatory, Northern California, USA - CZOApr15con1.8 metaG | ecosystem: Environmental > Terrestrial > Soil > Vadose zone ...
GCTCGACGGCCTCGCCGGGGTCAAGGCATCGCGAGGCGCGTCCAGACGTTATCGACGAGCCTCGACACGATCGGGTTGTCGAGCGAGGAGGCGAAGTCGAGCGTCCCCGCGGCGAACACCTTCGCGCCCGCCGGCGTTTCGTAGTACGTCATCTCGGCGGAGCGGCCGGGTCCGAGCAGGTCCGGCACTCGCCCGAGCACAACGGTGCCCGGTGGGGACGACGGCGCCCGCGCGTCTATTTCGATCCCGTAGCGCCCGAACGTCGAGCCGTTCGCGAGGCCGGTGCCTGCGAATGCCCACGGCGCCGCGTCCGCGCCGAGCACGGTGTACGGCAGCTGCACCTCGCCGTGGTTCGACCCGACGTACTGCACCCCGACGAGCCCCGCCTCGGGCCGGCCGAGGTTCCTCCACAGCTTCACGCGCACGAGCCGCGTCCCGACGCGGTTCACCTTGCAGAAGAAGTTGTTCGCGGAGAGGAACATGAGGTTGCCGCCCAGGTCGCGGTACCGCTGCACGACGTCGTACTCGTGCTGCGTCGTGTACTCCTCGTGCCCCGGGAACACGACGAGGTCGTACACCCGCGCGAGCGCGTCGCCGTTCTGCAGCGAGTCGAGATCGGCGTCCGTGAGGAACTCGACGCGCTTCGCCGTTTGTGCGAGCCAGGCGATGAACGTGAGATCCCAGTCCCCGAACCGGAACGGCACGCCGAAGTCGAGAAAGGGACGCTTCGTGTCGACGGATTGGATCGCGCTCGAGACGTACCAGCTGTCGCCCCAGCCGTCGCCGTTCGAGTCGCGGAAGTTGTACGCCTGCCACGTGTTCGTCGCGAGCACGACGGCGACGCGCGCGCTCGAGCCGAGCAGGCGCGGCCGAACGACGAACGGCGCGTACCCGACGCGGCCGTCCGCGGCGGTGAGCCGAAGGAAGTAGAGGCCGCTCGGCCACTCGCCGGCGCGCACCAGGCGCACCGTCGACGGCGCGTCGCGGTGTGCACGCCAGTCGAGCTGCACCGGTGCTGTCATCGCCACGCCGCCGGAGCGGAGGTCGCGCTCCGTCGGCTTCAGCTGGTTGCCGTACGTGAAGACCTGGAGCCGTAGCGACGTCGCGTCCGTCGCGACGGAGACCTCCGCGGTCTCGCCGGGGGCGTAGCTCGGCCGGAGGAAACCGGCGTCGATCCCCTGCACGCGCACGACCGGCGCCTTCACCGGCCCGCCCGGGCCGGGATTCGAGTACACGCGCCTGCGGCCGCGCTTGTCCGTCACGGTCAGCCGCAGGATGTACGTGCGCGGCGGCGTCGAGCGCGCCGGCTTCCACACGAGCAGCTGCGGGCCCGCGCCGAGCTGCGCGTGCATTGACCACACGACCTTCGCCGGACTGCGGCCGACGCGGATCGTGTCAGTGCGCACGGCATCCATCCGCACGCGGGCCGGCGCCGTCAGCCGGAAATGGACGATCGCACGGTCGCGGAAGCCGTCCCCGTTCGGGCTGACCGTCGTCAGCAGGGTGCCGTCGCCCGCGTACGGCGTGGAGCCGTTCGTGACCGAGATCGCCACCAGCGCCGGCGGTGGAGGCGGCAGCGCGCCGACCACGCTCAGCGTTCCCGCACGACGCGCTCCAGCGGTTCCTGCCGCACGGTGCGCATCGGCACGCCGGTGAGCGAGGCGACGAACGGGATGCTCGATCCCTGAATCGCGACCGACAGCAGCACGACGACGAACACGATGCCGTAGATCCGCGCTGCGTCGCCGACGCCGGCGAGGATCGCGAATGCCGCTAGGAAGATCGGCACCGCGCCCTTCAGACCGCTCCACATCACGAACAACCGCTCGCCGACGCGGAGCCGCGCGGGGAGGAGGAGCGTGCCGACCGCGACCGGGCGTGCGACGAGTGCGAGGACGAGCGCGAGCACGATGCCGTCGGCCCAGGTCCGCCAAGTGAGTCCCGTCAGGTTGATCGTCAGCCCGAGCGCGACAAAGACGACAATCTCCGCGAGGCTCGCAAGCGACGTGAAGAAGCGTTCGACCTCGTCCTTGTACGGGGTGCGCTCGTCACCGGTGAGGATCCCTGCAATGAAGACGGCGAGGAAGCCGGAGCCGTGCAGCACAGACGCGGCGCCGTACACGACGCCGGCGGCGGCGAGCGTACGCAGCGGATAGAGCCCCGCGTTCGGCAGCTGGATGTGGCGCATGACGAGCAGTAACGCGTACGCGCCTGCAACGCCCACCGCGAGCCCGATCGACATCTCGACTGCGAACTCGCGCACGACGGTCCAGAGCGTGCCGTGCGCGGAGACCGCGAACTGGATCATCCCGATCATCAGCGCGATCCCGACGGGGTCGTTCATGCCGGACTCCGCCTCGAGGATCGTCCCCGTCCGGCCGCCGACCTCACGCCGGCCGAGCACAGAAAACATCACTGCCGGATCGGTCGGCGCGGTGGCGGCGCCGAGCAGCCCGGCGGTCGTCCACGAAAAGCCGAGCAGCCACCGGGCCGCGAGCGTCGTCACCCCGGCGGTCGCGAACGTTCCGAGCACGCCGAGTGAGACGACGGGGAGCGCAGCCGCGCGCAGGCGGCGCGCGCCGATCCGCGAGCCGCCGTCGAAGAGGATCACCACGAGCGCGACGACGCCGACGCGCTCGACCTCCCTGATCGTCAGCCGGTCGGAGATGCGCGGAAAGATGTCCGAGACCACGGCCGCCGCCACTAGGAACAGGGCCGGGCCCGGCACGGCGAGCCGCTCGCTGAGCCGGCTCGTCCCGACGGCCAGCGAGAACCCGGCCGCCACGAGGAGCACGACCGTTCCGAAGGCGTGCACCTCGTGCATCGCGGAAACTCTAGTTCACCCTTTAGCAGGGATTTTTCCGGCGATCTCCCTTACACTTCTCTAACATTCCGCTGAACGAACGCACAACTCGGAGGTCGATACTGCAACAGCGGTGAGACGTTTCCACGTCATCTGTGTGCTGCTGCTCGCGCTCGCTCTCTCGGGCGCCGCGTCGGCGCGCACCGGCGCGCCCGGCGACGGATCGCTTGCGGTCAGGAACGGGAACGGGACGATCGGGATCCAGGCGAGGGGCGGCGTGATCGGTCACTTCTACGACGGTGTCCTGACGGTTCGCGACTTCAATCCCGATGACAACGTCAGCGAGGTGGTCACCGGCGCCGAGCGGTCGCACGTGGTCAACGACCAGGTGACGAAGTACTGGGGCTCGGATGTCCGCTTCCGCTACATCGGCGGCAAGTTCACGATCTCCGTCAAGGCGTTCAACATCAATCTCGCCGCGATCGGCAAGGGATGGGTCACGCTCCAGGGAAGCAAGGGCACGGACGACGACGGCACCTTCTCGCTGAACGGCTCGTCGCCGCAGCCGATCACCGACACCCCGCAGACCTATCCGCTTCAGTCGGCGACGGGCTAGCCGACGCCCGCCGCGTCTGGCACTCTGACCACCATGACAGCCGGAAAGACTCAGACGATCCTGGTGGTCGAGGACGAGGCGTCGATCGCGTCGTTCGTCTCGCTCTATCTCAAGAACGCGGGCTACTCGGTGCGCACGGCGTCGACCGGCGGTGAGGCGCTGACGGAGGTTGTGGCGGACCAGCCCGCATTGATCGTGCTCGACCTCAACCTTCCGGACATCGACGGGATCGAGGTCTGCAGGCGGCTCCGCAAGAACGCCGACGTGCCGATCCTGATGCTGACGGCGCGCGACGAGGACGTCGACAAGATCATCGGCCTCGAGGTCGGGGCGGACGACTACCTCACGAAGCCGTTCAACCCGCGCGAGCTCGTCGCGCGCGTGAAGTCGGTGCTGCGCCGCTCCGCGCCGGACCGCAGGGAGCTCGAGAGCGCGCAGATCCGGCACGGCGATCTCGCAGTCGACGCGGGCCGCCGTGAGGTGCACGTGGGCGAGGAGGAGATCCAGCTCGCGCCAAAGGAGTTCGACCTGCTCTGGGAGCTGCTCGACCACCGCGGGCTCGTGCTCACGCGCGACCAGCTGCTCGAGCGCGTCTGGGGCTATACCTTCGCGGGAGACACGCGTACGGTCGACGTGCACGTGCGCCAGCTGCGCCGGAAGCTCGGCGACGCCTCGCCGATCGTGACCGTCTGGGGCGTCGGCTACAAGGTCTCGCCCGCCCGGGAGACGGCGCCGACCGCGTAGTTTTACGGGCGGCGCGCGATGTTCCGCTCTCTCCGCTTCCGGCTCCCGGCACTGTTTCTCGGTGGGGTCGTCGCGTCGGGTCTCGTCGCCGCGGCCGTCGCGTTCCAGCTACTGCAGTCGTACACGCTGAATCGAGCGCGCAGCGAGGTCCGCCGTGAGGTGATCGGCGTGACACAGCTCTACGCGTTCTGGACGCCGCGGACGAACGACGACTTGCCGCGGCGCACGATTGAGCGCGCGATTTCAGATCGCCTCTTTTTCGTTCCGCGCGCGCCGGGCATCGACGTCTTTCCGGGGTCGACCCAGGTACCGAAGTTGCCTTCGTCTGTCGTCGACCTCGCGAAAGTGAGGGCGGGGGAGACGGTCGAGTTCGAGTTCCGCCCGAAGGGCTCCCATACGACCTATATCGGGGCCGCGCATCCGCTGATCCTCGGCAAGACGCAGAACTTCTGGGGCGCACTCGTCGTCGCCAAGCGAAAGGACCTGTTGCAGACGCGCGTCGCGCCGCTGCTCGGCCGGCTGGGCCTCGCGTTGCTCGGCGGCCTGCTCGTGTCGGGAATTCTCGCCGCGTACCTGTCGCGGCGGCTGACGCGTCCCGTGCTCGAGCTGTCGCGCGTCGCCGACGAGGTCGCGGGGGGAAACTACGACGTCGAAGTGCCTGACGTGCCCGGCGGCAGCGAGATCGGCCACCTCGCCGACCGGTTCCGCGAGATGGCGCAGCGCTTGCACGAGGCCGACCAACTGGAACGGAACTTCCTCATGTCTGTGTCGCACGAGCTGCGCACGCCGCTGACCGCGATCCGCGGCCACATCGCCGCGCTGAGCGAGGGGCTCGTCGAGGATCCGGAGGCGCGCGCAGTGTCGCTCGAGACCGTTGCTGCGGAGACCGAGCGGCTCGCGCGGCTCGTCGGCGACGTGCTCGATCTCGCGAAGCTCGACGCGCACAGGTTTACCGTGCTCGAGGAGGAAGTGAATATGGAGCACCTCGTGTCGCGCGCGTACTCGACGTTCAACGAGGAGGCACGGCGGCGAGGGATCGACTACCGGAGCGATCTGCGTGCGCGGCCGGTGATCGTCAGCGACGGTGACCGCGTGCTGCAGATCATCACGAACCTGCTGTCGAACGCCTTCCGCTGGACGCCGGACGGCGGCCGGATCGACGTGGAGCTCGAGGCGGAGAACGGAGCTGTCTCCGTGTCGGTCAAGGACACCGGACCGGGCATCATCGCGGAGGAGCGCGAGCGCATCTTCCGTCCGTTCTGGTCGCTCGACGGCGGCGGCACAGGGCTCGGGCTCGCGATCGCGCGCGAGCTCGCGCATGCGCTCGGCGGGTCGGTCGAGGTCGAGAGCGAAGTGGGGAAGGGGTCGACGTTCGAGCTCGTCCTGCCCGCGGGCCGCGGCGCGTGAGCGGCGTAGGCTCGACGGAGCCGCTCCAGAGAGCGGAGGCGGCGGCTTTGCCGCCGCCGGAGCGGGGAATGAGCGGCGTAGGCTCGACGGAGCCGCACAAGAGAGCGGAAGCGGCGGCTTTGCCGCCGCTGGAGCGGGTACGAGCGGCGTAGGCTCGACGGAGCCGCTCAAGAGAGCGGAAGCGGCGGCTTTGCCGCCGCTGGAGCGGGTATGAACGCCGAGCCCGCGCGCGTCGTCGCGCTGCATCCGCGCCGAGGGCCGGTGCGCGCGGTGCTGGTCGCGCTCCGTCCGCGCCAGTGGCCGAAGAATCTCCTGCTCTTCGCGGGGCTCATCTTCGCGGCGAAGCTCGGCGAGGCCGCGAAGTGGATCGAAGCAGCGTCCGCGTTCGTCGCGTACTGCGCCGCGTCGAGCACGGCGTATCTCGTCAACGACGTGCGCGACGTTGCGCACGATCGCGCGCATCCGGTCAAGCGCGACCGGCCGATCGCGCGCGTGGAGCTTCCGGCCGACCGCGCGCTGGTACTTGCGGCGACGCTGGCTGCGGTCGCTGCCGCGATCACGGCGGTGCTCGGCTTCGCGTCGCTCCTCTATCTGCTCGCCTTCGTCGCGCTACAGCTCGCCTACACCCTCGGGCTGAAGCGGATCGTGATCGTCGACATCAGTGTGATCGCCGGCCTGTTCGTCGTGCGCGCGGCCGCGGGCGCGGCGGCGGTGCATGTCAAGATCTCCCTGTGGCTGCTCGTCTGCACGGCGCTGCTCGCGTTCTTCCTCGGGCTCGCGAAGCGGCGCGGCGAGCTCGTCCTCGTCGGCGCCGAGGAGGCGCCGGGCAGGCCCGTCCTCGAGCGGTACTCGCTGAGGCTCGTCGACCGGCTGCTCGCGGTCGTCGCCTCGGCGACAGTCGTCGCGTACACCGCGTATGCCGTCACGGCGCATACGGCCTGGATGGCGCTGACGGTGCCGTTCGTAGTCTTCGGGCTCGCCCGCTACCTCGTCCTCGTGCACCGCCACGAGCTCGGCGAGGAGCCGGAGAACGTGTTGCTCTCGGACCGGCCGGTGCTCGCGTGCATCGCAATGTGGGCGGCAGCGTCCGCGCTGATCTTGGCCTTGACCTAGATCCTGGGTCGACGTGCGGTGATCGCGACCCAGCGCTGGGTGAAGCAGCCGTGTTTGTGTCGAGCCCAGCGTGCCGCAGCAGCCGCGCCGCGTAGCAGCTCGGCACGATCGCTCGCAGCAGCGTCGCGTGCGGCAGCTTCGATTCGGCTTCCGACGTAGCGCGCAAGCTCGCCGTAGGACATATCGCTCTCGTCCTGGACGCTTACTCGTACATCGGCGAACCCCGCGGCCTCGGCCAGTGCGCGTAGCCGAACGCCCGCAAACGGATCCCCACCGGCACGGCGGCGCAGCGTGAAGTGGCAGGCGAGCGCCACGTCAACGTCTGCCGTGCGTGGCTCGACGACGGCGCTGCTCCAGTCGGAGCTGCAGACGCCGACAACGCCGCCCGCCCGCAGCACCCGCCGCAACTCGCGCAGCGCATCGTCTGGACGGGCGAGGTGCTCGACGAGGCCGTGCGCGAGCACAGCGTCGAAGCGCTCAGCCGCGAACGGCAGTTCGTAGACGGAGCCGACATGAAAGTCGACGTTTGTCACGCCGGCGTCGTACGCGGTCGCCCGCGCGGCGTCGACCTGTGAGGGCTCCACGTCGACTCCGACGACGGAGCCGTCCGGGGCGACCGCCTCCGTCAGACCGAGCGTGATCGTGCCGGGGCCGCAGCCGACGTCGAGGGCGTCCATGCCGTTCGCCAAGAACGGCAGGAGGAAGCGCGCCCTCCGACCTGCCGTGCGGCTCGACATCATCGCGACCGCGTCGTCGGACCAACCTGGCGCGTACCGTTCGGCAGCGTCGCTCATCCGCGACAAGGTACCGACGGCGGAGCGCGACTACGCCGACTCGCGCCGGTTCAACTCGACGACGTCAGCGATCGGCGGCAACGCGGCCTCGATCTTCGCGAGACGGTCGTTCACGGTCTTCCAGCCGGACGCGATCAGGTCGACGAGCAGCGCCAAGTCGTCCACGCGTCCATGCCGCTCGGCGAGCAGGTTGCCCTCGAGCCGTTCGAGGCGGCCGATCACCTGGTTCTGGAGGCCGCGCACCTCGGCGAGGTGGCGCGCGCTCGGGCGGAAGTGCTCGCGCAGCCCGTCCTGGATGTCTCCGGGCAGGCCGGCTTGCAGCGCGGCCGTCGTCTGCGCGAGCGACTCGAGCGCCTCGCGCGTCCGCTCGAGCGCGGCGTCGACGGCCGCCGGCTCGACACGGCCTTCGGCCGCCTGTTCCAGCCGCTCCTTCGCCCGCCCGACGGCTTCGTCCATGCCGCGACAATAACCCCTCGGTCGGATGAAGACAGCCGAGCTCGACTACCGTCTGCCGCCTGAGCTGATCGCGCAGCACCCGGCCGACCGCCGGGACGCCTCGCGGCTGCTCGTCTACGATCGCGCGAGCGGCGAGGTGCGCCATCGCGTCTTCGCGGAGCTGCCCGACGAGCTCCGCGGCGAGCTCGTCGTCGTGAACGACACGCGGGTGCTCCCGGCCCGGATCCCGATCGAGCAGCCGCGCGGCGAGGTGCTGCTCTTGGAGCGCGGCGAGGACGGGCTGTGGGAGGGTCTCGCGCGGCCGACGAAACGGCTGCGGGCAGGTCGTCGCTACGGCGACGTCGAGCTCGTCGAGCATCTGGGTGATGGCCGCTGGCGGCTTCGGCTCCGCGGCGAGCCGGCGGGCGAGACGCCGCTGCCGCCGTACATCGTCGAGCCGCTCGACGATCCGGCGCGCTACCAGACGGTGTACGCGCGGGATCCCGGGTCTGCGGCGGCGCCGACGGCGGGGCTGCACTTCACGGACGAGCTGCTGGCGCGGCTCGACGTCGAGCGCGTGACGCTGCACGTGGGGCTCGACACGTTTCGTCCGGTCACTGTTGACGACCTGGACGAGCACGAGCTGCACGGCGAGCGCTACGAGGTGCGGGCGGCTGCATGGGATCGGATCCGCACAGCGGAGCGCGTCCTCGCCGTCGGCACCACGACCGTGCGCGTGCTCGAGTCGCTTACCCGCGGCGCGCCGCTCGCCGGGCGGACGAGGCTGTTCGTCCAGCCCGGCTTCGAATTCCGTCGCGTCGACGCGCTGCTGACGAACTTCCATCTCCCGCGCTCGACGCTCCTGGCGCTGGTGATGGCGTTCGCAGGCGTGGAGGAGACGCGACGCGTGTACGAGCTGGCGATCGCCGAGCGCTACCGCTTCTACTCCTTCGGCGATGCGATGCTGCTGCTCTGATGGGACATGTCTTGCGCATGTGATAAGGTGCAGCACATGTCCAAGATGGTTCAGATCAGAAACATGCCTGACGACGTTCACCGCAAGCTCAAGGCGCGGGCCGCCGAGCAGGGCGTCTCGCTCTCCGATTACCTGCTCCGCCTCGCCGAGCGCGACGCGAGCAGGCCGACGATCGAGGAGCTGAGCGAGCGGATCCAGCGCCGTGGGCGCATCAAGTTTTCGGTCTCCTCGGCGGATCTGGTCCGCGAGCTGCGCGACGAAATCGGGTGATCGTTCTCGACAGCTCTGCGGCGATCGATTGGCTCATCGAGCTCGATAACGGACCGTGGGTCGACGAGCGAATTCGCGGCGAAGACGTTCACGCACCTCACGTTCTCGACATCGAGGTCGTCGGCGTCGTTCGGAAGCGCGTGCAACGGAAAGAGCTCACCCTGCAACGCGCGACCGCCGCCCTGAGCGACTTCGTCGATTTCAACCTTGCGCGGCATCCTCATACTCTGCTGCTCGGCCGGATGTGGGAGCTGCGCGCGAACTTCACGGCATCCGATGCGGCGTACGTCGCCCTTGCCGAGCTCCTCGGTGCGGCATTGGTGACAACGGATTCGAGGCTCGCGCGAGCTCCCGGAATCCGCGCGCGTATCGTCGCGCCGTAGCCGCCCGCGCTAGACAGGCGTTACGATTTGCAAGATGTCTGCGATCGCGCACGAGCGGGCGGTACAGCGCGTTCCCGGTTTTCTTGCGATTACGTGGGCTGTCTTCGTTGGTTTTGTGCTGGCGGCAATCTCGGTGGGGGTCGTCGGCGGCGCCGCGTTTCTCATAGGTTTCGTCGGCCGCGATCCCTCAACTCACGAGCCGGCGGCTGCGATCGATTGGCCGTTCACGCACTCAGGCGCCTGGAGCATCACGGCGAACGCTGTGATTACCGCCGGCGTGCTGTTCACCAGCGCGTACTGGATTGCCGAGCGCGTCTCCCATCGCTCCGCTGAGCCCGTGTCTCTCGCTCGGACGTTCGCCATAGTCCTTGTCACCGGCTACGCGCCCTATGTCGGGTACCGGGGACTGTTGCCCCTGCATTTCGTGCTCGGCCTCCTCGCGACAGCGTTCCTCGTTCGCCGGTACGCACTCGGTTTCCCGCCGCTCGAGCTCGCGCCTCGCACTCGTCTCGTACTCGGCGTTGCCGGTGTCACCGCACTCTGCGTCCCGGCGGCGTACGGCGCAACGCATCCGCTCTGGTACCAATCCGAGGTCGCGGTCCGAGGCCCGACCCACGGCCCGAACTGGGCCCAGCACCGAGTCGTCTTCCATCCGCGCAGGGCCCAGATCGTGACGTACGGATTTCTTCTCAAGAACGTCGGTTTCGGAAGGGTGACGCTGCTCGGCGTCTCCGGGGGAAGCACGCCGCTGCTTCGAGTCGTCGGAGCAGAGTCGGGCATCATGCAGCGGGGCTTTCGGGGAGGCGCGTTGCGCGGCACGTCCGTCCACCGCAACCGCGAGCAATTCGTGACGCTCTTCATCCGTCTGCTCGGCTGCGATCAGGCTTCGGGGACAGCCACGCTCGATCGCGTGAC
>Ga0099827_10002326_pt1 | contig 10456 bp, 8 predicted proteins | sample CZO8metaG_FD_79339 | JGI IMG/M metagenome (GOLD analysis project Ga0099827, IMG submission 79339) | Vadose zone soil microbial communities from the Eel River Critical Zone Observatory, Northern California, USA - CZOApr15con1.8 metaG | ecosystem: Environmental > Terrestrial > Soil > Vadose zone ...
CCGAACATTCAGTCATCCTGACCGGGGTATCGGCTACCCAGGTCCGGGTCAACGACGACCAATTCGGCAGCCAGTACTGGGTCAGCAAGTGGACCTTTGAAACCAGCTGGCGCGACTTCAACAATATGGCCGTTATTTATCGCTAGGCGCCAGGTATCGCAACGCGAGCCTGACCGGGGTGTGCCGGCTTTGATGCAATAACGGGACTTCCCCGCCCGAGAGCAAACCCAGTCGTCGTATCAGGTAGACCCAACCAATTGTCGTCAGGGCGGTTCCCAGCACCACGACGGGGACCAGGAGACGCGTTGGCAAACGCACGAACGCCAGTGGCAACAAAAGCAAAAACGGCGACGCGGCGATGGCGCATCGCGCGGCATAGCCCCAGGGAATAGCCATCGTGGCGCGATCGAAGGCCCACCAGGCGCTGAACGTCAGCACTAAGGTCAGTCCTGTCGTCAGGCCGACGGCGACCACCGCGCCCCAGAGGCCGAAGCTCTGGATCAGCCAGAAATCGGCGAGCGCGGCGAAGCCCAACTGCGCAATCGTGATCAACGCGTTCAACCAGGCCAGCTCCCGGACACGGACGACGAGGCCCCACGGCGTCGCCAGCAACGCGGCGATAAAAAACAAGAGCATCACGGGCGCGATCTGTTCGGCCGGCGGCAGGCGGCCCGACGTATAGAGCCTGATCACTGGCGCGAGCAGGGCGCTTCCGGCAAATGCCAGGGGAAACGCTACGAGAAAGATGCCCTTGTAGAACGCCATGACGGACGTTCGCACGCGGGTTGTCTCATGACGCCAGCCTTCCAACGTGCCGACGACCCAGGCGCCCGTCAGCAAGCTCGGAATCAACGAGACGAGTCGCTGCGGGATGTTGTACCCGGTGTCGTAGTAGGCGACCGCCGTCGAGCCGGCGAATCGCAACAGGAAAATATTCTCGAACTGGAGGCCCACGGCGGAGGCAATCAGCAGGCTCGGCAGCCAGCCGCTGGCGTACACGAGCAGTCGGCGCCAGCCGACGCGGTCCCCGGGGATCCCCTGGGCGCGCCGAATCCGGCGCAGGAGAATCAGTAAATAAGTCAGCGCGAGAGCAGACTGGCCGAGGGCGCCGGCCACGAGGACGGCTCGCAGATCTGCACCATGTTGCAGGAACAACACGGAAAGGGCCAGTGTCAGGGCGCCGGCAATCGGCGTCGCGATCGCCTGGCTGCGCATGTCGTAGATCGCCACCAGTGCGAACGACAGGACGCCGACGGCGATGCCGCCCAGCAACAACACCGTGCCCAGAGCCAGTAAATCGGCGACGTGGGCATGCAGCACGGCGTCGATCTCTGGGCGACTGAGAAAGACCAGGCCGCTGGTCACCAGCCAGACGGCCACGATCGCGATCGCACTCTTGCGCAGCAGGTCATCGGCGGCGGCCCGGTCGCCGCGTCCCAGGACCTCCGGCAAGTAGCGCAGCAACCCCTGGTCCTGCCCAAACGTGGCCAGCAGCGCAATGTAGACCAGAACGCTGAGGACGAAGGTATAGCGGCCGTACTCGGCAGCCGGAAGCCGGCGGATCAGGAATGCGCCCAGGGCGAGCGTCGCGATCGCGCTCGCCGCGCGCCAGGCGATCGTCCAGCCGACCAGGGCCGTCGTCCGGTCCGCCAGCCCAGAGCCCGGAGGATCGACTGACGCCATGACCTCGCGGGATTATAGGGGGGTTCCGGCTACAATGCCCGGCGATGTTCCTCTGGACGGACCTGGTCGAGCTGGTCCGTCACCCGTTTTCGGCACTGAGCCAGATCGATGCGCGCCGCCGCCTGGCTGACGGCCTGTTGGCCCTGGGACTGTCCGTGACACTGCCGGCGGCCGTGGCAGAACTCGCGGCGCTGGGGCCGTTTCGACCGCCGGCCAATCTCGGTTCGCTGCCCTCGCTGACGGCGCAGGGGGCCGATATCTACGCCCGTTGGGTCTACATGCATCGGTTCTTGATCCCGGTTTATGGCATCGGCGTCAGCCTTGTTCTCTGGATCGCGGCCGCCGGGTTGATCCACGGGATTGCCCGGGCCCTGGGCGGCCGCGGCAATTTCGCCGGACTGATGAAACTCGTGGGCTACGCCGCGTTGGTCGGCCTGGTCGGCCTCCCGGTGGCGTTGGCCGACGCGTTGCTCAAGTTCCAGGGCAATGCCCGGGCCGAACTGTCGCTTGGTCAGCTCGCGGGCCTGCTGGGCGTGGCGATCTTTCTCTGGCAGAACGCGCTGCTCGTGCTGGCGACGCGGCAGCACTACGGGATCTCGACTGAGCGCGCCATCGCCGCCGTCATCGGGCCGATTGGCGCGGTCCTGGTTCTGTTTCTCGCGCTGATTATCCTGGCGATCACGTTGGCGATCATCGCCCAGCAGCCAGCATGAGCACCGCTCGATTCCCCGAGGGTTTTCTCTGGGGAACGGCGACGGCTGCCCACCAGGTCGAGGGCGGTAACCACGCCAACGACTGGTGGGCGTGGGAGCAGGTCCCCGGGCGTATCAAGAACGGCGACCGGTCGGATCCGGCCTGCGAGCATTACGAGAGATTTGCCAGCGACTTCGATTTGCTGCGATCGCTGCATCAAAACGCGCATCGATTGTCGCTCGAGTGGTCCCGCATCGAGCCGGCGCCGGGCGAATTCTCGGCGACGGCGCTGACGCATTACCGCGATGTCCTGCAGGCCTTGCGCGACCGTGGCATGGAACCGCTGGTCACGCTGCATCACTTTACGAATCCAACCTGGATCGCGGCGGCCGGCGGCTGGGAAGCCGCCGAGACGGCTGAATACTTCGCCCGGTTCGCCGAGCGCGTCACGGACGAGCTGGCTGGCCTCGCTAAGTTCTGGATCACGATCAACGAGCCCACGGTCGTCGCGTATCAGGGTTATGTCCGCGGCGATTGGCCGCCCGGCAAACGCGACTTCGGGGCCGCCCTGCGCGTCGTCGTCACCCTGCTCCGGGGCCATTGGCTGGCGTACGAGCGCATCAAGCGCCAGCATCCCGAGCTGCAGATCGGTCTCGCGCACCATCTACGGATCTTCGACCCGGCGCGCTGGTTCGCGCCGCAAGACCGTGCCGTGGCGGCCGCCTTCAATCGCGTCTTCAATCAGACCATGTTGCGGTCGCTCCGAAAGGGGCGGCTGGTTTTTCCATTGACGCGAAACGGCAACGCGAGCGGTCCACCGCAAAGCCAGGATTTTATCGGCTTGAATTACTACACGCGGGAACTGGTGAAATTCAATCACCGGTATGGCGCCGAACTCTTCGGCCAGCGAGTGCTCGTCGAGCCCGCATTGCGCTCGGACTTGACCTGGGAACTCTATCCGGAGGGCCTTTATCGGACCCTGATGGCGTTACGCGCCGAGCAGCTGCCGATCTATGTCACGGAAAACGGCATCGCCGACCGGGACGACGCACTGCGGCCAGAATTCTTGTTAACCCACATCGGCGCCATGCATCGGGCGATCCAGGCCGGTGTACCCGTGCGCGGTTACCTGCACTGGACCTGCTTCGACAATTTTGAGTGGGCGGACGGCTACAGCGCCAAGTTCGGCCTGATCGCCTGCGATCCCGTGACCCAGGAACGCCGTGTGCGACCCAGCGGACGACTCTACGCCGAGATCTGCGGCACCAACCAGGTTCCAGCTACCGTCGAGCTTCCACCAAAGGCTGCGCAGCCCGCTGAGCCAGCCGGCCCGACTGACCTGCGCTGATCCGCTCGGACGGCCGCGGCGGGTCGCCAACAAGAAACTTTTGCTCCATCTGCGCGATAACCTGGCCTGAAACGTCCAGTTCTGCGCTGAGCCGGTAGACGCCGTCGGCGTGCAGCCGAAGGAGGGGCTCGGCGATGACGGCAGCGGGATCGAGCTGATCCGGGATGGTCACCCAGTCCTGGCCGCGAAATCGTCGCTTGGCGAACCAACCGCGGACCTCCCGCCAAAGGCTCGTTTCGTGCGCGCGCTCGCGCTCGATGCGCCAACGCAACCGCGCGCGGCCGTGCCGGCTCGGGTCGTCGTTGATGCAGACGATTCGCAAGTGCTGCAGCCGGCCGCGCGGCAGCCGGAGCAGCAAGCCATCGATGGCCGCCTGGTTCTCGGGCAGATCAACCGTGAGATACAGCGGCGCAAACGCGTCGGCGACGACCCGGTAGCCGCGCTTGGGCCGGCGAGCCTGATCGATAATCGCGGCCGTGATCGCCGGGAAACTATCGACCAGCTGAAAGAGCAACACGCCGCCACAGTGGGCGAACTTCTGCCGCCGGAAGCGATCGATGGCAAAGCGCAAGAGATGCGCCTGGTACTCCTGGCTGGCTCGGACGTAGGCATCACGGCTGGGGTGAGCCGAGGGTGGCCCGATGCCGCTGCGTAGCCACTCCGCCGGCTGATAGCCCGCGTAGCGCCAGTTCTCATCGTCGTCGGCAACCGGCCAGCCACGATTCAGGTGCCGCCACACTGGTGAGTTGGCGTTGGGCAGTGCCTGCGCGCCGACTTCAGAGACGAATGCCGGGCTGAGGTCTGCCAGGTCGCGCCAATGGCCGTGCGACCAACCGTGGCCGCAATGCAGGTCCTGGTCACCCGCCCCGGCGAGTGCCGGACGTGACGGGTCAAGGCTCCGCAGCAGCGCTGCGGCCTCTTCGTCGACGTCGAGGTTCAATTGCTCCGTGTGACGCTCGCCCAACCAGGCCTGCGAGCGGCTCCACGGCGGGTCAGCATGAACCGCGTAGTTGATCACGCTCGGCCGGTTGAATAACAACTGCGCCATCTCTTCCGCCTGGGCCGTGACGGCCTCTCGGAAAAAAGCCAGCGACCGGGCATCGGAACGATGAATATATGACCCCGTCATGGGCATGTCCTGCCAAAGCACGATGCCGGCTCGATCCGCGGCGTCGTATAGGGCCGGCGGCTCGAGGTGGGCATTGAGGCGCAGCATGTCCATGTTGGCCTGTCGCGCCAGCTGCACGTCAGATTTCAGGAGCTCGTCGCCGGCCGCGTCCAGAAAAAACTCACTGCAATAATTGGCGCCGCGCATGAAGATCGGCCGGCCGTTGATCACGTAGGTCCAGCCTTCGGCCCGAGTCTGTAGCCGGACCTCGCGGATGCCGAAGGTCTCGCTCAGGCTCGAACTCTTGCGTTCGTCGGCCGTGATCTCGACATCGGCTCGGTACAGCGCCGGCTCGCCGTGCGCCCACGGACACCAGAGCTGCGGATCGGGCAGGGCCAGCTCGACGGACAGCTCCTGGACATCGTGGCCATTGAGCCGGAAAGCCCGGCGCATTTCCAATGGCGCGCCGCCCTGGAAGTTATCCGGCGCGACCCGGATGAGCAGCTCGCCGGTCATGATCCGGCCATCCAGGTTACGGAGTCGCGTTCTCAGGGTGAGACGCGCAAGATCGCCCTGCTCCAGGCGAGGCTCACACTGTATCCATTCGGCGACCACGTGACCAACCTGCTCGAGCAGCACCGGCTGCCAGAGACCCATGGGGACGTGCCAGACGTACTGCTCGCCAAGGCGCCCGAGTTCGCGGCTGGGATAGGGCTTGGCGTCGGAGTCATTGAACAGACCCATGACGTGGCGTTTCGCGGCGAGGTCGGTCTCGACGGGTGCCTCGATGCAGACGGCCAGCACGTTCTCTTCGAGCAAGAACGACGAGATATCGAAGCTGAAGGGCGCGAAATAGCCATAGTGGCTGCCGAGCAGGCGGCCGTTCAGCCAGACGTTGGCGACCAGGAAGGCGCCTTCGAAACGCAGGAGGGTTCGTTGTCGGTGACGCGGTCTGGGAAAGCGAAGCCGGTACCAGATGGCTTCGTTGCCGCTGGTGGCGCCGTGCAGACGGGGGACCTGGGCCGGGGCCCAGGCATCGTCGTCGAACTCGAGCCGGGGAAATCCACGATCCTCGCCTTCGCCGAGAGTTGCGATCGCCATCCGCCATCCGCTCGTCAGCTCCTGCCGGTTGAGGGCTTGCCGGGGAAAGAGCGAAAGACAATCGTTCAGCGCCATCAGCGCGTCCTCTCAGACATGGCGCCGTCGACCGACCGGACACGATAGAACTCCGGGGTCTTGTGGAATTCTTCGGCGTAGCCCTCGGCGAGATGTTGCTCGACATCGTCGATGCCGATCGCCTCCAGCAACAGCAGAACACAGCCGCCGAACCCGCCGCCCATCATGCGCGCGCCGATCGCCTGGGGCGTTCCTGCGGCGAGCTCCACCAGCAAGTCAAGCTCTCGGCAGCTTACCGCGAAATCGAGTCGAAGGCTTTCATGAGATGCGTAGAGGATCGGCCCCAGGCCCCGCGGCGCGCGTCGCCGAAGCGCGTCGGCCGCTTGCAGGACGCGCGCATTCTCGGTGACCACGTGCCGCGCGCGCTTTCGCTCGGTGGGGCTCGTGATGCGCTCCAGGTCAGCTTCCGTCGCGTCGCGGAGGCTCGTGAGCCCCAGGGCTGTCGCCGCCGCCTCGCACTCGGCTCGGCGCTGGTTGTACGCCGAGCCGGCCAGCTCGTGACGAACGCGGCTGTCGGCCAGCAGCCAGGCAAAGCGACCGTCGGGTAATGGCACCTGCTCCTCGTCCATCGACCGGCAATCGAGCAGGATGGCGTTGCCGGCGCGGGCTTTCAATGCGGTGAACTGGTCCATGATGCCGGTCCTGGCGCCAACGAAAACGTTCTCTGCTGTCTGGCACAGCCGGGCGATCTCCAGCAGGGAGATTTGGATCCCCCGGGCCGCCAGCATGGCGACGGCGCCGGCGACCTCGAGGGCACCCGATGAGCTGAGTCCAGATCCGACGGGGAGGTCCGACGCGACGAACACATCGAAGCCGGGTCCGGCCCCGTGCTGCTTGTCGATCTCGCGCGCGACGCCAACCAGATAGTCCGTCCAATTGCCCTGCCGGCGCGGGGGTAGGCCGTCGAGCTCAGCGGCCGTCTGGTATCGATCGCTGCGAAGCGCCAGATGGCTGTCTCGCCGCAGCCGAAGGGCAACGGCGACATGCCGATCGATCGCCGCCGGGAGGACCCAGCCCTCGTTGTAGTCCGTGTGCTCGCCGACGATGTTCATCCGTCCCGGGGCGACGGCGACGGCGACGGGCGGATAGCCAAAGGCCTGGCGAAAGCCGCTCCGGGCGCGTTCATCGAGTTGATGTGTCGCGCTCATGAACGACCCATCCGGGCAAAGAGCCATTCCAGGGCGTCGTGTGGGTTGGCCGCGGTGGGGAGGTCTGGCTCCGTGCGCCGGTCGCGATCAAAGCGCCAGGTCTGGATGCCAACCGTCGGTCGCCCGTTACGCAGTGCAAGCGCAATCTCGGATAGGGTCCCCAGTCCCCCACCGAGCGCGACGACGCCATCGGCGGTCCGGGCGAGGATCGCGTTGCGCGCATGACCCAGCCCGGAGGCGATGGCGACGTCGATGTACTGGTTTGCCTCGCTCGGATCTTCGCCTGGGAGCAAGCCGATGGTCAGACCGCCGGCCGATCGAGCGCCCCGCGCCGCGTGCTCCATCACACCGGTGAGCCCGCCGCAAATCAGCACGGCGTCGCGCTCGGCAATGCCGCGGCCTAACTCGAAGGCTAAATTCGCAAGTGACGTCTGGGGGTCTGACTCACCACAGACCGCAACCAGGCGCCGTCGTGAACTCAACGACTACGAACTATAGCTCTAGATCGTCCGCAGCGGAATAACGCTCGCCTGCTTGAAGTTGCGGATGCTCACCTGCGCCGCCAGGTGTGACGCGACGTCGCGGTAGACCGCGGCCAGCGGCGAATCCGGCTCGTGGACCATGAGCGGCACGCCCGGGCCACCGCCCTCACGGATGCGCCGATCCAGGGGAATCTCGCCAAGGAACGGAATATTCATGCGCTCGGCCAGGGCCTTCGCGCCACCATGGCCAAAAATGTCATCGCGTTCGCCGCAGTGCGGGCAGACGAAATAACTCATGTTCTCGACCAAGCCCAAGTTCGGGACTTTCAGCGTGTTGAACATCTGGATGGCGCGTCCAACGTCGGCCGTTGAGACGTCCTGCGGCGTCGAAACGACGACGGCGCCCGTCATCGGAATGCTCTGGGACATGGTCAGCTGCACATCACCGGTGCCGGGCGGCAGGTCCACCACGAGATAATCCAACTCCCCCCAATTGACGTCGAACAGAAATTGCCGGACAGCCCCCGAGAGCATCGGCCCCCGCCAGATGGCCGGCTTATCGGCCTCGATGAAGAACGCGATAGAAATAATCTTCAGACCGTAGCGTTGGATCGGGATGATCTTCTCGTTCTCGGCGTAGGGCTTCTCGTGCTCGGCGCCCAGAAGAATGGGCACGTTCGGACCATAGACATCAGCATCGAGGACGCCGACTCGGGCGCCGAGCTGGGACAGCGCGAGGGCGATGTTCACGGCACAGGTCGACTTGCCGACGCCGCCCTTGCCGGCGCCGACGGAAATGATATTTTTGACGCCCTCGACCTGCTGCTTCTGCGGCACGCCACCGGTCCGCGAGACCTGGGCGTCCCACTTGATCTGGGCCTTGGGCGAGCCCGGCAGGGTCGCCAGCGCCGCGTCGATGTCATCGTGAATCTTGTTCTTCAGGGGACAAGCCGGGGTGGTCAGGACGACCCGCATGCCGATCGTCTGTGGGTCGATGACGACCACGTCCTGAATCATCTTGAGCTCCAGCATCGTGCGTCCAAGCTCCGGATCTTTCACCGGCGCGAGCACCGCCAGGACGTCGGCTTCGGACAGTTGCGTGACAGCCATCGCTACCCAGTTTAGCGCGAGCTTCGGATGTAACTCAGGATGATGTCGTCGATCAAGCGCTCGACGGGGGCCAGATCGTCGGTGAAGACGATGCCGTTCGCCCGGACGCGCCTGATATTCCCGGTCGCGAGCGCGTCGGTAATGATCGGCTGCAGCTTCGGGTTGGTCTCGGCCTGGGCCCGAGCCAGGAATTGGTCGACCGTCGCCGGGCCCGAGGTCGCATAGATCACGGTGTTCGTGAAGCGCAGATTGGTCTCGATCGTGAAGACATTTGGGAAGACGGCGTTGAGGGTGCCGCTGAGCGCATCGACGAGGCGGTTGTCCGTGGGCGTTCGCCCGACGTTGATCGCCAGCACGCCGTCGGGCTGGAGATGGGCCTTGGCGCTCTCGAAGAACTCCCGGGTCGTGAGATAAAACGGAATGTAGGGCTGGCGATAGGCGTCGACCAGGATGACGTCGTAGCGGCCCGCCTGGGTCGCCATCCAGTAGCGCCCATCGGCCACGGTGACGTGCAGGTTCGGCTCCGTCATCTGGAAGTAGCGCCGGCCGACGTCGACGATCTTCGGGTCCAGCTCGACCCCATCGATTGGAATCGGCCCGTCGATGGCCGTGAACTGCCGAGCCACGGTTCCGCCGGCAAGCCCAACCAGGGCGATGCGCCCCGGCACCCGGCCGGATCCGAAGTAGGGGGCCAGCAGGACGTCGTCCCAATAGCCGTGCGTGTAGAGGCTGGTCGGATCGTAGATGGAGTGCACCGCCGAGCCTTCGTCCAGCAGCAGTTGGGTCTCGGTCCCGGACTTGACGACCTGAATGTAGTTGTAAGCCGACTCGGTCTCAAAGACCCGCGTCCCGTACGTGGCGGCACGAATGGCGCCCCCTGACAGCAAGGCCATGATCACGATCAATACGGGAATGAGTAAATACAGCCGCCGCCGGCCGGGCTGGTAGAGCCCGGCGGCCGAGATCACGCCGAGCAGAAAGGCCAGGATAAATATCGTCGGCCGCGTCCCGTAGGTGGGGATCAGCCAGAAGACGGGCACGAAGGTCCCCAGGATGCTGCCCAGCGTCGACAGGGCATAGACGGCACCCGCCGCGTTGCCCGCCGTTTCCAGTTCCCGGATTCGGAGACGGATCACGAACGGCGATACCATGCCGAGCAGGATCACCGGCGCGGCAAAAAGCACGATGACGGAGATCAATGAGCCCAGCACCAGGCCGACCGACACCTGCGCGAAGCCACTCTGGGCCAGGGACAGTATGGGTCGCGATACGATCGGGATCGCGGCCGTGAGCAGCGCCGCGGCAGCCGTCAGCTGAAACAGAAGACGCGAATCAGGTCGCCGATCGGCCAGCCGCCCGCCGGCGTAGTAGCCGATCGTCAGGTAAATCAAGATCAGCCCGATCAGCGTTCCCCAGATAAAGAGCGATTGCCCGAAGAAGGGCGCCAGCAGCCGAGCCGCGGCAAACTCGATCCCCAGGCTGGCCAGCCCCCCGGTGAAGGCCAGGGGAAGCAAAAGCCGCCGGCGCCAGGCGGCCGCCGGCGGGGCGAGCTGTGGTAGAGTGGCCAATTCAGGCTTGATCTCAGGACGCACCGTCTGTTTCAGGATAGCGGGGGCCCGGCCAGCGAACTCGTCATTGAACGGTCACATCACGCCCGTTCGGATGTAACAAGGGACCACCAGGCCATACGGCGGCTCGTATTCAGGTC
>Ga0099827_10002327_pt1 | contig 10455 bp, 13 predicted proteins | sample CZO8metaG_FD_79339 | JGI IMG/M metagenome (GOLD analysis project Ga0099827, IMG submission 79339) | Vadose zone soil microbial communities from the Eel River Critical Zone Observatory, Northern California, USA - CZOApr15con1.8 metaG | ecosystem: Environmental > Terrestrial > Soil > Vadose zone ...
AGCCGGACGCGGCGGCGTTCGTCATGGCTAATCCGCGGGCCACTCGCCCAGTGATTCCTATCAACCACGATCCTCACTTCGCGGGAGCAACGGGAATCATGGCATGTTTATAGGGCGTACCGGCCCACATCATGTAGGGCTTATTCGGATCAGGGTCCTGAGCCTCCGTGTAGCCCAACGTCTTGCTGGGAGGACCGAAAACCATGATATGAGGGCCAGTGACGATCCAATGATTGTCCGCCGTTTTGCCCGTAGCGTACGGGTCCGTATTGCTCGCCCCCTTGTCCCCGGCCAGCATGTACGAAATCCCCACCTTATCCGGCGGCGGCACGTGTTTCATCAGGGCATCGATAAACTCCATGCTGTTGCGATCGTTACACATCTTGTCCATGCCCACGATCATGCACGTAAATCCGTTATCTCCTGTGCGAAGGGTGCGCATGCTTCCGTTTTCCTCCACGCGAACGACGGCTGCTCCTTTCGCGACAGCCTCGGGAGCAGCGGAGAGAGCTTGGGCGATGTACTCGGAGTCCGACGTTTGCTTTTGCTGAGTATTGGCCGCAGCCGCGATAAAGAACGATGATACTGCGACCGCGAAAATAGTCTTTAACGCACGCATATCTCCTCCTTGAGCATTCAGCCACAATTTCCGTTTTGACTTCCGGGCTGACCGACACGGTACACCCGACCCCGTCAGTATGCAATGCTCCAGCAAGATTCTTGACTGCAAGTCGGAGTCATTGGACGTATAACGGCGCGCTCGGAAGAAATCTTGCCACTTTCTGAGCAGCGGGGCGCCACTGGGCCGGACAACGCCCTTTCTGGAAAGCCGCATGGGGGCTGGAATTGCCCCACATTCCCGACTCAAACCGACCCGCTCCCCGGCCATGCGTCAAGGTCGCATTTTCTCTCCCTGCCGGCCGATTCAGACGCAACTCTATGGCGCAAAAGAAGCGTCTAAAAATATGCGGGTAACAGGCCACTTCGTCAGGGACTTACAAAACGGCCGGGGACGCCCGCATCAACACCTTGGAGGAATAACATGAGGAAGAGAATTCCCTTAATTTTTGCCATGCTACTCGGACTTTCCGCATTGGCGATTCAGGCTCAAGCCGGCGTCATTCGCTCCGCCGGGAAAGAGTTTTCGAAGGGGTCGGCCCGAGTGACCTCTGCCGCCGCGACCGGCGGTCATGCGGCTGCGAGCGGAGCAGCAGCGGCCGGCGAAGCAACCGGCGGGGCCCTGAAGAACGGAGCCGCAGAGTTCGCCCAGGGCGCGATGGCAACTCCGAAGAAAGCAGCGCGAGGGACTGAGGTCGCGGCCAAAAAGGTTTGGAAAGTAATCTGGTAAGGCCTCGACTTCCCGGGTGGGAGCATCTCCTCCCTGCGCGGCCGGGCAATTATTTTCCGGGCGGCGGGGAGGGTGCCTCCCTTTTTGTAGAGGCCTTCGTCCGACCATTCACTCGGAACATCCGACCGGCGTCGATCCAGGCGCCTTCAGCCCGCGGACAAATGATCGGACCCATTCTCTTCCGCGGGCTTCTCGCGAGCTCTCTCGTCCACGCCGTTTTGCCATCTTGACGGTATAGCGAAGGGACACTAGAATGTCAGGTTAGGTTCACCACCCACCGATCGCCAGAGAGGGGGCTATGCTCGATGGTCCGATTCCAGAGGCGCTGACATTTGATGATGTTCTTCTGGTCCCCGCCAAGTCGTCCGTACTCCCGTCAGAGGCCGATGCCCGCACTTACTTTTCCCGAAACGTTCAATTAAACATCCCCATCGTCAGCGCAGCCATGGATACCGTCACGGAGTCGCACCTTGCCATCGCGCTCGCGCAGCAAGGAGGCATCGGGATCATGCACCGCACCATGTCACCCGAGCAGCAGGCGCTCGAGATTGACAAGGTGAAGCGATCCGAAAGCGGAATGATCGTGGACCCGGTCACGATCGGCCCGCACAGCAAGATTTCCGAAGCCAAGGAAATCATGAAGAAATACAAGATTTCCGGCGTGCCCGTGACGACGAACGGAAAACTGGTCGGCATCCTCACCAACCGGGACTTGCGCTTCGAGCCGCGGTCCGACCTTCCCGTCGAGAAGCTGATGACCCGCGAAAACCTGATCACCGTGTCGGTTGGGACGACGCTTGAGGAGGCCGAAAAAATCCTGCACAAACACCGCGTGGAAAAACTTCTGGTGGTGGACAGGGAGTTCAACCTCAGGGGCCTCATCACGGTTAAGGACATCCAGAAAAAGATCAAGTACCCCAACGCCGCGAAAGACGCCCAGGGCCGCCTCCGAGTGGGGGCCGCGGTGGGCGCGACGGGCGATTACCTCGAGCGCGCTCAGGAATTGGTCAATGCCAAGGTTGATGTCCTGGTGGTGGACACCGCCCACGGGCATTCCGCGCGGGTGATCGAGGCCGTGGGGACGCTCAAAAGCAAGTTTCCGGAAGTCGACCTGGTAGCGGGAAACGTGGCCACTTTCGAGGGCGCCTGCGATCTCGTCCAGCTCGGCGTGGACGGAGTGAAGGTAGGGATTGGGCCCGGGTCGATCTGCACGACTCGCGTAGTCACCGGGGCCGGCGTCCCGCAAGTCACCGCCATCGCAGAGTGTGCCCGTGCCACTCGCAAGGCGGGCATCCCGCTCATCGCGGACGGCGGAATCAAATATTCCGGCGACATCCCGAAAGCCGTCGCAGCGGGCGCGAACTGCGTGATGATCGGGAGCCTCTTCGCGGGCACTGAAGAAAGCCCCGGCGAGACCATCCTATTCCAAGGCCGCAGTTTCAAGTCCTACCGCGGCATGGGTTCGATTGGGGCCATGGGAGCGGGCTCGGCGGACCGCTACGCCCAGGATGGCGGATTCTCCAAGCTGGTCCCTGAGGGGGTTGAGGGCCGCGTGCCCTATAAGGGCCTGCTGGCAGATTTAGTGACCCAGCTCGTCGGAGGCCTCCGTTCCGGCATGGGTTACTGCGGTTGCTCGACGATTCAGGAACTCCAGGAAAGAGGACGATTTGTCCGCATCACCCACGCCGGCCTTCGCGAAAGCCACGTTCACGACGTGATCATCACCAAGGAAGCTCCCAACTACTGGCTTGAATAATTCCGCTCCCCGAAAACGTTCCCTTCTGTTCTGGAGAGGCCTCACGCTGACGTGGGGGCTGCTCATTTTCTATCTGTCCACGGGCACTTTCGGCGGGTCGCTTTCGACCCGGCTCTTGCGGCAAATCTTCGACATCCTTCACATCACCGTCGCGCACGAGACTTTCGGAGCCCTCCATTTCCTCTTCCGCAAGCTTGCGCACCTTACCGAATATGCCATCTTCAGCCTGCTCTTCTACCAATGCTTTGGGGACGCGCGGGAAGTTGGGTGGCGCACGCGGCGAGCTGTTTGGTCCGTCGTGGGCGCGGCCCTCTACTCTCTCACGGACGAGCTCCACCAGTCATTCGTCCCCGGGCGGACCGCTTCCTGGATGGATTGCGGGGTTGACACGGCAGGAGCCGCGCTCGGAATGCTGGCGCTTTACGGAGGCGAGAGACTCTCGCGGGCCCGAAAGACAAAAGAGGCTGCGTCCCGGGGAAATAAACTGGAGGAGGGGACGGGGCGACGGCAAGCGCCAGTGTGACCGCCGGAAGCGGCTCAAGCCCTTGAAATCTTCTGGGAGGGTCCGCTCAGCGGGTCAGCGGCGATTACTTTTTCTCTTCGCCTTCGTCGGGCAGGCCTGGCTCTTGCTTTGGAGCCGCAGCTTCTTCCTCGACTTTCTTGCGGCGGGCTTCGGCCTTCTTTGCTCTCTTTTGCGCAAGCCTCTGGAGGGCCTCGGTGCCGACCAGTTCGAGCACTGCCATGTCGGCGCCGTCCCCCGCGCGCCAGCCCGCATGGACAATCCTGGTATACCCACCTACCCGGCTCGCGTAACGTTTGCCGAGGTCTTCAAAAAGCTTCTTGAGGGCCGCAGGCGTCATGCAGATACCCGCAGCGAGCCGCCGAGCGTGGAGGTCACCGCGTTTGCCGAGTGAGATCATTCGCTCGGCGATGGGCCGCGCCGCTTTCGCCTTGGCGACCGTCGTCTTGATGCGCTCCTGAAGGATGAGCGAAGTCACCAGGTTTCGCAGCAAAGCGCGCCGATGTTCCGTGTTCCGGCTGAGTTTCCGACCTCGGTTCCGATGACGCATCTTCGGCTTCCCCTGCGGCTAAATTTGCTGCTGGGAGGCTTCCTGAGTCGGCCTGATGGGGTTTCCCTTTTCGTCAAACCTCATCCCGAGGCCCAGGCCCATTGCGGAAAGAATTTCCTTGATTTCGTTTAAAGACTTCCGGCCGAAATTCTTGGTCTTGAGCATTTCCTGTTCGCTCTTCAGCACCAATTCCCGGATGGTCGTAATGTTGGCGTTCTTCAAACAATTGTAGGAGCGAACGGAAAGCTCCAGCTCCTCCACCGAGCGGTCCAAATTCTCATTGTAGATGGGGGACTCCCGATCCTGCGCGGGTTCTTCGACCTCCTCCCTCTCCAGGAAGTTGATGAAGATGTTCATGTGGTCCTTGATCAACTTGGCGGCCAGACCAATCGCATCCTGGGGTGTAATTGCCCCGTTCGTCCAGACGTCGAGGGTCAACTTGTCATAGTCGGTCATCTGGCCCAGGCGGGCTGATTCGACCGAATAATTCACCTTCCGGATGGGAGAGTGGACGGAGTCTACAGGGATATATCCGATGGGCAGGTCTTCGTCAAAATTCTTCTCGGCAGAGACGTAGCCCCGGCCTATCTTCACTCGCATTTCAATGTGAAGGGCCCCGCCTTCGCTGACGGTTGCGATAGAGACGTCCTTATCCAGAATTTCGACGTCCGGGTCCTCCTGGATCATCCGCGAAGTCACTTCTCCCGGCTGGTCGACGTTCAGATAGAGCGTCTTGGGACCTTCAACGTTTATCTTCAGAGGGATCTGCTTGAGGTTCAGGATGATGTCCGTCGCGTCCTCAACCACTCCGGGGATGGAAGAGAACTCGTGCAGCACCCCCTCAATTTTCACGGCCGTGATCGCCGCGCCTTCAACCGCGGAGAGCAACACCCGGCGCAGTGAGTTGCCGATCGTAGTCCCGAAGCCCCGCTCGAACGGCTGAGCGTTGAACTGCCCGTACTTGTCCGTCAGAGTGTCCAGATTGCATGCGAGGCGTTTCGGCTTTTGAAAACCTTTCCAAAGCATATGAACCTTCCCTCCCAGAAAACTTTCGGAGCCGGCTGCGAGGGTCCTCCCCCCGAGGGCTACTTCGAATAAAGCTCGACGATCGCCTGCTCCTGAATGTCGAAACTCACATCCTCACGCTTCGGCTGTGAGACCATGCGACCTTTCATATTTTCCCGGTCCAGCTCCAGCCACGGAGGAACGCTCCGCCCCCCCGACAAATCGAGGGCGCGCTGGATGGACGCCATCTTCCGGCTGCTTTCGCGGACTGCGATTTCCTGCCCCGGCGAGACCTGATAAGACGGGATGTTTACCTTCCGGCCGGACACGAGGATGTGCCCGTGACGGACGAGAAGCCGCGATTCGGCCCGGGAAACCCCCAGGCCCAGCCGGTAAACGGCGTTGTCCAGCCTCCGCTCGAGCAACAGGAGCAAATTCTCGCCCGTCATTCCCTTCTTGGCCTCGGCCTTCTCGAAGTAGCCGCGGAACTGCTTCTCCAGGATGCCGTAAAGACGGCGCACTTTCTGCTTTTCCCTGAGCTGCATCCCGTACCCGACCGCCTTCGGGCGGCGCGCCTTGCCGTGTTGGCCCGGGACAAAGTTCCGCTTCTCAATGGCGCATTTGTCCGTCAGGCAGCGCTGGCCCTTCAAGAAGAGCTTCATGCCTTCCCGGCGGCACAGCCGGCACACGGCTTCGCGATATCTTGCCAAAACAACCTCCCTCAGCCGGGATCAAATCCGGCTGCTGTTTCAGACTCTCCTGCGTTTGGGCGGACGACACCCATTGTGGGGCATGGGCGTGACGTCCTTGATGGAGCGGACTTCCAGGCCAGCGGTTGCCAGCGCGCGGATCGCCGACTCGCGTCCCGCTCCCGGTCCCTTCACCCGCACCTCCACCGTTTTCATGCCGTGATCGCGCGCGAGATTTCCGGCCCGCAAGCCAGCCTGCTGCGCGGCAAAGGGCGTTCCCTTGCGCGAGCCTTTGAAACCAAGAGACCCGGCGCTCGACCAGCAGACCAGTCTTCCGTCGGGATCCGTAACGCTCACCTGAGTGTTGTTAAAGGTCGCCTGGATGTGGACCACGCCGACTGGAACGATGCGCTTTTCCTTCTTCTTGAAGACTTTCTTTTTACCGACTTTAGTAGCTGCTTTCGCCATAGGGCCTCGGAATACCCGAGGAGCTCACCTCCCGTTATGTCTTTGCCGCGGCGCGCTTCTTGTTGGCAATCGTGCCTTTTCTCGGCCCCTTGCGAGTACGCGCGTTCGTGTGGGTCCGCTGGCCGTGGACCGGAAGGTTTCGACGATGGCGCAGGCCGCGGTAGGAACCCACCTCGATCAGCCGGCGGATGTTCATTGCGACTTCCTTCCGGAGATCGCCTTCCACCCCGCCTTCTTCCTCGATGATCTGCCGGATCCGCGTTACTTCTTCTTCCGTGAGGTCCTTCACTTTCTTATCCGGATTAACTCCGGCGCGCATCAGGATCGAAAGGGAGCGGCCACGCCCGATCCCGTAAATATACGTCAGGCCGATTTCGGCGCGCTTCATGCGCGGCAAGTCAACTCCAGCAATGCGTGCCATTCAAACCTCCAACCCCAGCGACAGCCGCGGACAATCACGGGATCGCTTCAAAAACTCGATTAAACTCCGGGCTGCACAGTCTCCCTCGTGCCCGGCGGGTTTTCATCCCTGGCGCTGCCGGTGCTTGGGGTTCTCACAGATCACCCGGACGACGCCCCGCCTTTTTACAATTTTACACTTAGCGCAGATTTTTCGGACCGACGATCTCACCTTCATTCTATGCTCCCCGCTCCAGACGCTTTCTCGTCCGGCGATTATTTGTACCGGTAAACAATACGGCCGCGCGTCAGGTCGTAAGGAGAAAGCTCCACCTGGACCCTGTCGCCGGGAAGGATGCGGATGAAGTTTTTCCGCATCTTCCCCGAAATGTGCGCCAGGACCTGGTGCTTGTTGTCGAGCTCGACCCGGAACATTGCGTTCGGCAACGCCTCGAGCACCTTGGCCACAACTTCAATGGCGTCTTCCTTTGGCATAATTCACAAAAACCAGCACCGGGCCCCCTGAGGACCGCCTTCGGGGCGCGAAAGCCCTGGCTGGGCGCTACAACGCGGTCAAGACGTCAGGGCCATTCCGGGTAATCGCGACCATGTGTTCGAAGTGCGCGGACATCTTGCCGTCGGTCGTGACGGCCGTCCAGCGGTCCTCCTTGATCCGGAGGGCGCTGCCGCCCGAGTTCACCATGGTCTCAATGGCCAGGACCATTCCTTCCTTGAGCAGCGGGCCGCGACCCGCCTGGCCGTAGTTCGGAATCTGCGGCTCTTCGTGGAGCTCACGACCGATGCCATGGCCCACGAACTCGCGCACGACCGAGAAGCCGTTCTCCTCAACGTGCCCCTGGATCCTGGCTGAAATGTCCCCCAGGCGATTTCCCAGGTGTGCCTTCTCGATCGCCAGGTCCAGGGCCTCTTCCGAAACCTGCAACAGCTTTTGCGCCTCCTCGGAAATCCCGCCCACCGGCACCGTGATGGCGGAGTCTCCGTAGAACCCATCCACGATCACGCCCAGGTCGAGGCCCACGATGTCGCCTTCCTGCAGGCGACGTTCTGACGGGATACCGTGGATAATCTCATCGTTCACCGAAGTACACAAGCAGCAAGGGTACCCGCGGTAGCCCTTGAACGCCGGGCGCGCCCCGAGTTCCGCGAGTCGCTTCGCGGTGTACTTCTCAAGCTCAAGGGTTGTCACTCCGGGCCTGACCCGAGACCGAAGTTCCTCAAGTATCTCACGGACCAGTCTGCCGCATTGTCGCAATTTCTCGACTTCCGCCGCGGACTTGCAAACGATCATGAGTTCCTCAAGAAATCGAAAAGCTCCTTCGCTATAGTCTCCGGGGAGCGGCTCCCATCCACGTCATGAAGCAAGTTCTTGCGGCGGTAGTAGTCAACCAGCGGGCTGGTCTGGTTTTCGTACGCGATCAAACGCTGCCGGATGGTCTCCTCGTGATCATCCGGCCGTTCGAGCAACTTCCCACCGTCTTTGTCACAGACCCCCTCTTTCATCGGGGGATTTAAATAAATATTGTAAATTTGCCCGCAGACCGAGCACGTGCGCCGGCCGATGAGCCGTTTCATCAGGACTTCGGCCGGGACTCCGATGTTCAAGACCAGCGGATCTCCTCGCCCTTGCGTCCGGAGAAGGCGACCCAGAAATTCGCCCTGGGGAAGCGTCCGGGGAAACCCGTCCAGAATGAAACCCTGCTGACAATCAGGCTGGCCGATTCGCGCTTCCACGATGCCGCACATGACGTCGTCGGGCACGAGTTCGCCGGCTTCCATTCCTGCCTTGGCCGCCAGCCCCAGCGGGGTCTTGTTCTTTATCGCGTCGCGCAGGATGTCACCCGTCGAAATCTGCGGGACCCCGAAATGTTTTGAGAGTTCACGCGCCTGAGTCCCTTTTCCGGCTCCCGGCGCCCCCAGTAAAATCAACGCCTGCGTGCGCATCTGCCACTCTTGTCTCAGACCCCCTCAGGACGCCGCCCTCCGACCGCGGATACGCCCTTTCTTCAAAAACCCTTCGTAGTGCCGCATAATCAACTGGGCCTCGACTTGCTGAACCGTGTCCATGGCCACGCCGACGACGATCAGGAGGGACGTCCCTCCGAAATAAAAGTTAACGTTGAGGCCGTGGAGCACCCACCCGGGCAGGTGAGAATCAAACCACCCGCCCCCGAGCCAGCCGGGTAAGTGGTTCAACCGCACCCCGGCCAGCATCATTTCCGGAATCAGGGCAATGATGGCCAGATACAGTCCTCCAACCCAGGTGATCTTCGTCAACACCTCGTCCAGGTGGTCGGCCGTCCGCTTCCCGGGACGGATGCCGGGGATGAAGCCACCCTGCTTGCGGACGTTGTCCGCCACTTCGTCGGGGTTGTAAACAATCGAAAGATAGAAATGCGCGAAGAAAATGATCATCAACACGTAGGACAGCGTATAGAGCGGCTCTCCATACGCGAAGACTTTCACGAACCACTCGATGCCCTTCCCGATTGCGGTGATGATGGGGTTGGCGCTGTTCTTCCACCAGAACAGGCCGAAGGTCTGCGGGAAAGTCAAAATGGACACGGCGAAGATGATGGGCATGACGCCGCCGCTGTTCACCTTCAACGGCAGGTGCGTGGAAACCCCGCCCATCACCTTTCGGCCCACAATCCGTTTGGCATACTGGATGGGGATGCGGCGCTCGCCGCGCTCGACCAGGACGATGAAGGCCACGACGACCAACATGAACGCGAGCAAGAGCAACAGGACCGGGAAGCTCCACACTCGCGTGACAAAGACTTTTTCGTACAAATCCCCGATGGCTCGGAACAGCCCTGCCACGATTCCGGTGAAAATCAACAAGGACATCCCGTTGCCGATCCCCCTCGCCGTGATCTGTTCGCCCAGCCACATGATGAAAATTGCGCCGGCCGTCAGGGTGACGACGGTCGAGAAAACAAACCCCGGTCCCGGGTTCGCCACCATGTTGGGCTGCCGGCTGAGCATCGAGGCAATTCCGAACGCCTGGAAGGCGCTCAGGCCCACCGCCAGCCACCGGGTGTAGGAGGTGATCTTGCGCCGCCCGAGCTCACCCTCTTTGTGCAGCTTCTCAAGGTGCGGCGATACGACGGTAAGGAGCTGGAGGATGATCGATGCGGTGATATACGGCATGATGCCCAACGCAAATACGGTTAACCTCCGCAAGCTGCCGCCGGAGAACATGGCGAGCAAGCCGAACAGTCCTCCCGCATACTGATTGAACAGTTGCTCGAAGACATCCGCGTTGATCCCCGGGGTCGGGATGAACGCCCCCAGCCGGTAGACGGCCAGCATGAGAAGCGTAAACAGGATGCGCCTCCGCAGGTCGGGAATCTCGGTAATACTCTTGAGAGACTCAATCATCCCGAAATGACCTCGGCCTTTCCGCCTGCCTTCTGGATTTTTTCCAGCGCGGATTTCGAGAAGAAGTGGGAGGCGATTTGGAGCGGCGCCTTCAATTCACCGTCACCCAAGACCTTGAGCCCGTCTTTAAGACTCTTGATGCGGCCGCGCTCGAGCAGCAGTTCCGGAGTAATTTTTTCCCCGGGCTTGAACTCCGCGAGGTCTTTCAAGTTAATCAGCGCGTAGCGCTTCTTGAAGATGTTCGTGAAGCCCCGTTTCGGAAGCCTCCGGTGAAGGGGCATCTGCCCGCCTTCGAAGCCCGGACGAATCCGCGAGCCG
>Ga0099827_10002328_pt1 | contig 10454 bp, 6 predicted proteins | sample CZO8metaG_FD_79339 | JGI IMG/M metagenome (GOLD analysis project Ga0099827, IMG submission 79339) | Vadose zone soil microbial communities from the Eel River Critical Zone Observatory, Northern California, USA - CZOApr15con1.8 metaG | ecosystem: Environmental > Terrestrial > Soil > Vadose zone ...
CCGTCACCGGCTGCGAGCGCGCGGTGCCGTCCTGGTTGACCACGAACACGTACGTCCCCTGCTGGCCCGTCATCACGGCCTGGCCCGGCACGACCAGGGCCTGCTGCTCGACGTACAGCCGCAGCCGCACGCTCAGGAACTCGCCCGGCCATAGGGCGCTGTCCCGGTTTGGGAACTCGGCCTTGAGCAGCACCGTCCCCGTGGTCGTGTCGACGCTGTTGTCCACGAACGTGAGCACCCCCTCGCTGACGGTCGTGTCTTCCTTCGACGGGCTCACGAGCACGGGCAGCCGGTTCTTGCGGTAGCGCTGGATGTCCGGCAGGTGCAGCTCCGGGACTGCGAACCGCACGAGGATGGGTTGGATCCGGTTGATCACGACGAGCGTGTCACTGGCGGTCGCCCGCACCAGGTTGCCCTCCCGCACGAGCAGCCGGCCCGTGCGGCCGGCGATGAGGGCGCGGATGGTGGCGTACTCCAGGCTGAGCTGGGCGTTCGCGACGGACGCCGAGTCGGCCCGCACCGCCGCCTGCAGGGCCTCGGCGTTGGCGCGCTTCGCGTCGTAGTCCTGCTTGGTGACGTAGTCCTGCTTCACCAGCTCGGCGTAGCGCGTGGCGTCGAGCGCGGCGTTCTCGGCCTGGGCGGCGTCGCGCGCCAGCATCGCACGCGCCTGGTCGAGCACCGCCTGGAACGGCCGCGGGTCGATCTGGAACAGCACCTGGCCGGGCGCGACCTCGGCCCCCTCCCGGAACGCCACGCGGGTCAGCACGCCCGTCACCTGCGACTGCACCGCCACCGTCTGCCGCGGCTCGGCGGTCCCGGTGGCGACGATCTCGTAGGGCACGGGCCGCTGCTCGGCGCGTGCCACGGTGACGGGGACGCGAGGCGGGCCGCCCGCCCCTTTGTGCGAGCAGCCGAGCCCGAGGAGCAGCGCGACGACCGTAGCCGCGGTCGTGGTCTTCATCTATCGGTTCATCCCCGTCGAGTCCGGTTGCACGTGCAGCGGGCTGCTCCCGTCGAGGCCGAGAATGCCGGCGTCGTGCGCCAGCTGGGCGAGCGCCGTGAACCAGGAGAAGCGCGCCTGGATGGCCTGCGCCCGGGCGTCGGCGAGCGCCGCCTGCGCTGTCAGGAGGTCCAGCAGGCTGCCGGCCCCGGCCTTGTAGCGGCCCAGGGCCACCTGCTCCGACTGCGTCGCGCTCGCGAGCAGGTCGGCGCTGGTGCGCACCCGCTGCGTGGCGGTGCGCAGCCGGTAGTAGGCGTCGAACACCTGGAAGATCACCTGCTGCTCCATCCCGTGCGCGCGCTGCTCCGCGGCTCGCGCGGCGGCGGCGGCGGCCTTCACACCGTAAATCTGCGACCACCCCGAGAACAGCGGAATCTGAATCGCGATGCTCCCCGTGTAGCTGTTGCCGAAGGTCGAAGTGTTGAGAAAATACGTCTCGCCGCTGCTCCCGCTCACCACCAGCGACGGCAGCGCCTGGGCGCGCGCCACGCTCACGCGGGCCTGGATCGCCCGCGCCTCCGCCCGGGCGGCGGCGAGGTCCGGGCGCTCCCGCACCGCCCGCTGGATCAGCGTGTCCACGCTGTCGGTGATGCCGAGCGGCGGCAGGGTATCGGGGGGGATCGCGACGTCGTAAGGAACGTTCGCCGGCAGGCCCATGGAGAGCGCCAGCGCGCCGCGGGTCGTCTGCAGCGCGCCCTCGGTCGTCTCCAGCGTGAGCTGCGCCTGCGACAGCGCCGTCTTCGCCTGGAGCACGTCGGCGATCGTCGCGAGCCCCACCCGGTGGCGCTGCTCCGCCGCCTCGAGATTGGTCTGGGCTTCCTTGAGCGTGGTCTGCTGCGCCGCGAGCAGCGCCTTCGTCGCCATATAGTCGAAGTAGGCGCTCGCGACCCCCAGCACCACGTTCTGGATGACCGCATTGTGGGTCCAGTCCGCCGCCAGCAGCGCCTCGCGTGCTTCGCCGACCGATCCGGACCGCCCCCCCAGGTCGAAGAGCAGCCAGGAAAGGTTGAGCGTCGGGCCGTAGAACTGCTGCTGCACCGCGGAGCGGCCGGCCGACGGGACCGTCTTGATCGCCGTGATGGCGCCGTCCAGGGAGACGGTCGGGTAGTACTGTCCCCGCGCGGCCCCGTAGCTGGCGGCGGCGGCGCGGGCCTCCGCCCAGGCCGCGGCCGTCGCCGAGTTGTTACGCAGCGCGATGTCGATCACGTCGGTGAGCTGCAATCTCTGGACGCGTTGCCCGAGCTCCGCCGGCAGCGCGGGGGCGGGGCGGGTGGTGTCCTGCACCGGCCGCTCGCGCGGCGGCGTCCAGAAGACGTTGGGGGCCGGGGCGGTCCCGGCGACGCCCCGCACGCCCGGGGGATTTGGGAAGCAGGCGGCGGCGAGCGCCGCGAGCGCGGCCAGCGCGCACGTGCGCCTACGAAGCGCGGCGGGGACAGACTCCGTTGTAGTAGACATCCGCGTGTGTGACCCAGGGATGAGAGCTGGCGGCCGGACCGGCCCGACTCGAATCATACGCAGGAAGGCCCCCGAACGTGGGTCCCGGTGCCCCTGCAAACGGCCAAGACCCCGGTTAGCTTGTGATGCTGCATGGAACCCTTCCACCCATAGGTCGATCGCATGAAGCTCTCCGAGGTCGCGATTCGGCGCCCGGTGCTGGCGAGCATGGCGAGCGCCGCGCTCGTGCTCTTCGGCGTCATCGGCTACACGCGCCTGTCGGTGCGCGAGTTCCCCGACGTCGATGCTCCGGTCATCTCGGTGACCACGACGCTGCCTGGCGCCAACGCCCAGGTCGTGGAAACGGCGGTTACGGACATCCTGGAGGAGGAGCTGTCGACCATCCAGGGGCTGCGCACGCTCACCAGCGCGTCCCAGGAGGAGTTCAGCCTCATCACCCTCGAGTTCACGCTCGACCGGCCGGTGGACGTCGCCGCGCAGGACGTGCGTGACAAGGTGTCGCGGGTGCGCGGCCGGCTGCCGCAGGACATTCTCGAGCCGGTGATCGCCAAGCAGGAGGCGGACGCCCAGCCGTTCATCTACCTGGCGCTGTCTGGTGCGAATTACGACCTGATGCAGCTGTCCGACGTCGCCGACCGGATGGTGAAGACCCGGCTCCAGAGCCTGCCGGGGGTCGGCAGCGCCCAGATCTTCGGCGAGCGGCGCTACGCGATGCGGGTGTGGGTGAAGCCGGACCAGTTGTCGGGGCGCGGGCTCACGGTGCAGGACGTGGAGACCGCGATCCGCACCCGCAACGTGGAGATCCCGGCCGGCCGGATCGAGTCGTCGCGCCGCGAGTTCTCGGTGCGCTCGTTGGGAGAGCTCAAGACGCCGCAGGAGTTCGGCGAGCTGGTCGTGGCGAGCCAGGGCGGCCAGCTGGTGAAGCTCAAGGATCTCGGCCGCGTGGAGCTGGGACCGGAGGACGACCGGTCGGTGTTCCGCTACAACGGGAACCCGGCGGTGGCGATCGGAGTGGTGCGCCAATCCAAGGCCAATCTCCTCGAGGTCGCCGGTCGTATCCGCGCGGCGCTGCCGGCGATCAACCAGGTCCTGCCTCCCGGCGTGAAGCTGGAAATCGGCTACGATCAATCGGTGTTCGTGACGCACTCGATCAACGACGCTCAGCGCACGCTGGTGATCGCTGCGATCCTCGTCGTCCTGATCATCTTCGCGTTCCTGCGCAACCTGCGGGCCACGATCATTCCCGGGCTCGCGATCCCTGCGTCGATCGTGTCGACGTTCGCGATCATGTACTTCCTGGGCTTCTCGATCAACAACTTTACCCTGCTCGCCCTGACCATCGCGATCGGCATCGTGGTGGACGATGCGATCATCGTGCTCGAGAACGCCTACCGCCACCAGGAAGAGTTGAGCGAGTCCCCGGAGCAGGCGGCCGTGCAGGGGAGCAACGAAATCGGCTTCGCGGTCATCGCGACGACGATCGCCCTGGTCGCCGTCTTTACGCCGCTCGCGTTCCTCCAGGGGACGACGGGGCGCTTGTTCAACGAGTTCGGCATCGCCGTGGCCGGCGCGGTGGTGATTTCGGGGTTCGTGGCGTTGACGCTGACCCCGATGCTGTGTGCCAAGATCCTGCGGGTCCCGCACGAGCACGGTGCGGTCTTCAAGGCGTTCGAGCAGGGGTTCCAGGCGCTCACGGAACACTACCGCCGCTGGCTCGAGGGCGCGCTGGGTCACCGCGCGCTCGTTTTGGCCGGCGCCGCGGGAGCGGTCGGCCTCGCCGTGGTGCTGTTCAACGTCCTGAAGTCGGAGTTCGTGCCCCAGGACGACCGCGGGTACTTCGTCGTGTTCGCGCAGGGTCCGGAAGGCGCCACCCTCCCCTACATGGACGGCTACCAGCGACAGTTGGAGCAGATCATCAGCCGGACCAAGGACGTCGAGGGGTATTTCAGCATCGTCGGATTCCAGGGCCGGGTGAGCCAGGGCATCGTGTTCGTGCGGCTCACCGACTGGAGCAAGCGGCACCGCACTGTGCAGCAGATCGTGGGCGAGGTGCAACCGCAGTTCTTCGGGATCCCGGGCGTCCTGGCCTTTGCCAACGTTCCGGCGGCGTTCGGGGGCTTCGGCCAGCCGGTGCAGTACGTCGTGCAGAACCCGGATTTCGCGGTGCTCGGCAAGGCCATGGACACGCTCGTGGCCCGGGCGCGCACGATCAAAGGGCTCGTCAACGTGAATACCGATCTGCGGATCAACAAGCCCGAGCTGACGGTCTCCTTCGATCGCGACCGCGCGGAGGACATCGGCGTGCCGGTGGGCGACGTCGCGGCAGCGCTCCAGACGTTCCTCGGCGGCCGGCGCGTGAGCACGTTCACCCGCAACGACAAGCTCTACTACGTGATGGTCCAGCTCGACTCCAGCCAGCGGCGCACGCCGAGCGATCTGTCGGGGCTCTACGTGCGAGGGAGCAACGGCCAGCTGGTGCAGCTCGACGCGGTGGCCCATGTGCAGGAGGGAGTGGGACCCCGGCAGCTGAATCATTTCAATCGCGTGCGCGACTTCACGCTCACGGCGGGGCTCGCGCCGGGCTTCGCGCTCGGCGAGGCGCTCGATTCGCTGGATCGGGCGGCGCGCACCGTCCTGCCCCGCGGCAGCTCGACGGGGCTGGCGGGCGAGTCCCGCGATCTCAAGGAGAGCGGCGGCGCGCTGGCCTTCGCCTTCGGGGTGGCCCTGGTCGTGGTCTTCATGGTGCTCGCCTCGCAGTTCGAGTCGCTGCTGCATCCGTTCACGGTGCTGCTCGCGGTGCCCCTGGCGGTGACGGGGGCGCTGGCGGCGCTGTTCGTCATGGGCTCGACGCGGAATCTCTACAGCCAGATCGGCATGATCCTGCTGATCGGCCTCGTGACCAAGAACTCGATCCTCTTGGTCGAGTACACCAACCAGCTGAAGGCACGCGGCCTGGATACGGTGGCGGCGGTGATCGAGGCGGGCCGCATCCGCTTGCGGCCGATTCTCATGACGTCGCTGGCGACGATCATGGGCGCGCTGCCCGTGGCCATGGGGCTCGGTGCCGGCTCGGCGTCCCGCCGCCCGCTCGGGTACGCGATCGTGGGCGGCATCTTCTTTTCCACCGTGCTGACGCTGTTCGTCGTGCCCGTCGCGTACGTGCTGCTCGACCGCCTCTCGGCGCGGGAAGCGCTGCCCCGGGGTGCCGTCGAGCCGGCCGAGGCCCAGTGATCCTGGCTCTCCTCGCGGCGCTGCAGATGGCGGGCGCCACTCAGGATTCGCTCCCGACCGTCACTCTGTCCGAAGCGCTCAGGAGGGCTACCGGTCTCGACCCGAACTACGTCGCGGCTGTCGGACAGGTGGACAACGCCGTGTGGGCGCGGCGCAGCGCGTTCTCGGTGTTCATCCTCCCGGCGGTGATCCTCACCACGACTGCGACGCGCAACACGCCCGCGTTCTTCAACTTCGCGACCTTGAAGCCCGAGCAATACGCGGTGCAGGCGCAGGCCACCGCGAGCTACGACGTGTTCACCGGCGGGCAGAAGGTGGCCGAGCTCGCCCGGTCGGCGGCGGCGCTCGACGGGGCCCACGCCGGAGAGCTGCGGGCCCGCTTCGCGTCGGCCCTCCTCACGGAGTCGGATTACTACGCGGTGCTGGCCGACCGGGAGTTGGCACGCGTCGCCCGCGAGCGGGTGCGGCGTGCCCAGGAGCAGCTGGCCGTCGCCCGCGCGCGGGTCTTGACCGGGGCGGCCGTCCAGACCGATTCGCTGCAGCTCCGGCTCGAGCTGACCCAAGCCCGCGTTGGCCTGCTCCAGCAGGAGTCGGCGCTCCGCGTCTCGCGGCTCGAACTGGGACGGCGGGTGGGAGCGGCGGGACCGGTGGAAGCCGCGCCGCTCGATTCCGCGCCGGCGCCGGAGCTGCCCCTCACCCTGGCCGACGCTATCACCGAGGCCGCGACGCAGGGCCCGCGCTACCGGCAGGCGGCGGCGACCGAGCGCGCGGCGGCGGCCGCCTTCCGGGCTCGGCTGGGCACCTATCTGCCGCGGGCCACGGTGTCGTGGAGCCGCATCGGCTTCGACAACCGGTTCGCACCCGCGCGCCTCGCCGTGTCCGCGCTCACGCTGACCGTCTCGTTCCCGCTGTGGGACAACGCGCAGCGGGAAATCGCGCTCTCGCAGGCCCGCGTGAACCACGACGTGGCGCGGGCGATCCGGCAGGACATGGACCGCGCCGTGCAGCACGATGTGGCGGCCGCGTACGATGGGTATGTGACCGCGCGCGCCAGCGCGCAGCTGGCCGCGGAGGGGTTGACCGTGGCGCGCGAGAACTTCCGGGTGCAGCAGAGCCGGTACGCTGGCGGTGCCACCACGATCCTCGACCTCCTCGTGGCCCAGACCGCCCTCGACGACGCGGAGGCCGCGCTCGTCCAGGCGCGCTACGCGACCCGACTGGCGCTGGCGGGCCTCGAGAACATCCTCGGCCGGCGTCTCTTTCCCGAACAGCAACAGTGAGCGATAGAGCTATGGTGCGTCGTGCGTGGTGCGTGGCGGCGGCGGCGCTGGTCGCCGCGGGGGCATGCAAGAAGAGCGGGGCCGGCGGGCAGGGCGGGTTCGGCGGCGGCGGGCCGATGGGGCTCCCGGTCGAGGTCGCCGCCGCCCGCACGGACACGGTGCGCGACGAGATCGCGGCGACGGGCCAGATCGAAGCGGTGCAGTCGATCGACCTGCGTCCCGAGGTGGAGGGACGGATCGTCGAGTTCCTGGTCCGCGAGGGCCAGGAGGTCGACAAAGACACGCCGCTCTTCAAGGTGGACGACGCTCAGCTCCAGGCGCAGGTGGCGCAGCTCGCGGCCCAGCGAGATCTCGCTCAACAGGCCCTGACGCGCACCAAGGGGCTGGTGCAGCAGAATGCGTCGTCGGCCGCCGACCTGGAGCGCGCCGAAGCGACGGCCCGCAGCGCGCAGGCCGAGTACGACCTGCAGCGCATCCGGCTCGATCGGACCACCGTGCGCGCCCCGTTCGCGGGTGTGGTGGGACAGCGCTACGTCAGCTTGGGCGATTACGTCACTACCAGCACGCGGCTCGCGTCGCTGCATACGGTGAATCCCCAGCGCGCCACCTTCCAGGTGCCCGAGCGGTTCGCGCGACTGCTGCGTCCCGGGCAGAAGGTCACGTTCCGAGTCGCGGCGATCCCGGGTCGCGATTTCACGGGGGAAGTGGACTTCGTGGACCCCGTCGTCCAGCTGCCGGGTCGTACGATCCTGGTCAAGGCCCGAGTCCCGAACGGGCAGCGGTTGCTGCAGCCGGGCATGTTCATCGAGGCGCGCCTCGTCACGGCCGTGCGCGCCAACGCGATCGTCATCCCCGAGGACGCCGTGGTGCCGCTCCAGGGCGCGAGCTTCGTGTGGGTCGTCAGGGACGGGAAGGCCGAGCGGCGTTCGGTGGCTCTGGGCGTTCGCACGCCGGGGTTCGTCGAGGTGACGAGCGGCGTAGATGCGGGCGCGCAGGTGGTGGTGGGAGGACTGGAGCTGCTCGCCCCCGGCGTGCCGGTGCGGCCCACGGTCGTGGACCGCAGCGCCCGGAGCGCGCCCGCCGGCTCCGACCGGCCCTAGCGGGGCTCCCCGTCTCTTAGAGGATCCGACTCCCCAGAGCGACGTCGCGGTCGGGCTGCACCAGCACGACGTCTCCTTCGCCCAGCATCACGCCGAGCGTCAGCACCTCCGAGAGGTAGTCGGCGATCTGGCGTGGCGGGAAATTGACCACGGCGAGGACGAGCCTGTGAGCGAGCTCCTCCTTCCGGTAGTGCCGCGTGAGCTGCGCGCTGGAGGTCTTCACGCCCAGCTCGCCGAAGTCGATCCGCAGCCGGTAGGCGGGCTTCTTGGCCTTGGGGAAGTCGTCCACCTGCACGATGCGTCCGACGCGGACGTCCACCTTGAGGAAGTCGTCGTAGCCGATCTGGGGTGGCGTTTGGGTCATGGGGTCCTCGGTTGAGCGGATCGAATCCTGTGTCCGAGCCAGGCGGCTGTCCACCGGCGAGGTCGCCCGGCACGACGCCGCAGCGGAACGTGGGCGCCGGCGCGCGCGCCAGGGCTGGCACGTCCGTTGCTTTCTGGGGTCCGCCGAAACGGGTGCCATCCACCGGGAGGACAGCCATGAAGCCCATTCACCTCGCGCTCGGTCTCTCCTTGCTCGTTGCGGCGTCGGGCGCCGCGCAGTCGCGCGGGTTGCGGGAGGTGGGGAGCTGGGGTTTCGGCGGCGGCGGCGTGATGGTGGGAATCCCGGTCGGCGAATTTGGCAACTTCGTGGATGTCGCGGGCGGCGTAGGCGGCGTCATCGCCGTCAATCTCGACCGGCGCGGCTCGGTGGGCCTGCGGCTCACGGGCTCCTATCTCCAGTACGGCCACGAGCGCCGGCTGGTCCCACTCGCCGGCTCGGGCGGGCTGCTCGGCCTCGATCTCAACACCGCCTTCTACATCGCCTCCCTGCGTGCCGGTCCCCAGTTCGTCGTCGGCGAGGGCCCGGTGCGGTTGTACGCGTTCGGCGCGGCGGGGGTCTCGTACTTCGCGACCGAGAGCTCGCTGGGCGGCTCCGGCTGCGGCTGCTGGGGCTACCCCGGGACGGTGAACTACGACGATGCCGTGCTGGCGCTCGAGGGCGGCGGCGGACTCCTGATCAAGCTGTCGCGCGCGGTGGCGCTGGACCTGGGCGCGAGCTACGTGCGGAACGGACCCGTCAGCTACCTGCGAGAGGGCGGCATCTCCCGGGCCGCCGACGGCTCGCTCGTGCTGCGGCCGGTGCGGAGCGAGGCCAACCTCGCGGTGGTGCAGCTCGGCCTGACCATCGGGTTGCGCTAGCGCCGCTGGCCGCTCAGGTGTCGCCCTGGGAGCGACTCTCCTCCACCAGGTTCGCGCCGTCGTAGCGGAACGTGATCAGGCGCCGTTTGCCGATCGCCGGGTTCGTGAACGATCCACCGGCGAGCAGAAACAGGTGGCCCCAGGTGATCGTCCCCATGTTCCGGCCCGCGCCGTTCTTGATGTCGTAGGTGATCCGCTGGCCCGGGACGAGATTGAGCGGGTTGGCGATGGTGAACCCGTCGGCGTCCGTCACGAGCAGCGTGAAATAGTTGCCCTGGGAGGCGTCGGCGCGGACCGTGAAGTTGTAGGCCAGGGCGACGTGCGTTTCGAGGAGCGCGCCGTCGGCCTGGAGCTCCACTCGGCCCCGACCCCCGTGCTGGAAGCGCGCGATCACGGGGTCCGCATCGCTGCCGTTCAGCGTCACGAGGAGCCTGCGGTCCGTCGAGTCCTGGGTCAGGTCCCAGTAGCCGGAGATCGCCGGGCTGCTGATCCGGGCAGCCGTGAAGGCCACGGGGCTCCGGAAGAGCCGGCCCCCGACCTTGGCGCGGGCATGGCCGAGCACGAGGTTCTCCGTTCCCCGGTCGATGGTGCCGTCGACCTTGGTGAGCGCGTTGAATCCGAACACGACGTTGAATACCGCGTTGGTGTCGAGCAGGATGTCCCCGCGCTGGTTCGACTCCGCGTAGGGGAACCAGAAGATGTGGCCCGTCGCCTTCTCGCCGGGCGTGCCGTGCAGATTGATGCCGTAGCCCGCATTGTCTGCCGCCATGACCCCGTGGAAGATGTTGTCCGTGGCGTTGTCGATGCGGAGGCCGTCGCCGCCGTTGCGGCGCGTATCGAGGCCCACCAGGATGCCGGCGTTGACGTCGGGGATCCTGGGATCCGGATCGTGGATGTACAGGCCGTGGCTGCCGTTCTTCACGACGACCAGATTGAAGACCCGCCACAGGTTCGCGTTCGTGTGGGGAGCCCCGATGCGCACGCCGACGCCCCCCTGATTCATCACCGCCAGGTTCTCGAGCACCACCCGAGCCGCCTTGATGACGATGCCGGCGCCGCCGTTGCCGGTTGTCCCGTCGAGCTGGAAATCTCGCAGGATGCAGGCGTCCGCCTCGACGCTGATGCCGTCGAAGGTGCCGTCCTTCA
>Ga0099827_10002329_pt1 | contig 10453 bp, 7 predicted proteins | sample CZO8metaG_FD_79339 | JGI IMG/M metagenome (GOLD analysis project Ga0099827, IMG submission 79339) | Vadose zone soil microbial communities from the Eel River Critical Zone Observatory, Northern California, USA - CZOApr15con1.8 metaG | ecosystem: Environmental > Terrestrial > Soil > Vadose zone ...
AGGTAAGGACGGGACGCCCTCACGACAGCCGCCCGGCGCCACCTCGGATCGCATGAATGGGCAAAGCCCGCCGCGGGCGTTCTGGCGAGTTAAGGCGCGATCTTAACCATTACCACCGAATGAGGCGCAACCGAAGCGGAGAATTTCTCCTGGTGTTGCCCTAAATCCTTGGCATGCCACAGATCGCGCACGCTCGCGCTTAAGTGACTAGGATAACCAATGTCTTCCCAGGAAACCGCGATTTCCTTTTCGCTAACATCGCGGTTGAGCAGAACTACGCTGCGGCTTCCATCCTGCATCTGCTTGGCCCAGACCTCCAGGTCTCCATCCTTGCGCACCCGGCGGCCCTGCCTTCCGAGCGCATCCTGATTCACAGCGATCACTTCCTTGTTGGTGAGAATATCGTGGATCTCCGGCTTCATATCGCGCAGATCATTCCCCGCAAGAAGAGGGGCCGCAAGGATCGACCACAAACTGAAGTGGGCGCGGTATTCATCCGTGGTCATGCCCCCGTTGCCGACCTCGAGCATGTCGGGATCATTCCAATGGCCCGGCCCAGCGTAACTCTGCAGCCCATCTTGCAAATCGAGGATGTCAACCACGCCGAGGTGGTGCTTGTCTTTGCCCTGCCACATGTCGCTGATGTCACCCGTGGTGCGCCAAAGATTCCCGCCTACTTTCTCGCCCCAAAGCCATGGTTTGGCCGTGCCCCATTCGCAAATGCTCAACACAATGGACCTGCCCGAGGCATTGAGCGCATTGCGGATCAGGGCATAAGCTGCCTGGGCATCCTGCGTGGTGGTGTTGCACCAGTCGTACTTCAGATAGTCGACACCCCAGGCGGCATACTGCAGCGCGTCCTGATACTCATGGCCCAGGCTGCCCGGGCGCTTGGCGCAAGTCTTGTAACCCGCATCGGAATAGATCCCGAACTTCAGCCCGCGGGAATGGACGTAGTCCGCCAGCGCCTTGATCCCGGCGGGAAAGCGCTTGGCATCGGCTACGATGTTGCCGCTCTGATCTCGTTCCACCTGCCAGCAATCGTCGATCACAATGTATTGATAGCCGACCTCCTTCATACCCGACTTAACCATTCCGTCGGCCATTTGCCGGATCATGTCTTCGCCCACATTACATCCGAATTTGTTCCAGCTGTTCCACCCCATGGGAGGCGTACTGGCCAACCCCTTATCCTGCGCAGACAGCAGCGAGGGAGCGATCAGTACCGCCACCATGGCGCCCAAAATGCTTGCTCTGATAGACATGCGTGCGTTCCTTCCTTACTTTTCGTCAGAATGAATTTGTTTTCTTACTTTCGTTTTTCCGCGGCGCATTCGCTCTCTTGTTCTTGCGGTCGGAAACAGTCGCACCCGGTTCAAGGCCCAGACCGCAGCGCTCTGTCGATTGCCGCATCACCAGCCTGGGTTCAATCAATATCTTCTTCGGTCGCAGCTTGTGCTTGGAAGCGATTCGCTCCAGCAAAAGATCGGCAGCTCGCTTTCCTATCTCAAACGTCCCCTGGTCGACCGTAGTCAGGGGCACAGCGAGAAAATCCGAATAGTGAACATTGCCCGCTCCGGCGACCGCAATATCATCCGGCACTCGAAGCCCGGCTTCGGCAATCGCGCGCATCGCACCAATCGCAACCGGATCGTTGTAGCAGAACACGCCATCCGGCCTCGGCGAAGCGCGCAGCAATTTCCGCATCGCCTCATGTCCGGTTTCGTCCTGATAGCCCGCGTCCACGATGTAGCCGGTAGGAAGCGTTATCCGATGTTTCGCGAGGGTGCGGCGGTAGCCCTCCATTCGCCCCTTGGCGATGCCAATGTCGGGACCGCGCAGATGTGCGATTCGATGGCAGCCCCGATCGATCAGGTGAGCCGTGGCCAACTGGCCGATCGCCTGGTTGTCCACGCCCACGAAACTGGCCTGCACCCCGGCAATGGGGCGGTCAATCAGGACGAACGGAGTGTTCCGCTGTTGGATGTGTTCGAAAGCGCCAGCTCCGGACTGCGCTGACGCCAAAATCAACCCGTCCACCTGTCGAGCCAGTAGTGACACGGCTTCGCTTTTTTCCAGCTGGGGATTTTCTTCAAAATACGAAATGATGACGTGATAGCCATGCGGCCGCACCGTCTCAGCAATGGCCTTGGCGATCTCTGCGAAAAAGGGGTGGGTAAAATCCGGCAGCAGCAATCCGATGGTGAAGGTGCGCCGGGTCACCAGGCTACGAGCGATCCAGTTGGCCTGATAGTTCAACTTTTTCGCCCGCCGCAATACTCGGTTGCGGGTGGCGACGCTGATCTTGCCCTGGTTGCGCAGAACCTTGGACACCGTGACCACGGAAACGTTCAATCCCCGGGCGATGTCCTGCATGGTTACGGCCATGGTCGGGAAGGATATCACTTACCCAATATTGCCGGAAACAAGATTGGCGGAAACGAAGATCGCAGATGAAGAAACCAACGCCGGGCGCAGCTAGATTTGACGGACTCCCAGCAGACTCTCCGGAAACGATCGCCCATTTGTGTTCTTTGCGGGTAAAAGTTTGAGCGCAAAACAGGAGCGGGACGGTCTCTAATATCTACGCGACGACCATGGGCCGCGATCCCCTGAACGCGTAATAAGCAATGTAGAGATAACAGATCGCCGGCAATATGAACGCGTGATGAATGCCGATGCGATCGGCCAGAGCGCCTTGCAGCAAGGGAATGACGGCGCCCCCAACAATCGCCATTACCAGCAGACCAGAGCCGTCTCCCGTCAACGGGCCCAGCTTGGCAATCCCCAGCGTAAAGATGCTGGGAAACATCACGGAATTGAAAAAACCCACCAGGATGATGGTCCACATCGCCACATGACCGAATGTCAGCATCGAACTGGCCACCAGAGCGCAGGCGACCAGGGCCGCGATTCCCAGCACCACGTCGGTGCGCGCCTTCTGAAGAATCGCCGAACCGATAAACCGTCCCACCATCGCCCCGCCCCAGTAGTATGAAACATAACCGGCGGCCACCACTTCCGAGACGTTCCCAATATGCGTCTGGGTGAAATAGTTGATCAGGAAACTGCCGATTGAAACTTCGGCTCCCACATATACGAAGATTCCAATCGCAGCCAGCACCAGGTGGCGGTATTTCCAAACGCTTTCCCTCGAACCTGCGGCTCCGTGCCGTTCCGCTTCCGGCATCGCGGGCAGATTGAACAATGCGATGACTACTCCCAAGCCGATGAGAGTCAGCCCCATAATCAAATACGGCAACTTGACCGACGATGCCTCATGAATGCGGTAGGCCTGCAGCGCGTCGACGGACATTTGCCGCACCGTATCCATATTCTGGTGGGTGGCATTCAGAATGAGCATGCCGCCAAGGTAGGGCCCAATCGTGGTGCCAAGGGAATTGAACGCCTGCGCCAGATTCAGGCGGCTGGACGCGGTCTCCGGAGGCCCCAGCACGGCCACGTAGGGATTGGCTGCCACCTGCAACGCGGTGATGCCCGCGGCCAAAACCATCAGCGCCCCGAGAAACAGCGGATAAGAGGGAATGCTCGCGGCTGGAATGAACAACAGTGCTCCCAGACCCATGGTGCACAGGCCGACTACCATCGTCTTCCTGTACCCAATCCAATCAATCACCCTGGCGGCAGGAGTCGAAAAGAAGAAATACGCCGAAAAAAATGAGAACTGAATCAGCAAGGCCTTGGTGTAGTTCAAGTCAAAAATGGACTTAAGGTGTGGCACCAGGACGTCGTTCAGGACGGTGAGGAAGCCCCACATGAAAAACAATGTGGTCACCACCGCCAACGCGACTTTGTTGCTGGAAGCCGGCGAACTCACCGTAGCGGTACGGGTTTGTGCGTTTGTAATTGCCATGGGCTTGAGTTCTCGCTTGCTGGTAGACATCCTCCAGTGAGGACCTTAAGTATTGGCGAGCATCATACCATCGCCAGAGGGAGTCGGCGGTTCGAGGTTATCGATTACCTACAAGAGAAATGTTCACTTGGGAGCTATCTTTGAAATCGTAGCCAGTCTCCGCCACCTTCAAGTGAGTGATCACGAAGTGGCCGCGCAAAGGGTCGCTCTGAAGCCTGGCCGTCTCGTTGTCAACGCCCCGGATTTTCTGCAGGTCTCAACAGGATCCGCTGCGAGAACCCCTAAAGGAAATCCTGTACGGATTGAGGTCGTTCTCCAGCCATGGATGTGTTGGTCTCAGCGATTTTTGGCCTGCGGTAAGCGGAGGGGGCCATGCGGCGAAGCCCTAATACTGCATCTAAGTATGTGAGTGGAGGCAAAGCCTATGAAACGCGTCGGAGCCGTCATCGTGACCGTTCTGTTCTTGCTCGCCGGCACCGGTCTTCGGGCCTACGCACAACAGGAACAGCAGGACGAAAAACAGGGGAAGCCGGAAAAGCAAGCCAAGCCGGACAGACAGGCCAAGCCCGAACAACAGCAGCCGCAGCAGGAACGTGGCCGGGAGCAGAACCAGCAACAGCAAGAACGCGTCCAGCAAGAGCAACAACGCGAGCACAACCAACAACAGCAGCAGCAACGAATACAGGAACAACGGCAGCAGGAGAATCAGCAACAGCAAGAACGCGTCCAGCAAGAGCAGCAACGCGAGCACAACCAACAACAGCAGCAGCAACGAATGCAGGAACAACGGCAGCAGGAGAATCAGCAACAGCAAGAACGCGTTCAGCAAGAGCAGCAACGCGAGCACAACCAACAACAGCAGCAGCAGCGAATGCAGGAACAACGGCAGCAGCAGAATCAGCAAGAACGTGTCCAGCAGGAGCAGCAACGCGAGCACAACCAACAACAGCAGCAGCAGCAACGAATGCAACGGCAACAGCAAGAACGCACACAGCAGGAGAATCAACAGAACCAACAGCAGCAAGAGAGGACACAGCAGCAACGACAACAGCAGTTGAATCAGCAGCAGCAAGAGCGCATACAGCAACAGAGTCAGCGGAACCAGGCGCAGCAGGAACGGCAGCAGCAACTGAATCGCGAGCAACAGCAGCGCGCGCAGCAGCAATGGCAGCAACAGCAGCAGCAGCACGAGCAGCAAGAGCGTCTTTCACAGCAGCGTCAGCAGCAGTTGATTGAGCAACAACAACAGCGCCTGACGCAGTATCGCCAGAGTTTGGATGAGCAACAACGCCGCCTCCAGGAGCAAACGGCAATGTTGCAGCAACAAAGGCGGGTGGCGCAGTATCGCTTCCAGGAAGAGTATCTAGAGCATCTGCGTGATCAGGACCGGCGCCTCCGTGAAGAACGTCACGACTATTACAACGATCCCTACTTCTACACCGCTCCGGTGTATCGCTACAATCGCGGCGGCGCCTACTACGAGACCAACCAGTACGGCGCAGACCTACTAAGGCAAGCGGTTAACTACGGCTATCAGGAAGGCTTCCGTGCCGGAGCCGCGGACCGTGAGGATGGGTGGCGCCCGGACTACCGCGAGAGTTACGCCTTTCAGGACGCGACCTATGGCTACAACGGCTACTATGTGGATCCTGAGGACTATCGATACTATTTTCGCGAAGGCTTCCGTCGTGGCTATGAAGATGGCTATAGCGACCAATATCAATACGGGTACTATTCAAACGGCTCGTATGGCGTTCTAGGTAACGTGTTGTCGCTAATCCTCAACCTGCAGTCGCTGCGCTAGGTCGCAATCGCTTCCTGGGAAGACTGCGGTGCTCTACCCGATGCGGCGCTCGCTCAGCCGTGAAGCCGCGATAGAATGCAGCCCACGGCGCAAGCCGTGGGCCGCGGAGCGGAAGGAAGTTTAGCCCCAACGGAGCGAAAGAGCCGTCTGCTGGGGAGAGGTGCGGTTCACGGCTCGACGCGCTGGGTCCCAACAATTTTCGCGGCTGTGATGGCCTGCCCCACGTGACGTTGAGCGTGGTCGGCAATATGAACGAGCAACCCAGCCACAGTTGTGCGCAGTTGTTGCTGCCCGACCCTCCTGCTCTGACCAAGCGAATTCGCCGCGAATGCCCGAATCCGTGTCGCACTCTGGCCGATAGCCAAGTCCAGATCTGAGAATAAATCATCCCGGCTTGCCTCCGGGTCCGATTCCTGCCTTAATCCCGCCAACTGCTCATCGGTCAACGATCGTCCCTCGGCGTAAGTCAACAACCGGTCGAGGCTACGGGCAATGTGACGCAAATGAAACGCCACCGGCGACAGCCCGGCAGGGCGTGCCTCCATCTGTTCATCGGTCAAGCCGCCGCACCAGCGCTTCAGATCCTCTTCTGCCAGTTCCAAGGCGTGCAAAACGGCTCGCTGTACTGCTGGAACCTCTGGCAACGTGCCTCGCAACCACGGCTCGGGCAAGTTGTTCCCAGCCATCGTTCCTCCCCTGTCACTCATAATCTTGTCCCCGGGCGCCCCGTCCTCGTTTCACCCTTCTTTCGAGAGACAGTGCGGGGGTTTTCGGAGCTACAATGTAGACGATTTAGTCGTCCGCAGAAAGTCGGACCCGTAGCTCAACTGGATAGAGCACTGCGCTTCGAACGCAGGGGTTGGGAGTTCAAGTCTCTCCGGGTCCACCACTGTTCTATGCGATGATTTCCACGAACTCTGCGGTTTCGCCTTTCCAGCGGCCGCGAGTCGGACCGTCGATTTCCGCGAGCGAAATGCCCATCTTTTTCAAAAAGGAACCCAAAACTCAGATGACACGCTTTGACGTCACCATCGCCGGAGAACTGAACCTCGACCTCATCCTCTACGGGCTTCCTGACGAACTTCCGCCCGAGCGCGAACTGCTGGCCGACCGCATGATGCTCACTCTGGGCAGCTCTTCCGCGATCGTCGCCCACAATCTAGCGGCGCTGGGAAGCCGCGTAGGGTTCCAATCCCTCATTGGCGACGATTCGCTGGGACAGATCGCGCTCGATCGCCTGCAGCAAGGCGGCGTGGACGTCTCACGCGTAAAGCGGGCGCACGGCCCGACCATGACCGGGCTTACCATCATCCTGCAGCGTACCGGCGGGCGCAACATGTTGACCTACGCCGGAACCATTGCTGAACTTTCGCTGAAAGACCTCGATTTCAATTCCCTGTTGGACTCCCGCCACTTTCATCTTTCCTCCCTCTATTTGCAGCGCACCTTGCTGCCCGACGTTGCCGGACTGTTTCGCCGGGTAAAGGCGGCGGGCCTAACTATTTCGCTCGATACCAACGATGACCCGCAAGACCTCTGGGACGGCGACTTGAAGAATTTGCTGAAATATGTGGACGTATTCCTTCCCAACACCCGCGAAGCCACCAGGATCACGGGAACCAATGACATGGATGCCGCCATCCGGCAGCTAGCGGAAATGGTTCCGCTAGTGGTCGCAAAACTTGGCGCGGAGGGAGCATTGGCGCAACGAGGCGCGGAGCGGTTCGCCAGCCCAGCGCTGAAAATCACGGCAGTCGACGCGGTCGGCGCCGGCGATAGTTTCGACGCCGGTTTCCTGCACGAGTATCTTCGAGGCTCCGATTTGACAGCCTGCCTGGCCAGCGGCAACCGTGCAGGCGCTCTCTCTGTCACTCGCCCGGGAGGAACAGAAGCGTTCCGCGACAAGGAATATCGCGAGCGATTCCTGCGCGAGCACGGCGCGTAATGTGTGGGGCGGGCCCCACATGGGAAATCTACCGGCTCAGCTCCAGCAGCAGATGATCCTTGAACTCGGTCTTAAGCCGGGGAGGCGCTTCCGCCGTGGCTTTCACCGTCCCGACATCCTTGCCTTCAGCGTAGTCCGTCACGTGATAACTTCCCGGCTCCAGCCCCCGCAGTTCGATCTCTCCCTTCCACGGCGATGACGAAGGTGCGAAGAACGCATAGAACATCCTACCGTCTTTTTCAATCGCGTAACCCTCCGGCGCGTCGTACCCGTACAGGTAAAGATTTCGGAACGTACCTTTCGACAGCATCTTCTGGTTGTAGATGCCGATCCACTTCTTCCAGTGTTCCTCTTTAGATTGGGTAAGCGTCACCGGCTTGAATTTCGGACCCGGATCGGGCCACACGAATTTCGTTCCCACAACGCCGCCGGCGCCAATGGTCGAAGCGAAATCCTCGCCGTGCTCCCGCCAGTTATTGCCGATGCGGTCCATGGCGGAGAGTTCCACGTGATCTCCGTACACCGCGGACTCCGGCCCCAGCAGCGCCTTGTACATCTTGATGCGGCGCCGCACCTGCACCGCGCCCACCGGATCGGCCGTCACCGCCTGATCGATAAATGGCAACCAGGCCAGCGACGGCGGCGTACCACACGGACAGCTCTGAGTCACACTCTCCGGCTTGAGCGCGCGGCTGGTCTGGAAAATCGTCTTGTACACATCGCCCATGGCGTTGACCGAATCCTGCGGAGACTTATGGTGATGCGCCGGGTTGTAGCACATGGGCACGCTGTAAATATTGTCCAGCTTGGATCCATCGAATCCCCAGTCCCCGATAAATTTCTCCGTAAGCTTTTTGTAGAACTGCTGCACTTCAGCCACGGCCGGGCATAGCGTCGCCAAGTCGCGAGTCATGCGTGCATGTTTCCCGTCCTTGTCGAGAATGAGCCACTCCGGGTGCTCCTCCGCAACCTTCGAGAGTACATACTTGTGCGACTCATATTTGCTCTGGCCGTCTTCCACGCCCAAGGGCAGCCACCACAGCTGCACCAGGATTCCCTGCTTGTGAAAGTCATCCGTCATCTTCTTGATGGAATCGCCGGGAAAGGTATCCGCGCGCGGATTCCAGTCACCGTAAGTGTCGAACCAACGATCATCGAGCGTCGCCCACTTGATGCCCAGTTCCTTGAGCTTCGGCACCGTGCCCAGCATCTGCGCCGGGGTGACGTTGAATTCATAACCCCAGCCGCACCAGCTGACGTTATAAGCTTCGCTCGAAGGCTTGGCAATCTCCCATCCCTCTTTCTGCAACACACTCGACCAGGCGTGCAGCGGCTCATAAAAATCGCCCGCATAGACCGCAACAAAGCTTCGCGGCGTGGAATAACTCTCCCCCGGTTTGAGTACTGTGTTGGCGGCGATGTCCACCCCGGCCTCTACGCCATCCGCACCCACCCTGACAGGCAGGGACAGCGTCAGCGGCAGGGTTTCGACGTGGCCAAGGGCCTCGCCCGCCGACGCCGTCCAGAACGCGACCACCGGAATGCCGCCGCCGTAGCCGCCCTTCACCTGTGCCCCCATGAGGTTCGGCTGCGAGAAGGCTCGAGGCAGCTTTACCACGTCATCTTTTCCCCAGTCGTAGCTTGATCCGTGGAAGCTCCACATGTCATAGGGCTGCGCCTTCTTGTCCGTCAGATTTCCGCTGAACCTGTGCCGCTGTTCGACCACCCGGTCAATGCGGAAATCTTCTGCGCCAGTATTCTTATATTCCGCGCTTGAAAGCAGGATGGTCGGAAAGTCGTCGTATACTTCGATCCGCAGCGTACGTTGAATGCCAGCTGCCGCCCCGTCCACTGGGCCGGCAGCAATTTCCACCCGCTTGCCCCGGCCCAATTTCCCGACGCAGTCCTGCACCTTGGCCTGGCCGAAGTCGAGCGCAAACGGAACTTCCTTGCCATCTCGCACGAGAAAATCACTGCCGCCCTCACGCGGCTCGTCCAGGGTGACCTTCTGCCCCGCCTTGAGCAGCGAGGCCTGTATGTAACCGGAGGGCAGAATCTGGAACTCGGCCGAACTGGTGATGAGGACGATCGGCCCGCCCGGTTTCACATCCACTTTGATTTGGGACGGTTGAGCCGGCGCCGGCTTCGTCTTCGCCGGAGGAGGCGTGCAGCTAACGACCAAGAGGCAAACTCCGGTGAGCAAGAGCCAGCCTGCACGGATCGCACCGGAAGAAACCGCCCTAGCGTTCATGGCGTTGCCATACCTGGTTGTCATTGCGCCCCTCCCTTTGCTCCACCCTTGAACTGCCGAAACACTCGCTCCGCATTCAAGTGATAGATTTTCTCCAACACCGGATCGGACAATCCCAGGCCGTAAATTTCCCAGCGTCCCTGCGCCGGATACCCCCAGTAATCGAACGATTCATCCCCGGTTTCAAGCCAGCGAAAATGACTTCGGTACATGGCTTCATCCATGCCGTTGTCGGTGCCAAACATTACCCGGTCCTGATACTTAACAAAGAGCTCGCGGGTGCGTCGAGGCTGCCGCCCCAACTCCGCTTCCCGAGCCCCAAACTCCACCATCACATTGGGATGTTCGTCGAGCATGCGAGTGACCCAATCCAGATTCTCCGGCCAGCCCAAATGCAGCGACACAAAAAGCGTTTCCGGATGCCGGGCAAAAACGCGATTACGCGCCTCCAGCAACTTCTCCAGCGTCGGAAACTGCGGACCGTAAAAGCTCCAGTCCGGATGCTCAGTGAGCTCCTCATAGCGCTCGTTGCGCGCGTCCGTGGGATGGAAGAAAGCCTCCGGATCGCCAGTGTGGATG
>Ga0099827_10002334_pt1 | contig 10449 bp, 13 predicted proteins | sample CZO8metaG_FD_79339 | JGI IMG/M metagenome (GOLD analysis project Ga0099827, IMG submission 79339) | Vadose zone soil microbial communities from the Eel River Critical Zone Observatory, Northern California, USA - CZOApr15con1.8 metaG | ecosystem: Environmental > Terrestrial > Soil > Vadose zone ...
CCGGGCACGCAGCTCACCATGCGCACCTTCCACGTCGGCGGTACCGCGTCGCGCGTGTCGGAGCAGTCCAAGCACGAGGCCACCAACCCCGGCAAGGTGCAGTTCATCAACGTCTCCACGGTCACCAACAAGAACGGCGACCTGGTGGTGGTCAACCGCAACGGCAAGCTGATCATCGTCGAGGACACGCCGCAAAAGAAGACCAAGAAGGGCTCGACCGAGCCGGTCGCGCCGCGCGAGAAGGAGCGTTACGCGCTGGTATACGGCTCCACCCTGAAGGTGCACGACGGACAGCACGTCGACGCCGGGCAGGCGCTCGTGGAGTGGGATCCCTCACCTCGGCCATCCTGACCGAGGTCGGCGGAAAGATCGTGTTCAAGGACATCGTCGAAGGGGAGAACGTCCGCGAAGAGACGGACCGGGTCACCGGCCTCACCCAGATGGTCATCGTCGAATCGACCACCGCCGAGAAGCGCACGCCAACCATCACCGTGAAGACCAAGAAGGCGGACGACGTAGAACGTGGGTGGTGAAACGTTGATCGCTACTTCGCGACAGCGAAGTCCGCCTCGGTCGCCCCTTTGACGCTAACGCTCTTCTCCGTCCCCTTGAGTCTGGGGTGCCACACCTTGACGGCGTACGTGCCATCGGGGACATCCTTGATTTGATAAGAGCCGTTCGGTGAGGTCACGGCGAAATATGGAGTCGGCACGGCAGCAACGAATCCCTGCATCTCCGGATGAACCTTGCACAGCAGCATTGCGAAACATGCTTTCTTGAAGGTGAAGCTCCGAACCTGTCCTTGCGGCCACGTGCCGAGATTGACGCGATCAGCGCAGGCATCGGGACAGAAGACGTTGTGCAGTACGGAGTCGGAATTGAGGAAATCGACGGTCGTGCCGATGACCACCGGCATGACGCGCGGAAGGAACTGCATATTCTTCTGATCCATCCTGGCGTGCACCGATGGCGGCGCAAACGCTTTCCCCGGTACCTTTTCGATATAGACGAGTACGCCTGATGAGTCGCGCAGCCCTTTCGTAGTGACTTTCCCGTGGATCTCGCCGGCCATCAGCGAAATCGATCTCCACACTGGAAATCGATTGGTCGGCCCTCGAGACGGGAAGGGGTATCCAGACTTTCAGCTCACGCGCATCCTTGGGCAGATCGCCGAGCCTCGCCGTGTAGACGGCGTCGACAGTGCGCGAGTCTTCCGCCATAAGCGGCGCAGTGAGCAGGATGGCGAGAACGCAGATCCATCGCTTCATCACGATTGCTCCGACGAATTACTCGTTCTCCACAGGGACACGCTTCCAAAAGCCATCCTCTTCCTTCCAGTTGTACCGCGGCTTTCCCTCCACTTTGTGCACGGTCGTGTCCGTCATCGCGAGCTTGCCGTCTTGGGATTTCAGAAAGAAATCGACATCGACGATCTTGCCGGCCGGATCTTTCATGTCCACACAGGCGAAGTACGTGTCGGCGCTCAGCTTCGAAAGCCGGTCCTTGTGCACGCGGTCGAGGGTGAGATCCCAGGTTTTCTTCAGTTCAGGATCAGTGAGCTTGAAAACTCCACTGCTGTCTTTCGATTTTTCTGCAATATCCTCCTTGATCGCCTTCTCGAGATCGGTGGTCGAGAATTCCTTCGCTTTCGCCGCATTCTTTGGATGCTCGGGGTGCTCCTGAGCGAGAGTCGCGGAAACTGGGAAAAGTGACGCAACGAGAAACACCAGGGGAAAAGAAAGTCTTCGCTTCATTTTGAGAGTTCTCCTTTTCAGTCGACGGAATCTGTCCTTCACCAGCTCCAGACGCAGCGAGCCGAGCGAAAGTTCCATATCCCGGTTTGGTGGAGAGAAGGTGACCCGCGGAATTTTTCCTCGTTCGGCGGGAGCGGCACTCCCAGATGACTTTACACACCACTCCTTGTCAGGACGACGATCCGCAGCCCGCTTTGATTGCGAGCGGATCGGGACGATTTTTTGAGATCTGCAACGCCGGCGAGCGTCCACAAACGGTATCGTATGTCGCCTGCGCGCACAGTGCGTCGCTGCACTGCCGAAAATGAACGATTTGCAATGGCCGCTGCATCGGCACAACCCGGCGTTCGGCGGCCCTGGCGCCGAGCCGCTATGGACGTCGGCCGCCAAAGACGCCGTCGGAACTGCTTACTCCACGCGCAGCCGCATCTGGTACACGATCAAACAGGGAATCGTGAACGAGATTTACTTCCCAACCATTGATCGACCGCAGATTCGCGACGCCCAACTACTGATCTCCGACGGAAAAAGCTTCGCTGATGAAGAAAAAAACCTCCAGTCCACGATCGAAGGCTTGTCGCACGACGCTTTAGGCTTTCGGACTCGCTCAACGAACAAGGAGCGTGGCTACTCGCTGGTCAAGGAAGTATTCGGTGATCCCCATCAGGACACCCTGCTGATTCACACGCTGCTGGAAGGCGAGCGTATCGAAGAATTCCGGCTCTACCTGCTGATTGCCCCACACTTGGGTCTCAGCGGCCGGCAAAACAATGCCTACACCGCCGACGTGGCGGGCCGACGCGTGCTTTTGGCTCAGAAAGAGCGGACTTGGATGGCGGCCGCGGCGACCGTCCCGTTCGAAAAAACATCCTGCGGATATGTGGGCAGAAGCGACGGCTGGACAGATCTCTTCGACAATTTCGCGCTCGACTGGGAATTCGACGCTGCGGAAGATGGCAATGTTGCGCTCATCGGAGAGCTTCGGCTCGACGGCGCCCGCGAGTTCACAGCGGGGATCGCGTTTGGTGACACTTTGCACAACGCTGTCACCACGCTCTTTCAGTCACTCGAAGCACCGTATCCAGCGAAGAGACAGCGCCACATCGATCAGTGGCAACGTGCCTGCGCCAGGATGGAATCGCTCGACAATCAGTCGCGCGATGGCGGCCGGCTGCGGCACACCAGCCACATGCTTCTTCTGGCGCACGAGGACAAGATTAACCAGGGAGCAATGATCGCTTCGCTCAGCATCCCATGGGGAGAAGTCAGGACTGACGACATCGGTGGATATCACTTTGTCTGGACGCGCGACATGTGCAACAGCGCGACCGGCTTGATCGCCTCGGGTGTCACGGAGACCGCCCTGCGCGCGCTCATCTATCTCGCTTGCACGCAGCAGGAAGGCGGCGGGTTTTGCCAGAATTTCTGGATCGACGGCGAGCCGCACTGGCGCGGCGTGCAGCTCGATGAGACATCATTCCCAATCCTGCTTGCGTGGAAACTGCACGTGGCCGGTGCGCTTTGCAACTTCGATCCGTACCCGATGGTCACGGCCGCCGCGGGGTACCTCATCAGAGAAGGGCCGGCTACGCAGCAGGAGCGGTGGGAAGAGAACAGCGGTTACTCCCCATCGACACTTGCAACGAACATTGCTGCGCTCACCTGCGCATCTCTGTTTGCGCGCGAACGCGGCGACATTGCGACCGCTGAATTCATTCAGGAGTACGCCGACTTTCTCGAATGCCACATCGAGCGCTGGACGGTCACGACCGAGGGGACGCTCGTGCCAGGCATCCGGCGTCATTACATCCGCCTGCGCCCTTCTTCGCCACAGGATCCTTATCCTGATGAAGACCCGAATCGAGGCGTTCTTATCCTTCCCAATCAACCTCCAGGCGCGCCGACCGAATACCCAGCGAAGGACATCGTAGATGCAGGTTTTCTCGAGCTGGTGCGACACGGAATTCGAAAAGCGCGAGACCCGCTCATCGAAGATTCGCTCCAGGTGATCGACGCTGTACTCAAGGTTGATACCCCGTTCGGCCCTTGCTGGCACAGGTACAATCGCGACGGCTACGGGCAGCGTCCCGACGGCAGTGCTTGGGTTGGGTGGGGAGCGGGACGGGCGTGGCCGCTGCTCACTGGCGAGCGCGCGCATTACGAATTCGCTGCTGGGCGCGATGTTTCACTCTACATCCGTTCGCTCGAGCGCTTTGCCAATCCTATGGGTCTTATCCCCGAACAAGTCTGGGACGAGCCCGGCGACCTCAATGGAAAAAACCGCCTGGGCATGCCGACCGGATCGGCCATGCCCCTGATGTGGGCACACGGCGAGTACCTCAAATTGTTGCGAAGCGTACGAGACGGACAGGTGTTCGATCGCATCGCTGCCGTCGCTGAGCGATACGTGGAGCATCATGATCATCCGCCGCCGCTCGAGATCTGGAAGCCGAACCGTCGCGTGCGGACAGTTCCGCACGGCATGAAGCTGCGCATCCAGGCTCCTGAGCCGTTCGTCGTGCACTGGACGACGACCGAATGGGAACAGACCTTCGACACCAAATCGACACCGACGTCGCTCGGAATCGAGCATGTCGACATTCCACTGCTAGAAGATAACAAAGCTTTCGTAGACTTCACATTTTACTGGCCCCGCCGTGACCGCTGGGAGGGGCAGAACTTCCGCGTCACGATTCAGTAGCTTGCGATGATCGAGTTCCGCACTGACGATGGGCTCCTCGTTCCAGTCGTGACAGCCGATCAAATGCGAGAAATTGACCGCATGGCGATGGAAGAGACCGGACCCAACCTCTATCAAATGATGGAAAACGCCGGGCGAAATCTCGCCATGCTCACGATTGACCTCCTCGGCGGCGGTTGGCGAGAAGCGGAGATCGTCGTGCTCGCCGGAAGCGGCGGCAACGGAGGCGGCGGCATCTGCGCCGCCCGCCATCTTGCGAACCATGGCGCCAATGTCGCGCTCGTCCTCGCTGATCCCCAGCGCCTCGGTGAGGTGCCGCGATGGCAGCAGGCGATTTACGAGAACACTGGCGGACGAGTTGCGAACGATCCTGGTCTGCTGCAGCCGGACCTCATCATCGATGCCCTGATCGGTTACGGTCTCCGCTTAGCGCCCCGCGGACGATTCGCTGAATTCATTCGATGGGCGAACGCTTCAGGGCAGCCAATTCTTGCCCTCGATGTCCCTTCCGGCATCGACGCCACGACGGGCGAAGCGCCCGGTGAAATCATTCAGGCCGCCTGGACCCTCACGCTGGCGTTGCCCAAAACGGGCCTGCTGCCACAACGAACGGGAGCGCTCTACCTCAGGGATATCGGAATCGCCGAGGGAACCTATCGCCGCGTTGACATTAACTATAGCCCGCCGTTCGGGGCGTCCTACGTGATCCCCCTGACGACTACTTTTTCTTGACCGAATTGAGGATCGAATCCTCGAGCGATTTCGAGGGCACCTCGTCGCGATAGAGGCGGCGGACGGCGCTGCCGATCGCGGCGAGCTGTGCTGCGTAACGGCGGCAGTGGCGGCACATAAGAAGGTGCAGACGAACACCGACGCGTTTAGTCCAAGGCAGGCGCGCTGCACCATCCGAAGCCACCGCGGTGCTGACTTCTTTGCAGGTCATCATCACAAAGTCATCCCTTTGGACTCCAGGCACTCGCGAAGACGGTTGCGGACTCGATAGAGCATCACACCGAGATTAGTGACGGTAACTTCGAGAATCTTACAGATCTCGTCGGTGTCGAGCTCTTCCACCTCGCGCAGCACAAATGCCAGCCTCTGCTTCGGCGGCGCGTTTTCGAGACACTCGGCGGTCCGCTCGCGGATCTCCCGTCCGAAGACCGCCACGTCGGCGGACGGCGGCCTGCTCCACGACCCGGTTGCATCGAAGCGGCTCTCCATCACTTCATCAATGTCATCGGTCTTTCGCTCGCGCTCAATCATCCGCCGGACTTCCATGATCTTGTGAAAGAGGATCCCGAAGAGCCATGTGCGGATATGCGATCGGCCTTCGAATGTGTCGGCTTTCTCCAGAAAAGTGACAAAGGTCGCATGAGCGATGTCTTCCGCTTCTTCGGCCCTCAGACCAGCACCGCGTGCGGCGCGGACGATCTGCGGAAGATATTCGTGTATCACCGCCTCGAGCGCCGCGGACTCTCGCGCTCGGATGCGGCCAACGAGGCCCGGATCGTCGAGGGCAACTGTCATCGCTGTAAGAATAGCGGCTCCCGCCGCACTTACTCCACGAATGGACCAGGCAAATGAATGCGGTGAATCTTAGGCGCGCGGTGAACGATGGTCTGCGCCCTCCCTCAGGAGTTCTGATGATCGATTCGAACGATACGAAAGACATTCTTCTGCTTCTTGCCGACATCAGCGGGTACACCCGCTTCATGGTGGCAAACCAGACAGAGCTGGAACATAGCCAACAGATCATCGGCGCGCTACTGAAAGCGATCATCGACGAAGTGGAAATCCCCCTCAGCATCGCCAAATTCGAAGGAGACGCGGTCTTCCTCTATGCGGTCAAAAACGAAAATGCCGATGCTGTGCTGCGCCACGTTCGAAACAAACTGCCGCGGTTTTTCGTCGCGTTCTCATCGAGGCTGCGAGAGCTCGCGGCCACACGCACCTGCGAGTGCGGGGCATGCCGGAACGTCAATGAGCTTCGCCTGAAGGTGATCGCGCACAGCGGCCGGGCCGTGATTTACTTGATCGCCGATCGAACGGAACTCGCCGGCGTTGACGTGATCATCGCTCATCGATTGCTGAAGAACTCCATCACGGCGCGCGAGTACATCTTGCTGACCGAGTCGGCCAAACGCGATCTCAGTCTCGATCTGCCGCTTCTCCAGGAATCAACCGAAGGGATCGACGACATCGGACCGATCAAAGTGACCGTGTACCGACCCAATTCTCCTTCATCTCCGATTCGAGCACCGTCAGACAATCAGTCGAGGTGAATTGCTCAATGGGTCTGTCAGTCAGCTACGACATCGAGCGCATCAAACACAAACTCGAGGAATGCGCCGAGGACGAGATGGCCGGCGAGGCAGCGGGCGTGGGTCTGCAACGGGAAATTCAGCGGCGTTGGCATCAAACCGAGCGCTGTTAACGGCGCTAAGTCTCTTGTTTGCAGTGGTGGAGCTGAACGGGCTCGAACCGTCGACCTCCTGAGTGCGATTCAGGCGCTCACAATTCCAAAGGTCAACTCACAATTGTTGTTGCTACCCCGTTGCTACTATAAGCCACGAAAACACGGCAAAATCCCGCAAACGCGACGAAAGATTACTCAGCCGCATCAGTTTCGATCTATTGTGTTTAACTTCGCTTCAGTACGCGTGAATTTGCGCACTGAAGCGCTCTCATAACCCAAAGGTCGAGGGTTCAAATCCCTCCCCCGCAACCAACGAAAGTTAGACGAAGCCCGTGGAACCACGGGCTTTTGTTTCTTGATGCGGCAACGCCGGAAGTGCTGACAGCATCCCCACGCGCTCATGCATAGCGAGGTCATCAGTTTTGAGGTAGTGACGGCCCGACGAGCCCGCGGCAACGCGGGCTTTCCTGTTCCCACCGCAATCGCTCTAGCGCTTTGAGGCCGACGCGATCGAGATCTTGAAGCCGTCCGGATCTTCAACGGCGAAGTCGCGCGTTCCCCACGGCTGGTCAACCGGCTCCTGCGCAAGCGTGCCGCCGCGGGCCTTGATCTGCTCCGCAAGGCGATCGACGTCCTGCCCGGTCGTGCAGTAGATCCGGACGCCCTCCCCCTTGAGGCGGTTTCGTCCCTTCTTCCAGTCGTCCTGCCCGAGCATGAACGACACGTCGCCGGCCATCACCTCCGCGCCTAACAACTTCCCGGCTTCCTCCCAACGCTCCTTCACGGCGAAGCCGAGAACGTCGCGATACCACGCCACGCTCCTCTCGATGTCGTTCACCGTGAAGCTGGGTGTCGCTCCGCGGAGGCTGGTGGTCTTGCCCTGCGCGAGTTTTGGGCGTGCCGGTTTGGCAGCCGCTCTCGTGCTCACGCGTCTGCCGCTGACTTTGGGCCGATTCCTCTTTTTCGTGGCCATGCTCGTTCCTCCTTCGCGATTGGGCCTGCGATTCTAGCTGACAACGTCTGCGTGCCGCGCAAGAACGCGATCCGACCCGAGCCTCCGACCTGATCGTGTGTCACTGTAAAGACATTGATGGTCGTCGGCGGGGAATTGGGGGGTCACCACCACGCCCGGATGGCGCGTGCGCCGACCACAGGAGGCAGCCCGTGATGGGGGATGAGAACCGCGGCGTTGGCGAAGAGTCGCATGACTGCATCGGCATCACCTTTTAACCATGCGGCGAGGTATTGGTGCCGTGAACGCCACGAGGACGGGACAAGGAGCGATAACGCGCATGCGCGGATTCTGCGCACCCAGGACCTGTCGCCGTTATCACGATATTGCTAACTTCCGCGGGTAGCTTTTGAAGCCTTGCTGCAGAATGGCCAGAGCCTTCGGGTTGTTAGCAGAGCGATTCAACGCGTGCTCGGATTCCTTTAGCCGCGCACTGTTTTCGTTTACGCTACTGCCTTCACCGCCATGCCTTCCCTCTTTCCGACGACGCGGCGCAGTGTCGTGCAAGCGCTCGGCAGTGAAGATGCCGGCGAGCGCACGCGGGCGTTCGATACGCTCGTGGCGATCTATTGGAAGCCGCTCTACAAACACGCGCGACTCAACATGCGCCGTTCGGCGGAGGACGCCGAGGATGTGACGCAGGCGTTTTTCACGCGGATGTACGAACGCGAGAGCCTTTCCAACTTCGATGCTCACAAGGCGGCGTTCCGGACGTATTTGCGCGTGCTCTTCGATCGGTATGCCGCAAACGAGAGCAAGGCCGCGCTGCGGATCAAGCGCGGCGGTGGATCGTCGACGCTCGACTTTGAAGAGGCGGAAGCCGAGCTGGCCAGCGTCACCGCCACCGCATCGCCCGACGATCTTTTCTATCGCGAGTGGGTGCGCGGCGTGTTCACGCTGGCCATCTCCCGGCTGCGCGAAAGCGTTTCGGAGGAGCAGTTCGCGATCTTCAATGCCTACGATCTCTCCGACGACAGCTCGATTTCGTATCGCGAAGTCGCTGCGCAGTTCGGTGTCCGGGAGACGATTGTCACCAACCATCTCTCTGCAGTGCGGCGAAAGTTTCGCCAAGCCTTGCTGGAGACGCTGCGCGACGCGACCGCCAGCGACGAAGAATTTCGCGCGGAGGCGCGGGCGCTGCTGGGGTTCGAGCGATGATCTCGGATGCGACGGTCGCTCGGTTGCGCGAACTGGCACAGCAACCGGATCTGAGCGGCACGCCCTACACGATCATTAGCGAGATCGCGCGCGGCGGGATGGCTGTGGTCTACGAGGCGGCCGATGCACGGCTCGACCGCACGGTCGCGCTGAAGGTGCTCGCCGTCGAGGTGTCGACCGCCGACGCCGCGCGGCGGATGCGTGAGGAAGCGCGCACCATCGCCCGGCTCGAGCACCCGGGCATCGTGCCGATTCACGACATCGGGGACCTGCCCGACGGCCGCGTCTTCTACACGATGAAGCTCGTGCGCGGTGCCACACTCCGCGAGCACGCACAAACGAGGCGAAGCGGCGCTGACCTGCTGCGGCTCTTTCTGCGGATTTGCGAAACAATAGCCTTCGCGCACGCAAGCGGAGTGGTGCATCGCGACCTCAAGCCCGAGAATGTGATGGTCGGCGCATTCGGGGAAGTGCTGGTGATGGACTGGGGCGTCGCTGCGGCGTTCGGTTCGCGCGGCGACATCGCCGGAACGCGAGGCTTCATGGCGCCGGAGCAGTTGCGCGGCGAGCCGGCCGGCCGCCGCGTCGACGTCTTCGCTCTAGGGGCAATCCTGCGGCTGCTGGCATCGGTCCCGAGCGGCCCGATTCCAAGCCCTCTGCGGGCGATTGTCGAGAAGGCCATGTCGCCGAATCGCGAACAGCGCTACGCCGATGCGCGTGAGCTGGCGGCAGACGTCGCACGCTATCTCGACGCGCAGCCGGTCACAGCGTATCGAGAGACGATTTTCGAACGCATGGGAAGATGGTTGCATCGTAATCTCGCTCTGGTCGGTATCGTGATGGCGTATCTGGTCATGCGTGTGATCGTGTTTTTGTTGGTGCGCCGCTAAAGAAATTCTGACGACCGTTGAATCTGTCGTCGGAGGCTTGCAACATGAACAAAGTTCTCGTCGGTCTGCTCCTGGGCGGCCTGCTCGGAGTCTTCGACGGCTTGACCGCGTGGTTCACCCCGGCGGCGCGTCCGGCGATCGTCGGCATCGTCATCGGCTCGACGATCAAGGGGATGATCGCCGGCATCGCGGCGGGCTGGTTCGCGAGAAAAGTGCAGTCGGTGGCGGCGGGAATCGCCTTCGGCCTGGCCGTCGGGCTGCTCCTGGCGTGGCTCGTCGCCTTCCTGCAGCACGGCTACTACCTCGAGATCATGCTGCCCGGTGGCACCGTAGGGGCAATCGTCGGCTGGGCAACCCAGCGTTACGGCAGGCCCGTCACCACTCCTTCAGCCGCGATCGGCTGAGCCACCCGGAAGCCATAGTCCGCGTACTGAAACTCGGGAGGGATGCTCGAGCGCGCGGCACAGCGGCTGATCTTGATCTGATGGCGCCACGACCCGCCGCGTGAGACTCGGCGC
>Ga0099827_10002335_pt1 | contig 10449 bp, 8 predicted proteins | sample CZO8metaG_FD_79339 | JGI IMG/M metagenome (GOLD analysis project Ga0099827, IMG submission 79339) | Vadose zone soil microbial communities from the Eel River Critical Zone Observatory, Northern California, USA - CZOApr15con1.8 metaG | ecosystem: Environmental > Terrestrial > Soil > Vadose zone ...
CCCTGAGGGATCGCCAGCCGCTTCGACGTTCCGTCGCGGACCTCCGACAGTCGTCCCTCGGCCACGAGGAGCCGGAGGAGCTCGCCGACGAAGAGCGGGTTGCCCTCAGTCTCCCGGCGGATCGACGTCACCAGCGTCTCGGGCGGCTCGACCCCGGTGCTCAGCTCGATAAAGCTCGCGACGTCCGCCTCCGCCAAACCCGGGAGCTCAAGGGTCCGGGCGACCCGCTCGCGGCTGACCTGGGCGAGCGTCGAGGCGAGCGCATCGTTGACTGTCGGATCGACGTCGCGGTAGCAGCCGAGGATCATGATGCGGCTTTCGGCGAGCTCGCCGGCGACGAACTGCAGGAGCAAGAGCGACGGCGTATCGGCTGCGTGGAGGTCGTCGAGAACGATGACAAGGGGTCTCGAGTTCGCCGCGTTCCTGAGGAAGGAGGCCGTCGAGTCGAAGAGGCGGAAGCGCGCGCCCTCGGACTCGAGCGGAGGAGCTTCGGGGAGATCCGTAAGGATTTCTCGCAGCTCGGGAAGGATCTCGGCGACGTCGGCGACCCCCCGGCCGAGCTCGGCCCGAAGCGAGTCCGCCCCGGTTTCCGAGATGTAGGAGCGAAGCGCTTGCACCCAGGGCCAGTACGCGGGCGCGCCCCCTGCCTCCCAGCAGCGGCCGACGACGATTCTCGCCCCGCGAGCCCTCGCTCGGGTCGACAACTCGTCGGCGAGGCGGCTCTTTCCAATGCCGGGTTCCCCGGCCACGAGGACAAGACGCCCACGCCCCGAGAGGGCGTCCTCGAGGCAGGTGAGAAGCTCGTTCAATTCGCGGGTCCGGCCGATGAAAGCGCTTCCCGCGCTTGGCTCGGTGGCCTTCAGCGCAGGAAATTGCTGCGGCAGACCCTCCACCGCGAGCTGGTAAAGCCGCTCAGGCCGTTCCAGATCCTTCAACAGGTGCTCGCCGAGGTCGCGGAGGCTCGTGCACTCGGGGAGATCGTCCTCGACCAGCGCTCGGGTGACGCTTGAAAGAAGTATCTGGCCCCCATGACCCGTTGAGCAGACCCGGGCAGCCGTGTGGACGCCCAGCCCGACGTAGCGGTCGCTCCCGACGATCGGCTCGCCAGTGTGGAGCCCCATTCGCACCCGTACGTCGACCTCGTCGGGCCAGGCGTGAGCCGCAAGAGCCTGCTGTGCCGCGACGGCGCCCGCGACGGCATCCTTCGCGCGAGGAAAGGCAACGAACAGGGCGTCGCCCTGGGTATCGACCTCGCGGCCGTCGAACTCGGCGAATACCCTCCTGAGCAAGCGATGGTGCTCCTCCAGCACGTCCGCATAGCGGGCGCCGAGTCGCTTGAGCAGGCGCGTCGATCCCTCGATGTCGGTGAAGAGGAACGTGACCGTGCCCGTCGGTAGCTCGCGCACACTTGCAGTCAAGCGCAGCAGCGCCCGGCGTGCCACCTTGGTAAGGGCTGAATTGTCCCTTCCGCGCGCGAGCCCAGAGTCTTTGTGACGACTCGCGCGCTCAATCTCGAGTTCATCAAGGACTGCCATCGAATCCGCGACGCGGAGTTGCATCGCGTATGTCTCCACGTGTGGCTTGTCGCTTCCTCCCGTCAAGGCATGCCTTCGCCCTCTCGTCCGGATCAGCCCTGATAGTTCACCGCTGCGGAGCCGAAGGTCGCGTCACGGGGATCTAACGAGAGCGACGGGACAAGGCTTCGCGGCGGAGCTATTTGACCTCAAGCGAGATACGCGAGCTCGCGGAACGGGTCATCGAGAGAGACGAGCGTGCTGAGTACGCTCCGGCCGTGTGTGCTCTTCGCGGCCAACGACCTCCTGCGGGAGGCCCTCATCCGCCGACTCCATCGCCGTGCGGCTGATAAAGACTGTGATCGGGATGGACGACTTGTGGTCGTAGGCATGCTCACCTCGAGCACGCGCGCCCGCTCGTTCTCGAACAACACCTTGTAAACGTGCGGCGCGGCCTTCGTTGCGTCCTCGGCCAGGGACGTCCTCGAGCGAGCCCGAGCGTGCGCGAGGTACGGCGGGGCTTCCTCGAAGCCGGCCGACGCGCGGTAGCTGCTCCAACGCCATTCCGCCGGGTCGTCGCACATGCCGGCGCGGACAGGATTCAGAACGACGTAGCGACAGGCTTCGCGGAGATGCTCGTGGGTCAGGATCTCGATGCTGCCAAAGCGTTTGCCAAACAGGTGATCTTCGCGTTCATGTCTCAGGTTCGACCATCGAGCAAAGCTTCCGTTCAGCTCGCACATCCCCGGCGAAAGCCCGCCGTCTGGAATCGAGACGACTAGGTGATAGTGCGTGGTCATCAGACACCACGCGTAGATCCGCCAGTTGTACTTCCTTTCGCTGCGGTCGAGCATCATCAGGAACACCGTGTAGTCGGTGGCATCGAGGAAGACTCGGCAGCGACTGTTCCCACGCGTTCCGGCGTGGAAGAAACCACCCGGGTATGCGTTCCTCGGCGGACGTGGCATCTCGTCAGGATGCCGCCGCAGGCTCTCGAATCCGCGGCGCGGCGCGATTGTTTGCGCTTCTGCCACGGTTTCGTACCCGTGCCTGGCACCGGTACGCTCACGAGATGCCAGTCGTGCGTCGGATCTCGGTCGCCCCCGTCAAAGGCTTAGGGCTGGTGCATCCCAAGAAAGTGCTGCTCGAGAAGCACGGCGTTCGGGAGAACCGTCGATTTCACATCGTCGATGCGGACGGGCGTCGCTTCAACCAGTTGCGCAACGGCGCGCTCGTGCAGATCCGGCCTGAGTACGACGCGGACACGCAGCGCCTCACGCTCCACTTTCCCGATGGTTCTGTCGCCGACGGGGAGATCTCGCTCGGCGCGGAGGTCACGACCGACTTCTACGGCCGGCCCGTTCTCGGCAGCTACGTCGAAGGGTCCTGGTCGGAGGCGCTCTCCCGTTGGGCCGGCCGGCCGCTTCGTCTCGTCCAGTCGCCGCCTGGCCTCGCGGTCGACCGCGACCGGGGTCACGTTTCACTGATCTCGACCGCGTCGCTCGCCGAGCTCGGCCGGGAAGGCGAGCAAGACGCGCCTGTCGACGGCCGTCGCTTCCGGATGCTCTTCGAGCTCGACGGCTGCGAGCCGCACGAAGAGGACGGCTGGGTCAAGCAGTACCTCAGGATCGGCGAGGCCCTGATCAGGATCCGCGGGGACGTCGGCCGCTGTGCGATCACGACCCAGAATCCGCAGACCGGCGAACCTGATTTCGACACGCTGCGGACGATCTCAACCTACCGCGGCTTCACGGAGAACGAGGCCGGCAAGAGACACATCCCCTTCGGCGTCTACGGCGAGGTCGCGGAGCCGGGACGCGTGACAATTGGCGATGCAGTCGAGGTCGTTGGGCTGATCCCGCTCGCCCAAACGACCTAGAATCCAGCGATGGCGGCCGTCACTAGTTTCGTGGTCGACGAGGAGGATCTCGAAGCCCTTCAGGACGACGGCGACACTGCGTCTATCCGCGTGGCGTTCGACGCTGCCAACGGCTGCAAGCGGCTGGAGCAGCGCGTGATCCGCTTCGGGCCCGGACGGTCGGCGCAGAGGAAGCTCGCCGGACAGCAGGAGGTTTTGTACATCGTGGACGGCCGAGGGCGGCTCCATGTCAACGGGCACACCCATGAGCTGGAACCCAACATGGGCGTCTATCTCGCGCCAGGCGAGGCCTATGCCGTCGAGAACACCGGCCCTCAGGACCTGCGCGTCCTTTCCGTGCTCGCCCCCGAGGACCGCGCGGAAGCCGGCGGCGAGCGCAAGGTGACGGTCCGCTTCGACGACCAGCCAGAGCTCGAGGCTTCGATCGAGCGGAGCTTCCGATATCTCGTCAACGAGGACGCGGGCTGCTTCGATGTGACGCAGTTCATGGGAATCGTCCAGCCGAGCAAGGCGCCTTTCCACAGCCACACCTATGACGAGGTCGGCTACGTCGTCGCGGGAGAGGGGATCGCCCATGTCGGCGGCGGCTCTTTCCCGCTACGAGCGGGCTCGTGCTTCCACCTGCCGCCCGACGAAGTGCACTGCATCGAGAACTCCGGGGACGGCCCGATGCACATCCTGGGGGTCTTCCATCCCTCGGGCAGCCCGGCCAACCGGACATATCAGGACAACAAGTAGGCTCGAAAGGCGTCACATGAGAGAGAGGACCGGGGTAAACACCAAGGAGGGAACGAATGAGGAGTAGAAGGGCAACTGTGGTTGCGGCCTTGCTGGCGCTTGGTGCCGCATTCGCTGTCGTAGCCGCGGCGTACGCGACGCCCAACCGGGCGGCCGCGCCGACGGCGCAAACGGGTAGTGACGCAGCATTGGTCAAGTGCGGCAAGACGAGGTCGATCGGACTGATGGCGCCGTTTACGGGCCCGGCCGCCTCGATCGGGATCAACCAGGTGCACTGGGCCCAGTACTACCAACGCACCTACAACGCGACGCACTCAACGAAGATCAAATTCGTGAACGAGGACACGATGCTCGGCTCGGCCAACGGAACGGCCGAGTCGGTGAAGGGCGCACAGGCGCTCGGCTCGAACCCGAGCGTGCTCGGCGTCGCCGGGCCGGCCGGCTCGAACGAGGTGAAGGCGACAACCGGCGCGCTGAAGGGAGCCGGCCTCGGCTTTGTCTCCGGTTCCGCGACGAACACCCAGATCACGACCGACGGCACGCGCACGGGCTACTTCTTCCGCACCGTGCCGCCCGACTCGTCTCAGAGCCTGAGCGTCTCCGGTTACATCACCAGCAAGCTGAAGGTGACCAAGGTCTACATCGTGGACGACCAGGAGGCCTACAGCATCGGGCTGGCCGACGAGGTCCAGGCACAGCTGAAGGCGAAGGGCGTTACCGTCGGACGTGACGGCGTCAGCCAGCAGCAGTCCGACTTCTCCGCGATCATCAACAAGATCCCTCGCGACACCGAGTTGGTCTACCTGCCGTGGCAGCTGCCGCCCAAGGGGCAGGCCTTTGGCCAGCAGATGAAGAGTCTCGGCCGCGGGAGCGTGAAGCTGATGGGCTCGGACGGCCTCTTCGACCCGCTCTTCTCGGGTCTCGGCTCGAACGTATACGACTCGTTCTTCCCGCTCAACCCGTCGGATAAGCGCGTCAAGGCGTTCAAGAAGCTCCACGGAGGAGCCTCGGAGCTCTTCGGCGCGCCGACCTACGTGGCGACGCAGGTCGTGTCGGGCGCAATCGACCGAGCGTGCGCGAACGGGACGGCGAGCCGCGCTGAGGTTCGGGCGCAGCTCAAGAAGACGAAGATCTCCAAGAAGGCATCGTTGCTCGGCCTTCCTGTGTCCTTCGACTCGAACGGTGACATGGTGAAGAAACCATTCGGCGTCTACCACTCGGTGAACGGAGTGTTCGTCCGGGTCGGGTAGTTCTGGCCGATACCAGCTGAACGGAGTGCGGCCCGCGTCATGCGTGGGCCGCACTCGTTTGTGCGATCTTATTTCCCCGTGAATTGGAGCCTCTTCTTTGGCGAGCTGGTCAGCGGGCTCACGCTTGGGAGCATCTATGCGCTGATCGCTCTGGGCTACACGATGGTGTACGGGATCCTGAAGCTCCTGAACTTTGCCCACGGCGACGTCTACATGGTGGGCGCCTTCATCGGTTTTTTCGTTCTCCAATGGCTCGGCGGCCCGTTGACGACCGCCGTGACCGGATGGCTAGCGATCGCGATCATGTTCGTGGTCGCGATGGTGGGGTGTGGCGCGCTCGGGGTCGGGATCGAGATCTTCGCCTATCGCCCCTTACGCAACGCGCCGCGGATCGCGCCGCTGATCAGCGCCCTGGGCGTCTCGATCTTTCTGCAGAACAGCGCACTCCTGCTCTGGGGCCCCCAGTTCCGCAGCTATGACACGTTCGACCTGATCGGCGTCAAGAGCTACCACATCGGCCCGAACTTCTTCATCTCGAACATCCAGATCTTCACGATTGCCGCGTCGATCGCACTGATGGCGGCGCTCACGTGGCTCGTTGTCCGGACACGCACCGGCAAGGCGATGCGCGCGACGTCGTTCGACCGGGAGGCGGCCGAGATGATGGGGATCCGCGTCGACCGGGTGATCTCGTTCACGTTCTTCGTCGGCTCGGCACTGGCTGCCGCCGGCGGGGTCATGTTCGGCATCGTCTTCGGCCAGATCTTCTCCCTGATGGGCTTCACGGCCGGGCTCAAGGGCTTCACCGCGGCGGTCGTCGGCGGCATCGGGAGCATTCCGGGAGCGATGCTCGGCGGTTTTCTGATCGGCCTCACCGAGGCATTCGCGACGGGCTATCTCCCGGGCGGGTCGACGTACGCCAACCTCTACGTGTTCGCGCTCCTGATCGCGATGTTCCTCGTCCGGCCGAGCGGCCTCCTCGGCTCGCCCGTGATCCAGAAGGTCTGAGGCGAGTGGTCGGCCCAAACCTCCAGGGCGGCGTGCCGCCGGGACCGGGTGTCGTCGACCAGCCGCGCGTCGGCGTGGACGAATGGGTCGCGAACGTCGACGAGCGTCGCGAGGCCCAGAGGGGCCTCACCGGCCTCGTCCGCAGGGGCTGGGAGCGAGTCCCACCAGCGGGACGGCTGGTGCTCCTGCTCGGGCCGTTCGCGGTCTTCCCGTTCGTCACGAACGAGGGCAACCTCTTCCGCTACGGGCTGATCACCGTCATCTACGCCCTGCTCGCGATCGGGTTGAATGTCGTCGTCGGGTTCGCCGGACTGCTCGACCTCGGCTACGTCGCCTTCTTCGGCTTCGGCGCCTACCTCTACGGAATCATGGCCAGCGGCCATTCCGGCCATCACCTGCAGGTGGAGATCGCAATCCCGATCGCGGTCGTCGTGACGGCGCTGGTCGGGCTCCTCCTCGGGCTCACGTCGTGGCGGCTGCTCGGCGACTACCTCGCGATCGTGACGCTCTTTTTCCTGCAGGCGTTCGTCATCTTCGTGAACAACGCCAACGGCGGCCCGAGCGACTTCGCCTACCCCTTCGTCGGCAGGGTCGACCTGACGGGCGGCGCAAACGGCCTCGACCAGATCGACCCGCTCAACTTCTTCGGTTACCACATCACGACGACGAAGGGCTACTACTTCTACACGCTGATCTCGCTGGCGCTCCTGATGACGATGCTCTACTTCGTCAACAAGTCGCGGACCGGTCGCGCGTGGCGTGCTCTGCGCGAGGACCCCTTGGCCGCCGAGGTCATGAGCATGCCGGTCAACCGCTTGAAGCTGCTCGCCTTCATGTTCGGCGCGGCGACCGCAGGCTTCACCGGAACGATCTTCGGCGCCGTCCAGTCGGGGGCGTTTCCGGGCGACTACGACGTCGGGCTGCTGATCACGATCTACGCCATCGTCATCCTCGGCGGCCTCGGCAGCATCGGCGGGGTTGTCATCGGCGCGCTGGTCGTCAACGGAGCCCCTGAGCTGCTCCGCTCGTCGTCGAACGCGCGCTTTCTCTTCTACGGGGTGATCCTCCTGGCACTGTTGGTCGCGATTCGGCCGTGGTACCGGCTGGTGGTCGTCCTCCTCGGGACAGTCGCGTTCGGCGCCATCGTCCATGCCGTCGTGGTCGCCGCATGGCCGCGCGGGACCGCAGGTCACGTCCAGGGTGGCGGCGCGTTCGGGCGGGCGCTCGACCACTGGGTGCTGATCCCGACGCACGTCGACCGGATTGCGGGCTGGGCGTACTTCGTCCTGATCCTCGCCGCGCTCGTTCTGACGCTCGTCCGTGGCTGGTGGCGCACGATCGCCCTGATCCCCACGCTGTATCTGGCTTCGTTCGTGTGGGAGAACAAGCTCATCGAGCAGGTCTCCGGCGCGACGCGGCTGATCCTGCTGGGGGCGCTGCTCGTCGTGATCATGAACGTGCGGCCGGCCGGGATCTTCGGCACGTCGCGTGTGGAGATCGTCTGACCATGGCGCTCCTCGAGCTACGCGACGTCTCCCGGGCCTTCGGCGGGCTCCAAGTGGTGAACGGCCTCGACCTCGAGGTCGGCGAAGGCGAGGTCGTCAGCGTGATCGGCCCCAACGGCGCGGGCAAGACGACCGTCTTCAACCTGATCACCGGGATCTTCCGTCCCGACTCGGGGGAGATCGTCTTCGAGGGAAACACCGTCTCGGGCCTCGCGCCGCACACGATCACCACCCGCGGGATCGCACGGACATTTCAGACGCTGCGTCTGTTCCTGAACATGACGGTTCTGGAGAACGTCATGGTGGCGACGTACGGGCACACGCGTGCGTCCATTGTCGAGTCGATGCTGCAACTGCCGCGCTCGCGGCGCGAAGACAAGGAGGTCCGGAAGCTCGCTGAGGAAAAGCTCGCGTTCTTCGGGCAGAGGCTCATGGGGTACCGCTGGGACCAGCCCGCCTACAGCCTCTCGTACGCGAACCGGCGGCGGCTCGAGATCGCCCGCGCGATGGCGACCGGCGCGCGCCTGCTGCTGCTCGACGAGCCCGCCGCAGGTATGAATCCCGTCGAGACCCACGAGATGACCGAATTGATCGGCAAGCTCCGCGACGACGGCGGCTACACGATCCTGGTGATCGAGCACGACATGCACGTCGTCGAGGGCATCTCCGACCGCGTCGTCGCGCTCGACTACGGGGTGAAGATCGCCGAGGGCTCGTTCGACGAGGTGGCGACGAACCCGCGGGTGGAAGAGGCGTACCTCGGGCTGAGAAAGGCGCAGACGAAATGAGCCTGCTGCGGCTGTCGGGCATCAACACGTACTACGGCCAGATCCACATACTGCAAGGCGTCGACCTCGACGTCGGCGAGGGCGAGCTCGTCTCGCTGCTCGGCGGCAACGCGTCGGGGAAATCGACGACGCTGAAGACGATCCTCGGCCTGGTGCGCCCGCGCACGGGTACGGTCGAGTTCGCGGGAGAGGACGTCACGGACCGTGTGACGAGCTATCGGATCGCGCGCGGCATGGCGATCGTTCCGGAGAACCGGCGCCTCTTCGGGCCGATGACCGTGCTCGAGAACCTCCAGATGGGCGCATACCTCAACGGGGGCGGAACGAAGGAGGACGTCGACCGCGTCTACTCGCTCTTTCCGCTGCTGCACGAGCGCCGGGGCCAGCTTGCCGCGACCCTCTCGGGCGGCGAGCAGCAGATGGTCGCGATGGGTCGCGCGCTGATGTCGCACCCGAAGCTGCTGCTGATGGACGAACCTTCGATGGGCCTTGCGCCGATCCTCGTCGAGCGCAGCTTCGAGATCATCCAGCAGGTGCACCAGTCCGGCGTCGCGATGTTGATCGTCGAGCAGAACGCGAACATGGCGCTCTCGATCGCCGACCGCGGTTACGTGCTCTCGACGGGGCGGCTCGTCCTCCAGGGCCCGGCGAAAGAGCTGCTCCAGCACGAAGATCTGCGAAAGGCCTACCTTGGCCGTTGAGAAGGCCGGGGTCAGACCCCCGAGGAGCCTGACCCCAGAGACCTGTCGCGAGCTCTTCCCGATCTTCGCGCAGCGGCTCTACATCAACTCGTGCTCGCAAGGCGCGCTGTCGGACGCAGTGCGCGCCGCCTACGAGCAGTACCTCGCCGATTGGGACGAATACGGCGCGCCGTGGGAATACTGGGTCGAGCGCCAGGAGGCGGCACGCGACGCCTTCGCCGGGCTCGTCAACGCGCTGCCGGACGAGATCGCCGTGACGACCTCGCTGTCGGCGGGCGTGAGCGCGCTCGCGAGCGGCCTTCGCTTCACCCGGCGGTCGAAGGTGGTTCTCACCGACTGGGAGTTCCCGACCATCGGACAGATCTGGCACGCACAGGAGTCGCGCGGCGCGCGCGTGACCCATGTTGCCGCGGCAGCGGACGGCACGATCCCGCTCGAGCACTTTGAGCGCGCGATCGACGACGACACGCTGCTTGTCTCGATCACGCACGTCTGCTACCGCAACGGCGCGATGGTGGACGTCCCCGCGGTCGTCGAGCTCGCTCACGAACGCGGCGCCCTCGTCCTGCTCGACGCGTTCCAAGCCGTCGGCTCGCTTCCGGTCGACGTCTCCGAGCTGGGCGTCGACTTTCTCGGCGCGGGTGTGCTCAAGTACCTGCTCGGCTCGGCGGGCCTCGGATTCTTCTACTGCCGGCGCGATCTCGTCGAGCGTATCTGGCCGACGCAGACCGGCTGGTTCGCCGACGAGAACATCTTCGCCATGGATCACACCGACTACTCGCCTGCGCACACGGCTGCGCGTTTCCAATCGGGCACGCCGCCTATCCCCTCGATCTACGCGGGCATCGCCGGGATCGAGCTGATGCAGGAGATCGGAATCCCTGAGACGCGCGAACATGTGCTCGGTCTCAATGCGCACCTGCTCGACGGCCTGGACGAGCTACAGGCGAAAGTCGTCACCCCGCGCGCGCCCGAGCGGCGTGGCGCCCTCATCTGCGTCAAGTCCACGGACGCGAACGCACTCGTCGCCACGCTCGGCGAGGAAGGCATCGTCACCTCGGAACGG
>Ga0099827_10002337_pt1 | contig 10448 bp, 6 predicted proteins | sample CZO8metaG_FD_79339 | JGI IMG/M metagenome (GOLD analysis project Ga0099827, IMG submission 79339) | Vadose zone soil microbial communities from the Eel River Critical Zone Observatory, Northern California, USA - CZOApr15con1.8 metaG | ecosystem: Environmental > Terrestrial > Soil > Vadose zone ...
ATCACCTCGGCCCCGACCTCCACCCCGCCCTCGAATGGTACTGTGCCGGGCATGGTGCCGATCGAGGCGCAGGTCGCGACGGCGGCGTTGCAGGCGGCGATGGAAGCTCTTCACGGCGCATTTGCGCGGCATTCCTGGACCGGAATCTACTTCCTCCGCGGCGACGAGCTGGTGCTGGGGCCCTTCGTGGGACCGCCCACCGAGCACGTGCGGATCCCGCGCGGGCGCGGGCTGTGCGGCCGGGCCGTGCGCGAGGAGAAGGACCTGAACGTCGGCGACGTGGCCAGCCAGCCCGAGTACCTGGCCTGCAGCGCCGACGTGCGCTCCGAGTTGATCGTCCTGGTGCGCGATCGCGGGGAGATCGTCGGGCAGATCGACGTCGATTCGCGCGAAGCCGGCCGCTTTCCCTCCGAGCACGAAGCGCGCGTCCGGGCCGTTGCCGAGGCGGTGGGGCCCCTGGTGCGCCTGGCGGGGGCTACGGCAGGAGCCGGAGGACAGGTGCCCTGAGCGGAACGGGGTGGCCTCCCGGCGCGGAGGAGCGCCAGCTTGTCCGCCCGGCGGAGCCGCTTCAGCTCGCGCTCCCGCCGCAGCGCTGCCGACCTGTCCAGGTGAGGCTCGCAGAACACGAGCGAGAGCGGTCCGCGCCCGCGCGTGTATCGGGCGCCCTTCCCCGCCCGGTGCGCGGCGACCCGCGATTCCACGTCCGTGGTTGCGCCGGCGTAGAGGCTGCCGTCCCCACAGCGCAGAAGGTAGACGTACCAACTCGGCGCGGACGACACGGGCCAGTTGTACCGGAAACCGCGCGGTGCGCGTCTTTTCGACTTCGACCCAGGCCATTAGGGGACACCATAAGGACATGGTGTCCCCTCCTCTGTCACCTCGACCCGTCCCGCGGATCGGGTAGCCCGCCGAGGCGAAGTGAGGCATCCTTCGCTCCGCGATGTCCGCCCCGAAGCGACCGGCGAGCCCGCCCGACTCCGCCACCTCCACGCTCGTCACCGGGCCGGCCAGCGAGGAGGAGCCGCGAGGCGACTCGCCGGACACGGTGGAGGTCACCGCCGACGACCCCGGAAGCGACGGCGCGACGGCATTCCTGCGCGCGCCGCCCCCGCGCCGGCCGGCCGCGCCTCCGCCCGCGGCGGAGCAGTCGCCCGGGAGCACCGTCGCGATGCGCGCGCAACCCGCTCCCGCCGCCGACGACGTGCCGGGCGGGACCGCGTTCGTGCGCCTCGACGGCCCGGGTGGGCAGCAGCGCCCCCGCAAGGAGCAAGCGCCGCTCGCGCCCCGCAAGGGGCTGCAGGTCTCGCTCCCCGACGAGGAGCCCGCCCCGCCTCCTCCTCCCAAGCGCGTCGTGGCGCCGCCCGCCCCGGCGCAGAAGAAGGGCCGCCGCGGCGCCTGGTGGGACGAGCAAGCCGCGGAGATCCCGGACGAGCCAGAGCCGGAGCCCGAGCCGCCGCCCCAGCCGGAGCCCGTTCCGCCGGAGGACGACTCTCCGGGAGCGACGGCGTTCCTGCGCTCGCGCCCGGCCCCGAAACCCCCGCCGCCGGCCGAGGCTCCCGAGCCCGAGGTGGAGCCCTACCATCCGGTGCCGGCGGACGACTACCAAGGCCACGTCCCGGCCGGGCCGCCGCGCTGGAAGATCTGGTTGCGACGCGCCGCCTGGACCTCTGGCGCGGGCTCGGCCCTCCTGCTGCTGGGGCTCGTCGCCGGCTACCTGTACCTCGCGCGCGAGATCCCCACCTTCGACAGCGTGAAGGACTACCACCCGATGGTGTCCACCAAGGTGGTCGCGCAGGATGGCACCGTGGTCGGGCAGTTCTACCGGGAGCGCCGCACCGTCGTCTCGATGGACAAGATCCCGCGCGTGCTCGTGCAGGCGGTGGTCTCGGCGGAGGACAAGGACTTCTACAGGCACCCCGGCTTCAACCCGTTCTCGCTGGTCCGCGCCGCCGCCGTCGACGCGCTCAGCGGGCAGAAGCGCCTGGGCGCGTCCACCATCACGCAGCAGGTGGTGAAGAACTTCTTCCTCGGCAGCGAGAAGCGCTGGCGGCGCAAGCTGAAGGAGATCCTCCTCTCGATGCGCCTGGAGAAGAACCTCTCCAAGGACGACATCCTCTTCCTGTACTTGAACCAGATCAACTTCGGCCGGGCGCGCTACGGAGTGGAGGAGGCGTCGCTCTACTATTCCAACAAGCACGTCTGGGACATCGACCTGGGCGAGGCGGCGATCCTCGCCGGGCTGCCGCAGAACCCGGCGCGCATCAATCCGCGGCGGCACCCGGACCGCGCCAAGCGGCGCCAGATCTACGTGCTCGATCGCATGCTGGCGAACCACTACATCTCGCGCGCGGACCGCGACGCCGAGGTGGAGAAGGCGATCTCGCTGCCCGCCCTCCCTCCCGACCCGCCCGGCGGGTGGTACCTCGAGGAGGTGCGCAGGCAGCTCATCGCGCAGTACGGCGACACGGCCGTCGAGACCAGCGGGATGACCGTGGAAGTGGCGATGGACCCGCGGGTGCAGGCGGCGGCCGAGCAGGCGGTGCAGGAGGGGCTGCGCGCGGTGGACAAGCGGCAGGGCTGGCGCGGCGCGCCCATCCGCCTCGACGCCTCCCGCGCGGACGACTTCCGCGCCGCGCTGGCGCGAAGGTACGCGCAGATCGCCAGGGGTCCGGACGCGGTGGAGGCCTTCGACCTGGAGGGCATCTCCGAGAAGGAAGCGCTGCAGCCCGACTCGTTCGCGCGCGCGGCGCGCACCCGTACGCTGGAGCAGAACGCGATCTACGGCGGCATCGTGGTCTCGGTGAGCGCGCGCGAGGCGCGGGTGGAGCTGGCTCCCTCCGCGCAGGGCACCGTCCCCTTCTCGACCATGTCGTGGGCGCGCGAGTTCCAACCCGAGCACCCGACGCCGCCGCCGCGCAGCGCGCTCGACGTGCTCGCCGTCGGCGACGTGGTGCCGGTGCGCGTGCTGCGGTTCTCGGCCACGCGCGACGCGCCGAACCGGCTGCGGGTCACGCGGCTCGATCTCGCGCTGGAGCAGACGCCCGCGGTGCAAGGCGCGTTCATCGGCATGGACCTGCACAGTCGTCAGATCTTGGCCCTGGTCGGCGGGTACGACGAGGCTCTCAGCTCGTTCAACCGCGCCACCCAGGCGCGGCGGCAGCCTGGCTCGGGCTTCAAGCCTTTTCTCTACGCCGCCGCGCTGGAGAGCGGGAAGTACACTCCGGTCACCAAGGTCGACGACTCGCCGGAGGTGATCGTCGACCCCTGGACCGGCAAGCCCTGGAAGCCGCAGAACTTCGAGAAGGACGAGTTCGCCGGCCCGCTGACCCTGCGCAAGGCGCTGGCGGAGTCGAAGAACACGGTCGCGGTGAAGCTCCTGCTCAGCGTCGGGCTCGACAAGGTGCGCTCCGAGGCGATGGCGGCGGGGCTCTCCAGCGAGATCCCGCAGAGCTACACGGCGGCGCTCGGCACGGGCGAGGTGGGCGTGCTGGAGATGGTCAACGCGTACGCGACCATCGCCTCGCAGGGACGCAGGGCCGCGCCGGTGCTCGTCCGGCGCATCGTCTCGCGAGACGGCGCCACGCTGCAGGCGGCGCAGCCGGACCTGCAGCAGAGCATGCGCCCGGACGTGGCCTACCTCACCGCCGACCTCATGCGCTCGGTCATCGAGGACCCGGAGGGCACCGCGCACTCGCTGACCGCGCTCGGGCGGCCGATCGCCGGCAAGACGGGGACCGCCAACGAGCACCGCGACGGGTGGTTCATCGGGTTCACGCCGTCGATCATCGCCGGAGCCTGGGTCGGGTTCGACGACCACCGGATGATGGGCAACTACGAGACGGGAGGGCACTGCGCCGGTCCCATCTGGCTGTCGTGGATGCGGGCGGCGACCTCGGGGACGGAGGTCGAGGAGTGGCCGCAGCCGGCGCCTGGGGTGAGCTGCCTCCGGGTGAACCGCAGCTCGGGCGCGCTGGCGGGGGAGAACGATCCGTTCGCGGTGCGGGAGTGCTTCCTCGCCGGCACCGAGCCGACCCAGCAGCAGCTGGACGCGCCGGCGCCGACCCCGGACAACTTCTACCAGGAGCCGAAATAGTCGCGGGAGGGAGTCCCCGCGCTCAGCGCAGCCCGCTCGCCTTGATCGCCGCCCGGCCGTCCTTCTTGTAGACGGTGAACCGCACCGTCCGCGCCGAGCCTCGCGAAAGCATCTGCTCGCGGTTCTGACGGAGCTTGGCGGCGAACTTGTCGTAGGTGAGGTTCCCCGTCTCGCCGGTCTCGGCGCGCAGAGCCATGAACCTGTCGAACGTCTCGCGGAAATGCGCCTCGTCCGGGTCTTCGTCGCTGGCCGGAGCTTCCCGGCCGGCCGGAGCTTCCGGCTCCGGCGGCGGCCAGGGCTCCGCTGTGCCCGGATCCGCTGCTCCCCATCCTGCCGGAGCAGGCGCGGCGGCGGCCGGGGCATCCGACCAGCCCGCGCCGAGCGCCGCGGGCTCGGCGCCGGGCTGCTCCCCGTCCTGTTCGCCGGGGGCGTTCCGGGCGGGCGGTTCGCTCGCGAGCTCCAGCCCGCTCGGCGCCTGCTCGGCCTGCGCGCCTCCGGGTGGCGAAAAGGAATCGTCGCTCCAGGTCGGATCGGCGCCCGCGGACGCCGGAAGCTGGCCGAACTGCGGCTCCTCGTCCCTGGCGGGAACCGGCGACAGCTCCGGATCGAGCGGCTCGTGCCCCCGGCGGGCCGCCGGCCGCGTCGCGGAGACCGGCTCGTCGCTCCAGGGGGCTCCCGAAGCCGCGGGCTCGGCGCGTGCCGCGGCTCCCTCCTTCCTCCCCCGCGCCGGAGAAGGAGCCGGGGCCGGCCGGCCCGCGACCTGGGCGCGGGGGGCGCTGCCGGCGAAGAGGCCCGAGACGAAGGCGGCGAGGACGAAGAGCGCCCAGCCCGCCGCGTAGAAGGCCTGATAACGGGCGAGCCAGGAGAGGTGCGGGGCGGCGGGAACGGAGACCGCGCCCTGGACGCCCTGGGCGAGCGGGACCAGCCCGGCCCGGGTCGCGGCGCGAGGAGCGCCGAGCGGGAGCTGCTCCGAGAAGCGCGTCCCGACGAAGGGCAGCGCGACGCGCAGCGCTCCGAACCCGGCGCCGGCCGGCGCCTTCGCCCACGAAGCCAGCGCGGCGCGCTCGTCGGGAGGGAGCGAGCTGGCCACCACCGCGCCCTGCTGGAGGAAGATCACGTCCGCGTCGACCAGGCTGCGGAGCTGTGCGGCGAAGCGGTCGTCGATCAGCGTCCCGGTCAACACCACCGCGGCGTTGCCCGGGATGCGCGCCGCCGCGGCCCGGTACAGCTTGCCGTCGAAGGAGACGAACTGGGCCGGCGCGCCTCCGCCCTCCAGCGCGATCCGGATCAGCGGCAGCCGGGCCTGGTCCTCGGAAAGCGAGGCAGCCCTGCCCCGGCGCGAGACCGCGGCGGCGTGAGCGGTCGCGACCACCAGCAGATCGGGCTCGGGCTGGAGCGCGGCAGCCGCCGCGCGCAGGGCGCGCTCGTCCGGGCGGGACGGCTGTTGCGATCCGTCGGCGCCCGGCTTGGTCGCCTCGATCAGCTCCGGGTTGAACGCAGCGATGCGGGGCGAGCTGCGCAGGTCGACCAGCTCGATCTGGGTGCGCAGCCCGCCCGACGCGACCGTCAGGCGCGAGCCCAACCCTTCCTCGATCGTCTGCGCAAACCGGGCCGAGACCAGCGCCAGATTCGCCACCAGGGCCACCGCGACCAGCGCAGCGAGAGTCCAGAACCGCGTACGCGTCATTGGAACCAATGTGCTACCTCGTGCGGCGGAACCGGTCAAAGGTTCAATCGCGGCCAGCGGACGGCGTCGCCGCCGGCCTTCGCAATCAGTCCTCCTCCCCGGGAGGGCCCTCCTTCATCACCTCCCGCAGGACGCACGCTGCATAGCTGCCCCGGGGAAGCGCGAGCTCCAGCACCAGCGCGTCCGCGCCCGCTGCCTCGACGCGGAGGTCTTCCACCGGCACGCGGTAGGGGCGTCTCGACCCCTCCATCTCGCCGCCGCCGGCGGCGAAGGAACGGGGATCCACGCCTGCCTCGGACACGACGGCGGCTTCGCGGGCGAGAGCGTCGGCGCGGGCGGCGAACAGGGAATGGCCGGGGAGAGGGCCCGTGGGATCGACCTCGCCTGCCTTGACGCGCGGCGTGTCCGCGGAGGCGTCCTCGCACACGAACAGACCGCCCGTCTGCCGCTTGCGCAGCACGTCCCCCGGGATGGCGACCTCGAACAGGCTGTCGCGCAGCCGCGCCGACAGGCAGCGGTTGAACAGCTCCGCCTGCAACGCGGAGAGCGCGAGCCGGCGGAGGAACCGATCGCGCGGCGCCGCCTCGCGCCGGAGGATGGCCGCGCCCAGAGCGGCGTTGTCGCCGCGCTGCCCGAACCGCTGCGCGCCGTACAGGTTGGGCGCCCCGCGCGCCCGCAGCTCGGCACAGACGCGCTCGGCCCGCTCCAGCGCGCCCTCCACCACGCCGCGGACCACGATCCGGAAACGGTTCCCGCGCAGGTGCCCGGGCCGCAGCTTGTTCTCGTGGAGCGCGGCCGACAGCACGCGCCAGCCCGTCCCCGCCGCGGCAGCGCCGCGCCGCGCGAAGTCCGGGCTGCGCGGCGGCACCGGAACACTGAACCGCTGGACGGCGACGGCGCGCTTGTCCTTCAGCCCCGCGTAGCCCACCTCGCGCTCGCGGAGGGCGAGCGCGATCGCCAGCTCGCGCGCGACCTCGGGCGTGGTCCGGCCCGACTTCTCGACCAGGAGGAGAAGGTGCCCGCCCTCGCCTCGCGCCTGGTAGAGCGGCAGCTCCTCGACGCGGAAGTCCTGCTCGGACACGCGCACCGAGCCCGAGGTCCCCGGCAGATGGGGCGTGAGCAGCGGCACCTCGCGCGGACTGAGCAGATCGGTCACTCGTCCAGCACCACCAGGCCGGCGACGGCCAGCCGGTACACGACCCGCGTGGTCTCGAACTCGCCGAGCGCGCTCGCGGCGGCGATCTGCCCCAGCGTGAGGGCGCCCTCGGCCATGCCGAGCACGATCTGCGCGTCCGCGGGCAGTTCCTCGAGCGCGGGTTTCCCGGACCGGCGGGGGCGCACGTGCAGCCCGGACACGCGCCCGCGAAACAGCTCCATCTCGTCCAGCCTGCGCAGGCCGTCGAGCAGCAGCGCCTCGGTGTCCAGCGCGAAGTCGTTGGGCAGCCGGGCGCGATCGCACCCGCGCAGGAAGAGGAACGCGCCGCTCTGGGCGACGAGCAGGCCGAGGAAGATCTCGATCACCTGGTGGCGCATGGCGCGCGGCAGGTCCTCTTCCGCCATCGAGCCCGACTGGACCAGGAGCTGCCCGATGCGCCGAACGGCAGCGGCCTCCCGCTGCGTCTTCAGGAGATCGTGCACGCGCGCGCGGTCGGCGAGGCCCATGCGGCAGGCGACTTCCCCCAGCCGCTCGGCCGGGCTGGCGGAGCACGCCCAGGCCACGTTGCCCTCGATCAGCGCCACCGCGCGCTCCGTCCCGCCGCTCCGCGCGAGCAGCACGCCGTCGCGCCGCCCGTTGTGGAGGAAGTTCAGCAGGTCGGCGGGGGGAAAGGTGGCCAGGTCGCCGGCCAGAACCACGCCCGCGGTCCCCAGCGAGCGCACGTCGGCCAGCAGGCCCGGCGCTCCTTCTTGCAGCGCGATGAGCAGATCGGGGACGGAGTCGAGCACCGCGAAGCTCGCGCCGCCGCGCTCGACCGACGGCGCGGGGGCGGCCGGCGATCTCCTGCGCGTCACCGCGGAACCCTCGCGGAGCGCCCGGCGCTTGCCGCCGGGACCTGTGTCAACCCTTCTTCTCCCGGCCGTCGCGTCCCTCGTACACGAACGCCTTGTTCTGCTGCCACTCCAGCTCGTCCTCGACGGACCGCTGGAGGAACTGCAGCTTCATGGGCAGCAGGTGCTGGCGGCCGTTGACGAACACGGTGGGGGTCGCCTGCACCCGCGCGCCGATCCCCTCCTGCAGCTGGGCCTCGATCGTGCCTTCGAAGCGGCCGGCGTAGACCTCCCTGAGCATCTGCGCGCCGTCGAGCCCGAGCTGCTTGGCGTAGCCCTTGAGGCTGTCGTCGTCCAGCTCGTCCTGGTGGGCGAAGAGCAGGTCGTTCATCGGCCAGAACTTGCCCTGGCGGCGGGCGTACTCGGCGCAGCCGGCGGCGATGCGCGCGCGCGCGTGGCCGGGGAGCGGGAAGAACTTCGAGCACAATCTCGCCTTGCCCTTCTCGGCGCCGGTGACGAGGTCGTGCAGCGGCTTGTTGGCGACCGCGCAATGCGGGCACTCGTAGTCGCTGAACTCGACCACCGCGACCGGAGCCTTCGCGTCGCCCAGCACGGGGCAGTCGTTCGTCTTGAGCGCCTGGCGCTTGGAGGCGTCGAACGAGGCGTAATAGCTCTCCACCGTCTCGACCACGCGCGACGGCGTGCCGCCTTCGAGGAGCAGCGCCTTGACCAGCTCGGCCATGCGGACCGCGTGCACGTCCTGCGCGTTCGCGCCCAGGCACTTCGCCAGGGTGTCCTTGCAGCCGGCGTAGTCGAACACGTCGCCGGCCACCTCGAGGAACTGGGCGCGCTGCTCGTCGCTCAAGCCCGAGAGATCGGCGCGCGGGACGACGCGGCGCGCCTGCTCCTCGGAAAGACCCCGCCCGGCGGAAGGCGCGGGCTGCGCCTGCGGGGCGGCCTGCGCCGCGGCCCGCAGACCGGCACTGGCCAGCAGGAACGCGCAGGATGCGGAGAGGGCCGTGGCAGCGGAGCGGCGTGCGCCACGGAGGTGCGGGTGGATGGGAGTACGCATCGCGGCTTGCTTCCTTCTTCCGGGGTGGCGGACGGTACCATAACCGGACCTGGCCTCAGCGGTCCTTCCCCTCGTCTGACGCTTCGGGCGGCGGCCGCTTCAACCCGAGGAGCGCCTGCACGTCCGGGCGCCGGCGGAGCAGAGACAGGTCGTCGTCGTCCCTGCCCAGGACCTGCACGCGCCGCGCATCCACCTCGACGGCGCGGCGGAGGTACGCGACCGCCTCGGCCGGGCGGTCGGCGAGGGCCGCCGTCGAGGCCGCGTTGTAGAGCGCGTCGACGAAGCCGGGATCCGCGGCGATGGCCCGTTCGAACTCTCGGCGGGCGGCATCGAGATCGCCTTCGGAGTAGTCGGAGAAACCGTGCGCGTTGTGGATCTGCGACTCCCCGCGCGCCAGCGACCCGCGCCGCAGGCCCACCGCCCGCCGCAGCGGCTCGCCGTCGCCGACGGACCCCGAGAGGAGCCACGCCGTGCGTTCCCACAGCCACAGCTCTCCCTCCGCCGGCGTTCCCGCGATGGGCTGCCGGACCAGCTCCACCTCGTGCCCGCCCACCTCTCCGCCGGGGCGCTCGCCGAGCAGCAGCACGAACGCGGGAGGATCGCCGGCGGTCAACTCCGTGCGCAGGACCAGAGGCAACGATCCCGCTCCGGGCGCGCCGGTGACCGGCCACCGGCGCTTGCCGGGCTCGGGCGCTGCCGGCGCCCGGAGAGAGAACCCGGACGCGGCGGCCGCGGCCTGCGCCTCCGGCCATTCCTCGGCGACGATGCGGGCGAGGAGCGGTACGGGGCGCCGCCCTTGGGCGCGCAGCTTCCGCGCGGCGGCTCGGGCGGCTCCTTCCGGAGCGGCCGCGAGGCGCCGCGTCTCCCCGCCGCGGGCGTCGAGCGCGAGCAGCTCGAGCCGGGGCGTCACCCCCTCCGCGTCGATCAGCTGCACCGCCGCGGCGGTGCCGTCGGGCGCCAGGCCGACGAGCGCCTGCTCCTGCACCAGCGGCTCGCCCGCGCGATAAGGCGCGGTCAGCGGCGGCCGTCCCCACTCGGCGCAAGCACACAACAGCACGCACCACGCCAGGCCGGGCCGCATGCGGGGATCTGTACCATCCGGCCGGCCGGATGGCTTCCCCGCCCCTCGCGTGTTACCTCCAGCGCGCATGCAGAGCCGATGGGCCCTCCTCGAACCCTTGCGGGCCCGCCTCGCCGACGAGCAGGGGACCCTCTCGAGCCCGGGGGCGACGCGGGTGGCCCTCTGCTATCCGAGCCCGTACCACGTGGGGATGAGCTCGCTGGGGTTCCAGACCATCTACCGGGAGCTCAACGGGCACCGAGGCTGCGCGGCCGAGCGGGCCTTCCTGCCCGAGGACGTGGAGGGCCATCGCGCCGCCCGCGTCCCCGTGTGCACGGTCGAGACGCAGCGGCCGATCGGGGAGTTCGCCGCTCTCGCATTCTCGATCAGCTACGAGCTGGAGCTGACCGGCCTGCTCGAGATGCTCGACCTGTCCGGGTTACCGGTGCGCGCCGCGGACCGCGCGGACTCCCATCCGATCGTCGTCTGCGGCGGGCCGCTCACCTTCTCGAACCCCGTTCCGCTCGCTTCGTTCGCCGACCTGGTGGCG
>Ga0099827_10002338_pt1 | contig 10447 bp, 8 predicted proteins | sample CZO8metaG_FD_79339 | JGI IMG/M metagenome (GOLD analysis project Ga0099827, IMG submission 79339) | Vadose zone soil microbial communities from the Eel River Critical Zone Observatory, Northern California, USA - CZOApr15con1.8 metaG | ecosystem: Environmental > Terrestrial > Soil > Vadose zone ...
GCTTGCGCCTGATTTGCCGCGCGAGCCGCGCCCTCCATGTCCCAGAAGTTATGCGCGAAGAAAATTGTCAGCGCGGTGAAGACGAACAGCAGCCAGCCGCCGAAGCGGGTCTTGAACCCGACTAGCACCATGAGCCCGCCGACGATTTCGATCAGCGCGACGCTATATCCGACCACCGTCGGCGGCACGCTGCCGCCGATCATGCTCTCAAACCTCGCCATGCCCGCGCTGCCGGCAACGCCGGCAACATTCATGAATTTGCCAATCGCAGAGACGATGAAGACCCAGGGCATCAACACCCCGCCCAGCACGTACAAATTATCCGACATGGGACCAGCCTTCCTCTCCATTGCCCCGCACAGCGCAAAGCAATGCCGATCGGCGCATCCTCCCTCGTTGGCGGGGAGGTAATGCCTGGATGGCGCAATCCGTTCCAAGCCACGAATAGATTTTCAGTGAGCTACTTTCAATTGATGCCGTCGGCTGGACATGTTGCGGGGCCTGCCCGTGACGGATGGAACCATTGGCTCGTTGCGGCATTTATTTACGCTATGGGCCAATTGCTTTATGAACCGCTCACCTACAAAGCGTTCGCCGATCTCGGAATTGATCAGCTCGCCTATGTGCGCCGAGTCGGCGCCGAGGAGGCCAAGAACCTCTTTCAGGTCGATGTGGCGCCGGAGATAGAGCTATTCTCGGTGCATTCAGCGGACGGCAGACCCATTATGCTCACCGCAACGTTGGAAGCCGCCATGACCAGCGCGCGGGTGAACAATCTCCACCCCGTGATGATTCAGTAGAACCTTGCACGGACGGGACGGCCCGCGCGCCCGGCTCGGATTTGCGTCGACCATCTTCCAACGCTAGCGCCCTTCGCGCGCCCAGGCCGCGGCGACGCCGGCGAGCAGGATCAACAGTCCCGACAATCCGGCGAACAGCGGAAACAGCCCGAGGCCGCGCAACGTGCTTGCCTCGCGCAGCTTGAGCCCGAGCCAATCGGAACCGGCGAAACGCTCCCCCGAGCGCACGCCGACGATGCGCGGCGCGGGCGCGCCCAGTTCGGAGACGCGCCAGATGCCGCCGCCGGTGGCGCCGGCGAGCGGCTCGAGAACTGTTTTCGTGCTCGTCACCTCGGCGAATTCGCGCGGATTGATCGGCCCGACATTGACGAGCGCGGTGAGCGTGCCGTCGCTCGCGCGCCATAGGCCGAGTTCGGAAGCGGGCGTCGTCGCGCGATAGAGGCCGGGCTCGGCGAGCGCGAGATTGATCGCGCGCGTCTGGCCCGACGGCGTCGTCACCGTCACCGGCACCGCCGCGTCGAGCATGGTCCGGCGCTCGATCGTAAGATCGCCGCTCTGCACCGAAAGCAAGAGCCGCTCTTCCTCGAGCTCCGGCTGCTTCATCAGCCAGTGCGATAGGCGCCGCAACAAATCGAGGTGCGGTCCGCCGCCCTCGAAGCCTCGCGCCCACAGCCAGATGTGATCGGAAAGGAGAAGGGCGACCCGTCCCTCGCCGTAGCGAGAGAGAATCAACAGCGGATTGTCATTCGGCCCGCTCATCACCGCGGTGCCTCTTTCGGCGCGGGCGTTGATCAGGCGGAACCAGTGGCTCCAATGCGGCGGGTCGAAATCGGCGCCCGGCAGCGTGCGGGTGACCGGATGGCGCTTGCCGGCCTCGGTCAGGCGCGGCTGAAACGCGGCTTCGGTCATGTTGCCGGTCGGCTCCGCCGGCAGGATCGATTCGAGCGGCGAGTGGAAGATCGAATTAGCACTCGCATAGTCGGAGCCGGCGGCGACCAGCACCGCGCCGCCCTCGCGCACGTAATTCACGATGTTGTCGAAATAGATGATCGGCAGCACGCCTTGCTGGGCGTAGCGGTCGAAGATGATGAGCTGGAACTCCTTGATCTTCTGCTGGAACAGCTCGCGCGTGGGAAAGGCGATCAGCGACAATTCGTTGATCGGCGTGCCGTCCTGTTTTTCCGGCGGTCGCAGAATGGTGAAATGGACGAGATCGACATTGGCATCTGACTTCAGCAAGTTTCGCCAGGTGCGCTCGCCGGAATGCGGCTCGCCGGAAACCAAGAGCACGCGCAACTTTTCGCGCACCCCTTCGATGGTCAGCGCCGCGCGGTTGTTGAGCGGGGTGATCTCGCCTTCGAGCGGGGCCGCTTCGATCTCGACGATGTTGGCGCCGGCATGCGCGATCTCGATCTGCACCTGGGCGGGCTCGCCCGCGACCACCGCGGGGCGGGCGACGACTTCGCCGTCGCGGCGCACGACGACCTCGACGCGCGCGCCCTTGGGCGCGCCTTCGTCCTCGACGCGATAGCCGATCGTCTGTTTCTGCCCGACGATGCCGAAGCGCGGCGTCGCGGTGAGCGCGACGCGGCGATCGCGCTCGCCTTCACGGCCGGTAATCAGTGCGTGCACGGGGGCGGCGAAGCCGAGGACGGAAGCGTCGGGCACGTCGTGGACGCGGCCGTCGGTGACCAGGATCGCGCCCGCCACGCGCTCGGGCGGAACGTCGGAAAGGGCCGCACCGAGCGCCGAAAACAGCCGCGTTCCATCACTCTCGCTGTCGTTGCCGCTGGCATCGACCGTGCGCACCTCGAGGCCGGGGATTTTCGCGAGCTTCTCCGCGAGCGCGGCGCGCGCCTCCTCCGTCACTTTGTCGCGGTCGCCGAAGCGCTGGCTTGCGCTCTTGTCGATGACGACGGCGACGACCGAAGAAAGCGGCTCGCGGTCTTCGCGGGTAAAGGAAGGGTTGGCGAGCGCGAGCACGGCGAGCGCGAGCGCGAGCGCGCGAACAGCGGAGCCGCGCGAGCGCGAAAGGATCAGCAAGACGGCGATCAGAAGCGTTGCGACGGCCGCGGCGGCGAGCACGAGCAGCGGCAGCAGCGGGTCGAAGGCGAATCCGTATCCCATGGCCGATTCCTACTGGCCGAGCCGTTCGAGCAGCGCCGGCACGTGCACCTGATCGGCCTTGTAGTTACCGGTGAGCACGTACATCACGATGTTGACGCCGACGCGGAAGGCGAACTCGCGTTGGCGCGGCTCACCCGGCGTGAGCGGCAAGAGCGGCTGGCCGTCGGGGCCGACCGCCCAGGCGCCGGCCAGGTCGTTCGAGGTGATCAGGATGGGCGAGACGCCGTCGCCCGCGCGGGCGGGCCGCGTCTCGGTTTCATTGTTCGGCTCGGGCAACGCCTCCACCCACAGCTTGCCGTTGCCGTAGCGGCCGGGAAAATCGCGCAGGAGATAGAACGATTTCGTCAGCACATGGTCGGCGGGCACGGGCTCCAGTTCGGGAATATCGAGGGCCGATAGAATTTCCCGCAGCTTGACGAGCGCCGGGGAAACCTCGCCGCCGCGCGCGGGCAGGACCGTGAGCGCGTCGCGGGTGTCGAACACGATGGTGCCGCCCTGTTTCATGTAAGCGTCGATGCGCGCCAGCGTCGGTGCATCGGGCTTGGCGGCGTTCGGCGCGATCGGCCAGTACAGCATCGGAAAAAACGCCAGCTCGTCCTTCGTCACGTCGACGCCGATCGGATCGCCCGGCTCGAGCGCGGTGCGCTGGGAGAGGAACAGCGAAAGCCCCTCGAGGCCGGCGCGGCTCACGGCGTCGATTTCCTTGTCGCCGGAGATCACGTAAGCCAGGCGCGTCTGGGTGGTGGCGCGCAACGCGAAGTCGTCGACCGGCCTTGGTGGCGTCGTCTTCTGCGTCGCCTTCGGCATACCCTTCGGCGCCGCGCCCTGCGCCCAGGCCCGGTCCGCGGTCGACGCCGCCAGCACGGCGGCGAAAGCGAGCACGGTTGCCGCGCGACGCCAATTGAACCGCGTCCATCCGCCCGCGAGCGCGAACACGATCAGGGCGTCGGCGGCGAGCAGCACGAGCACGCCGATCAAGGCGGCCGCGCGCAGATCGACCGGCTCGCCCTGGCGATAGGGCTCGATGCGCGCGCCGGTCGCCGAAAAATCGAGCGGGGCCAGCCGGTCGCGCGGCACGAGGGTGTTCACGGCGACCAGGCCATCGGGCGGGCCGTAAAATCCGGGCGGATGATCGAACACTCCGCGGCCATCGTAATCGGCCGGGATCGGCCGCGCCGTCGTTCCCGGCGCTGTGAAGACGCCGTAGCCGTCGAGGAGCCGGCTCGGCGCCACGGTCGGCGCCTGCCGGCGTTCCGACGGCGGCGCGGGCTCCGCGGCCGTCCCGCCGGCCGCGCCCGCGAGCGCGACCACCCGGCGCAACATCTCGACGAAGGCGCCGGACAGCGGCAAGTTCGACCATGCCGTGTCGGCGGATACGTGAAAGAGCACGAGCAAGCCGCGCCCGCGCCGCTCGGCGGTGACCAGCGGCGTGCCGTCGGTGAGCGTCGCCCAGGTGCGCTCCGCAAGCCTGCCGTCCGGCTCGGCCAGCACCTGCCGCGTCACCGTCACATCGCTCGGAACGGCGAGATCGTGAAAAGGGCCTTCGCGCGAAAACTGGCCGAGCTTCTGCGGCTGCTCCCACGAGAGACTGCCGCCGAGAACGCGCCCGCCGCGGCGCAATTGCACCGGAACGAGATCGTCTTCGGTCGCCGCTAAGCGCGGTCCGGCGAAGCGGATCAACAGGCCGCCCTCCTCGATCCAGCGCACCAGCCGCTCGCGCGCGGCGGACGCGATGGTGCCGACATCGGATAGGATCAGCGCCGGCAGCCGCTGCTCGATAAAACGAGTGATCGCTTCGGACGGTGCCGCTGCTTCGGCCAAACGCACGTCGGCGAACGGCCCGAGCGCGCGCGACAGATAAAAGGTCGCCGCCAGCAGCGGCTGGCTCGTGTCGGCGGTCGCGCCCGAAACGACGCCGACCGCCCGCCGCCGCCAGCGCTTGTCGAGGAGTTGAACGGCGCCGGACGAGCGTTCGCCGGCGATTTCGAGGCGCGCGATGTCGTTCCTGATCTCGACCGGAAGATCGAAGCGCGCCTCGGTTTCGCGCTCGCCCGACTGAAACGCGAAAGTGGCGTCGCCGAGCGCAAGCCCGCGCAGGTCGCGGGCGCGGACGGCGCCTTGCGCGGGCGCGCTGTCGTCGGCGCGCAAGACCTTGACGGTGAGCCCGCCGGCCGCGTTGTCGGCGGCGGCGAGCGCCCGCCCGCCCTGCACACCGCCATTGACGATCGTCAGCCGGTCGCGCGCGAGTTCGCCGAGCTTTTCGCCGAAGGCCGCTCCGTCGCCGAGATCGACGCCGTCGGTGAGCCAAATGACCGAGGCGTCCGGATTGAGCCGCAACAGGCGGCCGAGCGGCGGCAACAGCTCGGCGCGCTCGGGCGTGTGCGCCGAAGGGGCAAGCAGCCGAAGCGCCTCGCGCGCCTCGCCGGGGCGGAGCAGCGAGACATCCTTCGGCGGCGCGCCGCTCGCCAGCAGCGCGAGCGGGCGGCCCTCGGCCTCGGCGCGGGAAATGATCGCATCGGCGGCGCGCAGCCGCTCGCGCCACGAAGCCGCGGCGGGCCAGCCGGAGTCGATCAGAAGAATCGTCGGCCCGCTCGTGCGGATGGCGGCCGGCGGCGGGTTCCATAGCGGACCCGCCGCCGCCAGCACGATGAGGGCGGCGAGCAACAGCCGCAAGGCGGTCAGCCACCACGGCGTGCGTGCGGGCGTTTCTTCCTTCGGCTCGATGTCGAACAGAATCCGCGTGGGCGGGAAGGGTATGCGCCGCGGCCGCGGCGGCACCAGACGCAGAAGCCACCACAGAATCGGGAGTGCCGCGAGCGCGAGCAGCAAGAGCGGCGAGGTGAATCCAAGCGGCAGGCCGATCATGCGGCGGCCCCCGCTTCAGGCAGCGCCAGGTCCGACGGGCGCCGGCGGGCGATCACGGCGCGGGTCTCGCCCATGCGCGCGCGCAGCGCGAGCAAGAGCTCGCTCGCCGGGCGATCGGTGCGATGGACCGCGAAGCTCCAGCTCCGGCGGTCGGTTTCGAGGCGGATCGCCTCGCGATGTTCGGCGATGCGCCGGACGTAGTCGCCGCGCCAGCTTTCGGCGCGGCCGACGGTGATTGAGCCCGCGCCCTCGGGCTCGAGAAACTCCACCCGGCCGGAATAGGGGAAGGTTTCCTCCGCCGGATCGACGATTTGCACCACATGGCCGCCGGCGCCGTTGGCCGACAGATTTGCGATTGAACCCGCGACCTCGCCGGCCGGACTCCACAGATCGCCGAGGAGGCAGACCTCGTCGCGCGGGCCGGCGGTGAACGGCGGCGGCAGGCTTTGCGGCGCGCCGGTGGCATGAATGATCGCCTCCGCCATGCGCTCAACCACGGCGCGGTTGGCGGTCGGCCGCATGGTGCCGGGAATGCCGATGCGCTCGCCGCCGCGCACGAGCAATTCGCCGAGCGCGAAGGCGAGCACGAGCGCGCGGTCGCGCTTGGTTTCCCACACCAGGGGCGAGGCGAATTCCATCGAAGGCGAAAGGTCGGGCCACATCCAAATCGTGTGCGCCGCCTCCCATTCGCGCTCGCGCACATAGAGATGGTCGTCACGCGCCGAGCGCCGCCAGTCGACGCGGCTCGCGGGCTCGCCCGACATGAAGCGGCGATATTGCCAGAAGTTCTCGCCCGGCCCCGCGCGGCGGCGGCCGTGCAGGCCGTGGAAGACCGAAGCCGCCACGCGCCGGGCCTCGAGCACGAGCCGCGGCATCGCGGCGACGAGGCGAAGGGCGGCTCCCGTCGCGGCGCGAACCGGAGCATCGTCGCGAAGGTTGCGAGAACCGGCGCGCGCTTCGTTCATGCAATCCTTGCTTTCAGCCTCGCGACCACGCCTTCGATGGTCTCGCCGTCGGCGCGCGCGCCGAAGGTGAGCGCCATGCGGTGCTTGAGCACCGGCTCGGCGAGCGCCAGCACGTCGTCGATCGAGGGCGCGAGCCGGCCGTCGAGCAGCGCGCGGGCGCGCACGGCGAGCATCAGCGCCTGGCTTGCGCGCGGACCGGGCCCCCAGGCGATGAGCTTGGAAGGGCCGTCGGCGTCGGCGCCGGCGCCGGGACGCGCCGCGCGCACGAGATCGAGGATCGCCTCGACCACGGATTCGCCGACCGGGATCCGGCGCACGAGCCGCTGCGCGGCGATCAGATCGTCGGCGGACATGGCGGCGCGCGGCTTCGTCTCGTCGACGCCGGTGGTGTCGAACAGAATCTTTCGCTCGGCCTCGCGGCCGGGATAGGAGACATCGATCTCCATCAAGAAGCGGTCGAGCTGCGCCTCGGGCAGCGGATAGGTGCCTTCCTGCTCGATCGGGTTTTCAGTCGCGAGCACGTGGAAGGGCCGGGGCACGTCGTGGCGGGTACCGGCCACGCTCACATGATATTCCTGCATCGCCTGCAGGAGCGCCGACTGCGTGCGCGGGCTGGCGCGATTGATCTCGTCGGCGAGCAACAGCTGCGCGAAGATCGGCCCGCGGATGAAGCGGAACGAGCGCTTGCCGGCGGTGCTTTCCTCCAGCACCTCGGCGCCGAGGATGTCGGATGGCATCAAATCGGGCGTGAATTGGATGCGGCGCGCCTCCAAGCCGAGCACCGTGCCCATGGTGTCGACGAGCTTGGTCTTGGCGAGGCCCGGCACGCCGACGAGCAGCGCGTGGCCGCCGGCGAGAACGGTGATGAGCGCGCGGTCGATCACCTCGTCCTGGCCGAAGATGACGGCGCCGATGGCGGCGCGCGCGGCGCGGATGCTGGCGGCGGTCGTTTCCGCCGCGCGCACGATCATCTGGTCGAGGGTCTCGGGGGTTTCGCTCTTCGCGGACGTCATTCGGTCCTCCGCCGGTGGGACGGCTTTTGGCCATCCGGGGTCTTTTGCGACCCCTCGGTGATGCACACCTCGATCGCGATGCAAATTCCATGCAGGAGAACCCGCGACTCGGCCGCAATCAAGGCGATCCTAGGAATCATAAGCCTAGGCTATGCTTTGCGGAATCGAGCTTGGGCCGGCCGATCACAATATTGTAAGGCCGTCCCCAGCGGAGAAAGTCATGGCTGAAGCCGGTACCAAGGCGCTGGAATCCCTTGCCGCGGCGCTGGGCAAGGGCAAAACCCCGCCGGTCGAGAAGTGGAACCCGCCCTTTTGCGGCGATCTCGACATGCGGATTGCCGCCGACGGCACCTGGTTTTACCTCGGCACGCCGATCGGGCGGCCGGCCCTCGTTCGCCTCTTCGCCTCGGTGCTCAAGTGCGAGGAGGGGCGCTACTTCCTAGTGACGCCGGTCGAGAAGGTCGGTATCCGGGTGGACGATGCGCCGTTCCTGGCGGTCGAGATGGAAATCGAGAACCGCGGGCCGCAGCAAAACCTCCTCTTCCGCAGCAATGTGGACGACGTCGTGCGCTGCGACGCGGATCATCGCCTGCGCTTCGAGCCGGAGGCGGGCACCGGCGGCTTGCGGCCCTATCTGCACGTGCGCCGCGATTTGTGGGCCAAGGTCACCCGCGCTCTGTTCTTCGATCTCGTGGGTATCGGCGAAGTGCGCGAGGAGGGCGGCCGGCGCATGTTCGGGGTTGTCTCCGCGGGAAAATTTTTCGCCATGGCGCCGGAAGAGGCGGCCGCAGGATACGCATGATGTTGTCATCACCGGCCCTGGATGCGCTCTCCGCTCCCGTGCGCGATTTCGCCGAACGCGCGAAAGAGCGGCTGGCGCCGACGCCGCCCGACAAACTCGATGCGGCGGTCTCCCTCGCCGAGCTCGCCTCGCAATACGGCGATCACCGGATGGCTGCCGATATCGCGGCGGTGCTCGCCGACAAGCCGTTTCGCGCGGCGGCGGTGCTCGTTCCGGTCGTCGCGCGCGAGATGCCGGCATTTCTTCTGACCCAGCGATCGAGCGGCCTCGCCAGCCATTCGGGCCAGGTCGCCTTCCCGGGTGGCCGCATCGACGAAGGGGACGCCGATCCCGCCGCCGCCGCGATGCGCGAGAGCGAGGAGGAAATCGGGCTTCGCCGCGAATTCGTCTCGCCGCTGGGCTATCTCGACCCGTATCTTTCCGGCACGGGATTTCGCATCGTGCCGGTGGTGGCGCTGGTGAGGCCCGGTTTTTCGCTCGCGCTCAATCCGCGCGAGGTGACCGACGCCTTCGAGGTGCCGCTCGATTTTCTGATGTCGCCGGATAATCACGCCCGCCACAGCCGCGAATGGCAAGGGGTCACGCGGAGCTACTATGCGATGCCCTACGGCGGGCGCTACATTTGGGGCGTCACCGCCGGCATCATCCGCCGGCTTTACGAACGGCTCTACGCATGAGCAGGACGCTAATCGAAATTCTGCTGTTCCTCTCGCCTTTCGCCGTCTACGCGATCTATCTGTTCGCGACCCAGCGCGATGCGCGCGAGAAGGATCATTGGCGGCGCGACGTGCTCGCCGGGCTCGGCGTCGCGGGCTGCCTGTTGGTCATCGCGAGCCTGATTGCGTTTGCACATTTCGGCGGCGCGCCGCCGGGCGGCACCTACACGCCGGCGCACATCAACAACGGCAATCTGGTGCCCGGCCAGATCAAATGAGCGAAGGAGAAACGCGCGCTCTGGCGGCGGATAAGCGGATATGGCTCGACCAAGAGCCGCTCTCCCGGCTCCTGGAATTGCTCGACGCCGACGGCGAGGAAGCGCGCGTGGTCGGCGGCGCGGTGCGCAATGCGCTGCTCGGGCTTCCGGTCGGCGAGATCGACATCGCCACCACCGCTGTTCCCGACGAGGTCGTGCGGCGCGCGGGCAAGGCCGGGTTCAATCCGGTACCGACCGGAATCGAGCACGGAACGGTGACGGTGGTGATCGGCGGCAAGCCGTTCGAGGTGACGACGCTGCGCGAGGACATCGAAACCTTCGGGCGTCACGCCAAGGTGCGCTTTGGACGCGACTGGAAAAAGGATGCCCTGCGGCGCGACTTCACGATCAACGCGTTGTTTCTCGCGCGCGACGGCCGCCTGATCGATTTCGTCGGCGGGCTCGAAGACATCGAGGCGCGGCGCGTGCGTTTCATCGGCGATCCCGAGGCGCGCATCCGCGAGGATTATCTGCGGGTGTTGCGCTTCTTCCGCTTTCACGCCGCTTACGGTCGGGGTGCGCCGGATGCGGCGGGCCTTGCGGCCTGCATTCGCGCGCGCGGCGAGCTTGCAGCGCTTTCGCGCGAACGCGTGCGCGCCGAGCTGCTCAAGCTTTTCGTGGCGGAGCGTGCCGTCCCGGCGCTCGCGGTCATGGGCGAGACGGGTCTCGTCGGAAGCGTATTGGGCGGCGTTCCGCTGCTTGCGAGCTTCGCCAACATGATGAAGGCGGAACATGCGCTCGGCCTCGACGCCGATCCGATCCGGCGGCTTGCGGCGCTCGCCGTGTTCGTCGTCGAGGACGCCGAGCGGCTGCGCGAGCGCTTGCGGCTCGCCAATGCCGAATTTCGCCGGTTGCACGCGATGGGCGATCGCTGGTGGCAGGTGTCGCCCGGCCGCGGCGAA
>Ga0099827_10002339_pt1 | contig 10445 bp, 9 predicted proteins | sample CZO8metaG_FD_79339 | JGI IMG/M metagenome (GOLD analysis project Ga0099827, IMG submission 79339) | Vadose zone soil microbial communities from the Eel River Critical Zone Observatory, Northern California, USA - CZOApr15con1.8 metaG | ecosystem: Environmental > Terrestrial > Soil > Vadose zone ...
AGCGTCTCCACCCGCTGCTCCAGCTGGCGCACGCCCGGCCCACTCCCCGCCCCCCCTCCGTCTCCCTGACCCTCCAGCCGCCGCGCAAACGAGCGGCCGAGCGGCGAATCGAGCAGGATCGCGGTGATGGGAATCATCAGGGCCACGAGCAGCACGACGACGAAGACCCACATAGCAGGATTCTACGAAGCGCCCGCCCAGCGCGCCACCTCTTGCTCCAGCGCGTCCACGAGGCCGGGCCCGTAGCGAATGAGGAACGAGGCGATCGTGAGCACGCGCTCCTGCGGTTGACCCGCGGGATAGACCGCCGCCCGGGCGCGGGCGATCTGGCGCACCAGCGTCTCGCCTTCGAGGCGCTTCAGACTGGCGACGAGCTTCTTCTCGATCGTCTGCGCGCCCGCGAGGGCCGCGTTGCGGGCGGACTCGACGGTCCGCTCGAGCGTCGGGTCGATCGTCACGACGGACTCGAGCAACCGGCCGTACTGCTGCTCGATGCCGCTACGCAACGCCGCGAGCGTGGCGACCGCTTCGGGCGGCAGGTCGTGCCGCACGAGGCGCGCCTCGAGCTCGCCCGGCTTGCCATCGAACGCGGCGAGATCGATCCCGTGACGCTCCATCAGCTTTTCTACCCGGCCCTCCACGATCACTCCCGACCAGCGCGGCACCGGAGGCTGGCGCGTCACCCCGAGCGCCCCGTACAGCGGTGCGGCGTCCTGGAGGTATTGCAGCTCCGCCGGGCCCGCCGCGTAGGCCACCGTCGGCAGCAAAGCCGCCTCCACCACGGGTCGGAGCAGCACGTTGGGCGAGAGCCGGTCTGGTGCCTCGACAGCGAGGCGCTCGAGCTCGGCCCGAGTGAAGCGCTCTCCGCTGCGGCGCGTCACGAACGCGTCACCGTCGCGCTGCAACCGGTCACGGCCCTGGCGCGCCTCGAGCAGCACGGGCGTGTAGCCGTCCGGAAGCGTGTGGTCGAGTCCCTTGAGCACCCAGGGGGCGGCAGCCCGCTTGGCGCTGGTGGCGTACGCGCGCAGCACCACGAGCCCCCGGGGCCCGAGCAGCGCGTCCAGCGCCCCGGCGAATGCGTCCGCCAGCGTTGCCTCGGCGCGGTACGAACGCTCCAGCCATTCGATCACCGCGGCTTTGAATTCGGTGTCCGGCGTGCCGTCCCACAGCCGGGCCAGCGCCGCGGCGATCTCCGGACCACAGGGCTCGCGCGCGACCGGAACCAATGGCGCATCCGCCGCGCGCTCGCGCAGCACGATTGGCACGAGCTCACCGGCAGCGTTCAAGAACCAGGTGTGGTTCGCCTCGGCAAAGTCGTGGTCGTCCCCCGCCACCCAGAACACCGGCACGACGGGAACCCGCCACTCCCGCTCGAGCCGGCGCGCCAGCGCGATTGCCGACAGCGCTTTGTGCACGGTGTAGAGCGGCCCGGTGAAGAGCCCCGGCTGCTGGCCGGTCGTAACGACCAGGACCTCGCCCGCCGCGAGGCGGTCGCGCGCCGCCCCCGGGAGCGCGGCCGCGACCACGTCCGGCGCCAGGCGCCGCGCCGCGACCCCAGGCTCGGGAACGGCGAGTGGCGCAATGGGCGTGGTGACGATCTTTGGTATCACCGGTCCTGTATCTCTCCGAACACGTCCGCTTGAAACGTGAACACCGCGGTGCCCGGTTCCCGCCACGCGTCCGGCGGCAGTCCCGCTTTACGGCAGGTCGCCGCCAGGAACGCTTCGGGCCCCCAATGATACTCGCGCGCCACCTGGGGAAGGAGCAGCGCGATGAGATCCTCGCGCCGCACCATCAAGCCGTCGCGACCCGCCACCACGCGGTTCGCGTCCACGGGCGCGGGAAGCCGGGTGCACTCGGTCAGCACGGAGATCTCGAGGGCCAGCGACGGCAACTCCTCGCGGCTGACCGGGGCGAACCGCGGATCGTCCCGCGCCGCAGCAATCGTCATCTCCTGCACCACGGCGCCGAGCTCGCGATCCGGGACGACGTGGCCGATGCAGCCACGCAACGCACCACGCTCCGTGAGGGTCACGAACGCCCCGCGCTTCAGCGCCGCGCCCGGCACGGCGCAGAGCGGCGGCAGCGGCCGCCCCGCGACGTGCGCTTCCAACGTCGCCCGCGCCAGGCCCAGCAATGCGGCCCGGTCAGCCGGCGTCAGCTCGAGTTCCGCGATGGTAGGGTTCCCCCCGGCGGATGGTGTACGCGCGGTACAGCTGCTCGTACACGATCACCCGGGCCAGCTCGTGCGGGAGCGTCAGCCGGGACAGGCTCCAGGTCCGCTCGGCGGACTCGAGCACGGCGGCGGGGAGTGCATCCGCGCCGCCGATCGCGAAGGTCACGTCCCGGCCGTCCAGCTCCCAGCGCGCCGTCCAGTCGGCAAGCTGCCCGGACATCCACTGCTCTCCTGCTTCGGAGAGCGCGACGAGGCGCGAGCCCTCGGGTACCGCCTCGAGGAGTCGCGCCTCGTCCTTCACTTCCCGCTCTTCGACCCGCGTGTAGCGGCGCAGCCGCTCGAGGTACCCGTCACAGGCCGCGCGGAGCGCCGCGTCCCGCACGCGGCCCACCGCGACGACACGGTAGCGCATCAGGCATACATCCCACGCAGCCGGTGCATCGCCGCCACCCGATCCACCGCGACGATGTAGGAGGCGATGCGGGTGTTCACTTTGTACTTCTCCGTCGTGGCCGCGACCTCGTTGAAGGCGCGCACCATGATGCTCTCGAGGCGCCGGTTCACGGTCTCCTCGTCCCAGAAATAGCCGCCGCGGTCCTGGACCCACTCGAAGTAGCTCACAGTGACGCCCCCGGCGTTCGCCAGAATGTCGGGAATGACGAAAATGCCCTTCTTCTCGAGAATCTCGTCGGCCGCGGCGGTGGTGGGACCGTTCGCGCCCTCGCAGATGATCTTCGCCTTGATCTGCGGCGCGTTCTTGCGGGTGATCACGTTCTCGGTGGCGGCGGGTACCAGCACGTCGCAATCCACGGTGAGCAGCGCTTCCTTGCTGATCGGCTCGCCCTTGGGATAGCCGGCGAGCTGACGATGCTCCTTGACCCACTTGAGCATGTCCGGGATGTCGAGCCCCTGCGGGTTGTGCACTGCACCCGATTTGTCGGCCACGGCGACGATGATCGCGCCTTCTTTAGCCATCAGGTCCGCGGCCACGGAACCCACGTTCCCGAAGCCTTGTACGGCCACCCGGGCGCCCTTGAGGCTCATGCCCAGCTTGGCCAGCGCTTCCCGCGTAACGAACATGCATCCGCGCCCAGTCGCCTCCCGCCGCCCCAGCGAGCCCCCCATCTCAACCGGCTTCCCCGTCACCACCGCCGTCACCGTATGGCGGTGGTGCATGGAGTAGGTGTCCATGATCCACGCCATCACCCGCTCGTTGGTATTGACGTCGGGGGCCGGCACGTCCGAGTCGGGACCGAGCACTTCGATGATGCTCGCGGTGTAGCGGCGCGTCACCCGCTCCAGTTCGCCTATCGACAGCGTGGCCGGGTCGCACACGACACCACCCTTGGAGCCTCCGAACGGGATGTTGACGAGCGCGCATTTCCACGTCATCCAAGCCGCCAGCGCTTTCACTTCCTCGAGCGTGACGCTCAGATCGAACCGGATCCCGCCCTTGGCGGGCCCGCGCGATGTGTTGTACAGCACGCGATACCCCGTGAACACTTCGACCTCCCCGCTATCGCGCAGCACCGGTACGGACACGATGATCTGTTTCTCGGGATTGCGGAGCACCTTGTAGAGACCCGGATCGAGGTTCAGCAGCTGAGCGGCGTGGTCGAAGCGCTCCATCATCGCCTCGAACGGGTTCTCTTCCGCCAGGAACGTGTCCTTGTCGGGTCGGATCCCGGGATGGGGCTGGGGGGGCTTGATCGCAGGTTCGCTCAAGTGGCGCTCAGGTAGAGGTCGGGTCTCAGGCGCGGCCGGCCGGGGCGAGGACGGCGTCCACCGCCTGCTCGAGCGCCCGGCCGTTCCGCTCCCAGTGGACAGCCAGCACAGCGACGAGGGGCTCGGCCGCACTCCCGGGCCACTGCCGGCGCAGCTTCACCGCGTCCTTTTCAGTGACTACAACATAATCCCCTCGAGCGCCGGCCCGCACGAGCGGCTCGAGGTCCGCAGGACGATAGGCGTGATGGTCTTGATATGCCACGAGTTGCACGCTCGCGCCGGCCGTCGCCAGCTGCTGCGCGAAGCTTTCCGGGTCCGCAATGCCCGCGGCGGCCACCACCCGCCGCCCGGCGAGCACCCCAAGCTCCTGGCGCTCTCCCGACCGCATGCCCTCGAGATGACTGACCGCGAGGCGCGCCAGGCAGAGCGGTGTCCGCCCGGCTCGACCCAGCTGCTCGGCAACGGCTGCCGCGGCTTCCACCGACGCGGCCTTGCGCGTCACGACGATCAAGTCCGCGCGCTTCAAGGCGTGCCGGCCCTCGCGCCACGGACCTGCCGGCAAGGGCCAGGGCGAGACGGCCGCGCTCTCGGCGCTCACGACGGCGATGTTCAAGTCCCGCCCCACGCCCAGGAGCTGATACGCGTCGTCCAGCACGAGCACCTGAGCGCCCTGGGCGCGCGCGGCGACCGCGCCCGCCACGCGATCGGGGTTCGCCACCACGACCGCCTGGGGCACGAGGCGCCGATGCACGAGCGGCTCGTCCCCGCCGTAGCCGCGGAGCAGGATGCCTGGCGTGCGGCCGCGCGCCGCACAATAGGCCGCGATCCAGGCCGCAAGCGGGGTCTTTCCGGTCCCGCCGACGGACAGGTTGCCGACCGCGATCGTCGGCAGGGGGAGGCGGACGGCGTCGGCGCGAGCCCGGACCGCGCGCAGCTTCATGACGGTCCAGTACACGCCGGCGGGGAGAATGAGCGGTGCGCGCGTCAACCGGGCGGCGGTGGACGGACCCCACAGCCACGAAATGACCCGGGCCGCGGTCACCGGTCCGCGCCGTACGTCACGGCCTGCAGCGCCCGCTCTGCCGTAGTCATCCCGCGACGCAGCGCCTCCTTTCCGGCTTCCACCCCGAACGGCGCGCTGTACCTGATCTCCACCCGGGCGAACGGCCGGGGCAGGCAGAACCGATCCCACGACTCGATCCACCACGCCGAGGAAGGTCGGGCGCCCGCGGCAATCACCACCGCGTTCGCGTGCTGCGCCGCGGCCAGCGCGCCGGGCTTCATCCGCTCGGCCGGCCCACGCGGACCGTCGGGCGTGAGGGCGACTTCCCCTCCCTGGCGCAGATAGCGCACCAACCCGAGCAGACCGGCCTCTCCCCCGCGTTGCGAGGAGCCGCGCACCACACGATACCCCCAGCGCTCCGAGAGCTCGGCCAGGTAGCCGCCGTCGCGATGGCGGCTGACCAGGAGGGCCACGCCCTCGTCCCGCCGGTGGTACAGCAGCGGAAGAATGCGACTATGCCACAGTACGTAGATCACGGGCCGCCCGCTCGCTCGAGCGGCGGTTACGTGCTCCCATCCCTGAACGCGATAACGCCAGGTCGCCGCGAGCAAGCGCACGAGTGCAGCCAGAAGCGCCGTCACCAGGGGCTCGGCCCGGCCCAGCCTCACCCCGCCAGCTCCAGGGCGAGCGTGGCCACGCGGTCGGCGGCGCCGGGCGCCCCCAGCCGCTGCCGCACGAGCCCCAATCCCTCCCGCTGACGACGAGCGGCGTCGCTGTCGGGGTCGAGCAGCGGTAGCACCGCATTCGCCAGCGCGGCGGGCCTTACCGCACCCTGGAGCAGCTCGGGGCTCACCTCCCGCCCCGCAATGAGGTTCACCAGACCGACGTGGGGCACCTGCAGCATGCGGATCGCGATGGCGAACGACACGGGGTTGAGACGGTACGCAATGACCATCGGCACGTCGGCGAGTGCAGCCTCGAGGGTGGTCGTGCCAGACTTGCAGAGGCCGGCGTCCGCGGCCGCGAACACCGTGAGCGGATCCCCCATGTGCAGGCGGATGGCACCAGGGACCGGGTACCGGCCGCGGGGCGTCGCGGCGACGACGACCTGCACCTCGGGGCGCGCCGCGATCACCTGGGCCGCCGCGTCCCGAAATGCCGGCCACAGCCGCCTCACTTCCTGCGCGCGGCTCCCCGGGAACAGTCCGAGCACGGGCCGCCTCGGGTCGAGTCCGAGTCGGCGCCGGGCGTCCGCGCGGGGGGGCGGCGGCGTCCGATCTTTCAGCGGATGCCCGACGAACGTCGCCGGGACGCCGCGCTCACGAAAGAACGCCTCTTCGAACGGCAGGATGACCGCGAGGCGTCGTACCGCGGCCAGCTTCCGCACCCGCCCCGGGGCCCAGGCCCACATCTGGGGCGCGATGTAATACAGGACCGGGATGCCGGCGGCGGCGGCCTCCGCCGCCAAGCGCAAATGGTAGCCGGGGTAATCGACGAGAATCACGAGGTCGTAGCGCCGGGCCTGGAGCGCGCGGCGCACCCGCCCGAGCAGCCGCAGGTGGGCAGGCACCTTCCACAGCGCCTCGACGAACCCGACCACGGAGAATTGCTCCATGCGGTCGAGCACGGCGGCGCCCGCGGCCTCGAGGTCGGGGCCCCCGAACGCCTCCACGCTGGTCTCGGGACTCCGGCGCTTCAGCGCGGTGACTACTGCGGCGGCGTGCGCGTCCCCCGACGGCTCGCCCGCCGAGATGTAAATGCGGAGCGCGCGGCTCACGGCCGCGAGGCGGCGAGGGAAGCCGGGGGGGGAGGAGCGAGGGGCGACGCTTGGATGGCAGCGGCGACGCGGAACGCGAGCGCCAGGGCTTGCGCTCCGGCGGCGCCCGACACGACCACTTCCTCCTCGCCGCGCACGGCGCGCAGGAAGCTCTCGAGCTCGAGTTTCAGCGGCTCCGCCTCCGGCGCCTCGAGCCGCACGTGCTCCACGATCTGCTCGAGCGTGGTCGCGCCGAGACTCTGCCAGCCGGGCTTCAGACGGAAGAAGTCTCCGCTCCCCTGAGCCAGGTCGAGCGAGCAGTACCCCGTCGGCTGGAAGATGCGGAGCTTGCGGGTGCGCTCGCGCGACACGCGGCTGGCCGTGATGTTCGCGATAGCGCCATTCGCGAACTCGATGCGGGCGTTCGCGATGTCCACGTGCGGTGTGAGGATCGCGACGCCGGTGGCGCGCACGTCCGCCGCGGGGGCGCGGACCAGCTCGAGCACGAGATCCAGGTCGTGGATCATCAGGTCGAGGATCACGGCCACGTCCGTGCCGCGGGGCTGGAACGGGGCGAGCCGGTCGATCTGCAGGAACCGCGGTTCGTCCAGGTAAGGGGCCGCCGCCCGCACTGCCCGGTTGAACCGCTCGACGTGTCCCACCTGGAGCACCGCGCCGCGGGCCGCGGCGCCGCGCACCAGCGCCTCGGCCCCCGCGACGCTGTCGGCGAGCGGCTTCTCCATGAGGAGCGCGATGCCCCGCTCCAGCACGGCCGTTCCGACTTCCGCGTGCACGGGCGTCGGGACGGCCACGGTGACCGCGTCCACGTGCTCCAGCAGCGCCGCGAGCGTGGGGTGCGCGACGGTCTCGAGCTGCCGCGCCACGTCGGCGGCGCGCGCGGGATTCTTGTCGTAGATGCCCGCAAAGGACACGCCCGGCATGCGCCGCAGCAGCCGCGCGTGATGGAAGCCGAGCGCGCCGGTGCCGATGACCCCCACCCGCACCGGTGATCCGCTCACACCAGCACTCCCCGCTGCGAGCCTTCGATGAACTTGAGGAAGTTTTCGACTTCGGGAATCTGTGGCAGCTCGGCGCGCGCCTTCGCGATCCCCTGACTCACCGTCATGTCGGAGTTGAAGAGCAGCCGGTAGGCGCGCTTCAGCGCCAGCTTCACGTCGGGAGAAAACCCGGCACGCTGCAGGCCCACGGAGTTCAAGCCGTACAGGTGGACCGGGTTGCCCACGGCTTTGGTGTAGGGCGGGACGTCCTGGTTCACGCGCGAGCCGCCCCCCACGAACGAGAACGTGCCGATCCGTACGAACTGATGGATCGGCACGAGCCCGGAAATGATCGCGCGGTCCTCGATGGTGACGTGCCCCGCCATCTGGACCGCGTTGGCGATGATCACGTCGTCGCCCACATGACAGTCGTGCGCGAGGTGCACGTAGGACATGAGGAAGCAGCGTTGCCCGATCGAGGTCTTGCCCGTCGCCTGGGTTCCGCGGTTGATCGTGCAGTACTCCCGGATCACCGTGGTGTCGCCGACCTCGACCCACGTGTCCTCTCCCTTGTACTTCAAGTCCTGCGGGTCGTTGCCGAGCACGCTGCCGTAGCCCACCTTCACCCCGTGCCCGAGCTTCACATTGCGCTCGAGCACCGCGTGCGCGGCGATGTGACAGCGCTCGCCTACGGTGACGCGCGGGCCGATGATGGCGTAGGGACCGACGGTGACGTCGCTCTCGATGTGGGCCGTGGGGTCGACGAGCGCGGTCCGGTGAATCACCGGTCCACCACCGATGCCATCATGTCCGCCTCGGCGACGACCTGCCCATCCACGTAGCCCACGCCTTTCATCTTGCACGTCTTGCCGCGGAACTGGACCATATCGAGCTCGAAGCGGATCTGGTCCCCAGGGACGACGGGACGCCGGAACTTCACGTTGTCGAGCGACATGAAGTACACGACCTTGTCTTCGACGTTCTGCCCCTCGAAGTAGCTCATCAGGAGCATGCCCCCCACCTGCGCCATCGCCTCGATGATGAGCACCCCGGGCATGATGGGATGTCCTGGAAAATGCCCCTGGAAAAACGGCTCGTTGATCGTGACGTTTTTGATGCCGACGATGCGCTGCTGCCCTTCTACCTCGATGATCCGGTCCACCAGCAGGAAGGGATAGCGGTGCGGCAGGACGTCCATGATGCGGCCGATGTCCATCTTGGGCGCGCCGCCGCGCTGCGCCGCGCGGGTCAGGGCCCGCGCCAGGGCGATGTTGCCGCTGTGGCTGGGTCGCGTCGCCACGATGTGCGCGCGCACTCGGCCGCCCGTCAGCACCAGGTCGCCCAGGATGTCGGCCGCCTTGTGGCGCACGAACTCGTCGGGCCAGCGCAGCTCGCCCCCGTTGGCGAGGCCCCGCTCGTCCAGCACGATCGCGTTGGCGCTCGACGCCCCCTTGATCAGCCCCTTGGCCTGGAGCGCCGTCACCTCGCTCGTGAACCCGAAGGTCCGCGCCGGCGCGAGCTCGCGCGCGAACGCCTGTGGCGTCACCGTGAAGCTGCCGGTCTGGCGCCCGATCAGGGGATGCGGCCACTCGATGGTCACGGTGAGCCGCAGCTCTTTCGCGGGGGCCACGATGTAGCTCGAGTCGCCCTCGCTCACCGTGAACGGCGCCGGGACGGTCAGCATGAGGGGCTCGCCGCTCGTCTCCGTGGGTCCGGCGTGCTCGAGCGCGTCGAAGTAAGGCTGGACGCTGCCGTCCAGAATCGGCGGCTCAGGACCGGAGAGCTCGACGGTGAGGTCGTCGATCTCGTGGGCCGCCACGGCGGCGAGCAGGTGCTCCACGGTGTGGATCGTGGACTCGCCCTTGCCGATGGCCGTGCGGCGTTCCACGGCCTCGACCTCCGACAGCAGCGCCGGGATCTGCGGCTTGCCCGCGAGGTCGACGCGGCGGAACACGATGCCCTGGCCCGCCGGCGCCGGCAGGAAGGTCGCCTCGGTGCGGGCTCCCGTGTGGAGGCCCGTGCCCGAGACCGCCGTCTTCTTCCGGATGCTGCGTCTAGGGCTGGGACTCATCGGTCCGCCGCGCGAGCGCCTCGAGATCGTCCACGATATGCGCGAGCCGGTACAGCGCGCCCTGGGCCCGCAAGAACTCCCGATGGTTGCGCGCCGGGTAGCCCGAGACTGTGGCCCCCGGCTCGATGTCCCCGATCACGCCCCCTTGGACCGTCACGCGGGCGCCGCGCCCGATCGTCACGTGGTCGGCCAGTCCCGCCTGGCCCGCCAGGAAGACATCATCCTCGACGTGCGTGCTGCCCGCGATCCCCGCCTGGCCCGCGATGAGGCAGCGCGCGCCGATCCGACAGTTGTGCCCGATCTGGACGAGGTTGTCGATCTTGGTGCCCGGGCCCACTACCGTGTCGTCCACGCTGCCGCGGTCGATCGTCGTGTTGGCCCCGATCTCCACGTCGTCCCCGATGATGCAGCGACCCACCTGCGGCATCTTGCGCGGCATCTCCCCGTTCTTCCCCGGGATGTAGCCGAAGCCATCCGCGCCGAGCCGGACGCCGGCGTGCAGGATCACGCGGTTTCCCACGACGGTGCCGCTGTAGCACACCACGTGCGGCAGCACCTGCACGTCGTCGCCTAGCACCACTCCGTCGCCCAGCACGGCGGCCGCGCCGATGCGCACGTTCTTGCCGAGCCGCACGCCGCGGCCGAGCACCGCGTAGGGGCCGATCGCCACCGGCTCCTGCCAGAGAACGGCCTCGCCGATGACCGCCGTCCGGTGA
>Ga0099827_10002340_pt1 | contig 10444 bp, 9 predicted proteins | sample CZO8metaG_FD_79339 | JGI IMG/M metagenome (GOLD analysis project Ga0099827, IMG submission 79339) | Vadose zone soil microbial communities from the Eel River Critical Zone Observatory, Northern California, USA - CZOApr15con1.8 metaG | ecosystem: Environmental > Terrestrial > Soil > Vadose zone ...
AGCCACCGCGGGACGGCCGCTCGCCGGATCGCCGCGCGAGCGGAGGCGGATGGCGCGACAAGCCGCATGGCGATCGGGCGTGGAGCAACAAGCCCCCATCGGGCGGTCCGCGCAGCGATCGGCCCTGGAACAATAAACCGCCCTCTGGCGGACCCCGCACCGATCGACCGTGGCGCGACAAGCCGCAGGGCGATCGGGCGTGGAGCAATAAACCGCCGGGCGGCGGGCCGCCACCGCGGGACGGCCGCTCGCCGGATCGCCGCGCGAGCGCAGGCGGATGGCGCGACAAGCCGAAGGGCGATCGGGCGTGGAGCAACAAGCCTCCAACGGGCGGTCCGCGCAGCGATCGGCCCTGGAGCAACAACCCGCCGGGCGGCGATCGGCCCAGCGATCGACCCTGGAGCAATAAACCGCCGACTGGCGGACCCCGGAGTGATCGACCCTGGCGCGACAAGCCTCCGAGCGGCGGGCCGCCATCGCCGGACGGCCGCGAAGCGCGCCGCAACTCGCCGGATCACCGCGCGAGCGGAGGCGGGTGGAGCCACAAGCCGGCAGGGGGCGCACCTCGAAGCGATCGCCCGATGCAGAACAGGAAGGAGCCGAACACAGCAGCCGGCTCTGGTGGCCCGCAGGCCGACAGAAAGCCCGACGACAACGCGCCGCGCAAGCGTCGGGACGAGGACCCCGATCGCGACTGAGCTGACCGCGCGTCTCGATGTCCTCGCTGCTCTACTATCTGATTTCGCCGGGCGGCGCGCTCCTGGCATTCCTCGGCGGCGCCGTGTGGATCTGCCTCCAACCTCGATCGGTCCTCCCCCGGCGCGTCATCCTCGCGGCGGCAATTGCGTACACGCTCGCAGGCACGTACGCGGCGCCCGCCGCCGTCAATCGTCTCTGGTCATCCGGCTTTCGTCGGTTCGAAGCGTCCGACGTTTCACGACGACCGGCGGCGATCGTGCTTCTCGGCGCCGGCGAGAGGCAAGTGTCGGGTTGGACCGACCACGTGCCTGCGATGACCCCCGTGGAGACCGCGCGCGTGCTCGAGGCGTGGCGCGTCTACCGATTGATCGCGCCCGACTGGATCGTCAGCTCCGGCGGCCGGCTGTCAAACGACTCGGCAGAGCCGAGCAGCGCCGTCATGCGCGACGCGCTCCTGAGGCTGGGTGTGGCGGAATCGCGAATCCTCCTGGAATCCTCCTCGATCGATACGCACGACGAGGCGGTGCTCGTCGGGCCGATGCTGCGCTCGCGTGGTGTCGAACAGATCGTTCTGGTCACGTCCGCGGTTCACATGCCGCGCTCGATCGGCGCCTTCCGCGCGGCCGACATCAACGCCGTGCCGGCGATCGCGCCAGACCCTGATGCGTTCCGGCCGTGGGTCGATCGATATCGGCCGTCGGTCTACGGCCTCGAGCTCAGTGCCCAGCTCGCGCACGAGGTCGTCGGCCTCCCGTACTATTGGTCGCGCGGGTGGTGGCGGAGATGATCCAATGATGACGCATCTCGTGCTGATGAAGCCGCGGGCGGATCTGTCGGTCGACGAGCGCCGCGCCTTCGTCATGGCGTTTGACCGCGCCATGCGCGAGATTCCCAGCGTCCGCGCCGTGCGCTTCGGGCGCCGGGTCACACACGGCGCGGGTTACGAGTCGTCCGCGCCCGACACCGCCGAGTACATGGCCGCGGTCGATTTCGAGGATCTCGCCGGGTTGCAGAGCTACCTCCGGCATCCCGCGCACGAGGAGCTCGGCGTGCGGTTCGCTCAGTCGCTCAGTGCAGCGCTGGTGTGGGACTTCGAGGTGGGAGCCGTCGAGGACCACGTTTAACTGCAGAGATCTTCACGTTTAACCGCAGAGATCGCAGAGCGCGCAGAGGGGTTTTTTTGGCTTCTGCGTGCTTCGCGCGCTCCACGCTTTAACCGCCGAGATCGCAGAGAGCGCGGAGGGTTTGTTTTTTTGACTCTGCGTGCTCCCCGCGCTCTAACGTCGTCGTTGGAGTCCACGTTTAACCGCCGAGATCGAAGAGAGCGCGGAGGGCTTGTTTATGGCTCCGCGTGCTCCGCGCGCTCCGCGGTTAAACGTCGTCGTTCGAGTTCACGTTTAACCGCCGAGATCGCAGAGAGCGCGGAGAGTTTGTGTTTTTGCTCTGCGTGCTCCGCGCTCTCTGCGGTTAAACGTCGTCGTCGTCGTTCGAGACCTACGCGTTGGCCGCTTCTTTCAAGCCGAGGAGCCGCATCACGCGGTCCAGCACGCCGGGCTGTTCGCGCGCGTCGGGCGAGTCGACCTGCGTCAGGATGTCGAGGCACTCGCCGACGGTTTTCACGACGCCGATGCCGAGGCGCTTCGCCGCCGCGGGCAGCTGCTTTTCGTCTTCACGCCACACGAGAATCGCGCGCGCTTTCGAGTCGACGACGACGTCCAGGCAGTTCTCGGGGCGGTCGTCGACGACGATGTCGACGTCGAGCGCGTTGGCGATGCGGCCGCGCGATCCCTGGACGACGTACACGCTCGGCAGCGCAAAGCCTTTCGATGCAAGCCAGCGTTGAGTCTGGACCTGCGCCGTGCCGCCTGCCGTCTGGGGGCGCTTGGTGAGGAAGATGACCTCCCAGCGCCGTTCCGTCGCGATGCCCGCGAGGCGTTGAATCACGCCGGGCTCGAGCTCCGCGAGAGTTTCCCAGAAGTTTTCAATCGACCCGATGTGGCGCCACAGCCGCCGTTGCTGGCGCGACGTCATGTTGAGCTTCATCATCGGCGCAACGTTGTCCGGCGCGGCTTCCGCCGATCCCTGTCGATCCGGCGATGCTTCGGCCGGCGCCTCGGGCGCCGCGGCCGTCGCCGCATCGCTCGTTTCGGCGGCGTGCTCCTCGATGCGACGCGTCATCGCTTCCCCGAACAGGATTCCGGACTGGCGGACCAATTCCCCTTCCATGTCGGCGAGGACGCCGTCGAGATCGAAGGCGATACGGAGGGACAAGTTACGAATGGTAGCACGCCGGGGCGGCCGGATTCACAATCCAGCCGCAACAGTTCTGGTCATCTCGCTGTGAATCCAGCGGTAGGTGATCTCCAACCCGTCGCGAAGACGCGTCGAGGGCTCCCATCCGAGCAGCGCTCGTATCTTCGTGTTGTCGCTGTTTCGTCCGTAGACGCCCCTTGGCGCGGACAGGTTGTACCGCCGTTCGAGCCTGAGACCCGCAATGCTCTCGACGATGTCGACGAGCTGATCGAGGGTGACGAGCTCAGAGCTCCCGAGGTTCAGCGGCTCGACGATGTCGCTCGCGAGAATGTCGACTGTGCCCTTGAGACAGTCATCGATCCAGGTAAAGCTGCGCGTCTGGCGGCCGTCGCCCCAGATCTCGATCGTGTGCCGGCCGGACTGCCCGGCCTCGATGACCTTGCGGCAGATCGCGGCGGGCGCCTTTTCGCGGCCGCCGCACCACGTGCCGTGCGGCCCATAGACGTTGTGATAGCGGGCGATGCGCGTCTCGAGGCCGAAATCTTCCCGGAAGTGACGGCACATCCGCTCGCTGAACAGCTTTTCCCATCCGTATCCATCCTCGGGCTGCGCGGGATACGCATCCTCCTCTTTGAGCGGCGTGACGAAGGGCGATGTCTGCTTGCCGGCGTTATAGACGCACGCGGAGGATGCATAGAAGAAGCGCGCCACACCAGCGTCGCGGGCGGCCATCAGCAGGTGCGTGTTGATCAGGACGCTCATCATGCACAGCGCTTTGTTGTTCTCGATGAAGCCCATGCCGCCCATGTCGCACGCAAGGTTGTAGACCGTGTCCATGCCCGAAACCGCACGGCGGCATGCATCGACCAGTTGGAGGTCGAGCTGTCGATTGTCTGCGTCCGGGTGGACCTGGTGCCACTCGTTGATGGGTTTGATGTCGACGGCGCGGACCTCGTGTTTTCGAGCGCGCAGATAGCCGACAAGATGTCCTCCGATGAACCCGCCGCCGCCGCAGACCACCAGTTTGCTCATGCCATGCTCTGCCGAAATGCCTATGTTAACAGGCCGATTCGCGACGGAGTCGTTCCCCCGGGTCGAGCTGTTCAAAAAAGCACAGACACAGTCGCCGTCCGCTGCTAACGTGCCGTTCTGAACGGTCCAGCCAGGTCGTTTCGAGGCGAGCCGCCATGACGGTCACCGATCCCAGTGGGGAGACTGCGCTCGGTTGAGGCGGCAGCGACACGAGAGAAGCGAAGTGAGGCTGGTGATCATCAGCTAATGGCGTCATCTCGCGCGCAGGGGCGAACGCACGACGAGGCCATCGACTTGACCGCAACCTCTTCAGCCGCGGTCTCGTACCACGTGGCCGGATGGCGCGACCAGTTCGAAGGCGCCCAGACAGGCCTTCTCCTGCAGCTCGCCTATTCGGCGCTGCGGCCGCTGTTCAACCTCGAGGCGCGGCGGTGGTTGACCGACGCCACGTTGCGCGCTCACAAGCCCGCAGCCGTTCTTCGAGAACGCGGTTTTCCCGTCGAAGCACGGCGGCGCTGGGCCCTTGCGCAACTGGACGTGAGAAACGCCGTCATACTCGATAATCGTTGTGCGCCTGGTCGTAGTGATGCTCCAGATCGTTGCGCTGGTAGAGGACGGTCGCAACGCCGTAGGTGTTGAGGCCCGTGCCGGTCAGCGGAAATCTCGCCGTGACGGCGACGGCGTCCGCCCACGCTCCGCGGCGGGCGTTGAGCTCGCTCCAGTCGGCGGTGGAGAACCGCGAGGCGATGAGGTCCGCGCCCGCCCATCCGAACGCGACGACTGGAAGCAGCATGAGGTAGCCGACGGCGATCGCCGTCCGGCTGCGGCTCCATTGGCGGCGGACGACGAACACGGCGGTCATCGCGACGGCGACGGCGAACGACGTGATCCCCGACTTCGACATCGTCAGCACGAGCGCAAGCGCCATCAGGAGCGTGGCGGCCGCGGTCAGCACGATGCGATTCGCCTCGGGCGACGAGAACCACATCAATCGGTCGCGCCAGTGCGGCCGGACGCCCTCCATCGCGCGCGCGATCCCGGCGCAGACGAGCCCGAGGGTGACCGGCAGCGCCATCAGCATCCAGCCGGCGAAATGATTCCTGTTGACGAACGGGCCGTACGGGCTGCCGCCGTCCACTGGTGTCCAGAAACCGTAGACGTTGCCGTTCGCGAATGGCTTCTGAGCGATCGCGACGAATGCCACCACCGCGCCGATCACCGCAAGGGCCTCGGCCACACGGCGCGCGCCTCGAAGAGACAGGAGGCATGCGCCGCCGAGCACGAGCAGGGCAAAAGAGGCGAACAGGGCCAACCCGACACGCGTCAGATCCGGCGAAATCGACAGCGGATGACGGTGAGCGGTGCCAGCCATCATCGCCAGGTCCATCTGCCTGACGACGCGCGTCGCCTCGGGCGAAACAGCGGCCAGCCGCGCGAGCGAGAGCGGCGCGAGCTGCACGAGCCCGGCGACGAGAAACATGCCGAAAGCCACGGCCAGAGCGCCCAGGCCGAGCGGCTTCGGTGAGACACGACGATGAACCGTGAGCCCGACCACGGCGACCGTCACGCTGGCTGCTGCCAGAGGCCAGTAGGCCCACGGGTACACGGCGCCGAAGGCGAATGCGCCCCAGGCGAGCACCGCGACAAGCACGCCGTGTGCGTAGACAGCTATCGCCGGCACCGCGCGGTGGCGCGCTTTCGGCGCGGGGTATTGAACGATCGTCACAGAAGATCGCGGGGCGAGAAGCTGCCTCGACGGTCGGCCGCCTGCGCCGAGGTCGTGTAATCGATCCCCGAGAGATCGGGAATGGCCGGCGGCTCAATCGGTGATTGTGCGCCGACGCGTGGAGGCTGGAGCCACCCGCGCCAGTCGCACGAGTCGCAGCGGAACGGCCGTTGAGCGGTGAACTCCTTGCGAACCCGCTCGCCGATCGTACGGGTGCGCGATCGAAGCAGCCGGCCGGAAATGCAACTCGGACACACCGGGTCGAGCGGGGCCGAGAACGCGATCGGCGCCTGATGGGCCTGCGCTTCAGCGAGCTCCACTTCGGGCTGCACCGCACCCATGCCGACCAGATCCTTCATCGTGGCGACGACCGCAGCACTGCGTCCCCGGGCCGCCAGCGCCTCGAGCGATTCGATCTGCGCAAGGAAATCTGCGCCCTGCCGCCACCGGCCGCGGACGCACAGCACCTTCTCCACGGTGCTCGGCGCCGCTTGCTCGTCGGGTCCGACCAGCTCCTCGGCGAGCTTCTCGCCGGGCCTCATGCCGATGAACTTGATCTTGATGTCCTCCGGCCTGAGCCCCGCGAGCCGAATCATGTCTCGCGCCATGTCGACGAGCTTCACCTGCTCGCCCATCTCCAGCATGTAGGTCCCGCCGCTCTCGGCGCGGGAGGCGGCATGGAGCACGAGCTGCACGGCCTCCGGGATCAGCATGAAAAAGCGGCGCATCTCGGGATGCGTGATGGTGACCGGTCCGCCCTTCCGAATCTGATCCATGAATCGCGGCACGACGCTGCCGTTGCTGCCCAGGACGTTGCCGAAGCGGACGATGCAGAAGGAGGTGCCGCTGCCGTGGGCCTGCGCCCGGACCACGAGCTCGGCGAGCCGCTTGGAGGCGCCCATGACGCTCGTGGGGTTCACCGCCTTGTCGGTCGAGATCAGGATGAAGCGGTCGACGCCGTGCTTTTCGGCGGCGCCGGCGAGAAGGCGCGTGCCGCGCACGTTGTTCTTGATCGCCTCGCAGGGATTCTCCTCCATGAGCGGCACGTGCTTGTGGGCCGCGGCGTGGAAAATGATCTGCGGGACGTGCTCGCGCAGCGCTTCGCCGACGCGCATCGGATCGGTCACGTCGCCAACGATCGCGTGCATGCTGAACGACGGCTCGCGATCCTGCAGCTCCATCCGGATCTGATGGAGGCTGTTCTCGTACCGATCGAACATCAGCAGCGCCGCAGGCTGGAGCTCCGCGATCTGCCGGCACAATTCGGATCCGATCGAGCCGCCTGCGCCGGTGACCATCACGCGGCGTCCAGCGATCAACCGTCCGAGCGGCCTGGGGTCGAGGCCCACGGGCGCCCGCGCCAGGAGATCTTCCACCGACAGGTTCCGGATCTGCCCGATTTCCACTTTGTCGCCGATGATGTCCCGGACGTTCGGCAGCGTCTTGATGCGAATGTTGAACGGCTCGAGCACCCGAACGATCGAACGGATGGCCGCCGTGTCGGCGCTCGGAATCGCGATCAGCACTTCGTCCGGTCGATGCTCGCTCAGAATCCGGGGCACGTCCTGCCGCGCGCCCAGGACCCGCACGCCGTGTATCCGCCGCCCGAGCTTCTTCGGATCGTCGTCGATGAACCCGATCGCCTGATACTGATGATCCCGGTTCGTCTTCATGTCGCGGACGATGCGCTCGGCCGCGTCGCCGGCGCCGATGATCAGCAGACGCCTGCCGGGCCTGATCCGGGCGAATTCCGAGTACAGGCGCCTCGTCATCCGCACGCCGCCGAGCATGAGCACGAGCAGGCAGGCGTCGCTGATGTAGATCGACCGCGGATACACGGCCGGGCCGAACGGTGTGTGCGCCCACGCGTAGAACACGATCGAGCTGGTGGACACGGCGCCGATCAGCGCCTGCAGGTCGTAGATGCTCGTGTACCGCCAGAGGCCCTCGTACAGGCGAAACGGAACAAAGGTGAACGCGCGGATCGCCACGAGCCACGGAAGCATCTGCCAGAAAGTGAGCTGCGCCCATTGCGGCAGGTTGCCGTCGAACCGGAGCACCCATGCGAGCCGGTTCGAGGCAATGATGATCAGCATCTGAAGACCCATCGCCAGCGGACGATGGAAGCGCATGATGAAATCGCGCATCTGGACTGCCGCGTTACGCATGAGCCACTCCTCGTGCTGATTGCCCGCGTGCAGCCGATGTCGCCGCAAGCGCTGCAATCACGTTTGCCTGCTCGCCAGGAGTCAGACTCGATCCGCTCGGCAGGCACAAACCGCGTTGGAACAGGTCTTCGGAGATGGAGCCACCCGACATCGCACAGCCGGCGAACGCCGGCTGCAGATGCATCGGCTTCCACAGCGGGCGCGACTCGATGTCCTCGCGCTCGAGACGCAGCCGGATGTCCTCGCGGCTTGCGCCGAACGCTTCCGGCGCCACGGTGAGGCACGTCAGCCAGCAGTTGCTGCGGCCGTACGCGGCTTCCGGCATGAACGCGATGCCCGGCAGGTCCCGCAGGGCGCGCCGGTACTCGTCGTTGATCGCGCGCCGCCGCGCGAGCTTGTCGGGCAACGATTTCAGCTGCCCGCGGCCGACCGCCGCCAGCAGGTTGCTGAGGCGGTAGTTGTAACCGACCTCCGCATGCTGGTAGTGCGGGGCCGGCTCCCGCGCTTGCGCCGCGAGGTGGCGCGCGCGGTCGGCGATGTCACGACGCCGGGAGACGAGCATGCCGCCACCGCTCGTGGTGATGATCTTGTTGCCGTTGAAAGAAAAGGCCGCGCACTCGCCGAAGGCGCCGGCTTTTCGATCGCCGTATGTCGCCCCGAGCGCCTCGGCCGCATCCTCGACGAGACGAACCCCGTAGCGCTCGCAGATCTCGCCGACCCGCGCGTAGTCGGCGCACTGCCCGTAGAGATCGACGGTCAGCACCGCCGCAGCCTGATGCCCGCGACGCGCGCGCCGCTTCAACTCTTCCTCGAGCAGGTCCGGATCGAGCGTCCACGTGTCGGGCGAGACGTCGATGAACACCGGATTCGCGCCGACGTACGCGATGGCGTTCGCGGTGGCGGCAAAAGTCATGGTCGAGGTCACGACGTCGTCGCCGCGGCCGATGCCGAGAATCAGGAGCGCGAGGTGCAGGGCCGCGGTGCCGCTCGACAGCGCGACGGCGCACGGAACACCGACGGCGTCGGCGAACTCGCGCTCGAATGCGTCGACGTGCGGGCCGAGCGGCGCAATCCAGTTCGAGTCGAACGCCTCGATCAGGAGATCGCGCTCGACCCGGCCGACATCGGGAGGCGAAAGGTACGTGCGGCTCAATGTCGGGCCACCGGCTTCGCCGGGACGCCGACGACGGTGACGCCGGCCTCGACCGAGCGCGTCACGCACGCGCCGGCGCCAACGATGGCGTCGTCGCCGATGACGAGCGGTTGTTCCTGTGTGCCGTTGATAATCGCCGCACCCGTTCCCACGTACGTACGCCTGCCGAGCCTGACCCACCCCGACACGTGAACGCCCGGGGCGAGAGTCGCGTACTCGCCGAGATCGACGTCGTGGCCGATCGTGCAGTCGAGATTTATCTGCACGTGATCCCCGACTCTGATATCCGTCGTCAGGATGTTGCCTGCGCAGATGACGATGCCGGCCCCCAGCGTCACCCAGCGAGACTTCTCGACGCGGGGGTGCACGAGCGAAGCCGGTCGCATGCCGAAGCGGACCGCACGGGTCGTGACCGCTTCTCGCGCGGACGGTTTTCCGATGCCGGCGGCGATCATCGCCGCCGGAAATCGTTCCACAGCGTCCTGGAGCGACAGCACGGGAATGTCGTGCAGGCTGCGGCCGATCTTCGAAGCGTCGTCGTCGACGAAACACACCACCTGATGCCCGCACTCGTGGGCCAGCCAGGCGACCTCGCGGGCGAAACCGCCAGAGCCGTACACCGCGACCCCGGAGGTCGTCACGAGACGATCTGCCCCTTGAATTCTTCGGCCGTGGCATGGCCCGGCTGCGAGATGCCGTGTCGGGTCACGAGCGTCCAGCCGGTGAGAAGGATGATGAGAAGGTCCAGCCGCAGCGACAGATGGTCGACGTACCAGACGTCGAGCCGGAATTTGTCGGGCCAGCTCAGCGCATTGCGGCCGTTGACCTGCGCCCAGCCCGTGAGTCCCGGCTTCACCTCGTGGCGGCGGGCCTGCTCGGGCGTGTAGCGCTCGAGGTACTGCATCAGCAGCGGCCGTGGGCCCACGATGCTCATGTCGCCGCGCAGGACATTGAACAGCTCCGGAAGCTCGTCGAGGCTCAGGGATCGCAGGCGGCGCCCGATGCCGGTCAGCCTCGCCTGGTCATCGTGTCCGCCGGGGCCTGCCATCCGCATGGTGCGGAACTTCACGATCGTGAACGGGACGCCGTTCTTTCCCGGGCGGAGCTGCCGAAACAGCACCGGCGATCCAAGCCTTGCCCGCACGAGCAGGGCCGTGACGAGCATGATCGGAGCGAACACGATCAGCGCCGCGACGGCGAGACCGATATCGAGAAGGCGCTTAAAGCAGGCACGATACATAGGGTCTGATTCAGAGGTGCGAGGACGCCGGTGCGGTCGTTCTGAGAGTCCCACTCGCCAGCAACTCGAGCGCCGCCAGATACCGCTGGGCGAGCGCCGGACGGCTGGCGTTTGCCACCACCCAGGCACGGCCGTTGCGGCCGAGCGTATGCGCTTCGTCGGGGCAGTCCGCA
>Ga0099827_10002345_pt1 | contig 10435 bp, 13 predicted proteins | sample CZO8metaG_FD_79339 | JGI IMG/M metagenome (GOLD analysis project Ga0099827, IMG submission 79339) | Vadose zone soil microbial communities from the Eel River Critical Zone Observatory, Northern California, USA - CZOApr15con1.8 metaG | ecosystem: Environmental > Terrestrial > Soil > Vadose zone ...
ACCGGGACGAACAGCCCGGCCGCGGAGGTCGCGACGACACGCTGCGCCGCGGCGAGGATGGAGGACAGCCCGTCGTGCGCGAGCGCGCCGGCGGCGACGATCTGCGCGGCCTCGGTGAGCGCCTCGGCTTCGATGCGCTGCCGTTGGGACTCGTCGAAGAGACGGCCCACCTCGAGCGTGGGCGCGACCTCCGAAGCAAGAAGCGACAGCAGCTGCCGCTGCTCCTCCGAGAACGTGCGGATCGTGGCGCTGATCACGACGACGGCACCGATCGCGCGGTCTCCCACCAGGAGCGGCGCGGCCATCGCGCTCTTCACGAAACTGCGCGAGATGGGCGCGGCGGACGGCCAACGGGCGTAGTCCTCCACGACGACGAGCTCGTGCCGGACGAAAGCGCTGCCGGCGACACCCTCGCCGCTCTGGAGCACCTGCGCGCGCTGACCCTCGGGGATCCCTTCGATCGAAAGCGCGCGCAACAGCTGTGATCCGGCGTCCCACGAATACACCGCGCTGCCGTCGGCCGCCGCGAATTCCCGCGCGTGCCTCGCGGCGAGCTCCGCCACCGCGCCCGGCTCGGGCAGTCCGCCGATGGCGCTCGCGACCTCACGCAGCGCCGCGAAGGCGCCGTCGAGAGAGCGGCGCGCCGCGCGAGCCGCGGTCTGACGGAGCTCGCGATCGACGACCGCAGGTAGACGGGCGAGCCGACCCTTCACCAGATAATCGTTCGCCCCCGCGCGCATCGCGTCGACGGCGACGTCCTCGCCCATCGTGCCGGACACGATCACGAATGGCACGTCTGGGTCGCGGCCACGGACCATCTGGAGCGCGGCGCCCGAGCCGAAGTGCGGCATGCTGTGATCCGAGAACACGATGTCCCATGTTCCCTGCGTGAGGGCGTGGTCGAGAGAATCGCCGTCGAACACACGCTCGTACTTGACCTCGTACCCCGAGCGGCGCAGCTCGCGAGCGAGTAGCTCCGCGTCATCGGCCGAGTCCTCGACGATGAGCGCGCGGAGCAAAGTGCTCAACGCTTGGGCGGCAGCACCGGCGGCGGTTCGTTGAGGACGAGCCAGTACATTCCGATCTCGCGCACGGCTTCGACGAAGCGCGCGAAGTCCACGGGTTTGCGGATGTAACTGTTCGCCCGCAGCTCGTAGCCACGGAGGACATCGGATTCCTCTTTGGAGGAGGTCAGGATGACTACGGGCATGAGGTTTGTCCGCGGGTCGTCGCGCATCTGCCGCAACACTTCCAGGCCGTCGACCTTCGGCAGCTTCAGGTCGAGAAGCACGATCTGCGGCTCCGGTTCGCGCCGGTCGCTGTGGTGGCCACGCTTGAACAACCAATCGAGCGCTTCGGCGCCGTCGCGCACGACAACGATGCGATTGCCGATGTTGTTCTTCGCGAAGGCGCGCAGCGTGAGAGCCTCGTCGTCGGGGTTGTCTTCGACGAGCAGGATGACTTTCGTTTCGTCAAGCACCGCTCATCACCACCACCGCCCGTCTCGCCAGTTGGCAACAGACCGCCCCCCCTGTGGAGGGAACAGAGTTATATGTCGCGTCCCGCCCATCGAAAAGCCATACTTACGTATAGTTGAAACAAGAACCCGACGCGCTCGACGCCGAGCGGCGCCGCGTCCGCGGCCGGCGGCTTACCGACCGGCAATCCGTCGTGCTCGACCTCGTGGCCGAGGGTCTCGAAAACAAGGAGATCGCGCACCGCATCGGCCTGTCCGAGCAGGCGGTCAAGGAGCACGTTTCGACGCTGCTTCAGCGCCTGGCAGTCCGGAATCGCGCGTCGCTCGCCGAGATCGCGACTGAGCTGCGCATCGTGGGGACGATGGACCTCGAGCCGGAGTGGCTCGACTACGTCTTCCAGCGGTCGCCGGTGATGAAAGCGATCGTGCGGGGACGCGATCACGTCTTCGTCGCCGCGAACGACGCCTACCGTCTCGCCTCGGGCGACCGCGAGATCATCGGTCGTCCGTTCCGCGAGGTCTTCCCCAAGGGAGCGACTTCGGTCCTCGACGAGGTGTATGCGAGCGGCCGGCCACAGGTGCTGCACGACTTCCGCGGCCGCTGGGGAAGCGAAGCCGCACCCAATCGCTACGCCGAGGTCTCGCTCCAGCCGCTGCCGGGGCCTGACGGCGTCGCCGGCATCAGCATCCTCGCGGTCGATGTGACAGATGCGGTGCGCGCCCGCGAGGAGCTCGCCAACCTCTCGGCCGAGCAGCTCGCGATGTTCGATCTCGTCCCGAGCGGCATCGTCGTGCTCGATCGCAGCGGCGCGGTGGTGAAGGTGAACCGCGCCGCGCAGGCGCTGCTCGGAAGCGGGCCTTTCGCGAACGTCACGTCCGAATCCGCGCGGCGCTATCGGCTCCGCGATGAAGCGACCGGTCGCGAGTTCCCCTCGATCGAGGACACGCTCGCGCGCGCGTTCGCGGGCGAAGCGCTCCACGACCTGCGCCTGCGGATGTTCCTGCCCGCGCTCGGTCGCGACGCCTCGGTGCGCGTCGACGCCGAGCCGTTGCGTGCCGCGGACGGGTCGGTGCGCGGCGTGGTCGCGGCCATCACCGAGGTCCTCGAGCGTTCGAACCCAGACTGAGCGGGCTGCCGAACGAGCGCCGTCCCGCCCGTCGCTCGCGCGCAGAGCGACGCGACCCTAAAGTGACGGGCCATGGACGCGGTCAAGGTGGAGCCGCCAAGCGATAGGCCCGCGTCGGGCGAGGGCATCTACGTGTACTGCATCATCGAATCGGCGGAACCGAGGTCGTTCGGCAAGATCGGCATCGGCGGCCGCGCCGACGAGGTCTACACCGTCCATAACGAGGATCTCGCGGCGGTCGTGAGCCGCAGCCCGCTGATGGTGTACGACCCCACTCGCGAGAACGCGCTCACGCACGAACACGTGAACGAGGTCGTGATGATCGACAACAACTTCACGCCCGTTCCAATGAGCTTCGGCACGCTCTTCAAGACCGAGGACGACACCAAGGAGTTCCTGAAGGACACGTACAAAGAGCTCCGCGACGTGCTGCGCAAGATGAAGGACAAGCTCGAGTTCGGCCTGAAGATCAACTGGGACCGCGAGTCCGTGCTGGTCGAGGTCGAGCGCGACTACGAGGAGATCCGTCGCCTCAAGGCGGAGATCGAGACGAACCAGCAGTCATCCACGTACTTCGCGCGGATGCAGCTCGGCCGCCTCGTCGAGCAGGCGCTGGCCGAGAAGTCCGAGGCGTACGTCCGCGAGATATACGAGACGCTCCAGGATTCCGTGATCGCCTCGCGGTCGAACAAGGTCATCGGCGACCGCATGATCATGAACGCGGCCTTTCTCGTCGCGCGCGACAAGGCCAACCTGTTCGACAAGAAGGTCCAGGAGGCTGGGAAGCGCTTCGAGGGCAAGCTGTCGTTCAAGTACACCGGGCCCTGGCCGCCATATAACTTCGTCACGATCCGTTTGAAGCTGGAGCGGGGCGCCGGGTCGAGCGCGTGATCCTCTTCAAGCTCCTCGCGCTGCCAGTGACGGCACCGGCGGCCGGCATCCGGTACTGCCTCGAAAAGGTCCTCGAGGTCGCCGACCACCAGATGTGGGATGAAGATCCGGTCCGCGAGCAGCTGATCCTGGTGAACGAAGCGTACGAAGAGGGACGGATGCCCGAGGCCGAGTTCCGCGAGCGGGAGGCGGAGCTGCTCGCCCGCCTGCGCGAGATCCGCGAGCACAGGAAAGCGGCCGCCCAGGCGCAGCTCTCATCGCTGCCGGACGAAGGTCCGCGCGAGGTCGTCATCGAGCTCCCCGACGAGATCCGATGACCACGCTCCGCTACGTGTACGGCATCGCGCGAGCGAGCGACGCCGCGCGCGTCGCGGCCGCCGGCCTGACCGGCATCGACGAAGGTCCGGTGGGCTGCGTCGTCGAGGGTTCCCTGCTCGCGGCCGCCAGCGACGTCGATGACGCGGACTACGGCGAAGCGCCGCTCAACGAGCACGTGCGCGATCTCGACTGGCTCGCCGCTCGCGCCGCGCAGCACCAGGTCGTGAATGGGCGACTCCTCGAGCTCCTCGGAACGGTGCTGCCGCTGTCGTTCGGCGCGATCTACCGCGACGACGCACGCGTGCGCGCGATGCTGCGCGAGGACACCGCGGATCGCGGCGCGCTGCTCGCATCCCTCGCCGGCCGCGCCGAGTGGGTCGTGACGGTGTCGCGCGACCGGGACGCACCCGTCGACGACGCCGACGTGCGCGCTCTCGACGCGCAGATCGCCGCGAGCCCACCGGGCCGCGCGTTCCTCCTGGACAAACAGCGTGGGACGACGCTCTCGCGCTCGACCGAGCGGCGCGACAACGAGGCGGCCGCGGCGGCGCTCGCGGAGCTCGAGAGCGTCGCCGAACGCACCTACCGCGAGCCGGTCGCGGCCGGCGGAACGGACATGGTCGCGCTGCGCGCGTCCGTGCTCGTGGCGCGCGAACGAGAGCCGGCGCTCGTCAGCGCGATCGGCGAGCTCGAAAGCCGCCTCGGCGACAGCGGCTATCGCGTTCGCGCGAGCGGGCCATGGCCGGCCTATCGCTTCGGCGGGATGTCGTGAGCGACCAGGTCGCGACGCTCGACGTGCCGCTGGTCGAGCTGGTCGACCGACTGCTGAATCGCGGCGTCGTGCTCACCGGAGAGGTCACGATCTCTGTCGCCGGCGTCGATCTCATTTATCTCGGACTCAGCGTGGTGCTCTCGGGTGTCGACACGATCCGGCGGCACGGAGCCGACGTATGAGCCTGCTCCTTCGCGCGATCGTCGCGGCGGAGGACGCCGGCGTCGCGGGGGACCTCGGTCTGCGCAGCGTGTCGGGAACGCGCGCCGCGGCCCTCGCGTCGGTGTGGGACACCAGGAAAGCGGCGGGCGAGGCCGAGCTGCTCGATCACCACCGCGTGGTCCAGTCGGTCTTCGGACGGGTGCCGTGCCTCCCCGCCCGCTTCGGCAGCGTCTTCGCCGACGAAGAGGCGCTGCGGGCGCGGCTCGCCCTGCGCGAGGCCGACCTCGCTGCTCAGCTCATCCGGCTCGGTCACCGCTGCGAGCTCGCGATCACCTGCGCCTGGCGCGGGCAGGACGTGCTCCCGCGCGCCACGATCGTCCCCGCCCACAGCGGTCGCGCCTACCTCGAGCGTGGCCTGACGCAGATGCGCGGCGAACGGGCGCGGGAGCGGCGCGCAGAGGCGATCGTTGCACGCCTGCTCAGTGAGCTGGCGATCGAGCCAGCGTTCATCCGACACCGGATTTGCCCTCGACCGGCGGTGGCAGTTTCAATGTCCGCCTTGGTCACGCGCGACGAGATCGATGGGCTCCGTTCGCGCCTCGAGCGACTCGGCGCGCAACTCCCTGACGTAACGACCGTCATGCAGGGACCCTGGGCTCCGTATACGTTCGCGGTGAACGAATGACCTCGTCCGACACGACAAAGATCGAGCTCGAGCTGCGTGAGGAGATCGCGCGGCTGCGCTCGCTCCTGCCCGAACGCATCGACCTCGACCCCGAAGACATCGAGCGCGGGCTCGCCGGTCTCGTGCTGACGCTGGTGGAGTTCCTTCGTCAGGTGCTCGAACGCCAGGCGATCCGCCGGATGGAGGGCGGCACGCTGACGGACGACGAGGTCGAGCGCGTCGGCGTCGCGCTCATGAGGCTGGAGCAGAAGGTCGGTGAGATCGCCGAGCAGTTCGGGCTCGACCACGACGACATCCAGCTCCGGATCGCGGCCGCGTCATGAGCATGAGCCGGATGTCCCCCGGGCAGCAGCAATCCGCGACGCTCGTCGATCTCCTCGACCGCGTCTTGGACAAGGGCCTCGTCGTCGCGGGCGACGTCAGCGTGTCGCTCGCGAACGTCGAGCTGCTCACGATCCGCATCCGACTCCTGGTGTGCTCGATCGACAAGGCCGAGCAGATCGGACTCAACTGGTGGCGGAACGATCCGACTCTCGGTGGCAAGCGCCAGACTGACGGGGTCGGCGCCGGCGATGTCGCGCGCCTCGAAGCGCGCATCGCCCAACTCGAGCGACAGCTCAAGACAAAAGGGGGTTAGCAGATGGCGGTCGTTGAACGCAGTCCAGGCGGTTCGAGCCTCATCGATGTCCTCGACCGCATCCTCGATAAGGGCATCATCATCGATGCCTGGGTCCGCGTGTCGCTCGTCGGCATCGACCTCATCACCGTCGAAGCGCGTGTTGTCGTGGCTTCGATCGACACGTACCTGCGGTACGCCGATGCGCTTGGGCTTTCGCCGCGCCAGGCGACCGGAACGCTGGGCGCCGGCGCGGGCTCCGTGGACGCCGCGACGAGCCGAGCACGTACGACGCAGGAGCGGTAAGCCGCAAACCGACGATGCGAGACCTCGTCGAGCCGCAGCGGGAGAGCGCCGGCGGTCGTGACCCGCGCGAGACGCTCGAGCCGATGCTCGACGATCTCGTACGCGGGCTGGGCTACGACAAAGCGGTCGTCCTCGTGTACGACGAGCCTTCCGCGTCGCTGCGCGGCCTCTTCGGGTGGAACGTCACCGACGATCAGGCGCGCCGGCTCGCGGTCGGCGTCGCGGGTTCCGACAATCCACTCGTTGTCGCGCTGCGCACCGGCGCACCGCAGCGGGTCGAGCCGGGCGACGGGGTGACGCTCGACGCGAACACCGGCGCGACGCTGGCCGACATGGGCATCGGCGGCTTCGTCGCCGCACCGCTGCGCTCCGCGAGCGGACGCAGCGACGGACCGCGGGCGGTCGTTCTGCTCTCACGGAAGGGCGGCGTCGGCGACGTCGACCTGGAGCGGCTCGTCCCGTTCGCGCGGCAGGCAAGCGCCGCGCTCACGCGCGAGCAGGACGTGCAGCTGCTCCGTCGCGCGAGCGAGTCCCACGCCGTCGAGAAGGAGTGGCTGTGGTGGATGGTGAACTCCGTCGCCGACCCCGTGCTCGTGACGGACGCCCAGAACGACATCCTCCACCTTAACCGTCGCGCCGAGCATCTCTTCCGCTCGAGCGACGAGGAGTCAGCGGGCAAGCGGCGCGCGGTGTGGATGAACAACTTCCTCTTCACCGCGGCGCTGTCGGCCTGGAACCTGGATACCGCGAGCCGCGCGACGAACCGCGAGGTCACGCTCGTCGATCCGGTCGAAGGCACGGAGCTCATCTACGAGGTCATCACGATGCGGGCGCTGAACCACCGCATCGGCGAGCGCGGCGTGGTGTCGGTGCTGAAGGACGTGACCGATATCCGTCATATGACCGAGGAGCTCGCGCGAAGCGCCGAGCGCATCCAGACGGCCGACCTGCAGATCCGCGCCGAGCGCGACCGGCTCGACCTCGTGCTGCGCAGCGTCCCGAACCCGATCATCGTCGTCGACAACGACAATCAGATCATCACCCTGAACGCCGCGGCCCAGCATCTGTTCTCGCCGACGCGCGACAGCGGTCGCCATGACCAGATCGCGCTCGCCAACGACGCGCGCTTCACGTCGTTCCTCTCGCAGCTCCGTCTCGAGCCCTCGACGACGAAGCGCGGCGAGGTCATGCTCACCGATCCCGAGACCGAAGAGCACCTCGAGATGGAGGTCACCGCCGCGGACGTGCGCGGACCGCACGGTTCCGTGGTGGCGACCGTCTCCGCGATGCAGGACGTCGGCCGCCTGCGCGAGCTGGAGCGACGACGGTTGGAGCAGGTGCTGTTCGACACGGAGAAGCTCGCGGCCACCGGCCGTCTCGCGGCCTCGATCGCTCACGAGATCAACAATCCGCTCGAGGCGGTACAGAACTCGCTCTACCTCCTGACACGCGCGGTGCCTGAGGGGTCGCCCCAGCGGTCCTTCCTCGACATCGCGACGCGCGAGACCCAGCGCATGTCGCGCATCCTCCGGCAGATGCTGGGCTTCTACCGTCCGACGACGTCGATGGGGCCGACCGACGTGAACGCGCTCGTGCTCGAGGCCGAGACGCTCGTCGCGAAGCGTCTGCGCGAGCACGCCGTCCGCATCGAGAAGGAGCTGCTGCCCACACTACCGCTCATCCATGCCTCGGCCGATCAGCTCAAGCAGGTCCTTCTGAACCTGTTCCTCAACGCCGCGGAGGCCATGCCGACCGGCGGACGGCTGATCGTCGCGACGCAGACCGGCGGCGGCGAGCTCGATGCGCATTCGCCCGACGTCGTGCGTATCGACGTCCGCGACACGGGCGCCGGAATGAGCGAAGAGACGATCGCGCGCATCTTCGAGCCGTTCTTCTCGACGAAGATGGAGAAGGGCACCGGCCTGGGCCTGTGGGTCTCGCACGGCGTCGTGCAGGCACACGGGGGCACGCTGAAGGTGCGCAGCCGTCCCGGCCAGGGCACGACGTTCACGATCACGCTCCCGGTCGCGGGGCCGCAAGACGATGCCGAACACTAAGGTCCTTGTCGTCGACGACGAGCAGAGCGTCGCGACGACGATCAAGGCCATCCTCGAGCTCGACGGCAACGACGTCACGGCCGTCACGAGCGGCAAGGAGGCGCTCGAGCAGCTACAACGGCACGAGTTCGACGTCGTGCTCACCGACCTGCGGCTCGACGACCTCGACGGCATCGAGATCCTCCGTGAAACGCAGAAGCTCTGGCCCGACACGGTCTCGATCATGCTGACCGGATACGCGTCACTCGAGTCGGCGGTCGCCGCGCTGCGTAGCGGCGCGTACGACTACCTCATCAAGCCATCCGATGTGGACGAGCTGCGCGCGACGATCGGGCGCGCGATCGAGCGACGCAAGCTGCGGCAGCGCCTGGTCGAGCTGGAGCAGCTCGACCGGCTCAAGACGCAGTTCCTGTCGATGGCCTCACATGAGCTGCGCACACCGCTCACCGCCGTGAGCGGCTTCATGCAGATCGCGCGGCGCCGCATGTCACGCCTCAGCGGTGCGACCGAGGTGCCTGCCCCTTGGCGCGAGGAAGCACGGAAGGCGGACGAGACGCTCGAGATGGCCAACCGCCAGTCGAAGAAGCTGGCCCGGCTGATCGACGAGCTCCTCGACGTGTCCCGGCTCGAGCAGGGTCGGGTCGAGATGCGCCTCGCCGAGATCGATCTCGCCGACGTCGTCCAGGAGGTCGCCGAGCGCATGCGTCTTCTCAGCAAAGCCCATGCGATCGAGACGAAGATCGACGGAACGGCCCCTATCGTCGCCGATCGCGATCGCATCGAGCAGGTCCTCGAGAACCTCGTCGGCAACGCGATCAAGTACTCGCCGGAGGCGGGGCGCATCGAGATGTCGATGCACGTGAACGGCGCGAACGCGGTCATCTCGGTGCGCGACGAGGGCATCGGCATCGCGCCCGGTGAGGTGGAGAAGATCTTCGGTCTCTTCTACCGTTCGCCCGATCCGCGCGCCGACCACGTCGGCGGCCTCGGGCTCGGCCTCTATATCAGCCGTGAGATCGTGTCGCGGCATCACGGACGACTCTGGGCCGAGCGCAACGCCGAAGCCGGGACGACGTTCCACGTGACGCTGCCGATCGCGCACGTGAGATCCAATGAAGAAGCTCGGACGGCGTAACCAGAGCACACGGTCAGATCCCGCGGAGAAGCTCGGAGAGCCTGACATCGAGCCGGCGCGCAAAGTGCGCGAGCGCGGCGAGCGACGGCGCGACGCGGCCGGTCTCCATCTTCCAGACGTACTGGCGCTCGAAGTACACCCGACCGCGTTTGTCTGCGCCGAGCTGCGCCATCGTGAGCCCACGCTTGCGGCGCAGCGCCCGCAGGCGCTTGCCGGTGCGTCGCAGCAGGAGCGGCTCGCCGGGCACGTCGGGGTTCACGCGCGCGGGCATCAGAGGCCCCGTGCCGCGAAGTCGACGATCGCGTCCACCGCTTCCGGTCCGTAGGGCGCCGCGAACATGCCGCGCGAATGCTCGCTGCCGCCGAACATCAGCAGCGTCTTGGGCGTCGAGACGACATCGAAGCAGCGGAGGACGTGCGGCGCCGCACCGAGGGAGTCGCGGTCGGCGCACACGAACAGCTTTCGCCCGGTGACGCGGCGCGACAGCTGGTCCGGGACGGCCGTAACGGGCGCCGACACCGAGACGATGCATTCGACGTCGGCCTCGAAACTGGAAGCGAGGATCGCGTGGCCGCCCATCGATGCGCCGACCAGGGCGATCTCGCGCACGCCGCGATCGCGCAGCAGGGCCTTCGCGGCGCGCAGGTCGGCGACCGGTGACCACGGCGCAGGGGGCGCGAAGTCGTTGGTCTTCCCAGAGCTACCGTCGTAGCCGCGGAGGTTCAGAGCAAGCGCCGGCACACCGCGCGCGACGAAGCGTGACGCGACATCACGCCAACCGCTGGCATCCCATTGCTGACCGTGCACGAGGATCGCGGCGCGCCGTGAGGGAAATGCGCCGTACAGATCGGCCTGGAGCGTCTCGCCCTCGCTGGGGATGCGCACGGTC
>Ga0099827_10002346_pt1 | contig 10434 bp, 10 predicted proteins | sample CZO8metaG_FD_79339 | JGI IMG/M metagenome (GOLD analysis project Ga0099827, IMG submission 79339) | Vadose zone soil microbial communities from the Eel River Critical Zone Observatory, Northern California, USA - CZOApr15con1.8 metaG | ecosystem: Environmental > Terrestrial > Soil > Vadose zone ...
AGCTTCCGCGCCTCCTGGTACGCAAGAAGTTTTTCAAAGGGAAGATTTCCAAAGTTCGTCATCGCCGGCTCCTCTCACAAAAGCGCAGCGAGGAGCCGGCGATGACGAACGACTGGAATCCCGGGAAACAGGTGCGCCGAAGGCGAAGGCTCTTTTTTCCCCAAAATGCAGGCGCCAGTGACAACGCCGGAGGCGTTGGCGCGCGCCTGCACCCCTTTCCCCTTCCCTTTCCCGTTCCCCTTCCCTTTCCCGTTCCCCTTCTCTTTCCCTTTCTCTTTCCCCTTCCCTTTCCCCTTCCCCTTCCCCTTCCCTTTCCCGCTGCGCGCCTTATCTGACCAGCATTGCGAGGCCCCGCCGCCGCAGCCGGCTCAAGGGCTACGTTTGATCTAATATGCCGCGCCCATGAAACGCATCCTCGTCACCGGCGCCTGCGGACAGATCGGCTCGGATCTCACTCTCGCGCTGCGCAAGCGCTACGGCGGGGCCGCTGTCGTGGCCAGCGACGTGCGCCTGCCCGGCGACCCAGGGCTCCGCGACGGCGGGCCCTTCGAGTTCGTCGACTGCCTCGATCCGCACCACATCACGCGTGTGATGCAGATCCATCAGATCGACACCATCTACCATCTGGCCGCGCTGCTCTCCGCGGTGGCCGAGATGCGCCCCAACCAGGCGTGGCAGCTCAACGTCGGCGGCCTCTACAACATGCTCGAGGCAGGCCGGCAGTATCACTGCGGGCTCTTCTTTCCCAGCTCCATCGGCGCATTCGGGCCGGGCACGCCGCGCAAGCGGACGCCGCAAGTCACCATCCAGCGGCCCACCACGATGTACGGCGTGACCAAGGTCGTCGGCGAATTGATCTGCGACGACTACCACCGCCGTTTCGGGATGGACACTCGCGGGCTGCGCTTTCCGGGGCTGATCTCGTACCAGACCGAGCCCGGCGGCGGGACCACCGACTACGCGGTGGACATCTTCCGCCAGGCCGTCGAGCACGGGCATTACGTCTGCTATCTCCGCCCCGACACGCGCTTGCCCATGATGTACATGCCCGACGCCATCCGCGCGATGATCGAGCTGATGGAGGCGGACACCGCGCGCCTGCGCAACCGCAACGCCTACAACCTCGCCGCCATCGACTTCACGCCGGAGGAGCTGGCGGCGGAGATCCGCGCGCGCATGCCGGAGTTCCGCCTCGAGTACGCGGTGGATCCGCGCCGGCAGGCCATCGCCGATTCCTGGCCCGAATCGCTCGACGACGGCGCCGCGCGCGAGGAGTGGAGCTGGAAGCACCAGTACGGCCTCTCCGCCATGGTGGACGACATGCTGCGGCAGCTGCGCAAGGGAGCCTGACCATGCCGCTCGCGAAACTGACCCGGGACCTGGAATCGCAGCTCGCCGAGCTGGAGCGCGCCGGCACCGCGAAAGGGCGCGAATCGATCGTCGCCGCGGTCAAGCCGGCGAGCGGGGGCCGCGGCCCGCGCTTCATCCTCGAGGGCGAGGGCGCGCGCGAGTTCATCCGCATGAACTCGAACTCGTATCTCGGCCTTTCTTTCCGCCCGGAGCTGCTCGAGGCCGAAGAGCGCGCCGCTCGCGCATTCGGCGTAGGGCCGGGCGCGGTGCGCTTCATCAGCGGAACCTACGCCGCCCACGTGCGCCTCGAGCGCGCGCTGGCGGAATTTCACGGGCGGGAAGCGGCGCAGCTGATGGGCGCGGCTTACACCGCGGTGATCGGCGTTCTCGCTTCACTCTCCACGCCCGAGACGCTGCTGGTCAGCGACGAGCTGAACCACAACTGCATCGTCAACGGCATGAAGCTGGCGCCGTCGAAAGGCCGCAAGGTCTATCCGCATCTGGATCTGGAGAAGCTGGAGTCGCTGCTCGCGGATTCCGTCGATCAGGCGCAGGGAATCATCGTCATCACCGACGGCGTCTTCAGCATGCGCGGCGATCACGCGCCGGTCGATCGGATCGCGCGCATCTGCGAGAAGTTCGACGCGCGCTTCCCGCGCGGTGTACTCCTCCTGGTGGACGACTCGCACGGCGTCGGCGCGTTCGGCGACACCGGCCGCGGCACCGAAGAGGTTACCGGCGGGCGGGCCGACGTGCTGGTCGGGACCCTGGGGAAGGCTTTCGGCGTCAACGGCGGATACATCGTCACCAGCGCGCCGTTGGTCCGCTACCTGCGCGAGAAGAATCCGCTCTACATCTACAGCAACCCGATCGCGCCGGGAGAAGCAGCGGCGGCGCTGGAGTCGATTCAGATCCTGCGCCGCGACCCGGGAATGCTCGCGCATCTGCGGCAGACGACGAAGCGCTTCCGCGACGGGCTCGTCAAGCTTGGATTCGAGACCATTCCCGGGCAGCACCCGGTGGTGCCGCTCCTGGTGCGCGACACCGATCGCACCCGCGCGCTGGTCGCGTTCCTGCGGCAGAACGGCGTGCTGGCAACCGGGCTCAACCACCCGGTGGTGCCCAAAGGCGAGCAGCTCATCCGCTTCCAGGTCAACGCCAGCCACACCGAGGCGGACATCGACGAAGTGCTCGGCGTGCTCTCAAGGTTCCGGTAAAGCGTGTTGCCGTATTCACGGCAACACGCAGCAACTACGTAGCCGCTAAGCTGCCTTCGGCAGCCGCGGCTAAGGGCGTCCAGACTTTCTTGCGGCGCGCGATCCGCTGCTCGGCGCTCTCGCCGTCATAGTTCACCGGCTGCACCTCGCGGCGAAACGGCTCCTGATCGTCGAAGAGATTCACGTTCAGGACGGCCCAGGATTGCATCACCGCCCCCGCGTACACGCCGCAGCGGCGGCAGACGAGAAAGTCCGCGGTGGCAAGGCCCCACCGGTAGCGCGACAGCTGCGCTTCGTCGCGCACCTTGATCTGCGCGCGGCCCGAGGGGTCCGAAGTAGTGCGCGCGCCGTGCCGCCGGCAAAACGTGCACTGGCAGGCTCGCAGCGGCAGGGCGCGCGGATCGATGCCCGTCTCGAGGGAGGTTTCCACATTGCCGCAGTGGCAGCGGCCGGTGATCAGCGCCATGCCTTGAGCATAGGCTCAAAGCGGCCCGCGCAGCACCGGAGCGGGAAAAAGCCGGCCCTCGCGCTCGCGCAGCATGGCGACGATGAGACCGCGCGAGAGGCCGCGGATGGGCGCCTGCGGATCGGGAAATCCCTGGGGCAGCGTCCAGGCCGGCGCCGACAACGCGCCCCGCTCGATGCCCTCCCCTGCACGCAAGCGGGAGAGCTCGGCTTCGCTGACCTGCCTGGATGCGCACCAGGGATAAAGCTCTTCGCCTTTGAGATGCACTCTGCGCGGTGGATCTTCCCACGGCCCGATCGCCGTCCGGCGCAATTTGGTCAAATGACCAAGAGCGTCCACGGCGCGCCCCAGGTCGCGCGCCAGCGCGCGCACGTAATAGCCGCCGCCGCAGACGAGCTGGAGGGTGCTCGATCGCGGCAGATCATGCCCCAGCCAGAGCGCCTGGTGCAGATACACGCGCGAGGGCGGGAGGGCGACTTCCTCTCCGCGGTGCGCGCGCCGGTAGGCGCGCTCGCCGCCCACGCGCTTGTTGCTGGTCGCGGGCGGCACCTGGTCGCGCCATCCGATGAATGCGCGCACCGCTTCCTCGAGCCGCGCGGGCGTCAGCGAGGCGGCATCGCCGCGCGCCGTCACCCGGCCGTGAAGATCGCCGTTGTCGGTCTCCGCGCCCCAGGCGATCTCCGCCTCGTACGTCTTGGGAACCGGATGGAGGAGATCCATCAGCCGCGCCGCCTGTCCGGCGAGGATGAGCAGGAGGCCCTCGGCGAACGGATCGAGCGCGCCGCCGTGGCAAACCGGCAGCTTGTCGCGGCGGATGCCGGCGGAGCGCACTTCCTCGATGAAAGAGCGGACGATCGAGAAGCTCGTCTCGCCCGCCTCCTTGTGGACCAGGTAGATGCCGGGCGCGATCACGCTCGGCTTCATGGGGGCCAACGCTACCGCACCGGCGGGAGCTCGCGCAGCCGCCGCCAGAAAGCGAGCGTTTCCTGCGCCGCCCGCTGCGGAGTGAATTCCAGAGCGCGCGATCGCGCCGCGCGGCCCATCTCTTCCGACCGGCGGCGATCGCCGAGCACCTCCGCCAGCGCATTGGCGAGGGCCACGACGTCCGCCGGATCGACGGTGCGTCCATCTACTCCGTCGCGCACCAGCTCTCCCGGCGCGCCCTCGCGGCCGGCGATGACCGGCACGCCGCAGGCCATCGCCTCGAGCACGCCGCGGCAGGCGCCGTCATTGCCCTCGCGCAGCCAGATCGCGGCGTCGAGCGCGCGATAGGCATCGACGAGGCCCGGCCCGCGCAGGTATCCGCCGAAGACCACCCGCCCGGTGCCCAGCTCGCCGGCGGCGCGGCGCAGCGCCTCCTCGTCCTCGCCGCGGCCCACCAGCACCAGCCATGATTCGGGGACCTGCTTGAGCGCGCGGGCGAAGGCCTCCAGAAGAAGGCGCTGGCCACGCTCGGGCTTCATGCGCGCAACCATTCCCAGGAGCGGCGCGCCCTCGGGAACTCCCCAGAGCGCGCGCAATTCGGGCGCGCGCCCCGGCGAGAACCAGGCGCCGTCCACGCCCGCGGGCACCGAGGCCACGCGCCGGGGATCGAGATCTCGTCGGAGCAGCAAAGATCGATAAGCCTCGCAGTGAACCACGACGCCGTCGCTGTTGCGCAGCGCGCGCAGGCGCAGACCCAGCGCTCCGGGCTCGACGTCGATGCGGCGCTGTGCCGCGCGGATCAGCCGCAGGTCCGGATTGCGCGCGCGCCGCGCGGCCCAGAGACAGAGCTGGTGGTCGTGCGCGAACCCCGCGTGGAGCACGTCGTGGCGGCCTTCGCGCACCCACTGGGTCAACGTCCGGACGTCGTGCAGCACGTCGCCCAGGCGCACCTTGCGGGAGAGCCGCAGCTCCCTCACCCAGGGCACGCCCGCGTGGGCGAGATGCTCGCCGAGGTTTTCGCCGGGGCGCACCGTGTCGCCGGCGAAGCGGGCGTTCATTCCCAGCGCGCGCAGCTGCCGCGCCAGCGAGATGAGCCCCTCGGCCGGTCCGGTGCGCGACGAGCTGGAGACGAGGAGCAGCGGCGCGCGGGGCCAGTCCACGATCACGCGGAGAGCAGCGGAAGGCGCCCGGCGGAGAGCAGCGGCGAGAGCGCCCTCCAGGCGCGATCCTCGTCGAGATCGAGCATGCAGCGGAAATGGCCCCGCGGGCATCGCGCGCGGCCGAAGAATGAGCAGGGCGCGCATTCGACGCCGGCGAAGAGCGCGGTGTGGCCGTGAAAGTCGAACATCGCCGGGTCGGTCGATCCGAAGAATGCCAGCGTCGGCACGCCCAGGGCGCGCGCCATGTGCATGGGGCCGCTGTCGTTGGCCACCAGCACCGAGCAGCGGGAGATGAAACCTCCCAGGGCGCGGAGATCGAGCTTTCCCGAGAGATCGACGGCGCCGGGCGCCCGCTCGGCGATCTTGCGGCCGAGATCGATCTCGTCCTCGTTGCCCTGGACCGCAACCTGAAATCCCTGCGCCACCGCGCGACGCGCGAGGCCGGCGAAGCGCTCCACCGGCCAGCGCTTCGTCTCCCAGTTTGCGCCTGGAGAGAGGCCGACCAGCGGCTTCTCCGGATTGAGCCCGCTCGCGCGCAGCGCCGCGTCGGCGGCGGCGCGGTCCCGCGGCCCGAGAAAATACTCGAGCTTTCCCCGGGGCAGCGATCGGCCCGCCAGCTGCTCGACGGCGGCGTGGTAGCGGTCGGCGAAGAGCATCGAGGAGCGATAAGGCCGCAGCGCGAGCTTCACCGGCAGCGTGTCGCGGAAATCGCGCTTGTGCCAGATCACCTTGGGCACGCCGGGCAGGAGAGCGCGGATCAGCTTGCTGCGGATCTTGTTGTGCAGATCGAGCACGGCCACAGGCTCGAGCGCGCGGATGCGCCGCGCGAAGCTCCACGGTCCTTCGCCTGCGCGCAGCTCGAGGACCTCGTCGACGTTGGGGTTGTGCGCCACCAGATGTGCGAGGCGCTCCTTGATGCCGTAGACGATGCGCGCCTCGGGCAAGGCCGCTCGCAGCGCTGCGATCGCGGGCGCAGTGAGCACCACGTCCCCTACCGCGCTGAACCGCAGGACGACGACGGTGTTCACGCCCGCGCACCGGCGAGCAGATGATACGGCGCGGGCAGCTTGCAGTTGCGCAGCGGGACGAGGAACGTGTCCACCAGCGCGTGCTGTCCCGCGATGCAGGCGTGGCTCACGCCGTCGGTCAGCACCATCCAGGCGGAGAAAGGCGGAAAGGAGAGCTGCTCGCTCGGCCCTTGCTGGAAGGAGGGCGTGTCCTTCATCCAGTTATGGAAGCGGCGCATGCGGCGGTCGTATGGAGAAGTATCGATGACCCGCAGCATGGGAAAAGCGCCGGCCAAAACGCGCAGCGTGCCGCTGTACGCGCGCTCCGGCAGCGCGGCGCCGAGGGCGCCGGGCCCGACCCCCGCCTCCGCAGCGTGCCTCTCGAACAGCTCGGCGAAAGTTCCCTTGCTGATCCAGACCCGCTCCGCCGCGGGGTTCAGATTGACGAAGAAGCGCAGGATGCGATCGCCGTGCGTCGCGCCGTACGCGCCGGCGTCTACGTGAACCAGCTCGTTGCTCGCGTGCGCGGAGAGGTGCCGGCCTTTTTCCTCGAGCGGGCGATAGCTGGAAGTCCCCACCCGCCAGCCCTCGGTGAATCCGGGCATCGCCCGCCGCAGGAACTCGCGCACCCGCGCGGAGTGCTCGCGCAGGATGCGCCGCGCGCGCTCCGCCACATGCGCCGGCGCCTGCAGGCCGGTGACGCGATCCGCATCGGGGTAGTAGCTGACGTTCTTGCGGCGGAGATGCGGCGAGACTCCGGCGCGGAGAAATTCCTGGTCCCGCGCGTCGGGCAGCGCCACCGGGCATTCCCTGAACTGCACGATGCGGCCGCGCTCCAGTGCGTCGGAACAGTCTTCGCCGGCATCGGCCAGGTGGAGCATGGGGGCGGACCTTAACACGCCAGAGACGGGGGCGAATCCCTTCTCTTACCTGAACAGAAGTGCAGCCTTCATCTTGGACTAGGATAATGCCCCACGGCCGGCGTAGCATTCGCGCCATGAACATCCGGACAATCATCGTATTGGCCGCAGTCGTCCTCCTCGGCGGGCTCGCCCTCATGGATTACTACAGCGCGGATTCCGTGAAGGCTCGCGAGCTGAGCGACATCCAGAAACTCGCGCCCGACGTGCAGCCGCCGGCGTGCTTCCCGCCGGGGCCGCAATCGAAGCTGCTGGCAGCCGCCATCAAGAACGATCAGCGCGCTCCCGAAAGCCTGAACGACGACGCCACCCGGCGCAGCGCCATCAAGCACGACTGCATCCGCGGCAACGGCAACGCCACCGTGCAGCGGCTGGTGAAGGCGCTGGGCCCCCAGGCGCTGCCGCTCTACACGGCGGTGCTGGAGAAGTGCCCGGTGGTGAAGGACGAGTACCCGGTCTATCCCTGCTTCGCGCTCGACGCGCTCGGCTTCGACGGAAGCAAGGAAGCGCTCGCCACCCTGGAGAAGGCGCTCGCCAACAAGGACAAGGCGCGCAAGAACGTCTACCTGGGCGCGCTCTACCGCCTGATGCTGGCGCCGGGCTGGCGGACCACTACCCAGCTCGCGGCCATGGTGCCGGGGGAGACCGAGTGGGAGGCCAAGGATCTGATCCTCGAGCAGGTGCGGGCGAAGAAGGATCCCGCCGCGCGCACCGAGCTGGAAAAAGCCTTCGCCACCGAGAACGACGAGCTGGAGAGGGGCAAGATCAAGGCGGCGCTCCTCGAGCTGGACAACCCCGGCCGCTGCGTGGTGGAGGACGAGGGCCGCGGCGAGGACGGCAACTGCCGTTACGTCTGCCGCGATCAGAACATGCGCGTGAAGGTGGCCAAGCAGGGCCAGACCTGCCCGCTGGTGCGCGAGGCGCCGGCGCCGGACCCGCAGCCCGGAATGGCCTCCTCGTCGCCGGTGGCGCCCGCCGCCGCTTCCGCGACGAAGTGATCCTGGCCGCGGCCGCTTGACGCCGCAGGCAGCCGCTGCTACGAACACCCTCGTCCGGGGAAAAGATCCCTCGGGCCGCGCGGACTTTCGCCCACCTTGGGTGACGCGCGTTACAAATATCACCCTAAGCCGATGGGCCCGCCGCTCGAGAGAGCGGCGGCTGATCCGATGGCGGATCCGGCTTCTGATGGTGGGCGGAAAGGTTGTCCGCCATGGCCGATCTCCGCCCGACACGAGAAACCCGCTGGGGAACGCTTTCGGTGCGCGGCGGAGAGCCGCGCAAGCGGCCCTACGATGCGGTCACCACGCCCATCGTGCATTCCGCGACTTATGCCTTCGCCGACACCGCCGAGCTGACGCGCTACTTCAACGGCGAGATCGAGCGCGAGGAGTACGGCCGCTACGGCAACCCCACCGTGCGCGCCGCGGAGCAGAAGCTCTCCGCGCTGGAAAACGCCGGCGACACCGCTCTCTTCTCCAGCGGAATGGCGGCGGTCACCACCTCGCTCTTCGAATTGCTCAAGTCGGGCGACCATCTGGTGGTCACGAGCGACAGCTACCGCCGCACGCGCCAGTTCGTGCGCACGGTGCTGGCGCGCCTGGGCATCGAGCACACGCTGGTCGCGCCCAACGACGAGAAAGCCCTCTTCGCCGCGCTGCAGCCGGGGCGCACGAAAGTGATCCTCTCCGAGTCGCCCACCAATCCTTATCTGCGGGTCGCCGACCTCTCCTTGCTGGCCCGGGCGCGCGACGCCTGCCCGGGAGCGAATCTGCTCATCGACTCGACTTTCGCGACGCCCGTCAACCAGCGCCCGCTCGAGCAGGGCGCTGATCTGATCCTCCACTCCTGCACCAAGTATCTCGCCGGGCACAACGATCTCCTCGCCGGCTCGGTGAGCGGACGCGCGCCGCTGGTGGCCGCCATCCGCGATCTCCGCGGCGTGCTCGGCGGCGTGCTCGATCCGCAGAGCGCATTTCTCCTCTTGCGCGGGCTCAAGACGCTGGCGCTGCGCATCGAGCGGCAGAACGCGAGCGCGCTGCAGATCGCCCGCTGGCTGGAGACGCGGCCGCGGGTCCGGCAGGTCTTCTATCCCGGCCTGCCCAGTCATCCGGATCACGCGCTCGCCGCGAAGCAGATGAGCGGATTCGGCGGCGTGGTCAGCTTCCGCGTCCGCGGCGATGCATCGCGCGCAGTGGATGCCTGCAGGCTCGCGACCATCGCTCCTTCTCTGGGCGCGGTGGAGACGCTCATCGAGCAGCCGGCGCTGATGTCGTACTTCGAGCTCACGCCGGAGCAGCGCGAGGAGATCGGCATCACCGGCGATCTGATCCGCCTCTCGGTCGGGCTGGAGGACTGCGCCGACATCATCGCCGATCTTTCGCAGGCCCTGGAGGCCGCGTGATCACGCTCAGCTTCTGCAGCGCGCATCCGCTCTCGCGCGCCGTGCACGACATCTATCGCGCCTTCCGCCGCGGCGAGCGCATCGTCGCGCTCTGCAGCCGGCCCGAAGAGCTGAAGCTGGCGCTGGCGGAGATCGGGCTCAAGTCGATCGTCGGGGGCCAGCCGCACCTTGACTGCATCTCCCTCCGCCACGGGCAGGCCGGCGCGTGCGAGCTGTGCAACGCGCGCTCTCCGCACGAGCCCTTGCGCGTGGCGCTGCTCGGCCACGGCACGGTGGGCACCGGTCTCTACCGCCGGGTCGCAGAGCTGCCCGATCACTTCACGGTGGTGGGCATCGCCGTGCGCGACGTGCGCAAGGCGGAGCGGGCTGGAGCTCCCGCGCGGCTCCTGCACGACCGCTGCTGGCGCGTCCTGCGCAAGCCGGCCGACGTGGTGGTGGAGCTGATCGGCGGAACGGTGCGCGCGCCGCGCGTCATCGCCTGGTCCCTCAAGCTGGGCCGGCACGTGGTCACCGCGAACAAGGCGGTGATTGCGCCGCGCGCTCCGCAGCTGGAGAAGCTCGCCCGCGCCCGCGGCGTGCAGCTCCTCTACTCCGCCAGCGTGGGAGGCGCATTGCCCGCGCTGGAGACGCTGCGGCGCGAGCGCGGATCGGTGCGCGCCTTCAGCGGCGTGCTCAACGCGACGAGCAATTTCGTGCTCGATTCCATCGCCGAGGGGCTTCTTCCGCGCGAGGCCGTCGAGGCCGCCCAGCGGGCGGGATATGCCGAGGCAGATCCCCGCCTCGACCTCGACGGCACCGACGCCGCGCAGAAGCTCACCATCCTTTCGCGGGCCGCGTTCGGCCGCGATCCGGCGCGCGTTTCCTGCCAGGGAATCGCGCAGCTCGATCCGGCCCAGGTGCGCGCCGCGCGCAAAGACGGAAAAGCGGTGCGGCTCGTCGCCTCCTGTTCGGAGGACGGCGAGGCGCGGGTCAGCCCGGAGTTGCTTCCG
>Ga0099827_10002349_pt1 | contig 10423 bp, 5 predicted proteins | sample CZO8metaG_FD_79339 | JGI IMG/M metagenome (GOLD analysis project Ga0099827, IMG submission 79339) | Vadose zone soil microbial communities from the Eel River Critical Zone Observatory, Northern California, USA - CZOApr15con1.8 metaG | ecosystem: Environmental > Terrestrial > Soil > Vadose zone ...
CGCTCCCGCAGCGATAGTTCGCCGTCGCCCCGCGCCGGACGGTCGCTGGGCTATGATCCGGCGATGCCCATCGGGACCGCGTTCCACCCGCGCACCTCGGCCCTCTGCGAGAGCATGAGCTGGCGCGACTGGGCCGGGTACTTCGCCGTGAGCAGCTACGAGGTCCACCACGAGCGCGAGTACAACGCCATCCGCCACGCGGCCGCGCTCATCGACATCTCGCCGCTCTTCAAGTACCGGGTGAGCGGGAAGGACGCGACGCGGCTCGTCGATCGCGTGATCACGCGGGACGCGAACAAGATCGCGGTGGGCCAGGTGGTCTACACCCACTGGTGCGACGGCGAAGGCAAGGTCATCGACGACGGGACCGTCTCGCGCCTGGGGCCAGACCTCTACCGGTGGACGGCGGCCGAGCCCAACCTGCGCTGGATCAGCCAGAACGCCCTCGGCCTCGACGTGAAGATCGAGGACATCTCCGACCGCACGGCCGCCCTCGCCCTCCAAGGGCCCACGAGCCGGCCGATCCTCGAGTCGTGCGCCGAGACCGAAGTGCCGATCGGCTCGTTGAAGTACTTCCGCGTCACCCGCGGGAGGATCGGCGGCATCGCGGTGGAGATCTCCCGCACCGGCTACACCGGCGACCTCGGCTACGAGGTGTGGGTGGCGGCCGAGCGGGCGGTGGAGCTGTGGGACTGGCTCATGCAGGCGGGACGGCCCTACGACGTCACGCCCGCGGGCATGCTCGCCCTCGACGTGGCCCGCATCGAGGCGGGTCTCATCCTGCTCGACGTGGACTACGTCAGCGCGAAGAAAGCGCTCGTGCCGTCGCAGAAATACACGCCGTACGAGATCGGCCTCGGCCGGCTCGTCCACCTCGACAAGGCGCCCTTCATCGGCCAGGCCGCCCTCGAGCGCGAAGCCAAAGAGGGCCCGAAGCGGCAGCTGGTCGGTCTGGAAGTGGACTGGGACGACCTGGAGCGGCTCTACGACGAGGCCGGCCTTCCTCCGCAGCTCCCGGCCACCGCGTCGCGTGTCTCGGTGCCCCTCTACCGCAACGGCCCCCAGATCGGCAAGGCGACGAGCACGACGTGGTCGCCGACGTTGAAAAAGATGATCGCCCTCGGCAGCGTGGACTCCCGCGCGGCCGGGTCCGGTACGGGGCTCGACATGGAGCTGACCGTCGACCACCAGCGCAAGCACGTCCGAGTCGCGGTCACCAAGCTTCCGTTCTTCGATCCGCCCCGCAAACGGGCCTGATCTCCGGATGGCGAAGAGCAAGGAAGCCAAGAAGATGCACGGCTACCCCTGGTGGCTGGAAACGCTGGCCGCCATCGGGGCGGCCGCCACCATCGCGGTCATCATCACCCTCTTCTTTTCTGTGGGGCGCCGGCCGGGGCGCCTGGCCCCGACGAAGGCTTCCCCGGTCGACAGCCCCGAGTTCCTGGCGGCCGTGGCGGGTACGGCGGGCACGCCGTTGCGAACCGGGGGGACCGTGCACCTCCTGAACAACGGCGTGGAGTTCTTCCCCGCCCTCCTTCAGGCAATCGGCGCGGCCCGGCAGACGATCACGTTCTCGGTCTACATCTGGGAGGCAGGCCAGGCGAGCGATCAGGTGAGCGCGGCCCTCATCGAGCGCGCGACGGCCGGCGTGCAGGTCAGGGTGCTCCTCGACAGCATGGGCTCTCTGCACGCGCCGAGCGAGACGATCGACGCGATGAAGAAGGCGGGCGTGAAGGTCGAGACGTTCCGTCCGCTGCGCCTCGGCAAGCTGACCCGCTTCCACCAGCGCAACCACCGCCGGGCCATCGTCATCGACGGCGAGGTCGGCTTCACCGGCGGCATGGCCGTCAGCGACAAGTGGCTGGGCGACGCCGACAGCAAGGAGCACTGGCGGGACACGATGGTCAAGGTCACCGGCCCGCCCGCCGCGTCATTGCAGTCCGCGTTCGCGCCGCTCTGGGCGTACGCGTCGGGAGAGCTCCTCGCCGGTCGCGCGTTTTTCCGTCCCGACAACGTCGAAGGCGACGAGGGTGGCCTGCTCCACACCGGACTGCCGAGCTCCCCCTCCAGCGAAGACCACCCGCTGCGCCTGATCTTCGTCCAGTCCTTCGCGGCCGCCCGCGAGCGGCTCTACATCACGACACCCTACTTCGTGCCCGACGAGGGCACCCGCCGCGTGGCCGAGGATCGGGCGCGGGCGGGCGTGGACGTGCGCATCCTCCTGCCCGACGATCACACCGACGCCAAGCCGATCCGCCTCACCAGCCAGAGGTACTACGAGGAGATGATGGAGGCCGGCATCCGCGTCTACGAGTATCAGTCCACGATGATGCACACCAAGGGCGTGGTGGTGGACGGCAAGTGGTCGATCGTCGGATCACCCAACATGGACATCCGCTCCAAGGAGCTCAACATGGAGAATGTCCTCGGCGTTCTCGACGCGGGCTTCGCCGGCGAGCTGGAAGCGGCGTTCCGGAAGGACCTGGAGAAGTCGAAGGAGATCAAGCTCGAGGAGTGGCGGCGCCGGGGGGTGGTGCGCCGCGTCCTGGAGCGAGTCTGCGAGCTGTTCGCGGAACAGTATTGAGCTGGGGGGTGCTAGCGGCGCACCACCCGCGCCCACCCGCTCGCTACGCGGGAGTGAATCCCGCTCCGCTCGCTGGCGTTGCCTGTTGCTCCTTCCGGCTGCGGGCGGCGACGTAGAACGTCGGCACCGCGAAGAGCGTCACCAGCGTCGAGAGGCTGAGCCCGCCGATCACGACCAGGGCCAGCGGCTTCTGGAGCTCCGCCCCCGCGCCCAGGCCAAGGGCCAGGGGCAGCAGGCCGAACAGCGTGCACAGCGTCGTCATGAGGATGGGCCGCAGGCGGATCCGCGCCGCCTGCGCCACCGCTTCCGGGAAAGGCTTGCCGTCGGCGTGCAGGTGGTGCGCGTAGTCGATCATCACGATGCCGTTCTTCACCACGAGGCCGATGAGCAGGATGAAGCCCATCGCCGATGAGACGTTCAGCTCCGTGCGGGTGATGATCAGCATCAGGAGCGCGCCCCCGAAGGAGAGCGGCGCCGCGGCCAGGATCAGCAGCGCGGGCGTGAACGACCGGAACTCCACCACCAGGATGAAGAGCACGAGCGAGGCCGCGATGGCGAGCACGGTGAGGAGCTGGCGGAAGGCGGCCTGCTGCGACTCGTATTGGCCGCCCACCTCGAAGCTGTAGCCCACCGGAAGCTTGATCGTCGAGAGCTTGTCCCGGACGTCCTTGACCCCGCGGCCCAGGTCGCGTCCCTCCAGCCGGGCGGTGATGAGCGACATCTGCCTCAGGTTCTCCCGCCAGAGGATGCCCTGGGCCGGGGCGGGGACGGAGCGGGCGAGGGCGGAGAGCGGCGCCATCTTGTTGTCGGTGCCGCGGACCGGCATCTGGGAAAGGCGCACGGGGTCGAAGCGGACCTGGTCGGGGTAGCGCACGCGGACGGGGATCGTGCGGTCGAACAGACGGAGCTGGGTCGGCACCGCCCCGAGCCAGGCCGCCGCGAGCTGGTCCGCGACCTGCGTGGTCGTCAGGCCCAGGCGCCCCGCGGCGGTGGGATCGATCTCCCAGGTCACCTCGGGGTTGCCCCGCTCGACGCCGACCACGTCGACGATGCCCTTGATCTGCTCGATCTTGGGCTGCACCTCGTCGGCGAGCTCCTCCAGCCGCGCGGGGTCGTCGCCGAAGATCTTGACCTCGATCGGGGTCGGGTTGCCTTCGAGGTCCCCGATCATGTCCTGCAGGAGCTGGATGAACTCCACGTCCATCGTCGGGACCGCGTCGTGGACCTTCGGCCGCAGCTCCTCGATCACCGCCTCGGCCGATCGGTGGCGCTGGCTCCGCGGCTTGAGGCGGACGAGGAGGTCGCCCTTGTTCGGCTCGGTGGCGAACAGCCCCAGCTCGGAGCCGGTGCGGCGCGAGAAGGAGGCGACCTCCGGCGTGTCGGCCACGAGCTTCTCCACCTTGCGGATCAAGCGATCGGTCTCCTCGATCGCGGTGCCCGCGGGCGTGAGGTAGTCGATCACGAAGCCGCCCTCGTCCATCTTGGGGAGGAACCCGGTGGCGGTGAAGCGGTAGAGAAGGACCGCGGCCAGGATGAGCCCCAGGACGCCGAGGCCGAGAATGCGGGGATGGCCCATGGCCCGCTCGAGGGCGGGCGCGTAGCGGCGCTCGATCCAGTCCGCGCGGTCGTCGCGGGCCCTCTCTTCGTGCGTCCAGTGGGCGAGGAGCGGGATCAGCGTGAGCGCGAGGAAAAGAGAGATGAGCACGGAGACGGAGAGCGTGATCGAGAGGGCGCGGAAGAACTGGCCGACGACGCCGGAGAGCAGGCCCAGGGGAGCGAAGACGACGACGGTCGTCAGCGTCGAGCCCACGACGGGGGCCACCAGCTCCGACACCGCGTTCTCGACGGCGCTCGGGTCCCCCCGGGCGCGGTGGCGATGGATGTTCTCCACCACGACCACCGCGTCGTCGATGACGAGGCCGATGGCGACCGCCAGCCCCCCCATCGACATCAGGTTGATCGTCTCGCCGAAGAGCTTCATGAAGAGGAAGGTCGCGATGACCGTGAGGGGCAGGGTCACCGCCGCCACCAGCGTCACCCGCCAGTCGCGCAGGAACACGAAGAGGACGGCCACCGCGAGCAGGCCGCCGATGACGATCGCGTCGCGCACGCTGGCCATGGCGTCGGCCACGAAGCCGGCGAGGTCGTAGACCTTGGAGATGTGCAGGCCGGCGGGCAGGACCTTGGCCAGCTCCTTCAGCCGCTCCTCGACGCCCTTGCGCACGTCGAGGATGTTGGCGCCGATCTGCTGCGACACGTTGAGCAGCGCCGCCGGCTGGCCGTTGCCGGTGACGAGGGTGATCCGGTCCGGCGATCCGGGGAAGACGTCGGCCACGTCGGCCACGCGCAGCGCCGCGCCTTTCTTGACCACGATCGGCGCGTTGGCGATGTCGGCCGCCGATTTCCACAAGCCGGAGGCGAGGACGAGGTACTGGATGCCGGCCGTGGGATACCGGGCCACGGGGACGAGCGTGTTGGCCGCCTTGAGGGCGTCGGCGACGTCGGCGACGACGAGGCCACCCGCGAGCAGCTTCGCCGGGTCCACCACCACCTCCATCTCCCGGGTGTCGCTGGCCATCGCCTCCACCCGGCCGACGCCCGGCACGCGCGCCACCTCGGGACGCATCACGTAGAAGGCGTAGTCGCGCAGGTCGGCTTCGGAGAGCCCGCCGGTGAGGTTGTAGCTGAGGATCGGGAACGCGGCGGTGGTCAGCCGTTCCACTATCAGCTCCGCCTCGGCCGGGAGGTCGGTGCGCAGCTCGGCGACGCGGTTCTGGACCTGCTGGAGGGCGACGATGATGTCGGTGTTGGTGTCGAACTGGGCCGAGATCTCCGCCGAGCCGCGGAAGGTCTTGGAGCGCACGCGCCGGATGCCCGGCACTTCCATGATCGCCTGCTCGATCGGACGGGTGACGGTGAGCATCATCGAGCGGCCGGGGACGGTGCCCACGTGGGCGATGACGACGACGCGCGGGAACTTCAGGGGCGGATAGATGTCGCCCGGGAGCTGGTACACGGCGAGCGCGCCCGCGGCCGCCAGGAGGCCGGTCATCAGGAGAACCGCTCTCCCGTGGCTCTCGGAGACCCGCGCCAGGTTCATTTCTGCATCACGGTCACGGCGGCGCCGTCGGGAAGCTCCCCCTGGCCCTTCACGATCACCTTCTCGGAGGCGACCACCCCGGAACGGATCTCCGCGTCCTCTCCGGCCACGATGCCGAGGACGACCGGCTTGCGGTGGGCCTTCTGGTCGGCGCCCAGCACGTAGACGAACACCTTGTCCTCGTCGCGCACGATCGCGGAGGCGGGTACGATCACGACGTCCGCGTGCTCCTCGGTCTGGATCTCGACCTGGACGGGGGTGCCCGCGGTCAAGCGGGTGCCGCGGTCGAGGCCGAGACGAACGACGGCGGTGCCGGTCGCCACGTCGACCGCGGCGGGACGGGAGACGACGCGGGCCGTTTCCGCGGTGCCGGCTTCGGCGCCGGGAACGATGATCCGCGCCGGCTCGCCGACCGAGATGCGCGGGAGATCGGCCACCGGCACGGACGCGGTGATCTGCATGCGCGTGGGATCGACGACGCGCATGACGGGGTCGGTGGCCACGGCCTCCACGACATCACCGGGATTGTGTGTGCGATGAGCGACGACGCCATTGAAGCGGGCGTAGACGCTGGTCTGCGCGACCAGGTCCGCGGCCGCGGCTTGGGTGCCGCTCCCCTGTCGCACCGCGGCCTCCGCCTCGCGCAGCTCGCGCTGCGCATCCTCGACCTCCTTGCGTGATGCGATGCCGTGCTCGAGCAGCGAGGCCACGCGGGCCTCGTTCTTGCGCGCGTTCTCCACGCGCGCCCGGGCCGCGGCCAGCTCCCCGGACCGCGTGGCGAGGTCGGAGCGCAGGGGAGGGGCGTCGAAGCGAACGAGGAGCTCGCCCTTGCGCACGCGGTCGCCCTCCGCCTTGGTGATCTCCACCACGCGGGCGGGCGCGGGCGCGATGATCGTCCAGTCGGCGCCGGGCGCGGGGTCGGCGGTACCCGTGGTGGCGATCACGGCGCGCACCGTGCCGACGCGGGCGTCAGCCACCTCCACCGGCACTGCGGCCGACGTGTCCGTCGTCTCGTCGGCGGCCTTGTGACAACCGGCGCCCGCGACCGCCAACAGCAGGATCGCCGGATTCAGCCGCCTCATGGCGGCGGGCCCACCGCGGCGGCGCGCTGCAGCTCGGCCAGCGCGACCTGATAGTCGTAGGCCGCCTGCACCGCCTTTCCCCTGGCCTCGCGCGCGGCCTGCAGCGCCTGCAGCAACGCCACGAGGTTGGTCTGGCCCGCGCGGTAGGACTCTTCCGCCATCGCTTCCACCTCCCGGCTCCGCGGCAGGATCTCGTCCCGATACCGCAGGTACTGCCGTCGCTGCGTGTTCGCGCGGACGAGCGCGGCGCCCACCGCCCCTTCCAGCCGCTGGACCAGCGCCTCCCGCTGCGCCTTGAGCTGCGCGATCGTGGCCTCCTCGACCCGAACCGCCGCGCGGTGCCGCGTGAAGATGGGCACCGAGACGCCGACCGCGTAGCGCCAGCCCCACACGAACTCCCCCGGGGCGTCGTGGGTCACCGCTCCCTCGAGGGTGGGATCGGGGACCTGCTGTGCCCGGGCCAGCGCGGCGCGCGCCACCGCCTCCGTCATCTGGCGGTCGAGGACAGCGAGTTCCGCGTTGCCGGCCATGGCCGCGGCGGCCGCCGCCTCCGCCGCGGGCAGCGTCACGTCGGCCAGGTCCTCGACGACCTGGGTCGGCGCGCTCGGATCGCGGCCGATGAGTGAGTTCAGCTCGGCGCGCGACGCGTCGCGCTCGCCGGCGACCGCGGTCGCCTCGTTCTCGGCCTGGTCGAGGTTTAGCTCCACCTGCACCACCTCCAGGCGCGCGACAGCCCCCGCCTCATAGCGCTCGCTGGCCACGTCGCGCGCGCGCCGGGCGATGCCCTGGAGATCGACGGCGATGGCCAGCCGCGCCTGGGTCGCGGCCAGAGCGTAGTAGGCCCGGCGCACCTGCGCGCGCACGTCGGCCAGCGTGCGCGCCAGCTCCGCCTCGCCCGTACGCATGACGGCCTCGGCGAGCGCGATGCGCCGGCCGCGCTTGCCGCCCAGCTCGATGGGCTGGCTGGCGGTGAGCGACTGGTGCGGCGTCTCCTTGGCCTGCTCGTACCTCAGGTCGGGGTTGGGCCGCTCCCGGGCCACGTCGATGCCCGCCTGGTCGACGGCGCGGCGGAGGCGCGCGGCGGTGATCGTGCGGTTGTTCGTGGCCGCGAGCGCGAAGGCCTCGTCGAGGGTGAGGGGCGGCTCCGTGCCCTGCGCCGCCGCCGGAGGCGGAGCCGGAGACGGCTCCTGGGGAGACGCCGCGGAGGCGGCCGCCGCGGTCATGAGTACAAAGATGAATATTCGGCGCCGCTCGTCCATCCTCTTTCATCTTGTTGCAGGAACCGGCGGCCTTCAACACGGTGGCGAACTTTGGATCCCTCGCGGGACTCGGCGCGCGACTTGCATGCCGAGCCTTCGAGGAGCGAGCGATGCGGGCCCGTGTGAACCGATTGCCGAACGCCGTCGGGCTCGGCCTGGCCGTCCTATTCGCGCTCGTTCCCGCGGGCGTGCGAGCCCAGGGCGGTCCGCCCCTCCTCACCGACGATCCCGACACGCCGGGGCCGGGGTACTGGGAGATCAACCTCTCCACGCTCTTCGAGAAAAGCCGCCGCGAGCGGAGGTTCGAGGTGCCCCGCCTCGATCTGAACTACGGCGTGGGGCGGCGGATCCAGCTCAAGTACGAGATGCCGTGGGTGGGGGTTCACCCGGCGGGACAACCGACCCGGAGCGGCGCCGGCAACTCCGTGGCCGGACTGAAGTGGCGCTTCCTCGGCGAGGAGGGCAAGAAGCTGGCCTGGTCGGTCTACCCGCAGCTCGAGTTCAACACCGACCACTCGTCGGTCGAGAAGGGTCTCGTCGAGGGGGGCCGTCAGCTCCTGCTGCCGACGGAGGTCACGCTGGAGCTGGCCCACCTCGAGATCAACGGCGAGATCGGACGCAGCTTCGTGGAGCACGGCGAGGACGGCTGGATCTACGGCGTCTCGACGGAGGCCGGCGTCACGCGGCGCCTCGAGCTGCTCGGAGAGCTGCACGGCGAGCGCCGCGGGGCCGAGCCGACCGAGCTGATCGTCAACGTCGGCGGGCGGCAGAAGCTCACCCGCCAGCTCATCCTGATGCTCGCCGTGGGCCGGGCCGTGCACGGGGTGCCCGCCGAGAGGCCGCGGTTGCTCCTCTACGCCGGGCTCCAGCTCAACCTGCCGGGGTTTTACAAGTTCGGTCAGCCCTAGCGCCGCGGACGTCCTCGCCGGGACGGCCGCCGGCGATAGCACGCTCTAGCGCGGCGGGCCGCCCACGATCGCCTGCCAGTTGAGGATCGCGTTCCACACGAGACGATGGTCGCCGCGGTTGAGGTCCCGGTGGAGGGGGTTGAAGTTGAAGGCCACCACGTGGCCGCGGCCGACTGGCAGATCGAGGATGGCCGGCCTGCCCAGGAGGCGCTCCTCACCCCAGGCCTGGCCGCTCACGACCAGCGGCGCGCCTGCCCGATCGCCCCATTCGAGGACGATCGCGCTGCGGTCCGGCGGGCCGTCGAGGCAGGACGTGCAATAGGCCATGCGCAGCCAGCGCCGGGGCGCGTCGTAGAGCGGGTAGTTCTGACGGAAGACGTGGGTGCGGGCCGGATAGCCGTAGGCGAGCGGGTGATCGGGCCGGGCGAAGGTCACCCGCACATGCGCACCCGGCGTGCGGGTGGCCGCATCGCCCTGGCCGAGGCGGAGCGACGGGCCGCCCTCGGCGCGCCGCACACCGCGCACGATCCCGCCTTCGAGGGCGAGCACCGAGCCGCTTCCCAGCGTGACGAGAAGGCCGCCCTCCTCGACGAAGCGCTGGAGCTGCGCGACGCCCTCCCAGCCGATCCCGCCCGTGATGTCGTCCGACTCGGCCGGCGTGCCGTGGCTCGGCGTCTGCGGCGTCTTCTTGTAGGGCATCGGCCCCCACGCTTTCGGCAATCCCTGGATCTGCTCGGCGAGCTCGAGGTCCACGTGGCCGTAGATCAAGACGTCGACGCGGTCCCGCAGCCCTCCGGCGCGGACCTCCTCGTCCCGCACGTAGGTGTAGGGCACCTGACGCTGGTCGAGGGCGTAGCGGACCCAACCGATCGAGTCGGTGTCGGCCCAGGGCACCCAGACGCCGATGCGGGCGGCTTTCGCGGCGTGACGCACCGCGTCGGGCGCCGCGGCGGCGCTCGTGAAGTCCAGCGCCAGCTCGGCGGCGGTGGCGCGAACCGCGCCGGCCAGGCCCTCCTGCGCGGGAAGGATCCATGACCCCGCGGGGAAGTCGATCCTTGCCACGCGGAACGCGCGCTCGGCGATCTCGACGCCGAAGCCCGCGAGCCGGTACCGCGCCGCCAGCAGGCCCTCCTGCCCCGTGTCCTTCATGAGGAAGGCCGGGCCGGCTCCGGCCACGTTGCCGGCCGGTCGCGGCGCCTCGGTCAAGGGAGCGAGCGCGGCCGAGCGCACCGTCGCGTCGGCGGTGGGGAGGACCTCGAGACGGTAGTGCGCGGGAAGCTCCCATGAAATGTCGTCGTAGGGCTCGCCGGCATCCTTGGGGAAGTGCTGCGGCGTAAGGAGGTCCACGGCGTAGTTGCGGTAGGGCTGGTCGAGACGCACGACGTAGGTCCCGGCGGGGAAGTCGCCTTCCTTCAGATGCAGCGGCGCTTGCACGCGGCCGACCTCGATGTGCTGGCCGAGGAGGCGGCCGACCATCTGGGCCACCCGCA
>Ga0099827_10002351_pt1 | contig 10421 bp, 5 predicted proteins | sample CZO8metaG_FD_79339 | JGI IMG/M metagenome (GOLD analysis project Ga0099827, IMG submission 79339) | Vadose zone soil microbial communities from the Eel River Critical Zone Observatory, Northern California, USA - CZOApr15con1.8 metaG | ecosystem: Environmental > Terrestrial > Soil > Vadose zone ...
CGACACGGGCGAGAAGGAGCCAGTATCCGCGCAAGTACAATTCGCCTTTGCTTCGCGGTTCACGACTCAGCATGGTCTGTATCCACACAGACGGATGGTTCATATCGCAAACTCCTTAAAGGACCAGAGTCTGTGAATTATTCTCCTGTTGAAGTTGTAACTCTATTCTACCATAATTAGCCTCTCTCCTTGACACTTTTCGCTTAAACACTCGCGACCCTTGGGTCGCTCGCACAGAAAACGGGTAGCATAGGTCGTTGGTGGCTGTGCCACCAACGACCTATGCTACCCGAAAAGAACTGAGGCCCGCAAGCGGGCCGATGAGTGCGGGCCTTTAAAAAGTATCGGGGAGAGAGGGGTTGTTAGGCGCGCGGCCCTGGTTTGAAGGAGGGCGATTAGCGTACAGAGGATGGTATGAGACCTTTTCCACCATGGACCACCTCAAGAACCTCCTCCATACGGCGATGCAGCAGCCGCCTTCGTGTGGGACTCAGGGAGATGTAGGCTACCTCGCGCAATTTGTTGTGGCTGAAGTCGTAGGTGCCCGCGCCCTGCTCGCGCACAATGCGTCGCTGCAACAGTTCGTCCAACCCACGCACCAGCAGTTCTTCGTCGTCCCCGCTGGCCTGGGCGAGTGCAGCGAAGGTGAAGGCCCGACCGATGACGGAGGCCACGTCGACTAACTCGCGAGCGTGGGGCGAGAGTTGCGCCAGCCGTGCGGTGATTGCTGACTGCACTGTTGGTGGCAGGGACAAACGCTGTGCGGCGAGTATCTCGTTCAGAGATTGGCTGTTCTTCGTCTTTGACTCTAGAACACCCGCTCGTAGGGTCTCCACCACAAATAATGGGTTGCCTTCTGTCTCCCGGTACAGGTTCTCTGCCGCACCTGAGTCGAGATGTCGGCCCACCACATGCTCGGCCAGAGATGTCGTGTTGGCTGCATCAAGCGGCCCAAGCGCAATCTCGGTCACCTGATTGTTGCGGCGCAAAGCTCTCAGGAATGATGTTAAGGGATGCCCGGACATCGTTTCTTCTGGTCGCACCGTCGCGACCAGGAGCACTTGCGCCTGTGGATCGAAGCGCAGCAGGTAGTGCAGCCATTCCAGCGCCTCCTGGTCACACCATTGCAGATCGTCGAGCAGCAAGAGCAGCGGCCTACGGCTGCCAAGGATAGCCCGCGCCAGGGCTTCGAACAGGCGCTGGGGCTGCCAACTCTCTCGCAGTAGAGCAGGATGAGAGAGGTCGGGTCGTTCGACCACTAACTCCGGTATGAGTCGCGCCAACTCCGTGAGCCACACATCTGCGAGCGTTGACCAGGACGTTTGTAAAGCATCCGCATGCAGCCATGCTGCCACCGGGGCATAGGCCTGTTCTTCCCCAGTGGCATAACAACGCGCATGTGCCGTAGCTATGCTGTGCTGCTCAATCCAGGCAAGTAGTTCCTCCGCCAGTCGCGTTTTGCCGATGCCCGCTTCCCCCGACACTACCACCATACACGCTCGTCCGGCGGCTGCGCTCCGCCAGGCTGCTTGAAGCTGTGCCCATTCCTGCTGACGACCCACTAGTGGCACCATAGCAGTCCGCGCCATCGGCGGGTCCTTGAGCGCCGTTGGTGAGCCCTTCTGTACGATGAGCTCATAGACCTCTCGGGTGGCAAGACTCGGCTTCACGGCGAGTTCGCGCTCCAGGACTGTAGCGCAGGTATGGTAGACATGCACAGCAGAAGCACGATCCCCACGAGCGGCATACAGGCGCATCAAGTGACGATATGTGGCCTCTTCCATCGGATCGTGGTGGAGCAGGCGCTTGGCGGCACGAATTGCCGCATTGTAATCGCGCTCCTGTTCCAATAGTTCGATCAGCCGTTGTAGAGCTCCCAGAAATGCCTGACTTAAGCGGTCGCGTTCGGGCAGGATCCACTCGTCGTAACAACTGGGCAGCAAGTCACCTTGGTAGAGGGCCAGGGCCTTTTCTAAGGCCGCTCGTATCGCCGTTGGATTCTGAGTCTGCTCGACCTGATGCGCGTAGGTGATGGCACGTTCGAAGTCTAGCACATCCAGTGTCCAGGACGCATCGGGCTGCCATTGGAGAGTCTGTCTATCGGCATGCAAGAAGCAATCTGCATCGGGCAAGGTGTGTCGCAATCGGTGTACCAGGCTGCGCAAATTTGTGTGCGCCTGGCTCTCGGTCGAGTCCGGCCAGAGCAGATAGGCCAGGTAGGAGCGTGATTGGGGTGCGCTGTGATGAAGCACGAGGTAGGCCAGCAAGGACTGCAGGCGTGGCAAGTCGACGGCGGTCACGCGTGTGTTACCAGAGGTAAGCTGGAAATCGCCCAGCAGTTGCATATGCAGGGTCGGAACGACGAGAAGCCTCTCTGCATCGTATGGACGATCCAACAGAACAACACCACGATTATCCCCACGATGCCAGTGAGTCGTCACAGGCGTTGGCCGAGTCAGTACTTCCTGTTCCATTATGCTTCTCCTTTGCATACACCCTTTGGCGGCGCTCAATCATTGCAAAAGCGTGAACTATTCACTACTCATAGTCTACAGGGCAGAAGGCTGTAGCACACCTGTAGAATCACCTGTTGTGATTACCTGTCTTTATGTGACCAGGATACCAGTAGAATTACTGGGGAAAAGCATTTCTATACTTTTGGATAGCACTATGACATAATGGAGACAGGATATCTGACGACACCTTGATTGACGGAAGGCAGCGCAAGATGGGGAGGCGCTGATATTTTTTAGGAGAACATTACATGGATACCTATGATAGTTATCAGAACGAGCAGACACCGAACACAACGCTTGCAGGAGAGGTCAACCCGGCTCTATTGGCCTCGCTTGAATGGCGCTCGATCGGTCCATACCGTGGTGGGCGCTCTGTGGCGGTAGCAGGCGACCCGACCAATCCGCTGGTGTTTTATTTCGGCTCCACGGGAGGCGGCGTCTGGAAGACGACGGATGGCGGCGTATACTGGGAGAACATCTCCGACGGCTTCTTTAAGCGAGCTTCGGTCGGCGCGATTGCCGTCGCGCCTTCGGACCCCAACGTGATCTACGTCGGCATGGGCGAGTCAACCATTCGCGGGAACGTCTCCCACGGTGATGGGGTCTACAAGTCAACCGATGGCGGCAAGACCTGGACGCACCTGGGTCTGGCGGATACACGCCAAATCGGCAAGGTGCGCATCCACCCTCAGAACCCCGACCTGGTGTATGTCGCGGCATTGGGGCATGCCCACGGGCCGAATAACGAACGCGGGATCTATCGCTCGCACGATGGTGGCAAGACCTGGGAGCAGATTCTGTTCTGCAGCGAAGACATTGGTGCTCACGATCTCGCAATAGATCCGCACAACCCGCGCATACTCTACGCTGCGTTCTGGAGAGCACGGCGTGTGCCATATGCCTTGCAGAGCGGCGGCGAGGGCTGCGGTCTCTTCAAGTCAAGCGATGGCGGTGACACCTGGACCGAGATTACGCGCAAGCCAGGGCTACCCACAGGGCCTGTGGGCAAGATCGGTGTCACAGTCTCAGGGGCCAGAGCGGACCGCGTTTGGACCATCATTGAAGCCGAGGATGGTGCCGTCTTTCGCTCCGACGATGGAGGCGAGACGTGGCAGCGGCTCTGCGAGGAGCGTGAACTGCGCAAGCGCCCATGGTACTACCAGCACATTCATGCCGATCCACAGGACCCGGAGACGGTCTGGGTGCTCAATGTGCGCTGCTACAAGTCGATTGATGGCGGGCGCACCTTCGCACGGGTTGCTGTACAACATGGGGATACTCACGATCTCTGGATCGACCCGCACAATCCCCAGCGTATGATTCTAGGTGATGACGGCGGTGCCGCTGTGACCTTCAATGGGGGAGAAAGCTGGTCCTCGCTCTACAACCAACCCACCTGCGAGTTCTACCATGTCACGACCGACAACCAGGTGCCGTACCGCGTCTACGGTGCCCAGCAGGACAACAGCACCATTACCGTGCCTAGCCGCTCGCGGCTCTCCGCCATCACCCAGGCCGACTACTACGAGATCGGTGGCGGCGAGAGCGGCTATATCGCAGTGCGACCTGACGATCCGAACATTGTCTATGCAGGAAACTATCTGGGGTATCTCACACGATACGACCACCGCACTGGCCAGGCGCGCGAGATCACCGTCTGGCCTGAGTATGGCTCGGGTTGGGCAGCCAAAGACGTCAAATACCGCTTCCAATGGACATTCCCGATCCTGCTCTAACCCCACGACCCGAACGTGCTGTATGCCACTGGCAACCATGCCTTCCGTTCCACGGACGAGGGAAGCAGTTGGGAGGAGATCAGCCCTGACCTGACGCGCAACGACAAGAGCACAATGGAACTTTCGGGTGGCCCGATCACCAAGGACAGTACAGGTACTGAGTTCTACGGCACCATCTTCGCCTTTGTCGAGTCACCACTGGAGCGCGGGCTTCTCTGGGCAGGCTCGGATGACGGCTTGATCCACATTTCACGAAATAACGGGGAGACCTGGGAGAATGTAACTCCCAAGGAGTTGCCAGAGTGGGCCCTCATCAGCATCATTGAGCCTTCGCCGCATGACGCAGCCACGGCCTACGTTGCCGCAACCCGCTACAAGCTGGACGACTTCCAGCCATATCTCTACAAGACGCAAAACTATGGCAAGACCTGGACAAAGATCACTACCGGCATCGCGGACAATGACTTTACACGAGTGATCCGCGAAGACCCGGAGCGGCGCGGGCTGCTCTACGCCGGAACGGAGACTGGCGTCTATGTCTCCTTCGATGATGGAGGGCACTGGCAAACACTAAAGTTGAACCTGCCCGCCGTTCCCATCCACGATCTCGTTATCAAAGATGGCGATCTCGTCGTGGCAACCCACGGGCGCTCTTTCTGGATTCTCGACGACATTTCGCCACTGCGCCAGTTGAGTGACGAGGTGCGCGACGCCAGGGTCCACCTGTTCAAGCCACGTCCCGCCATCCGCTTCCGCACCAGCGGCGGGTACCACGAGCAGCCAATCCCCGGCCCTGGCAAGAGCTACGACTATAGCGGCGTATTCATTCTAGCCTATCGCCAGCAGGAGAAGCCCACTGGCGAAAAAATGGCCAAATATCTCGACGCCGGACAGAACCCGCCCGATGGTGTCATCGTGTATTACTACCTGAAGGAAAAGCCAGAGGGTGAAGTAACCCTGGCCTTCCTCGATGCCGAGGGAAAAGAAATCAAAACGTTCTCAAGCGAGGAGAAGAAACAGGAACAGGCCGGGTCTGAAGAAACAGGAGCCGACGGCAAGGAGAAGAAAGATAAAGACGAGCAAAAGGAGCCGCGGGTGCCAAAAGAAGCTGGCACAAATCGCTTCGTCTGGAACATGCACTACGCTGATCCGACCAAAATCGAGGGGTACCCGGACACAGAAGATTTCCTGGGAGGCCCGCTTGCGCCTCCGGGAACATACCAGGTCCAGCTCAAAGTTGGCGACCAGGCCTATAGCGCCATGTTTGAGATCCACAAGGATCCACACATAGCGGCTACACAGGAAGACTTGCAGGCGCAGTTCGAACTGTTGCTGGCGATCCGCAACAAGCTCTCCGAGACGCACAACACGATCAAGACAGTGCGCGACATCCGCCGACAGGTCGAGGAGTGGGAGCGCCGCGCCAAAGGACACGATGCCCATGAAGCCTTAGTAGACCTCGGCAAGCCGATCAAGGAGAAGCTTTCCGCTATCGAGCAGCAGTTGTTTCAGGTCAAGGCGAGGGATCAGTTGGATACGCTGGACTTTCCTATGCAACTCAACGCCAAAATCGCAGCCCTCTCCAACGTGGTTGGCAGTGGCGATGCCGCGCCGACGCGCCAGGCACGGCAAGTCTTCGAGGATTTCTCAGCCCGACTTGATATGCAGCTTCATCGACTGCACGAGCTCATTGAGACGGATGTGGCCGCATTCAACAAGCTGGTTCGCGAGTCAGACGTGCCAGCGATCATCCCGGTTGAGCAGACGCAAGAATCCCCGGGGCAGGAATAGTCGGCTTCTATCCGATCTACAATGCTCCAGCCAGGTTCAGAGAAGGAAGGAGTGTGACCGAGATACACATAGGGGGACGGAACTCACCCCTCTGAATTTACGTAATTTATACCTATCTGACGAAGAATAGTTGTTGCTGACGGCGCATCGTCAGAACGAACTGGAAAGGTGATTAAACACTATGGATATGCTGCGTGAAGCTGCACCGTTCCTCATCGGCATAATTATGCCGCCAATCGTTATGCTTGCCATCCGAGCGACCTGGTCAGGCTTGCCCAAGTTTGTAGCGGCCTTCCTGCCAGCGCTGGTGTTGGGCTTCTGCACGAGTCTGTTGGCAGGCGAACTTGCGGGCAGCCCAACTGATGGTCTGATAGCAGTGATGATCGACACATCACTCGTCTACACAGGTTCGCAACTAGCTTACTGGCTCGTCTGGAAACCAGCGCTGGAGGGGCGTCTGCAGCGCAGCGCTGTATCATCAACGGATCGAGTGCGCGGGTAGCCTGCCTGGTAACCCCTGGTGTCAAGGTAAGGCTCTGCAAGTCCCTTGCAGAGCCTTACCTTGACACTTAAACCCCATACGCCATACTTGCATAGCCGCCGCTAGCACCTTGCACATTGAAGAACATCGTCTGCTCTACAACTATCGGCATTGCGGCATAGACGGCGACACCAAAAGCTGTATTTGCCCCCACATCGCCCAGCATGCTCACCGTCAGGCGGGAATGGGCGGCAAGTGTATAGGTCTTGACGATGGGAGCACCAGAAGCCAGGTAATAGACGACCTGTACCTGCACCGCCACCGCGTTGGGGTTTGCCAGGAGCAGCGATTGTGCATGCCCACTGCTCGTATCACCGTGCGCAAGGTACCAGCCTGTAGAAATGTTACTACTCCCCATCGTTGTCGTGCTCCCAAGCAGCGGGCAGGAAGATGGGCCGCTACAGGAGTTGAGGCTGGTTTTGAAGAAATCCTGGCGCTCGGCCACGATGGGCGAACCTGCAGTAATCACCGTCGCATGTATTACCGGCCTCAAGACGCTATTCACATTCACCTCGATGCGGCTCTGACCAGGCACTACCACTTTCTGCGTGATGACCTGTCCATCGGTGGTGAGATATTGGATCTGCACCGTGGTCGCCACAGGGGAAGGATTCGCCAGGATCAGGCGCTCGTTAAAGCCTGAAGTGGTGTTCCCTGCAGCAAAGTACCAGATGGTTTGTGGCGCTGTTGCACCAACCACGGCGCTACCACCACGCAGGGTGCTTTCTACCAGGTACTCAGGGCGCTCGATCAAGACGGGGGCGCTGGCATGAATGATCATGCCAAAGCGCGAGTTGGGCACAGCGCTATTGAGGATGATGGTACCCCGCGAACGAGCGGGTATGATGTACGCAGTGCGATAAATCGTACATAGGCCTCCACACAGGTAGCTAATGTTGATAGTGACTGGCTGTGCTGAGGGATTGAGCACGGCTAAGAGAGTGTGCCAGCCGAAGGTGGTGTTACCCTCGGCGAAGTACCAGGTGGTGCTGAGCACCGGCGAGCCAAGGCTGTCGCTGGCTGCAACAAATGCACCCTTGTGCATGAACATGGTGCGCTCGGCCACGAAGGGCTGGTCACCCTGCACAATCATGCTGATCGCTTGATTTTCGCCAACTTGCGCGTTAATGTTCAGGACGAACTGGGATTGTGCAGGCACCTGGTAAGTGCGTGTTTGCGGAGGGGATTGCTGATACAGATAAGTGATTGAGATGGTGGTGGGTGAGGCTGATGGGTTGGTCAATGAGAGGTACTCAGTAGTGCCAATACCCGTGTAGCCTTCCGCAAAGTAATAGAGTTTGGGTAGTATGGGGACGATCGTTTCCGACAGCGTGAGCGGGATAGCTCCCTGCGAGGAGAACGTGGTTCCCTGCTGCTGCAGGTCATAGACGAGTTGGTAGTTGCCCGCTAAGACTGGTGTGTGCAAGACGATAGGGATGGATGTCTTGCCGCCCATGGGGACATCGGCGGGAAGCGTGCCGATGCTGCCTGGACCAGCGATGGACGGATCGATAGGATGACCTGAGCTATCGAGCCAGCGGTAGCCAAGCGTTACCTGCGCACTGCCGGAGGCAGGCCAGGTCATAGCACCTATATTTTGCACCTGCACAGTGAGTTTGATGCTTGCACCGAGCGAAAGCGTGGTCGGGAGCGATACTGGATCGAAGACTTCAGCATAGCCTGCGACCCTGACGGAGTCGTCATGTACCTGCGCTCCTTGCTGCGAAAAGACGGTGGTACCCTGGAGCATGTCCCATTGCAGGATGTACGGAGCAGCCTGCGCGGGCGTATGCACTGGTACAGTGAGTGTGACGGAAGCACCGATACTGACGTCATGGGGCAGTCCGACGAGAGCACTATAAATGACAGGATGATTTAAGTGGTCTGTACCAAGCCAACGATAGATGAGTTGGACGGCATCGTTGCCCGCGGCTTTCCAGGTGAAGTTGCTGGTGTTCTTGAGCGTGATGCTGACGTTGGTGGTGCCGCCTGGCAGCATGGCAATTGGCGTAGTGTCGTTGGTTACGTCAAAGCGATAGAGGGGCGATTGCACAGAGATGGGCGCGAACTCTACACCATCGGCGGCGAGCTGCAGACCGCTTTCGCCAGTGGCGTTGCTGAGTATGACGCGACCAGCCTGAGCTGCTCTGAAATAGTAGGTTCCGAGGCCGATCCACTGTGGGCCGGTGTTCTCCCAGCCGTATGGTCCCTGAAAGGAGCCGATGTGCTCTTCATCGACATAGACGGTATGCTGTAGCTGCACGCCGGGATGCTGCGGGTCGGCGCTGTAGATGGTATAGGGTGCCCAGCCGCTGCTGGCGTGGTTATCATCGACGAAGACGCCGACTTCATAGTAGCCATCGGCGGATAAGCCGGGTCGCCAGGTAGCCGTTGCAGTGGCAGCACCAGGCGAGGTGACGGCCCAGTGCAGGTTACCACCAATATCGGTGCTGGAGGTGGTGTGGTACCAGTTACCAGTGCTGCTCCAACCAGTTCCACCATCGTCAACCAGCGTTGAACCTGGGTAGACGGCACTGCCATTGGCGCTGAGGTTGGGGATGGTGGAACTCGTTCCTGGATCATCTACCCAGAGGTAGTGGTCGGGCACGACGTTGGGATCGGGATAGTTGCCGGTCCAACCAAAGGGGTCGGTGGCATTCCAATAGGGCAGATAGTAGGTAGCCAGGTGCAGGTGCGGACCTGTGGAGGAGCCAGTGGTGCCACTGGTACCAAGCTGCCATTGGGTACCTATATGATCGCCAACAGCTACGGTTAAGGCGCTGAGATGACCATAGGCGGTAACGAACCCATTGCCGTGGTCTACGGCTGCCCAAAGCCCCAGGGCGCTCTCGTGATTAAGGGGGTTGTACCAGCCTGCACGGATGATGGTACCTGCCGCTACACTGAGCACTGGCTCAAACCTCAGATTCAGATCATAGCCATTGTGTCCATCGTAGCAGTTGACGCCAGCGATGCAGGAGCCAATGCCGACATTCGTCCATCTCGCTCCATCGTAGCGCACAAAAAGATCGTCGTTAACATACCAGGGCTTGTCGTGGTCAACAAATGAGACGGTACGCTGCGAAATGGTGCGACTGCCATAGTATGGACGATGCATGAATGGGGTGGGCCAGGAGGATGTATTGGCGGGCGCATTGAATTGGGCACTGCGTGATAGCACGGAGTGCGGGGCCCCTACATTGTTACGATGCGCACCTGGCTGTCCGGGATACGTTGCGGCATGTGTCAGGACAGATATACCTGGCATGCTCAAGAATATGATAAGCAGAACGACAATGGAAATAAGTTGTTGTCTCGTCCTCATGATGTTTTGCTTTCCTTCACAGATAAAAACCTGGTAAAAAAGGGGATTTTCTGGGGACACCCCAGACCCCGGCAGGAGGCTGCGCCCCCTGCACCCCCGTTCCGGGGAGGTTTCTGGGGGGCACCTCAGTCCCCGACAGGGAGGCTTCGCTCCCTGCACCCCCAAAACACCTACGATGACCCGATGGCGACTACGTTTGACATTGCGGGTGTGAGGGGCGAGACGGATGGTCGCGTCTGTGGTCTGGTGACACGAGCAGACCAGTAGCGTGGTGCGGCGTTGGTCGGGTCGATGGCGGTAAAGGTGATGCTGGCACTAGCGGCTGTCCAAGAAGGATTGACGTTGATCTGCATACCCGTCTGGTTGGCAGAGGCGACTATCCACGATTGACCATCGACGATACTAACGACGGCAATGGCACTTTGTAGAGCTGACATTTGTGTATCGGCCTGGCGATTGCCTTCATTCGTGCGCACCACAAACGCTATCTTGCGACCATCGGGAGACCAGAC
>Ga0099827_10002352_pt1 | contig 10421 bp, 5 predicted proteins | sample CZO8metaG_FD_79339 | JGI IMG/M metagenome (GOLD analysis project Ga0099827, IMG submission 79339) | Vadose zone soil microbial communities from the Eel River Critical Zone Observatory, Northern California, USA - CZOApr15con1.8 metaG | ecosystem: Environmental > Terrestrial > Soil > Vadose zone ...
CGACCAGCGGGCGCTTGGCGAGGCGCTGGCTCTGGCCGCCGCTGAGCACCGGCGGCTCACGATGATCGCCGAGGCCGGCAAGCTGTTCGGCTCGAGCCTGGACCTGGACGTGGTCCTCGACCAAGTGGTCACCAAGTCGGCGCAGGCGCTGGGTGACTGCTGTGTCATACGCCTGCTCGACGCGTCGGGTGACTTCCTGCTGCCCACCGCGGCGCATCACAACGATGCCCTCCGAGCGCAGGCGTACGAAGATTCCGTGTACGGGCGCCCGCTGCCCGTAGCCGACGCCGTTAGCACGAAGACGCTGCGAACCGGTGAGGCGATCTTGATGGCGCGGTTCGATTCCGCCAGCCATGGTCTGACGGACAGCCGGGTCGGAGTACGGGTCGAAGTACGCAGTGCGATCATTGCGCCGCTGATCGCGGGGGGCACGGCCCTCGGCATCCTCGCTGTCTACCGTGATGTGACCGAGGAGCCGTACGACGAAACCGACCTTCAGCTGTGCGCTGACCTGGCTGAGCGCGGCGCGCAGGCCATCTACAACGCCCGGCTGATGGCCGACGTGAAACGTGCTGATGCCGAGCGGGCGGCGGCGCAGGACCGGCTGCGGCAGGCCGAGCGGATGGAAAGCCTGGGCCAGCTGGTCGGCGGCATCGCCCACGACTTCAACAACCTGCTGAACGTCATCGCCGGCTTTGCCGACCTGCTCGCGGAGGAAATCACCGGCCTGGAGGCCGAGGACACCCGGCTGCGCGGCGTGCTCGGCGACGCCGGGCAAGTCCGCGACGCAGCGCAGCGCGCGATCAGGCTCACCCGCCAGCTGCTGATCTTCGCCCGCAGCGACGTCGTGCACCCCGAAGTACTGGTCCTCAACGACATCATCACCGGCCTGGAGCACCTGCTGCGCCGCACCCTCGGCGAGCACATCACCCTGAACACCGAACCCGCCGCCGGCCTGCGGCCCGTCCTGGCCGACGCCGGCCAGCTCGAGCAGGTCCTGGTCAACCTCGCGGTCAACGCCCGCGACGCCATGCCCGGCGGCGGGAAACTCACCATCGACACCGCCAACATAGACATCGACGACGCCTACGCAGAAAGCCGCCCCGGCCTCAAACCAGGCCGCTACGCCCGGCTCCGGGTCTCCGACACCGGCACCGGCATCCCCCCCGACGTGCTCGCCCGCGTATTCGAGCCGTTCTTCACCACCAAGCCGCCGGGCCAGGGCACCGGCCTCGGCCTCGCCACGTTCTACGGCATCATCACCGGAGCCGGCGGCCACGCCCAGATCTACTCCGAACCCGGAATCGGCACCACCATCACCGGCCTGCTGCCCGCCACCGGCCACCAACCCGCCGAATCCCCGGGCCAGCAGACCGCAACCCCCCGCGGCCACGGCGAGACAATCCTGCTCGTCGAAGACGAAACCAGCCTCCAAGAACTAGCCACCCGCATCCTGACCCGCAACGGATACCAGGTCCGCGCCCCCCGCACCGCCCCGGAAGCACCCGCCATCGCAGCCGACACCACCCAGCCCATCGACCTGCTCCTCACCGACGTCGTCATGCCCGACATACTCGGCACCGAACTCGCCCGCCGCATCCACGACATCCGCCCCGACCTGCCCGTCCTGTACATGTCCGGATACGCCCAGCCCGTCCTGGACACCCACGGCACCCACCCCGACCAGATCGACCTCCTGGAAAAACCATTCACCAAATCCACCCTGCTCACCCGAGTCCGCCGCGCCATCGACACCAGCACCCGCCCCACCACCCCCGCCGCGCAGACCTGAACGGGACGCCCCGTGCCATGCACAGCCCCCGGGCACGCCTGCCACGTTCACACCGCAGCGCCCAGCCCCACCTCACGACGCCGATGCCTATCCGTCCTCGGCGCCGGTCATGCTCGTCACCCATCCTGGGTGGCATGCGATCCCCCCGAAGATCCCATGCATAGCTACTCTAAGCAGTAAGCTAGACACTGTTCGTAGTCAGTCAGATTGCTGTCCTGGTGTCAGCCGGACGGCTGCGACAGGCGTGACAAGTGAGGCTATCCGTCTTTAGGGTAGAAGTGATCGCGGGCATTCACGCTACCTCCATAGAAGTGACCCCGGGGGGCTTGGTCTGATGGAGGTTCATAACTTTTCGAACGGGTTGCTTTCTCCCGCCCTCGCTTATGCCATATCGTGCCTGGGCTGCTTTCTCGGGCTGCGCTGCACCACGCGGGCGCGGGCCGCGCAAGGATCTGGTCGCGCTCGCTGGCTGATACTGGCGGCGCTTTCTATAGGAGTCGCGGGGATATGGGGCATGCATTTCGTCGCGATGCTCGGCTTCAGAATCCCGGGCACGACCATCCGGTACAGCGCGCCAGTCACGATCGTCAGCATGCTGATCGCGGTCGCGGTGGTGAGCATTGGCCTGTTCATCGTCGGGTTCGGCGGGGACAGGCTTGGTCCGCTGCTGGCGGGCGGCCTGATCATCGGGATCGGCGTGGCGAGCATGCACTACATCGGCATGTCGGCGATGCGGATGCCGGAGACGATGCACTATAACGTCGGCCTGGTCATCCTGTCGGTGATCATCGCCGTCGTCGCAGGGACTGTCGCTCTCCTGGCGGCACTGCGGCTCGACACAGCGTGGTCGGCCGTCGGAGCATGCCTGATCATGGGCGCGGCGATCAGCGGAATGCACTACACGGGCATGGCGGCCTTGCATGTGTCCGCAGCCGCGGCGGCCCGTGGCCAGACGATTGTGCAGACCGGCGCGAGCGCAGGGTCATTCCTCGTGCCGCTAATCTTCGGCATCGCCATCCTGACAATGGTGCTGACCGCGGCCATCTCGCTGTCGCCGACCGACGTGGAGATCCGCAGGGAAAACGAACTCATCGAGCGCCTCACCCGCGAATATGGCGAACTCCCCGCACACCGCCCCTGACTACTCAGCGTGATTTAAGGTAGCCCGAGGTGACGGGTGCCGTACGCGGCCTTCGTGACTCGTTGGCCAGAAAGAGCAGCGCGATGGAAAAGAGTGGACTGACGCGGTCAGCATGTCTCATCGCCCTGGTGGGCACGATGGCCATCGCCGTGATCGGGTTTTCGACCTGGCGTTACCAAGTGGCCCTTTCAAAGGCCAGTCTGGCGCTCAGCGAGCGCGCGAACGTGACGGCAGCGACCGCGCTCACCGCCGCTTTCTGGCACGAACGCCAGGCGATCAACGACTACATCACCTCCTCCAGCGCGGTGGCCCTGAGCGCCGTAACCGCACAGCACGATCATTTCCGGCGGCTGGCCGCACAGCTTGCAGGGGCCAGCCTGGGCGCGGGCGCGCGATCAGGGGCACAGGCAGTGACGGCGTATTCCCACTACCATGCCGTCTTCACGCAAGCCCGCAGCGCTGCGGGCACGACAACGGCGCGCGAGCGCGTGGCGGCCGCTCACCTGACAGCGGCCGCGGGCCGGGTCATACAACCTCTCGACGCACTTGGCCGCTTCGCCACGCTGCGCGCGATAGCGGCGCAGGCAGCAGCGGCCTCTGCGGCGCGGCAGGCGCGCGCGATTGGAATCGCCGCTGTGCTGGCCACCATCGCGATCGGCAACGCGCTCGGGTCATTCGTGCTTCGCTTGCTTGGCCGGGCCTTCAGGCGAGCGCAGCACCTGTTGTCGGCGCTGCGGCGGCTTAGCGACCGGGACAGACTGCTGGCCCAGCTCCGCTCCACCTCGGCGGTTCTCGGCGGCGTCGCCGGTGAGCTGGATCTGGCGGCGCGGAAAGCGGCCTCGGTGGGCAGTCAGCAGTCCTCGGCGGTCGTGCAGACCTCGGCGGCCATCGAGGAACTGGCGGCCACCGCTGGCTCGATCGCGAACAACGTACATGCAGTGGCTGAGGTCGCCGAGCGTGCCGGGGACACGATGCGTGACATGCAAAAGCAGGCCGAGGCGGTCGCTGAGCGGGCGCGGTCGCTCGGTCAACGTACGCAGCGGATCGGCGAGATCCTCCAGATGATCAACGACATCGCTGAGCAGACGAACCTGCTTGCACTGAACGCCTCGATCGAGGCAGCCAGAGCTGGGGATGCAGGAAGGGGCTTCGCCGTGGTAGCCGCCGAGGTGCGCAAGCTCGCCGAACGCTCGATCCAATCCACCGACTCCATCAGCGTGATCATCACCGGGGTGCGGGACGAGACGAACGCGACGATTATCGCGACCGAGCAGGGAACTGTGCGAGCCCGTGAAGTGGCCGAGCTGATGGCCTCGACTGCGACCATGCTGGAACTCTCAGTACTCGCCACGCAGCAGCAGAAGTCGGCCGCTGATCAAGTGGACGGCGCGATCCAGCAGATCCGCAACGCGGCGTACCAGCTCGGAGAGGAGCAAACGCACTGGTCCGACGCCGCCGAGCGGCTAGACGCCCTGGTCAGGGAGCTCGACAGCTCACTTCAGGCTGACAGCGGGGGCGCTCTGCGGGTTCCTGAACAGGTGCGGCAGTGAGTCGCCCACCGGCGGACCGCGGCCGAGCCAGAAGAACGACGGCACCCCCACTACGCCCTCGGAACCATTCTCTGCCGTGAATCCCGTGGCGAGCCAGGTGTCGCCGATGTTAGCCCGACCGGGTTAGCCCCGGTCGGCGCTGGCCTGACGGTCAGATAAACCCCCAACGATCGCTGGCTTTGGTGCCTTGATCGAGGAATTTGGAAATCCGAAGGCCGGCTCAGCCCCAGCCGGGTCCAGATCTCGCCCCAGGCGTACCTGGAGATGAGGTCCTGAAAAGGTGATGAGGTCCTGAAAAGGAGCAGTGAACTCGGTCGTGGGGCGCCACGCCGTGCTTCTGCTCGGCCTTGGCGTACGACGTGCCGAGCCGGGCGGCCACGCTCGAGTTGCTGCTGAACGAGCGGCCGAACTCGTCGATGAAGTTCCCTGGCTGACGGAATACGTCGAGCACCGGCGCCAGGTTGAGGTTCATGTCGACGCCGTGCGGGTTCTCGCCGCCGGTCTTGCCGGCATTGATCGCGGCGTCGTTCGGATGGAGTCAGCTTGGGCAGGATCTTCTCGGGCTCGGCGAGCCCGGCGGCACTCGGCGAGACCGCACCCGGCGCCAGGCCGATCGCCGGAGAGACGCCCGGCGGGGTTGAGCTCACATGGCCGGTCCCGCCCGGCTTCGAGTTCGAACTCGTCGAATGCGAACCGGCTCCGGCCGGAAATTTCCGTCCTGCCTGGCGTCCCACATGAAGTTCACGGTTCCGGCGCCGACCTCTGCTCCCGTCTTAACCCGCGAATCATCGAACCCGCACCAGTTGCTGCCATCGGGGCTGGGCAGGAGCCAGGCGGGGTTGATCACCCCAGCGCGGCCGTCGCAGGTCGGTCATGACCGAGACGATTACGAACGGTTATTTGATGGTAACTATCTGTTGTATTAACAGGTCGGGCAGGTGGCGTGTTCCGGTTCCGCCGACGCAGGACAGGTGCCAGAGTTTATGCGCAGTGGATTCGCTACTTCGACGCGCCTTGTGGCCGCCGCTGGCGCAGTCGCTATCGCCGTCATCGCCGCAGCGATCGCGCTCACGTCCTGGCACTATGAAGAAGCCTTGTCGCGGTCGGCGGCAGCGGTCGACACCGAAAGCGCCTCGCACTGGGCGGAAGCTCTCATCGGTGATTTCGCGCAAGAGCGCCTGTCGATGTACGGCTACCTGTCCGATCCGTCTGCTAACGCGCTTGGCCGGGTGGCCGGGTCGCGTGGTGAGTTCACCAAGACCGCGGCCCAGCTCCCGGCGACGGTAGCGGGTTCGGGTGAGACGGCGGCGGCCGTGCGGACCAGGAATCGCGCGGTGGCCGGAGAGCGGCGTTTTTACGCGGCGTTCATTGCCGCCAAGGCGCACGCCGGCCAAGGTATAGCACGCGGTGTCGCGGAAATCGACCACCTCGAAGTCATCGCCGGTACAATCATCGCCCCGCTTGACGCACTAGTGGTCCTGCACCAGCGCAGAGCCGTCCGAGCTGAGTCAGCGAGCGCTTCGGCTCAGCGGAGCGCGCGCATTTGGGCGGCTGTCGCCGGAGTGATCGTGGTTGCGATCGGGGTGGCGTTCACATGGTTCGCGACCCGCCTGCTACGGCGCTCTGGCCGTCGCCAGGAGGAACTGTCGGAGGCGCTCGCCAGGCTCGACGATCGCGATGACCTGCTCGACCGGCTGCGATCGACGTCGGCCGTGCTCGGAGACGTGTCCGAGGAACTGCGAGCGGCGGCCAAGAACGCCGCCGCGGTGACCAGCGAGCAGTCCGCGGCCGTCGCTCAGACCTCCGCGACGATCGAGCAACTGGCCACCGCCGCGGGGTCGATCTCCGACAACATGAGTGCCGTCGCGGACGCCGCGGCACGCACCGGGGACACCATGCACGACATGCAGGAGAAGGTCGATGCGATCGCCGACCGCGCACTGTCCCTCGGCGAGCGGGCACAGAAGATCGGCGAGATTCTCGAACTAATCAACGACATCGCCGGGCAGACGAATCTGCTGGCGCTGAACGCGGCCATCGAAGCCGCCAGGGCGGGCGAGGCGGGCAAGGGATTCGCGGTCGTCGCAGCCGAGGTGCGCAAGCTCGCCGAACGATCCATCAGCTCAACCGATTCGATCGGCCCGATCATCAGCGGGGTCCAGGACGAAACGAACGCGACGATCATGGCCACGGAGCAGGGCACGAGGCACGCCCGTGAGGTGGGCGAGCTGATGGCGTCGACCGCGACGATGCTGGCTGAGTCCATACTCGCCACGCAGCAGCAGAAGTCGGCTGCGGACCAAGTTGACGGCGCTATCCAGCAGATCCGCCAGGCCGCGGACCAGCTCGCCGCGGAGCAGACTCAGTGGGCGGCCTCCGCCGAGCGGCTCGAGTCGCTGGTAGCCGAGATAGAAGATGCCCTCCGTCATGGTAGCGAGGTCGCGAATGGGCGTTTATCTGCGTTTCGAGGTGGTCGACGAGGTATATGCGATATCTGTGGCGAACGTGCTGGAGGTCGCGGCGCTCGGCCAGGTTGTCCCGGTACCACGAGCGCCGGCGGAGATCCTCGGGGTGCGCGACCTGCGCGGCCTGATCCTGCCGGTGGCGGACCTGGCCGCCGTGCTCAGACTGGAGCGAAGCAGACCCCCAAGCCGACTCGTGGTAGCAGCCGTCGGTGACCTGCGAGCCGGATTCGCGGTCGACAAGGTGACCGGAGTAACCGAGCTGTCAGAGCCCACCGAAGAGTCCGAATCGCCCATTCTGCTCGGCGCTGTGCTGGCCGATGGAAGCCTGATCGGCGTGATCGACGTGGCTCGGGCGGTCGAGCGCGCGGCGACTCCTGCCGCCCAGACAGCTGAGACTGACTCGATGCGAGCCGTCTCGCCATGACCCGCGCTGGAGATGACCCGGCGGAGATCTTCGTCGACGAGACGATCGGGCGACTTGACGAGATGGATGCGGTGCTGCTTGCGATCGAGTCTGGCCATGCGGATGCCGATGCGGTTGACACGCTCTTCCGCGACGCGCACACGATCAAGGGCGCGGCCGGGATGCTCGGGATGCCTCACATCGAAGCCGTCACTCACGCCGTCGAAGATGTGCTCGCGCTAGCCCGCGATAGCGGGGCTGTGCCGGCCGAGCTAGAAACACCGCTGCTGCGCGCGACGGCCGCCGTGCGTCAGCAGGTCACCGGCGAGATCGCCGAAGCCGATGCTGTCATCGCCGAACTTGCCGACCGGCGGGACTCGCTCGCCGCTGCCGACGATCGGCGCGCAGAGTCGCCGCAGACAGCGAATGCCCCCAGCGGTCGCGGCGGAGCGCAGCCGGCGCGCGCCGGACCCGAGCCGCGCGCCAGGCAGCCGCGTCCGCTGCGCGTATCGGCAGAGAACATTGACTCCCTGCTCAATCTCGTCGGCGAAGTCGTGCACGACCGTCGCGCGCTAGCGCACGCCCTTGGCGACGCCGCCGCCCCGCAGGCGGTCCTCGACGTCCTCACGGGCGGCGACCGCACGCTAGAGCAGCTGAAAGATGTCAGCATCAGGATGCGGACGCTGCCGGTGAGCGTCATCGCCGGACCGCTGCCTCGTACCGTCCGCGAGCTGGCCAGGGAGGTAGGCAAAGACGTCGGGCTGACCGTCACGGGGTCGGATACCGAGCTCGACCGGGTGATCCTGGAGAGCCTGCCAGAACCGCTGACGCACTTGCTGAGGAATGCCGTCAGCCACGGCATCGAGACCCCCGAGGCGCGGGCGGCCGCTGGCAAGCCGGAGCGCGGCCGGATCGAGCTGCGAGCCGAACCTCGCGGCAGCCAGGTCGAGATCGCGGTGAGCGATGACGGGCAGGGCGTCAGCGCCCAGGTCAGGCAAGAGGCGGGGCGGGACGGATCGCTCACCGAGGTACTGTGCCGGGCCGGCTACAGCACGGCGGGCGAGGTGACCGGGCTGGCCGGCCGCGGTGTCGGCATGAACGCCGTCAAGACCTACGTCGAGTCGCTCGGCGGCAGCCTCGAGATCCGCAGCACGCCGGGCCTGGGAACCGAGGTCATCTTGCTGCTGCCGCTCGCCATGGCGTTGCTCGAGGTCTTGCTGTTCGAAAGGGACACCGCCGTCTTCGGCGTGCCGCTCGCTGCGGTGGAGGAAGTCCTGCCAGGCAAGCCGGACCTGGCGCTCGGCGGCGTGCCGTCTCTCGAGGTCAGGGGTCGCGCGATTCCCGTCACCGACTTCGCCGCCGCGATGGGCGCAACGGCGCGACCACTGGCTCAGCATGCTCCCGCGCTGCTCATCTCGGCCGGCGGCAGCCGCGCGATTGTCAGTTGCGACGCGCTCATCGGCCAGCAGGAAGTCGTCGTAAAACCGCTCGGCCCGCTGCTGGCGGGCATCGGAGGCTACCTGGGCGCCGCGATCCTGGGCGACGGGCGGATCGCGCTGCTCATCGAGCCGTCCTTCATCGCCAGGCGGCAGCGCCGCTCCGCCGCGATCCCGGCACCCGCCGACGAGCGACTCGCGATGACGATCCTGATCGCTGAGGATTCCTTCACCGTGCGCGAGCTCCAGCGGAGCATACTTCAGGCTGCCGGATACCGGGTCGTCACGGCGCGCGATGGCCGTGAGGCGCTGCAGGCGCTGCGCCGCAACGCGGACATCGCACTGGTGATGACCGACCTGGAGATGCCCGAACTGGACGGACTCGAACTGACAGAGTCGATCCGTGCCGATCCGGCGCGGTCGTCCCTGCCCGTCGTGATCGTGACGTCACACTCCTCGGAGGAAGAGCGGCGCCGCGGTATCGACGCTGGTGCTGACGCTTACATGTCGAAGAACAGCTTCGACCAGCACGCGCTGCTGGCCACCGTCGAGCGCCTGGTCGGCCGGTGACAGCAGTGACGAAGGCACTGGCCTGCGAGGACTCGCCGACGTATGCCGCAGCGCTGCGGCGGGTGCTCGAGCACGACCACGACATCACGGTCGCCGCCGTGTGCGATACCGCCGAAGACGCGATCGCCGCCTTGCCGCGGATAGCGCCTGACCTAGTCACCATGGACCTCGAGCTCCCTGGCATGGACGGGCTGCGGGCGGTCGAGGAAATCATGAGCGCGTGCCCGCTGCCGATACTCATGTTGCTGTCGACCGTGTCCACCCGCCGGGACAAGGCGGCGGCCGCGCTCGCCGCGGGTGCGCTCGACGCCATCGCGAAGACCGATCTTGACCTCAGCGATCCGGCGAACGCGGCTGGCGTCGCCTTCCGGCAGCGGGTGAGGCTGCTGAGCCGCGCCCGGGTGCTGCATCATCCGCGAGCCCGGCTCCGTTCGGATGAACCGAGCGAGACCGCCGTCCGCTCGGCCGCGGTAATCGGCGTGTGCGCATCGACCGGGGGCCCCCACGTTCTGGCCGGACTGCTCGAAGTGCTGCCGGCCGACTATCCGATTCCGCTACTGGTGGTCCAGCACATGACCTCGGGGTTCACCGAGGAGCTTGCGCAGTGGCTCGCGCAGGCCGTTCGCGTGCCGGTCCGTATCGTCACGGACGGGGAGCGGCTAACGCCAGCCGCCTGGATCGCACCAGATGGCGCCCAGCTGACCGTTCGTGCCGATGGCGAGCTGAGACTCGACCGGCGCGGGCCGCCCGGGCCGTACCGGCCCTCAGGTGACGTGCTGTTCGCCAGCATCGCGGCGGCGGCGGGGCGGTACGGGGTTGCCGTCGTGCTGACCGGCATGGGCAACGACGGCGCCGTCGGCGCCGCGGCCGTGCAAGAACACGGAGGGCTGGTGATCGCGCAGGACGAAGCGTCGTCGGCAATTTACGGCATGCCGAAGGCCACGGCTGACGCCGGAGCGCACGCGGTGCTGCCACCCGATCAGATCGCCGGCCGGCTGCTGCGGCTGCGGCCCGCACCACTGGGCGGCCATCGATGAACAAGGCGCTCGCCGCAGTCGCTGACC
>Ga0099827_10002354_pt1 | contig 10412 bp, 7 predicted proteins | sample CZO8metaG_FD_79339 | JGI IMG/M metagenome (GOLD analysis project Ga0099827, IMG submission 79339) | Vadose zone soil microbial communities from the Eel River Critical Zone Observatory, Northern California, USA - CZOApr15con1.8 metaG | ecosystem: Environmental > Terrestrial > Soil > Vadose zone ...
CAGGATCATCAGCATTGCCGCGAACAGCAAATATGTGAAAAGCTGCGGCCGAAACTGCATCTCCAGGATAATCGCAACTGACGTGCACATTAGTGTGTACAGTTGCACCGTGGCACTTGCGCCTGTTTCCGAAAGCCCCGCGGCGAGAAAGCCAAACGTCAGCGCCACACAGGTAAACTTCCAAAGCTTGAGTCCGATCACACCACCATGGTTGTAGATCAGCGCCATCAAGAACTCGGTCAGCCATTCATGGTTACGGTATAATTGGCCAAAAGCCGGGTAGGAATACGTGTCGCGCAGAATAACGTGCCCTTGCTCGAAAATCGCCTGACCAGCGCGGATGTGGCCCCAGAGATCGGGATCGGCGAACTGCGCCCCATCAGCGACGACGATCACCAGCAGCAAAAGCGCGGGCGCATAATGAAACAACGACACCCGCCGCTCTTCGCTTGGATGTCCAGGCAGGATGGTATTCCCTGCACGGACATCAGCTTCGGATATAGCCGTTGTCGACGCCGTCGGTGACACGCGCCCCCTAAGCTTGCCGCTTCTCCGCCCTGAGCTTTTCGCTCACAATCATCGCATTGAGTGCGGATGTATGTCTGACTGGGTATGTATCGGGTCTCCCCAAGTCCTTGTAACGCTGCTCGAGACGTCCGATTTCGTCCAAAAAAAGTTCCCGGGATTCCGAAAGCGCTGGACGCGGCGCCGGCCGCCGGCCCCCACTGAACTGGCGGGTGAGTAGCGGGGTGACCTCGCTCGGCGCCGGCTTGAAGTCGCGCCCGACGGTCGTCGCACCCTCGTCGGCAAGGCTGATTATGTCGCCGTAGAAGCCGCCCTGCGCGTTCCTCGCCCGAAACACCTGTTTGCGCCCCGGCATGCTGAGCTTGCCCTCCGACGTCTTGAGCCGCGGCTGCCCCTTGTATTCCGCGAGCTTGTAAGCAACGTCGAGCGCGGGCGCGTCGGCGCTCACCACCATCTCGGTCCCGACGCCGAACGCGTCGATCGGCGCGCCCGCCCGCAGCAGCTCCTGGATTCGGTACTCATCCAGATTGCCGCTTGCGAAGATCGACACGTCATTGAGACCGTTTTGATCGAGGATGCGCCGCGTCTTGACGCTGAGCTCGACCAAATCGCCGCTGTCCAGCCGCACCGCCTGCAGTTTAAATCCATGCTCCTTTAATTGGCGTCCCACCGCGACCGCATTCTCAACCCCGCGGATCGTGTCGTAAGTGTCGACCAGCAGCGTGCTGAGCCGCGGGAAGAGCGCGACGAAATGCTCGAACGCCTCACGCTCGCGGTCGTGCGCCATGATGTAGCTGTGCGCCATGGTGCCGTAAACCGGTATGCCGTAGCGCCGGCCCGCCAGCACGTTGGACGTCCCGGCAAAGCCTACAAGGTAACTCGAACGCGCCGCGATAAGTCCGGCGTCGACTCCCTGGCTGCGGCGCAGACCAAAGTCGATAAGACGCCGGCCGGCCGCGGCAAGCACGCAGCGCGCCGCTTTGCTCGCGATCAACGACGCCATCCCGATCTGGTTGATGACCAGCGTCTCGAGCAGTTGCGCTTCGATTAAGGGCGCATGAATTTCCAGGATCGGCTCCTCGGCAAAAAAAATTGATCCTTCGGGCATCGCGAACACTTCGCCTGTGAAACGCATACTGCCGAGGAAGCCGAGGAACTCGGGCGCAAAAATTTTGAGCGAGTCGAGATAGTCGAGAGCGGGCGGTTCGAAGCGGTAATCCTCCAGCGCTTCGAGCAATCGCTCCAGCCCAGCCGCGACCAGGAAGCCGCGCCGCGGCGGCATGCGCCGTATCGTTAAACTGAAGCAGGCCGCGTCGTTGTAGCCAATCGCGAAGTAACTCGCCGCCATCGTGAGTTCGTACAGGTCGACGATCAAAGCGGCTTCATTCGCATCGAAACGCAGGTCGGTTGGCATCCGGCTCTTCCTCGAAATTCAGGCGCAGGATCAACGCTGGGGTTCGGGTGGGGAAGGTGGCCTCGGCGCCGCCGGCGCTGACGCCGGCTCCTGGACGACGTGCGTCTCCCGCGACGGCTGCTCGCGCAGCCGCTCCGCCATCGCCTTGAGCCGCTTCGCGACCAGGAAATTGATCGTCCCGGGCTCGTCTATCGTCCCGGCGCGTACGCCCGTCAGGATTTCGATTCCCTGGTCAATCGTGTCAACCGGATAGATATGGAAGACGCCGCGCTCGACCGCGTCAACCGTCTCGAAGTCCAGCATCAGGTTGCGCAAATTGGTACGCGGCACGAGCGCGCCCTGTTTGCCCGTCAGTCGGGCCGCCTTGCAAACACGATAGTAGCCGTTGATTTTTTCGTTGGCGCCGCCGATCGCCTGCACCGTCCCATATTGGTCTACCGACCCGGTCACGGCGAAGTCCTGGCGGATTGGAACGCCGCTCAAGGCGGACAGCAGCGCGTAAAGTTCGGTCGAACTCGCGCTGTCGCCGTCGATCCCCGAGTAGGATTGCTCGAAGCATATGCTTGCGGTCATCGCGAGCGGATGCTCCTGGCCGAAACGCGCGCGCAAAAAGCCGCTCAGGATCATGATCCCCTTGTCATGGGTCGACCCGGAAAGCCGCGCCTCGCGCTCGATATTGATCACTCCCGACTGCCCCAGCGCGACGGTCGCGCTGACGCGCGACGGACGGCCAAAGCTGTAGCCGCCGACGTCGAGCACCGCCAGCCCGTTGATTTGCCCGACGCTCTTGCCGTCGAGATGAACGATCAGCGTGCCGTTCGCGATCAGCCGGCGGATCTCCTCCTCGATGAAATTGAGCCTGAGCATTCGCTCGTTGAGCGCACGTTCGACGTGCCCGGCCAGCACGCTCTTCGCATCTTCCGCACGCGCAAAGTAGGCAGCCTCGCGCGCCAAATCGTCGATCGGCTCCATCATGCTGAGCACGCGCTCGCGGTCGCCCGCCGCCCGCATCCCGAACTCGACGATTCGTTCGAGCGCCTTGCCCTCGAACGCCGGCAGGTTCTCGCGCCGGATGACGTTTCCGATTCGCGCCGCGTAATGGCGTGCCGCGCCCCGGTCGGCGTCGATCACCGGACGAATTTCGGCCTTCACCTTGAACAGCTCGGCGAACTCCGGATCGTAGAAATAGAGCATGTTGTACAGATATGCGCCGCCGAGTACGACAACCTTGTTGTGAATCTCGATGGGTTCCGGCTTGAGCCCGCTGACCATGAAAAACGGCAATGGTTCGTACGTCTCGAGCGTCATTCGGCCGGTCTTGAGACTCCGCTTGAGCGTCTTCCATACGCCGGGTTCGACTACGGCGTCCTCGAGATCGAACAACAGAAATCCGCCGTGGGCCTTGAGAAATGAGCCCGGGATGATTCGGGTGAAGTTGGTCGCCGAACGGCCGAACGGATCGGCCCAGCGTTCGATCGTCCCGAACAGGTTGCGATACGTCGGCGCGTCCTCGACGATCACCGGCGCTCCGTTGCGAACCGAGTTGTCGACCAGGACGTTGACCTGGTACTCGAAAAAGCGCGCGCCCTCGGCGCCGTGGCCGCCCATCGCGGCTTGGGACGGCTCGGCCCCCGGCGGGGCTCCCGGTGGCGCCTCGGGCGTCTCCCGAAATCGCTCGAGATGGCCCAGCATATGCTCGGCGACCTGGTCGAGATATTTCGACACCGCGGGATTATCGACTTCATGCTTGAGCGCGTCGATCGTCGGCGTGATCAGATGCGCGGCGAACGAGCGTTCGATCGCGCGGATATCGTTGATCAGCTCGCGCATTATCTCCTGCTGCTTCGTCAGCAGGCTGCCCATCTCGGTCTGCAGCTCGCCCTGCACCTTGCCCAACCGCTCGCGCTCCGCCTCCGGCATCGCCGCCATCTCGCGCGACAATTCGTCGGGCGATTCGGGCATCTTGCCCTTGATCAGCGGGATAAAAATCACCTGGCCGTTGGGCGCGCTCTGAATCGCGAAGCCGCGCTCGCGGGCGCGCGCCTCGAAGCCTCCGAACAACTCCTGCGCCCGCTTGTTGTACTTCTCGCGCAGCGCGTTGCGCTCCTGGTCGAAATCCTCGCGTTGGAACGCCTTGGGTAGCTGATCGATGATGAAAGCGACCAGCTCCTGCATTCCGTCCTTCAGTTGATTGCCCTGCCCCGGCCGCAGATAGATCGCAAGCGGTGACTCGGGACTGCGGAAGTTGTTGACGTAGACCCAGTCGCCCGGCGTCGGCATCGCCGCCGCCTTCTCCTCGAGCAGCTTCAGGATCGTCTGGCGCTCTTCGCGCGTCCTCAGCCCGCTTACGAAGACGTTATACCCCGGCGCATCGACGCCGATTGCGAGCCGTATCGCGTCGAGCGCTCTCTGCTGGCCGAGCAATTCGTCGCCCTCGCCGGCCGCGCTGCCGCCATCCGCCGTGATGCGCGCAAGTTCCTCGGCTGCAACGGGAGATTTGCCGCGCAACTCCGAAGCCTTGAGTTCCACGGCCGGCGCCGCAGGCTTGAGTTCTCCGTCCTTGCTCAAATCAGGATGGTCAGTCGCTTGAGCCATAAGATGATTGCCACACCTGCCCCGCCCTATTCGATCTCGACGCGCCGCCCCGGCTTTTTCGGCAGAACTATTCGAAGGGTGCCCTCGCTCAGACGGGCGCTCACCGCGTCGCAGTCGACCGGACTTGCGAAGTCAAAGACGTTTTCCGCCACACCGGCAGGGCCTGGAATCCGCACGGACAACCGCCGCTCGCTGACTTCAATCTCGATCGAACGGGCGTCGGCGGCCGCCGTCGCGATGCGAATCTCGTAACGCGATCCATGGTCGAGCATCAGCGCATTCTCGAACGGCTGCGCCGCGCGCCGATGCGTGCGCCAGCGCGCGATCAGATGTTCATCGATCAACTGTTCGCAAAGGCGTTCGAACTCGACGAAGATTCCCGCGCCGGGTTTTGATGAAGTTCTCGCCGCCACGCAGCAATTCTAACTTTTTGAAGCGCCTTCCGCATAGGGCACGAAGTCACAAAAATATGTCCCTGTGCGCGTGCGGTCATCGACCACCCGAACTTGGGGCGGTCACCATCCTATCTCGCTGGATGAATCGCCTGCGCACCGAGTTGCGGCCACGCGGCGGGAGCACTCGCTTTGGCCAGGCGCTCCTCGAGCGGCAAACGCTCATCCCAGCGGGCGGCAATTATCCGGCGGCCGTTCAAGCCCTGCGAAGCGTCAGACGCGAGCCACACCACCGGCGCCTGCATGACTTCCGGCTGAATCAGGTCCGCGCGTTTGAACGGCGTACTCGCGGGAATCATGTTCGTATTCGCCATGCCGCCCGGCACCAGCACGTTGGCCGTTACGCCGCTGCCTTCCAGGTCCTGCGCGATCGTCGCAACAAATGCCTCGTGACCCGCCTTCGAAGGGCCGTACGGAGCGCCGCCCTTCCGATACATCGTATCCATGCTGGTGGTGACCCCGATGATGCGTCCCCATTTTTGCGCCGTCAGATGGCCGGCCACGGCGCGCGCCAAAAAGAACGGGCCGCTCAAATTTATGGCTATCACCCGGCTCCAGACCTCCGGCGGGATTTTCCAGAATTCGCTGTCCAATCTTCGATTTCCGATCGCGCTACTATGGTGAAGGCCGGCGTTGTTCACCAGGATGTGGAGACCGCCCAACTCCGCGATCGTCGTTTGCACGGCTCGCTCGACCGCGGACGGATCGGCCACGTCGGTCGCGAGCGCGATGGCACAGTGGGAACCTCCAATTGCTCGCATCTCCGCGAGCCGTTCATCCAGCCACTCCTGCTTCACGTCGAGCATCGCGACCCGCGCGCCCGCGCGCACGAATGCCAACGCTATCGCATGGCCCAGGCCAATCGGGCTCGCCGCGCCGGTCACGATCGCCACCTTTCCATCCAATGGTCCCGGCATCGCCATCACCTCGCATTATTTTTCCTATCTACTGGCACAGCACACCACTGTTGTCATCCTGAGGCGGCCACCTATAATCATTCTTCGTGCGCCTTCCAAAATATCAGGAGGTAAAGATCATGGGCGAAATTCTCGGATTGGGCGGAACTCATTATCCTTCGCTCGTAGCCTCGGAAGAGAACATGCTCTCGTTGTTTCACACAATCGTCGATGCGCCGAGAGTTGACCCGCGCTGGAGGGATCGCGCAAATTGGCCGCCCGAAATGATCGCCGAACTCGACGAAGGCATAACCGCGGTCAAGCGTTATCGCGCGCGGATGTGGGAAAATTTTCGCAAGCTCCGCAAAATGCTCGACGACTTCGCGCCCGACTTCCTCATCATCTTCGGCGACGACCAATACGAGAATTTCAAGGAAGACATTATCCCGCCCTTCTGCATCTTCGGTCTCGACGACGACTTCGACCAGCAACCCTACAAGCATGGCTTCATGAGCCGATTTCCAAATGGGTGGGGCGAGCCGAAAGACTGGACGCTGCGGATTCATGGCCATCGCAACGGCGCCAAGTACCTGACGCGGGGATTACTCGAGCGCGGCGTCCCGATGCCCTACGCGTACAAGCCGCTGCACATCGAGGGCTTGGGCCACGCGTTCACGTACACCGTCATGTACCTCGATTGCGACCGCAAAGGCTTCCCCCATCCGGTGATACCTTTCGACGTGAATTGTTACGGGAGCCAGGTGATAACGTCGGGCGGCGCCATCGCCCATCTCTTCAACGAGCCTAAAGTCGAAGGGCTGCCGGATCCTCCGGGCCCTTCTCCCGCCCTGTGCATGGAGGTCGGCGCCAAGCTGGCGCAGGTTGCCGCCGCGAGTCCGTACCGAATCGCGATGATGGCCTCGTCGAGCTGGTCGCATTGCTTCCTGTCGCCGAATACGGGCTTCGTAATCCCCGACCACAAATCGGATCGCCTGCTGTTCGAAGCCTTGAAGAAAGGCGATTACGAGGTCTGGCGCCGCCGAACGACCGAAGAAACCGAGCGCGCGGGACACCAGGAGATGTTGAACTGGATGGTGTTGGCGGGTGCGATGGCTGAGCTAAATCGCAAGCCCGTCATCCATGATTACGTCGAAACCTACATCTTCCAGTCGAATAAGTGTTTCTGTTCCTTCCCGCCTTCCGTGTCATCCTGAACGAGAGGCTGTGTGAAAACTCGGAAACATGATTATAGCGGGGATGACCTCGCGGATTACTGGGTGTTTTTGAGAGTCGAATCCCTAAAATCGCTCTGTTTTGGAGTAAAAGTGGGATAACTTTTTGGGATAACTTTTTGTTTTTTGTTCAGTGACAATCAGTTTTCACACAGCCTCACGAAGTGAAGGATCTCGCGGCCGCCATCGGTGCGGCCGCGGCTTCCGTGTCATCCCGCCTTCCATTCCGATCCCTCTCCCTGTCCAGGGTGTTGTGCGCGGGACATGGGTAACAGGTGTGCGAGGAGATGGGTAACACCTAAGTGGCATGCTGGATCACCAACGGGAGGTGGTCAGGATGCCGTGGCGGGAGGTTACCCGGATGTCGTTGCGAGAGGAGTTTGTGCAGCTCGCGAAGCAGGACGGAAGCAATCGGCGCGAGCTGTGCCGGCGTTTCGGAATCAGTCCGAAGACCGGTTACAAGTGGCTGGCGCGCCATGCGCTGGAGGGGGGCGAGCGGTCTTAAAGACCGCTCGCCCGGCCGCCGCAGCCCGGCCCGCACCGCCAAAAAAGCGTTACGCGATTGAAGAAGGGCGCCCTCACCTGGCACTCGCGTTGCTCGTGCCGCCCTCTCCCAGGTCACGGAGAGGGGTTCAGGACGGGGCGGTGGGCGCGACAAGGGCGGGCAGAGTCACAACTGCGCGGGGCGTTTGTATTGCGGCTTGGGCAGGTCCTTGCCAGTCGGGACTTGGCCGTCAACCAGCACCACGCGCGGATCTTCGGGTTCGATATCCTCGAAGAGACGATTTTGCAGCTCGCGCCGGGTCTGCAGGTACATCAGATCGAACGCATCGGCGGCCTCGCGCCGTTTCCAGAAACCGAACGTGCCGATTTCGAGTTCGCCCCGCGGCACGATCGAGAAGACGTATAACTGTTTGTATTCCTCGTTGAACTCGGTGATCTCTTCACGGATCCCGGTCAGCGCTTCGGCCGCGACCCCCTCGACCGACACGTTGGTCGCCATCGCGTTTACGCCGAAGTCGAGCCGCTCGACGCGTTGCGCAAACCGGTTAATCGTGTCGACATTCCTGAGCGCCGCGAGCTCGAGCATCCCCTGGCGGATTTCCGCCATGCGCAGCACGCGCTTGAGCATCGAATGACGCTCCGGGGTGCGTTTGAACGAAGCGTGCAGCGGCAGCACGAAAAGCAGGTCGCAATCTTCGATCGGCGCGCCGAAACGAATCGGAAGGTTTTCGAGTACGCCGCCATCCTCGAACAGGTCCGCACCGATTCTCATGTGTGGAAATGCGGGCGGCAGATCCATCGAGGCGAACACCGCCTGCGCGGCGCGCCTAGTCGCATCTTTGCCCGGCTCGATTACGTCGAAGAAGCGGTAATCGTCGTCCTGGTCGAGTCCAAGCTGCTCGAGACGGGCCGCGATCCCCTGCCAGTTCGTGGTGTACTTCAGCATCGCTTCGCCGACGTCGGTGCGAGTGAGGTAAAAATGAACCGGCGGGTCGTCGCTCAGGGCTTGCTCGAGTCTGCCCCTGAAGATTTTTGTGAAATTCTCGCGCCACGGAGTCGTCCGCAGCAGTGAGCTGCTCCAGAACGGAACGTAGAGCCATCGAAATTCCAGCAAGCGGCGGAAGCTTATCGTCTTCCACCAGGTTTCCAGGCTCGGACGCCTCAAGTCAGGCGATTCGATCATCCCCGCCATCCAGAACATCGCGTTCCATGCGCCGATCGACGTGCCGGCAACCATCGCGACCTTGTCGAGCGCATCGTAGTCGCGCAGGAACTCGTAGATAGCCTTGAGCGCTCCGGCCTGATAGGCGCCCGAGGCGCCGCCACCGGCTAGAACGATCCCTATCCGCTTCACGTGAGTTTCCATGAACTGCGCGTACTCGCGGCGCCGGCGCGCTTCCCGGACGCGACGACCGTCGTCGTTGGATACGGAGGGCTCGGCACTCGCGCCAGGTTGGGCGCCGAGCCGCGTGGGAAATTCCAGCGCCATGACGATCAGGCGGCCGGCGCGCCGCCCGATGTTGTAAATCCAGGCCGCGCCGTTAAGCGCGACAATGACCTTGATGAGCTTTTCGATTAGCCGCAAAAGACCGGCGCCGAAGTTCATCGCTGAATCGCCGCCGAACGTGTTCGCGAGGCTCGCCCCGAAGAATGCGAGCAGCCTGAATGCGTGAGTGGCACGCAATGAGAGGGGAAGCGAGTCAGAGCCACGCGCTATCAGCGTGGCGAGTACAGTAAGAATGGTCCATAGGAGGTGGCCAATGAGCCAAATCGTGTTGACGATCAAGCCAACGGCGAGGTCAAGCCGGAGTTGCGTGAAGATTAGCGAGGCTATTCGAAATGCACGAACATGGCTCCAGTCAGCATAAATGAGGCAGTCCTCAATCCACCACGACAGGAGAAATAGGGCTCCGAAAAGGAGCAGCATTCCCCAAGGCAGTACCGACCGTATCCTCGCCACGACACCCCCCTCTCCCCCGCCGCAGTGGCCAAGCCCCCCGTCAAGGTCCTCAGGTGCGAAGGCCGCAAATTACATGCGAAAAAGCGCTTTTAAGTGTATACACGAAGCAAATAGCAAACGGAACGCTTTAGCTAACCAAGGCAGATGAATTTGACTCTTCGCAGAGTGATGCCTGATTGTGGCACGTGCTAGCGAAAGCTAGCTGAAGCTCAATCTCTGTCAATTAATCATCCCAAGAAGGCATGTCGAAAAATTTCCTTGGGTATAATAGGATCGGCCGCGTTAGCTGACGCGGAGTACGATTTTGCCGAAGTGCTCGCTCGCCTGCATGATTCGATGCGCCTCGCCAGCTTGCGCAAGCGGCAGCGTCTTGTAGATCGGCGGGCGCAGGCGTCCGGCCTCTAGCGCCGCGCCAAACTGCCGGATGAAGCCGGCGACGATTTCCGCCTTTTCGTCAGTGGATCGTGGACGCAAGGTCGAACCCATAATCTTGATGTGCCGGCGCAGGACGGCCGAGAGATCGATTTCGGCGCGCGCGCCCCTCATCAGACCGATCAGCACAAGGCCGCCGCCGGGCGCGAGCGCGTCGATATTTTCGGCGAGATAGGCGCCGCCGATACTGTCGAGGATCACGTCGGCGCCACGGCCGTTAGTCGCCGCCCTGACCTTGGGCGCGAAGGGGCCGGACTTGTAGTTGATCGCGACGTCGGCACCGAAGCGCAGACATTGCCCGCATTTTTCGTCTGAACCGGCCGTCACGATTGAACGCGCTCCCGCTTCCCTGAGTAACTGGATCGAGGCGGTGCCGACGCCGCTGCCGCCACCATGGACGAG
>Ga0099827_10002357_pt1 | contig 10408 bp, 8 predicted proteins | sample CZO8metaG_FD_79339 | JGI IMG/M metagenome (GOLD analysis project Ga0099827, IMG submission 79339) | Vadose zone soil microbial communities from the Eel River Critical Zone Observatory, Northern California, USA - CZOApr15con1.8 metaG | ecosystem: Environmental > Terrestrial > Soil > Vadose zone ...
TGATTGGCGCTGGTGGCCGCGCATCGGTGAGGGCGAGCGTGCCGGGTTTCATTTTGCCGAGCGCTTGCTCGAACAGTTGTTTCACTTCGGCCGCGTTCACGTTTCCGAAAACTGAAATCACGCCATTTTTCGCGACCAGGTATTTGTCGCGGAATTCGAGCAAATCTTTTTGGGTAAGCTGCTGCACCGATTCCGGCGAACCATTCGAGCGCAAGGCGTAAGGATGATCGGTAAAGAGTGCCTGGCGCAAAATGTTGCGCGCGACTGTCGTCAACTGTTCCTCTTCCTGTTTAATCCCTGCAATCTGAACTTCTTTTTCGCGCGCGACCGCCTTTTCCGGAAAGTTCGCATTGAGCAAAACGTCACCCAGCAAATCAACGCCGGTTTTCAAGTCCGGTTTCATCACATGAACGCCGACACTCATGCTGTTGTTGCCAGCGTCGCTCGAGATCGAGCCGCCGATGGCTTCGATCTGATTGGCGATTTGCTCGGCGGTGCGCGTCTTGGTTCCTTTGAGCAAAACGCGAGCGGTCAAACGAGTAATCCCATTCGTCTTCGGAGTTTCGGCGAGCAATCCGCTGCGAAAAAGAGCGCTCATCGAAACCAGCGGCAAACGTGGATCTTCGCGCACGACCAAACGCAGACCGTTGGAAAGCTCAAATTTCTGAATTTCGGCGATCGGAGCTGGCTTTGAAGCTTCCTGTTTTGCGCCGACCGAACCTTTCGGATTTATGGACGCAACGGTCAGGTTTTGATCGACAAGATATTTCGTGGCGACGCGGCGAATGTCATCCAGTGTTACTTTTTGGATGGCGGTCAAATAATCGCGACTGAAATTCAGGTTTCGCGTCAGCAACCAATTTGATCCGAGATCGGAGGCTTGCCCGCGCATGGTCGTGAGCGCGTCGAGGTGATGACTGAGCGACATTTTTTTCGCTTTCATCAATTCATCGGCGGTCACGCCGGCTTGTTTCACTTCGGCGACGATCTGCAAGATCAACTTCTCGGCTGCGTCGCGTTTCTTTGGGTCGACAGTCGCGTCGACGCCGAGCAATCCCGGATCGCCCGGCGTATAGGAAAATGCCGACACGCCGAAAGCGAGGCCGGATTCTTCGCGAACCCGCCGATACAAACGCGAGCTGCGGCCTTCGCCCAAAATCGTCGAAAGCAAATCCAGCGCGGGAACATCCGGATGCGTGATCTCGGGAATGTGCCAGGCCAATGAAAGCCGTGTCAGCTCGGTCGCGAATTCATTGTGCACTTCGCGACGCCCGAGTTGGGGCGGTTCTTCCGGAACAAAAACCGGCTTGAGCGATTTCTCCGGATAACTTTTGAAAAAATCAGTTAATTGCTGATGCACTTTTTCTGCATCGACATCTCCCACCACAATGAAGGTGAGATTGTTCGGCACGTAACGCGACTTGTAATACTGCATCACCTGCTCTTGCGTGAGCTGGTTGTAAATCTCCATCTCGCCGATCACCGGCAACCGATAGGGATGACGCTGATAAGCAGTCGCGAAAAGAAGTAAACCCGCCTGGCGATCGGGATCGTCAAGCCCCATCGCGAATTCGCGACGAATGACTTCCTGTTCTTTCGCGTATTCTTCCGGCGGCAGAGTAGAATTCATCATCGCGTCGGACAAAATCGAGAGCGCGGCCGAGACTCCATCTTTCGGCACATCGATCCAAAAGACGGTGCGATCGAAAGAAGTGTAAGCGTTGATGTAACCGCCCACGTCCTGGATTTTTTGCGCGATCCCGTTGCTCGATTGCGTTTTGGTCCCCTTGAAGAGCATGTGCTCGAGGATGTGCGAGAGGCCCGCCCCCAATTTCTCGTCCTCGTAAATGCTGCCGGTACTGCACCAGGCCTGCACACTTGCCACCGGCGCGCTTCGGTCTTCTTGCACAATCAGCGTCAAGCCGTCGGGCAAGACCCATTTTTGCGCCGAGCTCGGCGGAAAAGTGATCATACTCGAGGCATCCTGGTTCTTTTGGGACTCCCCATGGGATTTCCCCGAACGAGGACGATCAACAGAAGCAGCTTTCAAGTTCGCCATGCTAAATACAATTGCAGAAAGTAGCCCCGCTACTTCAACGCGATACAAAAATTTATTGGCCACTGTGATTCCAATGAAGGAGCGGGACCGCGCCAGTTACGAAACCTTGGGCGCTGGTAAACTTTTCGGGACTTCGGTTTTTTTCTCGGGCGTGAACGGTTTCAGGAACGCGTCGTTAAAATCGTAAACTGCTTTGAAATCCTCGATCGAATCTTCGTCGGTTTTCCCAAAAATTCCGGCGCCGATGAGATTGAAAACCATGTGACCAATATCTTCGCAGGAACGAATTCCCCAATTATCAAACACCGTCACTACCATCGGCCCGAATTCCTTGAGCGCGTATTGGCGAACGCCTTCCAGCAATTCCGGACCGGAAACGTGCCGCACCGTCGCGCCTTTCGCTTTCTTCTGCTGCTTGGTCGTGAAATCGAGCGAGTCACGCAGGAAAACGTAGGCCTCGCGTTGATAACGCGGGTCGCTCGCCACGATTGAATCGAGGGCTTCGGCAAATCCAATTTTCTGCATCAATAGAGATGCGCGTTTAAAACGCGCCAACAATGATAATCAGTAACCCCAGAATGGGCAACTGTCGCGCAACATCGATAACTTCTGAGATCGACGATGCCTATCTGTTCGACCAAACGGCGAACTCGCCTCCGCCCGGCTCGCGAAAATGGAAACGGCGGCCGCCGGGAAATTGGAAAATTTCATTTGTGATCTCGCCGCCAAGATTGACAACTTTCGCGTGCGTCTCCTCAAGTTCGGGATGATACAACACGACGAGCGGCGCACCTGAGTCCACACTCGCATTTTTTTCCGAGCTGAAAAAGCCTCCGGTCATCCGGCCGTCATCAAACGAAGCATAATCCGGCCCGTAATCGACGAACGACCAACCGAAAAGCGCAGAGAAGAATTTCTTCGTCTTAGCGAGATCGCGCGAGGGTGTCTCGATGTAATCGATCGTGTTCGGCAGTGATTCGTGCATTTGGCAACTAGAATTGTTCTTCCATCGCGTCAAGATAAGCCGAGAACGCGTCCTTTCGGTGCGCTGCGGAAGGACTGACCGCGCTCGAAGTGTTGAGAAAACCCTCAAAGAGACCGCTCCGTGTCGACAATTGCGTCGCCTCGAACCAGTTCAGGTAATCGTCGATCTCGGTCATTCGATCGGAAAGTCTGGCGCGCAAAGTTTTCAACTCGGTCAGTCGCGCCCCAACCGCGCGACTTTTTCCGACTGCGAGCTGCGCAACAAGCTGCTGATAATCCTGAATGATCGACCGAAGGATCGGGTTGGCGTGGGCAGCGAGCAGCATGAACTCCTGAGTGAATTTTTGGAGCGCCATTCGCTGCATCGGAGTCGGCTTCTTTTGGCAAAGATCTTCGAGCGACAAAGATTTATCACGACCATCGGCAGGCGAAAATTTTGTCTGCAACAGCTGATCGAGCTTTTCGTCTGTCTGCGAAAAAGTAAAAAGGTCAGTCCGCGCCGAGCGCTTCATGCTCGCGATCATCGATTCCCAGATTTTCCCCAAATCGTTTCCAGCAAGTTGTGGAAAAGCGGCCTGCAAATCTGCGAGCAGATCATTTGAAGCAAACGCGAGATTGCCGATGTAACTCCCAAGGCGCGCGCGACCGTCAGCGCTTTCGACGACCAACTGCACGAGCGCGAACGAATAGGCGCGGTAAAAGAGTCGCCCGGCCGAATCGAGTAATTCGGGCCGCTCGCGCAGAAATTCATCGAGCGGTGTGATTCGCTCCGACACGGCCAGCGCGTTGGCGAGCAAGAGGCAATCGCGGTTCGGCGTTAGTGCAAGCAAACCTTCGACGAGCCAGTCTGGCGCCTCCACGTAAGCCTCGCCCGATGGAATTGCGGTTTGATTGCGATAAATCATTTCGAGCAGGATCACCCGCAAAAGTTCGCGCTCCATTGCTCCCAAATTCATTTCCCCTGAAATCGTGAGATCGAGTTGCAGTTTCAATCCGGAACCGGTTTGGCTAAAACGCAATGCGGCAGCTGGAATTTCCGGCAAATTCGCCGCCCGCGGTTGCAAATTAATGACCGCCGCGGTGACCCATTGATCGCGTCGTCGCAAAACAGCAAGCAAATTGGCTTTGGTCCGCTCCGCCAGCGTCGAGACCGCACCGCGCCAGGCCGCATCGCCGCCGTAAATAATGAATTGCCCGGAGGGGCTCACGCTGCGTTCGACCGATGTGGCTGCGCCTGAGTCGAGAGCAAAGATCGACAACGCAAAAGACGTAGCGGCGAAAATTCGGAGGATTTCGATGTTCACAACCGGTTGCGGCAGAATAGTTGCGCAAGGCACGCGGTGGCGAGCACGATTGCCAATTTTCTTTCAAAAAAGGGTGAAACTCTGAGCCTTTTCCAACGTCTAATTTTTAGAACCAAAAGCAGGCTTATGAACACAAAACGCATACTATCCAGTGTGGTCGCCGCGACGATGTTAACCGCGTCGGTTGCGATTGCGGCCCACGAGAATGATCAGGCTCGCTCGAAAACAAAAGTGCGAGCGGCAAAGCAGACCACAACGATGACAACCCGCGGAAACGCGGCGGTTCGAACTCGCAGTTTCGCTAGCCGCAGCAACGCCGCGGTCCGAACTCGCGGTTTCGTAACCGGCGGAAATACGGCCACGGTTCGAACTCGTACCGCTCGGGACCGTAGTACGGTTTTCGTAGGCGGCAGCAGATATGGATATAGCTACCCGTACGGCTCATATGGTTATGGTTACGGCTATCCGTATTACTCGTACGGCCAGTCCGTTTCCTTTGGATTCGGTTACCCGTACTCCTACGGCTACTATCCGTACGGTTACTCCAGTTATTACCCGTACGACTACACTTACGGCTACTACGGTTATAACCGGCCCGGGTACAACACCTACGCAAACGACTCAATCGTGATCCAAGTTCAATCGCGACTGGCTCGCGCCGGTTACTATCGCGGACCCATTGATGGAGCCATGGGACCGCGAACGCATTACGCCATTCGCGCTTATGAGCGCGATCACGGCCTGCGCGTGGACGGCGTGGTCAGCGGACAGCTTCTGCGGAACATGGGTCTCCGTTACTAGCGAGAAACCGAAAACAGATTGATTGATTGGTTGGTTGGCCGGCGAGTCCGATGGCGGGCTCCCGGCCACTTCCTTTTTAACGCGCCGGCGCCGTTATCGTAACGCCGTCGTCGTGAAAGCTGACGGCTCCCATTTTCCCCAGTAATTTGCGCTCGCGCTCGAGAGCGGACCACAAGTCGGCAAAAATAATATCTCCGAATCGCATGATCGCAGGATGAATCGGAAATCTGCCGATCCAACCCCCGACGTTCGTGGCCGAAATTTTTCCTGCGCCCGCATCGACCTGGTACGATGTGCGACTGTAAATCGAGTAACCAAACAGCGAGCGCTCCATGCCGATCGTACACGCGCCGTCACGGAAAGAAGCGGTCGCGCGCACGAAAGTCAGGAGCGGCTTGTTCAGCGCGGTTTTTTTACTGGTCAATCGATAAGCGAGATAGGCGTTGATTTGGTCCTGCGAATATTCGAGGGCGCCAGTCTTCTGATAAAAGGCTGCGTTCTCCAAATCGAGATCCACTTGCGGCGGCACGGCCTTGGTCGGAGCCGGCAATTCCGGCGGCAGCGCGATTTCCACCAGCGCGGCTACGACTGCTGCAGCCAAAGCCAATTTGCTGACGGTGAAGAAATGGCGCCTCGCCATGTTTGGCGGTCCCAACATCTTCTGCAAACGCCGGTGCACTTCTTGCGGATCCTGCGCTTTTTTCTGCGCCGACACAGCGGAACGGTCCAGGCGCTCGCCGCAATTGTGACAGTAAATGCGCTCGGCTTCGTTTTCGTGCCCGCATTCCGCGCACACCAACTTCGTCATTGCCGTCGTGGTCGTCATACAGCCGATTCCTTTTTCGGTTTAGTCGGTGGGGCTGATGTCGATGTTTTTGGCGGGGGCGTTTTCGATTCTTTGCCAGAGGGGGATTTTTCGGCGGCCGTGCGCGATCCGGCGGGCGCTTCTTTCTTGGCCGCCTCCTGGTAGGCCTTGCTTCGATAATCGGTGATGTAAAAACCGGAGCCTTTAAAAATAATACCCGCACCAGTGCCGAGGAGGCGTTTTACTTTGCCATGGCCCATTTCGGGAGCCGGCAAAGGTCCTGGGGACATTCCCGGAGCGGTTGGTCTCGCATTGATTGAAACATCTCAAAATTTTGGTCGCATTTCTGGCAGTGATAATCGTAAGTCGGCATGCCTGAGACGCTGCCTCGAAGAAAGCACAATTCAAGCCGCGGAACGGGCCGAAATTTGCCAGCTCCGCCAGCGCCACGCCCCTTGACTTTGCATCCGCCGCCGGTAAAGGGTTCGACCGAAAAGTTTTTATGCCTTCTCCATTTTATCGGCTGCTCCTTTTTTTACTGTTTCCAGCGTTGGCTTTGATCGGGACCAGCTGTGAGGAGGACGTCCGCTACTCCGGCCAGACCCGGTATCTGGGCGGCATTTACGGCAATGCCCCAACTACAGGCGCCCCGACCGACAACGTTTCCTATTGGGACGGCGATCACATCGGCGGCAACCCTTCTGTGAAAATCAGCCTGAAAGAACAACGCGCTTATTTTTACAAAAGCGGAATGCTTGTCGGGATCTCGCAGCTTTCCACAGGACGCGAAGGTTTGATTACGCCAACCGGTCATTTCTCGATCATCCAAAAGGACGTTAACCATGTCTCAACCAAGTATGGCGACTTCGTTGACGATGCTGGTAACGTCGTGATGCCAAACGTCTCTGTTGACGACAAAAAACCGCCGGGGGCGCATTTCAAGGGCGCGCCCATGCCCTACTTCATGCGCATTGTCGACGGTGTCGGCTTGCACGCCGGTTATTTGCCTGGCTATCCAGCGTCGCACGGTTGCATCCGGATGCCGCAGTTCATGGCCGAAAATTTCTTCAAATCGGTTTCCGCCGGCACTCCGGTGACCATCACCAATTAATTCGTAGCCGACAACGGACTTTCGGCGAAGGTTCGCCGTGGAAAGATCGACATCCGGCGAATTGATCGAACGAGTCGCGCAATCCGAACCGATCGCGCGCAAACTCGAGCAGATCGGGACAGAACGAGCGCCGGTAAAGTTCTCGCACGTCGTCCCGCCGGCCCAGGCGTTTCTCGCTGCCGTTATCGCGCGCCGCCTGCAGAAAACAGTCTGGATCCTTTGCCCGAGTGTGCGCGCTCAGGATTCGCTTTACGAAACAATACTGAATTGGTTTCCAAGCGCGCAATTTTTGCCCGAAGCCGAATTCGCCGCGGTCGAAAACGTTTTACCCGATCCGGAAATCGCGGCTGAACGCCTCGCGCTTCTGGCCAGGATCGATCCGGCAAAGGACGGATTCGCCGCGGCGAACAGCGAACCCGGGCCGCACCTGATCGTGACGACTCGTGCGAGTCTCGATCAACCCGCGCCGACACGCGGCGCAGTGTCAGCGGCAACTTTAAAAATCAAGCGCAGCGCGGCGTTAACCATGGAGCAATTGCTCGAAAAGTTGAACACCGCAGGTTACGAGCGCGTCGCGCAGGTCACCACTCGCGGGCAAATCGCGGTTCGCGGCGGCATTGTCGATCTCTACTCCTGGCAAGCGCCGCTGCCCACCCGCATCGAATTTTTCGGCGACAACGTCGAATCGCTCCGCGAGTTCGACATCGACACCCAAACCTCGGTGCGCGATCTGCGCAAGATCGACGTCTTGCTCGGCGGGGCGGACGACCAAACCGGTGTCGTTCGCGATTACATCGGCAAAGAAGATCTCACGATCGAGATCGAGCCTGACGAAAAATCGGAAGCGCTAATTCAAATCAGCGAAAGCTGGATCGAAACCGGTCCCGAGGATTTCAGCGGCGCCTTTCAGGACTGCGATATCGGCGAATTCGCCGTCGGCGATTTTCTGCTGGCAGAAGCGAAACGTGACCAATTCGTTAAGCGATTGAACGAATGGCGAAAAAATAAAGCGCGCATCATGGTTTATTTTCAAACCGAAGGCGAGATCGAGCGTTTCCGAGAATTGATCAGCGCCGAGGCGTTGCAAGATGTGGATCTTGTTCTCGGCACACTCGCGCGCGGTTTTTGTTTTCCGGCTGCAAACCTGGTCGCTTTGTCCGCCGCCGAATTGTTCGGCCGTTTCGCGCCGCACGCGCGACGACGGCTTTACCACGTCGAGGGCCATCGCGCCCAAATCGATTTCAGTGAGCTGACTGAAGACGATCTTGTGGTTCATCTCGAACACGGGGTGGCTCGGTTCGCCGGCCTGACGCGTATTCCAACGTCAACCACTGGCGAACAGGAAGTGCTAGCGCTCGAATTCGCCGATGAAGCCAAGCTCTACGTGCCGCTGGAGCAGGCTTATCTCGTTTCGCGTTACGTCGGCGTTGGCAAACGATCGCCGCATCTCAGTTCGCTGGCCGATTCAAAATGGGCGCGCGCGAAAAAGAACGCGGCGTCATCCATTTTCGATTACGCCGGCAAAATGCTCGCGGTCCAGGCCGAGCGCGAAACGGTTCCGGGTCACGTGTTCGGCCCGGACACAAAATGGCAACGCGAGTTCGAGCATTCTTTTCCATTTCGCGAAACGCCCGACCAAATGAAGGCGATCATCGACGCGAAGATCGACATGGAGCAGCCGCGGCCGATGGACCGATTGATTTGCGGCGATGTCGGCTTCGGCAAAACGGAAGTGGCAATCCGCGCCGCGTTCAAAGCGGTCATGGACGGCAGACAAGTTGCCGTCCTCGCGCCCACGACCGTGCTCGCACAACAACACTTCGAAGTTTTTCGTCAGCGGATGCTCGATTATCCGGTGCGAATCGAGATGCTGAGCCGCTTTCGATCGCAAAGTGAGCAGCGCAAAATTCTCGAACTGCTTCGTCAGGGCGGCGTCGACATCGTCATCGGCACCCATCGCCTGATTTCCGGGGACGTCATTTTTAAAGATCTCGGCCTGGCCGTGATCGATGAAGAGCAGCGCTTTGGCGTTCTGCATAAGGAAAAATTCAAGGAGCTTTTCAAGCTCGTCGACGTGCTCACGCTTTCGGCCACGCCAATTCCGCGCACGCTTTATCTTTCGCTCGTCGGCGTCAAAGACATGTCTACGATCGAGACGCCACCGCTCAACCGTTTGCCGGTGGAAACGATCGTCTGCGGTTACGACGAACGAATTATCCGGGACGCGATCAATCGTGAGCTCGAACGTCAGGGTCAGGTTTATTTTTTGCATAACCGCGTCCACACCATCGAGCGCGTGCGCGAACGCATTGTCGATCTTGTTCCCCAAGCGCGGGTCGAGATCGGTCACGGCCAGATGGATTCGGACGAGCTCGAGGAAGTGATGGCGCGTTTCGTCTCCGGAAAAATCGATGTGCTTGTTTGCACTACCATCATTGAAAGCGGTCTCGACATTCCAAATGCAAACACGATCGTTATCGACCGCGCCGACCGCTTTGGCTTGGCCGATCTTTATCAACTGCGCGGCCGCGTTGGTCGTGCCGAGCACAAGGCTTACGCCTACTTACTCCTGCCGCGCGAGATGATGACGATCGGCGCCGCGCGCAAGCGAATCAACGCCATCAAACAGTACAGCTCGCTCGGCGCCGGTTTTCGCATCGCCATGCGCGATCTCGAAATCCGCGGCGCTGGCAGCATTCTCGGCACCGCTCAAAGCGGCCACATTATGGCGATCGGTTTCGATCTCTATTGTCAGCTTCTCAAACAAGCCGTCGCGCAATTGAAAGGGCGAAAATTTCAGCCCCGGCTCGATGTCGATCTTCGAATCGATTTTGTGGCCACCAACGAAGCCGAGTTCGCCCAGCTCGGTCCCGACCAACGCATTCCGGCGTTCGTTCCCGCCAATTACGTCAGCGACACTGGATTGCGGATCAAGGCTTATCGCGAGATCGCCGAGATCAGCACCCGCGAGCAGTTCGAGCGCATCGAGCGCGAATGGCACGACCGGTTCGGGAAATTCCCGGCGGCAGTTGACAACCTGTTTCTCCTCGCCGAAATCAAGCTCGCTGCCGCCAAAACCGGCATCACTCGCGTGGAAGTGCGTGAGCGAAAATTGATGCTGACCCGGCGGGGCGAACTTATACTTGTCGATGGCAAATTCCCCCGTTTAGTTGCGAAGCCAGCGCATCTCGGGGAAGTTTTGCAGCTAACGAAAAAATTTACATGATGCGGCAAATTCTCACCGTCCTGATCGCAGCCTGCCTGCTGAATTTTTCGCCGATATGTCGCGCCGCTTACGCCGCGGCGGAACCGGAAGTGGTCGACGGCGTCGCGGCGGTCGTCAA
>Ga0099827_10002362_pt1 | contig 10406 bp, 3 predicted proteins | sample CZO8metaG_FD_79339 | JGI IMG/M metagenome (GOLD analysis project Ga0099827, IMG submission 79339) | Vadose zone soil microbial communities from the Eel River Critical Zone Observatory, Northern California, USA - CZOApr15con1.8 metaG | ecosystem: Environmental > Terrestrial > Soil > Vadose zone ...
CACCTTCACGGTCAATAACCCGGGCACCTTCGGCACCATCCTGTCCTACTCGATCATCGCGCCGCCGCAGGCCGGCATCCTGGCAATGGACGCGATCGTCAAGCGGCCGGTGGTCGTCGACGGGGACGCGATCGCGGTCCGATCGATGATGAATCTCTGCCTGAGTTTCGACCACCGCGTGTTGGACGGGGTGTCCGCCGCCCGCTTCCTGCAGGGCGTCCGCCGCTGGCTGGAAGGCTTCTCGGAGCAGGTGCCGCTTTACTGAGAATTTTCCCTCCCCCTAAGCCCGGATCCACCAAAGGGGGAGGGGTTAGCACGGTAAAGAGAATGCGAAAGGTGCCCCGCTGAACTGAGATACTGGCGGCGTTCAACCAAGCCAACGTCTCAGCAGAGGAGCACCTAACGGGTGACATCATCGCACACGTCCCAGCACCTTCGTATCGTGTTCGACGACCGCCGCGTCATCGCGAACGCTGGACTTCTCTTGCCCGCCCGACTGGCGCAGCGGTTGGGGTTGCAGGAACTGCTTGACCGCCACATCAAGCTGGGCCCGGCGGTGGGTCACGCTCGCGTCGGCGAGAAGGCGCTCACTCTCGTCGCCTCGCTGCTGGCGGGCGGTGACTGCATCGATGACGCCGCGGCGCTGCGCTCTCTCGGCAGCGAGGCCGTGCTCGGTCATCGGGCGGCGGCCCCCTCCACGCTGGGCACATTTCTTCGCTCCTTCACCTGGGGTCACCTCAAGCAGCTCGACCACGTGAGCGAACTGGCGATGGCCCGCGCCTGGCAGGTGGGGGCCGGCCCACATCGGCAGGGCCTCACGCTCGATTTCGACTCGACCATCTGCGAGACCTATGGGGCCAAAAAACAGGGGGCGCAATTCACTTACGCGAAGGTCTGGGGGTACCAGCCGTTCCTGGCCATCACCGCCGAGAGCGGCGAGGTGGTGCACAGCCGGCTGCGTGGCGGACGCGCCGCCCCGGCGCGAGGGGCGGGACATTTCGTCGGCGAAGCACTGGCGCGGGTGCGCCGAGCGGGCTTTGCCGAACCCGTGGTGATTCGGGCCGACTCCGGCTTCTTCACCGAGGAGGTGGTGCGGGCCAGCCTGCGATACGCGGCCAGCTTTTCCATCACGGCGCGGATGTATCCGCGCTTGAACCGCTGCATCGGCGAGATTGCTCCCACGGCCTGGCAGCCGATCAGGAATTGGGTGGGCGGCACGGCGGAGGTCGCGGAAATCGCCTACACCGCCTTCGCCAACACGCACCATGGCCAGCGCGCGCGCCCGCTCGTGGTGCGCTTGATCGTCCGCCGGGTGCTGCCGGACTTCGCGCAGCTCAGCCTGCCGGGTCTGGGCTATCGCTATCACGCGTTCATCACCAACCGCGCGGGCACGGCCGTGGCACTCGAAGTCGATCATCGCCAGCACGCGATTGTCGAAAACCGCATCCGCGACCTCAAGTACGGACTTGGGCTCAACCATCTGCCCTCGGGCCGGTTTGCGGCCAACGCGGTGTGGCTGGCCCTGAACGTGCTCGCCCACAACTTGCTGCGCTGGCTTGACCGACTGGCCCTGGCCGGCTCGGGTTGGACCGCCAAAACGTTCCGCCATCGCTTGCTCGCCGTCCCTGGACGGCTGGTCCGATCGGGCCGCCAACTCTGGCTGCGCCTCCCGGCTCAATGGCCGTGGCGATGGCAGTTCGAAGGCGTGCTCACGCGGCTCGGCCACTCGCCACCGCCGCCAGCCTGACCGCGTTCGCGCTCCCCGTTCTGGATCGCGGTTCCGCCATCCCCTCGATGGGCTGAGATCCCATTCAAGCCGGCTCGCAACCCGTTTTCCACGATCCCCGCCGGCCGAAGCCCGCGTCCCTCGACCCATACCCCTCAATCGGACGACTCGCGCCCGTGTTGCCCGCTCACCGCATCCCTCCCCCCGCGCCATCGGTGGATTCGGGCCGCGGGGGGAGGGCAGGGTGGGGGCTGATGAGTCCCGACGGCTGGGGAGGCGGACAAGCGCCCGAGCCCGAGCCGCGCTCGGGCACTTAGCATTCATGCCGTGAGCAAAGCCATCCCGGTCGCGCCCAGGACACCGGCGCTGGAAACGGACGTCGTCTTGCGAGACGGGTCCACGGTTCACGTCCGGCCGACGCGAGCTGGCGACGAGCCGGCCATCCTCGCGTTTCTCGGCGGGCTGTCGGACGAGTCACGGTATTTTCGCTTCTTCTCCGGCGCGCCGAATCTGAATGAAGCGGCTCACCGGGCAGCCATCTCCGAGATCCACGAGCGGTGCAACCTGGTCGCCCTCGTCGGCGGCGAAACCACCATCGTCGCCCAGGCCGGCTATGTCCGAGGCGAGGGAGACCGGGCGGAGGTGGCCTTCGCCGTGGCTGATACGTTCCAGGGCCGTGGCATTTCAACCATCCTCCTCGGCCAGCTGGCCGAGATCGCTCACACGGTCGGCATCACCACCTTCGATGCCTCGGTCCTTTCGGAAAACCATCGGATGATCGGGGTATTCCGCGAGAGCGGATTCAAGGTTTCCACCCACGCCGCAGCCGGCGTCATCGACCTGGAGTTCCCAACCTCTCTACTCCCGGAGGCGATTGAGCGGTTCGCGAGGCGTGAGCAGATGGCGGCCATAGCGGCACTGGACCATGTGCTGGTACCCGGGTCGGTTGCCGTCATCGGCGCGTCGCGGACGCGAGGCATGATCGGCGCGGAGCTCTTCCACAACCTGCTCTCGAACGGATTCAACGGCCCCGTCTATCCCGTCAATCCTTCCGCTCTCGTCGTCCAGTCGGTTCTGGCATATCCGACCGTCCTCGATATCCCGGGCCCCGTCGACCTGGCCGTGATTGCGGTGCCCGCCATCCATGTGGTCGAGACCGCGCGCCAGTGCGCGAAGAAAGGTGTCAAGAGCCTCGTCGTCATCTCCTCCGGGTTCGCCGAGTCGGGCGAGGAGGGCGCCAGCCGGCAGGCCGACCTGCTCGCGGTCTGCCGGGAAGCCGGGATGCGACTGGTCGGGCCCAACTGCATGGGCGTGATCAACACCGCACCGGACGTCTCGATGAATGCCACGTTTGGCCCAGCGACACCCCCGCGCGGCCGCGTCGGCTTCCTGTCGCAAAGCGGCGCCCTGGGGCTGGCGGTGATCGACTACGCCAAGAGCCTTGGCCTCGGCTTGTCGTGGTTCATCTCGGCAGGCAACAAGGCTGATCTTTCCGGCAACGATGTGCTCCAGTACGCCGAGACGGATCCGCACACCGACCTCGTGCTGCTTTACCTCGAATCGTTTGGGAATCCGCGCACGTTCGCGCGCATTGCCCGCCGCGTCGCGCGGACCAAGCCCATCATCGCCGTCAAGAGTGGACGCTCGACCGCCGGCGCCCGGGCGACCTCATCGCACACCGGCGCCCTGCTCTCGGCGTCGGACGCCACGGTCGATGCCTTATTCCGCCAGGCGGGCGTCATCCGGACCGATACCCTGGCCGAGCTCTTTGACGTCGCCGCGCTGATGTCCAGCCAACCGGCCCCGGCGGGAAAACGGGTCGCCATCATCACGAACGGGGGCGGTCCAGGCATCCTCTGCGCGGACGCCTGCGAGGCGGAGGGCCTGATCGTGCCTCCCCTTCCCGACGACGTCACCGCCGGACTGCGGCAATTCCTTCCCAGCCAGGCCTCGGTCCGCAATCCGATCGACATGATCGCCGCCGCCTCAGCCGACGACTACCGAAGGGTCATCCAGACGGTAGCGGCATCAGACAGTATCGACGCGATCGTCGTCATCTTCATTCCACCGCTCGTCACGCAGCCGGGCGACGTTGCACGCGCAATTCGGGACGCGGCCGAGACGTTGCCTCGACCCATTCCGCTCATCAGCGTCTTCATGTCGGCGCACGGCGTGCCCGACGAACTCAAGGGCAAGAAAGTCAGCATCCCCTCCTACCAGTTTCCCGAAGACGCGGCGCGCGCGCTTGCCCGGTCGGCCGTCTATGGCGAGTGGCGTCAACGGCCGGAAGGTACGGTTCGCGAATTCCCCAACCTCCGGCCGGACGAGGCTGCCGGGATCATCTCGTCGGTGCTGGCCACCGGGGCCCGATGGCTGACGGGAGAGGAGACGCAGCAGTTGCTCAGCTGCTATGGGATCCCGCTTGCGTCGGCGCGCTTCGCACCGACGCCGGAAGGGGCGCGCGAGGCGGCTGCCGAACTGGGCGGACGGCTGGCGCTCAAGGCGATGGCGCCAACGCTGCTCCACAAGTCCGATGCCGGCGGCGTCCGCCTTGGACTGACGATCGACAATATCGAGGATGCCGCCCGCGACATGATGACGCGAATCGCCCGGAACGGCCACGAGCTTTCCGGCTTCCAGGTGCAGGCGATGGTGGGCGAGGGCGTCGAGATGCTGGTCGGCGTCGTCCATGATCGTCTCTTTGGGCCGGTCCTGGCCTGCGGAGCGGGCGGCACGACGGCGGAGCTGCTCAAGGACATTGCCGTCCGGATCACGCCACTGTCTGACCTGGACGCGGACGAGATGGTGCGGTCGCTCAAGACCTTCCCGCTGTTGGACGGCTACCGCGGCGCTCCCAACGCGGACGTCGGCGCATTGGAGGAGGTGATGCTGCGAATCAATGCCATGGTGGAGGGCCACGCAGAAATCGCCGAGCTCGACTGCAATCCGGTCATGGTTGGCCAGCACCGCGCCATCGTCGTCGACGCCCGGGTTCGCCTGGAAATGCCGGTCCCAAGGCGACCGATCGGTGCACGCTGAGGCAGGCGAAAAGCTCAGGCGCTCAGACGACTTGCCGGCGGCACCGCTCCCAAGGCGCGCGCGGACGCCGCGCTGAGAGACCCCCCGAGGACAAGCGTCTGAAGCAGGTTCGTCAGGCCGTCCACGAACTCCTTGATGGTTGCCTCGCCGACACGCTGCGCTGTCCCGCGATCGATGCGCCGGTTCGTACCTGAGCCCGGCACATAGTAGCGACCGGCAACGGCGAGCTGGCTACGACGGTCACCCAGGGAGCCGACCTCCAGGTCGGCCTCCAGTAGCGGCCTTGCCGTCTGCGGTCCGACGAGCGCCCAGGCCATCGTGCGGATGCTGGTGGATCCATGCCGAGCGGCCGGCTCCATAGCGAGCACGACCACCGCTCCAGCGAGGTCATCAGCCGCGTGGGGATCGGCCTCCAGCATGAAGCCGAGCGCCCGATCGCGATCGGGCGCTCGGCTTCATGCTGGAGGCCGATCCCCACGCGGCTGATGACCTCGCTGGAGCGGTGGTCGTGCTCGCTATGGAGCCGGCCGCTCGGCATGGATCCACCAGCATCCGCACGATGGCCTGGGCGCTCGTCGGACCGCAGACGGCAAGGCCGCTACTGGAGGCCGACCTGGAGGTCGGCTCCCTGGGTGACCGTCGTAGCCAGCTCGCCGTTGCCGGTCGCTACTATGTGCCGGGCTCAGGTACGAACCGGCGCATCGATCGCGGGACAGCGCAGCGTGTCGGCGAGGCAACCATCAAGGAGTTCGTGGACGGCCTGACGAACCTGCTTCAGACGCTTGTCCTCGGGGGGTCTCTCAGCGCGGCGTCCGCGCGCGCCTTGGGAGCGGTGCCGCCGGCAAGTCGTCTGAGCGCCTGAGCTTTTCGCCTGCCTCAGCGTGCACCGATCGGTCGCCTTGGGACCGGCATTTCCAGGCGAACCCGGGCGTCGACGACGATGGCGCGGTGCTGGCCAACCATGACCGGATTGCAGTCGAGCTCGGCGATTTCTGCGTGGCCCTCCACCATGGCATTGATTCGCAGCATCACCTCCTCCAATGCGCCGACGTCCGCGTTGGGAGCGCCGCGGTAGCCGTCCAACAGCGGGAAGGTCTTGAGCGACCGCACCATCTCGTCCGCGTCCAGGTCAGACAGTGGCGTGATCCGGACGGCAATGTCCTTGAGCAGCTCCGCCGTCGTGCCGCCCGCTCCGCAGGCCAGGACCGGCCCAAAGAGACGATCATGGACGACGCCGACCAGCATCTCGACGCCCTCGCCCACCATCGCCTGCACCTGGAAGCCGGAAAGCTCGTGGCCGTTCCGGGCGATTCGCGTCATCATGTCGCGGGCGGCATCCTCGATATTGTCGATCGTCAGTCCAAGGCGGACGCCGCCGGCATCGGACTTGTGGAGCAGCGTTGGCGCCATCGCCTTGAGCGCCAGCCGTCCGCCCAGTTCGGCAGCCGCCTCGCGCGCCCCTTCCGGCGTCGGTGCGAAGCGCGCCGACGCAAGCGGGATCCCATAGCAGCTGAGCAACTGCTGCGTCTCCTCTCCCGTCAGCCATCGGGCCCCGGTGGCCAGCACCGACGAGATGATCCCGGCAGCCTCGTCCGGCCGGAGGTTGGGGAATTCGCGAACCGTACCTTCCGGCCGTTGACGCCACTCGCCATAGACGGCCGACCGGGCAAGCGCGCGCGCCGCGTCTTCGGGAAACTGGTAGGAGGGGATGCTGACTTTCTTGCCCTTGAGTTCGTCGGGCACGCCGTGCGCCGACATGAAGACGCTGATGAGCGGAATGGGTCGAGGCAACGTCTCGGCCGCGTCCCGAATTGCGCGTGCAACGTCGCCCGGCTGCGTGACGAGCGGTGGAATGAAGATGACGACGATCGCGTCGATACTGTCTGATGCCGCTACCGTCTGGATGACCCTTCGGTAGTCGTCGGCTGAGGCGGCGGCGATCATGTCGATCGGATTGCGGACCGAGGCCTGGCTGGGAAGGAATTGCCGCAGTCCGGCGGTGACGTCGTCGGGAAGGGGAGGCACGATCAGGCCCTCCGCCTCGCAGGCGTCCGCGCAGAGGATGCCTGGACCGCCCCCGTTCGTGATGATGGCGACCCGTTTTCCCGCCGGGGCCGGTTGGCTGGACATCAGCGCGGCGACGTCAAAGAGCTCGGCCAGGGTATCGGTCCGGATGACGCCCGCCTGGCGGAATAAGGCATCGACCGTGGCGTCCGACGCCGAGAGCAGGGCGCCGGTGTGCGATGAGGTCGCCCGGGCGCCGGCGGTCGAGCGTCCACTCTTGACGGCGATGATGGGCTTGGTCCGCGCGACGCGGCGGGCAATGCGCGCGAACGTGCGCGGATTCCCAAACGATTCGAGGTAAAGCAGCACGAGGTCGGTGTGCGGATCCGTCTCGGCGTACTGGAGCACATCGTTGCCGGAAAGATCAGCCTTGTTGCCTGCCGAGATGAACCACGACAAGCCGAGGCCAAGGCTCTTGGCGTAGTCGATCACCGCCAGCCCCAGGGCGCCGCTTTGCGACAGGAAGCCGACGCGGCCGCGCGGGGGTGTCGCTGGGCCAAACGTGGCATTCATCGAGACGTCCGGTGCGGTGTTGATCACGCCCATGCAGTTGGGCCCGACCAGTCGCATCCCGGCTTCCCGGCAGACCGCGAGCAGGTCGGCCTGCCGGCTGGCGCCCTCCTCGCCCGACTCGGCGAACCCGGAGGAGATGACGACGAGGCTCTTGACACCTTTCTTCGCGCACTGGCGCGCGGTCTCGACCACATGGATGGCGGGCACCGCAATCACGGCCAGGTCGACGGGGCCCGGGATATCGAGGACGGTCGGATATGCCAGAACCGACTGGACGACGAGAGCGGAAGGATTGACGGGATAGACGGGGCCGTTGAATCCGTTCGAGAGCAGGTTGTGGAAGAGCTCCGCGCCGATCATGCCTCGCGTCCGCGACGCGCCGATGACGGCAACCGACCCGGGTACCAGCACATGGTCCAGTGCCGCTATGGCCGCCATCTGCTCACGCCTCGCGAACCGCTCAATCGCCTCCGGGAGTAGAGAGGTTGGGAACTCCAGGTCGATGACGCCGGCTGCGGCGTGGGTGGAAACCTTGAATCCGCTCTCGCGGAATACCCCGATCATCCGATGGTTTTCCGAAAGGACCGAGGCATCGAAGGTGGTGATGCCGACCGTGTGAGCGATCTCGGCCAGCTGGCCGAGGAGGATGGTTGAAATGCCACGGCCCTGGAACGTATCAGCCACGGCGAAGGCCACCTCCGCCCGGTCTCCCTCGCCTCGGACATAGCCGGCCTGGGCGACGATGGTGGTTTCGCCGCCGACGAGGGCGACCAGGTTGCACCGCTCGTGGATCTCGGAGATGGCTGCCCGGTGAGCCGCTTCATTCAGATTCGGCGCGCCGGAGAAGAAGCGAAAATACCGTGACTCGTCCGACAGCCCGCCGAGAAACGCGAGGATGGCCGGCTCGTCGCCAGCTCGCGTCGGCCGGACGTGAACCGTGGACCCGTCTCGCAAGACGACGTCCGTTTCCAGCGCCGGTGTCCTGGGCGCGACCGGGATGGCTTTGCTCACGGCATGAATGCTAAGTGCCCGAGCGCGGCTCGGGCTCGGGCGCTTGTCCGCCTCCCCAGCCGTCGGGACTCATCAGCCCCCACCCTGCCCTCCCCCCGCGGCCCGAATCCACCGATGGCGCGGGGGGAGGGATGCGGTGAGCGGGCAACACGGGCGCGAGTCGTCCGATTGAGGGGTATGGGTCGAGGGACGCGGGCTTCGGCCGGCGGGGATCGTGGAAAACGGGTTGCGAGCCGGCTTGAATGGGATCTCAGCCCATCGAGGGGATGGCGGAACCGCGATCCAGAACGGGGAGCGCGAACGCGGTCAGGCTGGCGGCGGTGGCGAGTGGCCGAGCCGCGTGAGCACGCCTTCGAACTGCCATCGCCACGGCCATTGAGCCGGGAGGCGCAGCCAGAGTTGGCGGCCCGATCGGACCAGCCGTCCAGGGACGGCGAGCAAGCGATGGCGGAACGTTTTGGCGGTCCAACCCGAGCCGGCCAGGGCCAGTCGGTCAAGCCAGCGCAGCAAGTTGTGGGCGAGCACGTTCAGGGCCAGCCACACCGCGTTGGCCGCAAACCGGCCCGAGGGCAGATGGTTGAGCCCAAGTCCGTACTTGAGGTCGCGGATGCGGTTTTCGACAATCGCGTGCTGGCGATGATCGACTTCGAGTGCCACGGCCGTGCCCGCGCGGTTGGTGATGAACGCGTGATAGCGATAGCCCAGACCCGGCAGGCTGAGCTGCGCGAAGTCCGGCAGCACCCGGCGGACGATCAAGCGCACCACGAGCGGGCGCGCGCGCTGGCCATGGTGCGTGTTGGCGAAGGCGGTGTAGGCGATTTCCGCGACCTCCGCCGTGCCGCCCACCCAATTCCTGATCGGCTGCCAGGCCGTGGGAGCAATCTCGCCGATGCAGCGGTTCAAGCGCGGATACATCCGCGCCGTGATGGAAAAGCTGGCCGCGTATCGCAGGCTGGCCCGCACCACCTCCTCGGTGAAGAAGCCGGAGTCGGCCCGAATCACCACGGGTTCGGCAAAGCCCGCTCGGCGCACCCGCGCCAGTGCTTCGCCGACGAAATGTCCCGCCCCTCGCGCCGGGGCGGCGCGTCCGCCACGCAGCCGGCTGTGCACCACCTCGCCGCTCTCGGCGGTGATGGCCAGGAACGGCTGGTACCCCCAGACCTTCGCGTAAGTGAATTGCGCCCCCTGTTTTTTGGCCCCATAGGTCTCGCAGATGGTCGAGTCGAAATCGAGCGTGAGGCCCTGCCGATGTGGGCCGGCCCCCACCTGCCAGGCGCGGGCCATCGCCAGTTCGCTCACGTGGTCGAGCTGCTTGAGGTGACCCCAGGTGAAGGAGCGAAGAAATGTGCCCAGCGTGGAGGGGGCCGCCGCCCGATGACCGAGCACGGCCTCGCTGCCGAGAGAGCGCAGCGCCGCGGCGTCATCGATGCAGTCACCGCCCGCCAGCAGCGAGGCGACGAGAGTGAGCGCCTTCTCGCCGACGCGAGCGTGACCCACCGCCGGGCCCAGCTTGATGTGGCGGTCAAGCAGTTCCTGCAACCCCAACCGCTGCGCCAGTCGGGCGGGCAAGAGAAGTCCAGCGTTCGCGATGACGCGGCGGTCGTCGAACACGATACGAAGGTGCTGGGACGTGTGCGATGATGTCACCCGTTAGGTGCTCCTCTGCTGAGACGTTGGCTTGGTTGAACGCCGCCAGTATCTCAGTTCAGCGGGGCACCTTTCGCATTCTCTTTACCGTGCTAACCCCTCCCCCTTTGGTGGATCCGGGCTTAGGGGGAGGGAAAATTCTCAGTAAAGCGGCACCTGCTCCGAGAAGCCTTCCAGCCAGCGGCGGACGCCCTGCAGGAAGCGGGCGGCGGACACCCCGTCCAACACGCGGTGGTCGAAACTCAGGCAGAGATTCATCATCGATCGGACCGCGATCGCGTCCCCGTCGACGACCACCGGCCGCTTGACGATCGCGTCCATTGCCAGGATGCCGGCCTGCGGCGGCGCGATGATCGAGTAGGACAGGATGGTGCCGAAGGTGCCCGGGTTATTGACCGTGAAGGTG
>Ga0099827_10002363_pt1 | contig 10405 bp, 3 predicted proteins | sample CZO8metaG_FD_79339 | JGI IMG/M metagenome (GOLD analysis project Ga0099827, IMG submission 79339) | Vadose zone soil microbial communities from the Eel River Critical Zone Observatory, Northern California, USA - CZOApr15con1.8 metaG | ecosystem: Environmental > Terrestrial > Soil > Vadose zone ...
GAGGCCGCACTGGCGTCGATATGGAAGAGAGGACTGGCCGGCGTCGTGGTCGTGGGGTGGAGGTCGGTCGTGGCGTTGGCGTCGTTGGCCTGACCGAGCGTCATGAATGCGCCGTTTGCCGCTGAGACCGGAATCGCCTGCAGGGCGACGCTGCCGGCGGCGCCGGCTACGGCCGCTCCCGCCAGCCGCAGCAGGTCGCGGCGGCTGTGTTTGCCGTCATCGTTGCCGGCCCCGTAGTGTGACATCCGTCGGGCCTCCAACTCGAGGCTCTGCAGCCGCTGTCGCTGGTCGTCGAGCTCTTGCCGCTGCTCGTCGAGGATCGCGCTGAGCCGAGTGACCCGCTCTTCGAGGCTCTGTGCGACTCGGGTTCTATGGCGTGTGGACATTTTTCGTCTGGGCCGCGGCTGGCCTTGATGTTTTCCGGCGCGCGGCCGGTGCCTGGCTGGCGACGAGCGTCCCGAACCCGCCCGCCGGTTTCTTACCCGCGGGGGTCTGCGCCGCTGGTTTCCGCGGCGTTCTTGATCCCTCCATGGTCCGCCTCCCTTTGCGATTAGATTCGCGTTTTGAGGCGGCATTATACTGCCTGAATTGGCCAAGCGCCTCTTGCTCTTGACCGTGGGGGCGATGCTCGCGCTCGGGGGAACCTGGCCGGCTTCCGCCGCAGGCTCCCGCCCTGACCCTCCCCCGCGAGCGGGGAAGGGAAATGGTGCCGTCACAGTGGCGGCGCATCCGCGCCACGGTCTTCACCAGATCCCAAAGTCCGACGCGAGTGTCGGGTTGGAGCCGGTCACCCGGACTGTACCGCGATCGCCTGCCGGCGCGAATGCGATTGTCGGCGGCAACTGGACGCCGCTCGGCCCGACGCCGATCGCCGACGAGAAGAACATCGGGGCGACGGCACAGACCACCAGCGACTTCGGCCGCGCGTCGGGTCGCGTCACCAGCCTGGCGACCAACCCGGCCAACCCCAACATCATCTATTTAGGAGCGGCGGGCGGCGGCGTCTGGAAGAGCTCGGACGCCGGCGCCAGCTGGAGCACGGGCACGGACTCGCAGCCGTCGATCGCGATCGGCTCCCTCGCTGTGGATGCCACCGGCAGCACGATCTACGCCGGCACCGGCGAGGACAACGCGAGCGGCGACTCGCAGCGGGGCCTGGGTATTCTCAAGAGCATCGATAGCGGCACGACGTGGACCGTCGTCGGTCAATCGACCTTCGCGCAGCTTCGGATTGGCGGGATCGTCGTCGATCGGAACACCACGGGAGCGACCGAGCGCGTCTTTGCCGCGACCAACCGCGGTCTCTTTGTTTCCACGGACTCCGGTACGACCTGGAGCCAGGTCACGACGCTGCCCATCACGCCGATCGCCGGCCAGACGCCGTCGCAGCGTGTGATGCAGGTGCTGCAGGATTCGACGGGCCGGTTCTGGGTCGCGGTCTCCGACTTCTGTCAGACGGAGCTGGGCAGCGTCATGACCAGCGTGGACGGCGTGACATGGACCAGCACCTTTCCGACCCCGGCGGCCGGCACCGGCCGCGTTGCGCTCGGCATCAGCCCCGGAGGGACGGTGGCCTACGCCGCTCTCGCGACCTGCTCGAACTTCGGGGACCTGCTCGGGATCTGGAAGACGGCCAACGGTGCCGCCAGCTGGACGCAGACAGCAGCACCGCCCCAGTACTTCAGCTTCCCGAACGTGACCCCACTGCAAAGCCAGGGCTGGTATGACAATACGGTCGCGGTCGACCCCACCAACTCCGCCAACGCGGTGTTCGGCGGGATCACCATTATCGCGACCGCCGACGGCGGCGCCCACTTCAGCGACATCGGGCAGACCTATCTCGGCGGCGTCATCCATCCCGACTTCCACGCCCTGCTGTTCACGGGTGCCGCGACGTTCTACGCCGGGAACGACGGCGGAATCTGGCAGGGGAAGGAGACGCTCGGCGCCACGTCGGTCAGCGCGAGCTGGACAAATCTCAACGCCAACCTGGGCACCGTCCAGTTCTACCGGGGGGCGGCGCTCGACACCAGCCACGTGCTCGGTGGCAGCCAGGACAACGGATCACCCGGGATCTTTCCCGGCTCGCCGGCCATCGCGCCCGCATGGCAGGAATACCTGGATGGGGATGGCGGCTACAGCGCCATCGACCCGACCTCGGGGTCGACGGTCATCTACGCCAGCACCAGCAACGGCGGGATCTGGAAGGGCAGCTACGCCCCGCCCGCCGTGTCGGATCCGTACTGGCCGTACGATACCTTCACCGAGGCGGGCCCCTGTCCGGCCGGCGGCGGCTTCTCCGCATGCAGCGACCCGGTGGCGTTCATCCCCCCGACGCTGATGGACCAGACCAACCCCGCAAGGCTGCTGACAGCCACCAACAAGGTCTATCAGTCGACGACGGGTGGCATCCCCGCGGGAAGCAGCTGGTCGGCGATCAGCCCGGTGCTGGCGACGGCGCCGCCGCCCACGGGGGCGACCGATTTCATCGCCAGCATGATGATGGGGACCACGCCGGCGACGGCCGCCACGGTGTACACGGGGAGCTACTTTGGCGCGGTCTGGCGGAGCAACGACGCGACGGGTATCGGCGCGACCTGGACGAACGCCACCGGCAACCTACCGGCGTTCAGCCTGCCGGCGCACGTCCCCGGTGACGCCTGGATCTCCGGAGAGGCCGTCAACCCGACCAATATCTCCGAGGCGTGGGTCACGATCGGGGCGATTGGGGTGGGCCACGTCTGGCACACGACCAACGGCGGGACATCGTGGGCGGACATCAGCGGTACCGGGGTAACCGGCGTCCCCGACGCGGTTGTCAACGACGTCATTCTCGACCGATCCGATAACACGACGCTCTACATCGCCACCGACTTCGGTGTCCTGGTCTGCGCCACGTGTACCGGGTCCGCGGCGGTCCCGGCCTGGTCGGCGCTGGGCAGCGGCCTGCCGAACGTCAAGGTCGACGCCATCAGCCAGACACAACTGGCGAGCCAGGTGGTCGCCTGGACCCACGGGCGCGGCGCGTGGGTGATTCCGACCGCGCCGGTGCTGGCGGTCAGCCCATCGAGCATGACCTTCACCGTGGGGGAGGGCGGCGCCAAGCCTGCGACACAGACGGCAACCGTCACGAACCAGGGGCTCGGCACCCTGACCTGGGCGCAGACCTCGAACGCCAGCTGGCTGTCGGCGATGCCGGCGGCCGGCACGGATGGCGCCGCCGCCTCCAGCCCGGTGACGGTAACGGTCAACCAAAGCGGGCTGGCGGCCGGCACCTATACCGGGACCTTGACCTTCACCAGTAACGGAGGCTCGGCCACGATCACGGTGACGCTGGTCGTTCCCGTCTTTCCGGGCCAGTACAAGCCGCTGGTTCCCGCCCGCATCCTGGACACGCGCGATGGAACGGGTGGGTTCTTCGCACCGGTCGGCCAGAACCAGAGCATCGCGGTGCAGATCGCCGGCCAGGGAGGCGTCCCGCTGATGACCTCGGCGACGCCGCCGTCGGCGGTCGTGCTGAATGTGACGGTTACCAACCCGACCTCTCCCAGCTACCTCACGGTCTACCCGACCGGCGTCAGCCGGCCGACGGCGTCAAACCTGAACTTCATCGCGCACCAGACCGTGCCGAACCTGGTCGAGGTGTCGATCGGTCCCGACGGAAAGGTCAACGTGTATAACGCGTTCGGCAACGTCGACGTCGTCTTCGATGTGCAGGGATGGGTCACGACCCAGGGAACCGTCAGCGGAACCGACGGCCTCTTCCGCCCCCTGGTCCCCGCGCGGATCCTCGACACGCGATTCGGCACGGGAGGATTCTCGGCGCCGCTCGGCCCGGGCCAGACGATTCATTTGCAGGTCGCAGGCGCGGGCGGCGTGCCGGGCGCGCTGTCGGCCACGCCGCCGGAAGCCGTGGTGTTGAACGTGACTGCCACCAATCCCACGGCGCCGAGCTACCTGACCATCTTTCCGACGGGATCCCCGCGTCCGATCGTCTCGAACCTCAACTTCGTGGCGGGCCAGACGGTGCCGAACCGGGTCGAGGTCAAGCTGGGCAACGGCGGGCAAGTCGACATCTTCAACGCGGCCGGTATGGTCAATGTGATCGCCGACGTGAACGGCTGGTTTACCGATGGCTCTGATCCAACCGCGGCCGGCGGCGCGACGAGCGGCCTGACGCCGGCCCGCGTCCTCGACACCCGGGACGGTACCGGCGGATTCCACGCGCCGATTGGGCCGGCGGGGACGATCTTCCTCCAGGTTGCGGGCAACGGCGGCGTGCCGAAAATGTCCGACGCGGTTCCACCCACGGCCGTGATCCTGAACGTGACCGTGACCAATGCCAGCGCGCCGAGCAACCTGACGCTGTTTCCGAGCGACGCCGTCACGCAACCCCCCAACACCTCCGACCTGAACTTCGTGGCGGGTCAGACGGTCCCCAACCTGGTCGTCGTCAAGCTCGGCGCGGACGGGAAGATTGGCATCTACAACGCCGGCGGATCGACCGACGTGATCGTCGACGCCCTGGGCTGGTTCAACTGAGGCCCCTGCCCGAACTGTCGTAAGCGGCTGCCCATTGAGGCAGGCAGTCGTGCCTAGCGATCAGTCCCAACCGGCCTTGTCCGGAGTTCGCGCCGCCCAGAAACTAGTGGCCTGACGAGGCCATGGCGTCACTATCCGAGCAAAGGACCGCATCGGTCCTTCTGGCGCGTGGTCGCGCTGACGGCGCTCAGTCTTGCCCTACCGGTTTCCACCGCCGGCATCATCAACCCGTCGACGGCGCTGGCCGTCGCGGCGTCGCCCCCCGCAGTCCAAATCGTCAACCCGAACCTCTCCCTCTGGACCGAAACCGTGATCTGGGGCTTCCAGGTTCTGCACGTGGTCGGCGAGGTCCAGAACAATGATCCGCTACGGAATGCCCAGAACATCCTGGTTGACTGCAAACTCTCGCTCCAGGGAACGGCGCTCAACGTAGAGGCCAGGGACTCGGCGGAAGCCGACGTCCTCCAGCCGAGCGAGAAGTCGCCGTTCGACGTATTGTTCTTCAATCCGCCGGCGGCCGATGCCGCGGCGTGCGTGATCAGTGACGCGGCGAGTCCGCTTCAGCCCAACCACAACTTCCTGGCGCAGATCACGAGCGTGACCACCGGGTCGGACGGGTTCCAGCACGTCAAGGGCACGGTGCAGAACTTGAACGCGGTCGCCGTCGCGAACGCCAGACTCGCCTTCACCTTCTACGAGAACCCGACGGACAATCCGCTGCGGACGATCGCGGAGGACCGTCTCTTCGTCAACAATTCGGACCCGATGCCACCTGGCTCCACCAGCGCCTTCGACCTGACCCGCGTGCCCCTCGCGCAGCCGGCGTGGAACGGGGTGGCCTCGGCGCTGCTCGTCGAGGCTCCAACGCCCGCCGTCGAGTTCAGCCCGGCCAGCATCGCGCTCACGCAGGTGATCACGCGCAGCACCCCGCCCCAGGTGATCAGCCTCACCAATGTTGGAACCGGCGACCTCCACATCGGCCTGATCTCAAAGGGCGGCGCTCACCCGGGCGACTGGAGCGCGACCGATACCTGCGCGGGATCAACCTTGGTCCCCACCGCGAGCTGCACCATCACGGTCATCCTCACACCGGCGAGCACCGGAGATCGCAGCGCGAGCCTGACCGTCGCCGACGATGCCAATCACAACCCGCAGCTCTACACCCTCACCGGTACGGGCACAGACCCGCACGCCGTCCCGACCCCAACCCCGCTCAGCTTCCCGCCGCAGCCAGTGGGGACGACCAACGAGCTTCCGCTCACGGTGACGAACACGGGCATCGGCGACCTGCGCCTGACGGGCGTGACCAGCGGCGGGCCAAACGGCGGCGACTTCATCGTTGACTCGAGCGCGGACGGCTGCTCCGGCACCACGGTCGCCCAAAATAGCGCGTGCACCGTCGGCATCCAGTTTTCGCCGACGGCGGCGGGCGACCGAAGCGCCACACTGACCATCACCGACAACGCGCTCGACAGCCCGCAGCTGGTGACCATGACCGGCACCGGGATCACGTCGGCGGTGAGCTTCAACTCCCTCACCGGGACCTACAGTTTCGGCAACCAGCTCTACCAGACGACCGCGCAGCAGACCATCATCGTCACGAACACCTCCCAGAGCGTGCTGGCGGTCACCAGACTCACGTCGGGCGGAAGCAACCCCAGCGATTTCCCTGTCCTCTCGGACGGCTGCAGCGGGCAGCGGATCGCCGCCCAGGGAACGTGCAGCGTGACGGTTGCGTTCATCCCGAACGCGACCGGTCCGCGTAGCGGCACCCTGACGTTTACCGACAACGCGCCGAACAGCCCGCAGACGGTAACGCTGACCGGGAACGGCACGCGCGGCGGACAGTACGTCCCGGTCGCCCCCATCCGCATCTACGACACGCGGACAAACGGCACCGGCCCGCTTGGCACCGGCGCCGTCCGTACCGTGCAGGTGACCGGCGCCGCGGTGCCGGCGGGCGCCGTCGCGGTGGTGCTGAACGTCACGATGACCAACACGACGTCCGCCGGCTACCTGACGGCATTTCCGGCCGGGATCCCCCGGCCGACCGCATCGAGTCTCAATTGGACGGCCGGGCAGACGGTGCCGAACCTGGTTGAGGTGCCGCTCGGTGCCGGAGGCCAGGTGTCATTCTTCAACGCCTACGGAAGCGCGGACCTGATCCTCGATCTCCAGGGCTATGTCAGCGCCGCGGCAGCCACCCCGGGGCCCGCGGGTTTCTTCAACCCACTGCCTCCGCTGCGCGTGCTGGATACGCGCATCGGTGTGGGCGCCACGGCCGCTCGCGTCGGCGCGCAGGGCTCGATCGACGTCCAACTCACGGGCCGGGGCGGCGTGCCCCCATCCGGCGTGTCAGCCGTGGTGCTCAACGTGACCGTGACCAACCCGTCCGCAGCGAGCTACCTGTCGGTGTTTCCCACCGGCGGCAGTGTGCCGGTCGTTTCCAACTTGAATTTTTCCGCCGGCCAGACCGTGCCGAACCGGGTGGTCGTCAAGGTGGGCGCGGGTGGCAAACTGACCTTCTTCAATGCCGCCGGCAGCGTGGATGTGGTGGCCGACGTCGGCGGCTGGTTCACGGATTCAACCAACCCGCTGGCCACGGGTGCCGGCTTCGTCGGAATCACGCCCACCCGCATCCTCGACACGCGGAACGGCGCCGTTCCCCTCCAACCGGGGGAGACGCGGTCGCTCACGGTAACCAGGGGGCCGGTGCCGTCAATGACGTCGTTGACGCCGCCTCGGGCGGTCGTGCTCAATGTTACCGTCACCAACCCGTCGTCGCCCAGTTATCTCACGGTCTTTCCTGACGGCTCACCGCCGCTGTCGTCCGACCTGAACTTCGTGTCCCGCCAGACCGTACCGAACATGGTCGTGGTCAAGGTCGCATCGGACGGCACCATCAAACTCTTCAACGCAGCCGGGTCTGTGGATGTCATTGTCGACCTGGTCGGCTGGTATGGTTGAGCCTCCGGCGAGTCGGGGCGTGACCGAATCGGCCGCCGCTGCGTTGCTATCGACGTAGCCGGACAACCAGATACCTGAGGAGGGGGAACACGATGCGATCAAGTGAGACCAGATCCAGGACCTCCCGCGTCCGCGGCTTGATCGTCGCCGCCACGCTCGCCGTCGGTACCAGCCTTCCGATACTCACGCCGACGTTGGCCTATGCGGCCACGAACCGGGCGGAACCTACCAGGGCCTCGGGAAGTGGCCTGGCCGAGCCGGCCAACCCGAAGATGCGGGCGCGGCATCAGCTGACGATCGACAACGCGAGTCGCCAGGCCGTGCCTCAGCTCGCGTCCACGACCACTTGTAATTCGACGTGGAACGCGGTCACGATTGGGAATGCGCTGGGTGGATCGAACGAGTTGAATGCGATTAATGCTGTAACGGCCAATGACGTGTGGGCCGTGGGCGACTTCCTCGACACCAGCAACGTTGGAAGGACTCTGGCTGAGCACTGGAATGGAAGTGCGTGGAGCGTCGTCCTCACGCCGAACCAGGGAGCGGGCGATAACGTGCTGGTCTCCGTGGTCGCGATCGGGTCAAACGACGTCTGGGCGGTCGGCTACTGGAGAACCGACAACAATAGCCCACGACAGAGCCTGACCGAGCACTGGAACGGGAGCTCGTGGACCAATGTCGGCAATCCTCAGGTCGCGAATGCCTCGAACTCGCTGTTCGGCGTTAGCGCTGGCGCGTCGAACGACGTCTGGGCGGTGGGGCGATCCCTGGTCTTTCCCCAGACGAACCTTGGCCCCCGCGGGCAGACGCTGGTGATGCACTGGAACGGCAGCGCGTGGTCAACCGTGGCCACGCCGACGCCGACCGGGACCACCGGCAGCTTCGACGTCAACGAGTTGAGCGCCGTCAAGGTCCTGGCTACAAACGATGCCTGGGCGGTTGGCGACGTCGTGGACTTCACGGGCACCTCCGTTTCTTTGGGACCGCTGGCGTTGATCGAGCATTGGAATGGTGTTGGCTGGGCGCAGGTCGCCGCCGCGCCGGATAACCCCAAAGGAGACTTCTTGAGCGACATCTCGGGCACGACCAACGACCTCTGGACCGTTGGTGGCCAGGGATCCACGAGCACGACAGATACTGTCCTCACCGAGCATTGGACCGGCACGACCTGGGCGACTGTATCAGGTGTGACTCCCGACTTGAGCGCCAATCTCTTTGGCGTCAGCTACATCGCAAGCAACAACGTCTACGCCGTGGGCGCCTCCGCTTATTCGAACCCGTCGACGACCTCGGAGCTGGATCGCACACTCATCGAACAATGGAACGGCACGGCCTGGAGCCAGGTCACCAGTGCGAACCCGAGTACCAACAATGATCTGTTCGCCGCCGCGGCGATCTCCTCCCGGGACGTTTGGGCCGCGGGCTTCGCCGACGCGGCCGGCACCGCCCAAACGCTTACCGAAAATCTGTGCACGCCACCGGCGATCACCGGTGTCAGCCCCACGAGCGGGCCAGCTCCGGGCGGGACCAGCGTCGTGATCACGGGGAGCGGCTTTACCGGAGCGGTTGAGGTCGACTTTGGCGCTACCAAAGCCGCCAGCTTCCACGTCGACTCAGACACCCAGATCACGGCGACTAGCCCGGCTCATTCGCCAGGGGCGGTCGACGTGACGGTCACCGTCCAGGGGACCAGCGCAAGCTCGAGCGCCGACCAGTTCACGTTCTTCGCCGTGGCACCGTCTGCGCCCACCAACGTGGTCGCCTGGGCGGGCGAGGCTTCGGCAACTGTCTGGTGGTCTGCTCCAGCATCGGATGGCGGGGCGACGCTCACGTCCTACACCGTGACCCCCTACATCGGCGCCGTGGCCCAGACCCCGGTTACGGTGACGGGATCCCCGCCGCCCACGACCGTGACAATCTCCGGCCTCACCGACGGCACCACATACACGATCACCGTGGCGGCGACGAACAGCGCCGGCACCGGGCCGCCCTCCGCGGCCTCAGACCCGGTGACGCCGGGGCGGGGCCAGTATCATCCGCTCAGCCCGGTCCGCATTTTGGACACGCGCGACGGGACCGGCGGGGTGCCGGTAGCGCGGTTGGGGGCGAACAGCTCGATGAACGCCCAGATCACGGGCCAGGGCGGCGTGCCCTCGACCGGGGTGGCGGCGGTGGTGCTCAACGTGACCGTGACCAACACGACGGCCGGCAGCTACCTGACGGTCTGGCCGACGGGGATCCCGCGGCCGCTGGCCTCCAACCTGAACTTCGTCGCCGGGCAGAGCGTGCCCAACCTGGTGGAGGTGGCGATCGGCCTGAACGGCCAGGTCAGTGTGTACAACGCCTATGGCACGACCGATGTGATCTTCGACGTGGCCGGCTACGTGGCGACCCCGACCGAAGTCGCGGGGCCGGATGGGCTCAACAACCCGGTGGTGCCCTTCCGTATCCTGGATACCCGCAACGGCACCGGGGCCCCGCAGGCGCCGGTGGGCCCGAACCAGACGATCACGGTGCAAGTCACCGGGGTGGCGGGCAGCAGTGTGCCGGCCACCGGCGTGGCCGCCGTGGTCCTCAACGTCACTGTCACCACCCCGACGGCGGCGAGCTATCTAACCGTCTTCCCGGCCGGTGCCACGCGCCCGGTGGTCTCCAACCTGAACTTCGTCGCGGGCCAGACGGTGCCCAACCGCGTGATCGTAAAAGTGGGGACGGGTGGGCAGGTGAGCATCTACAACGCCGCCGGGAGCGTGAATGTGCTGGCCGACATCGGTGGCTGGTTCACGGATGGCGTGACCGCCACGACCGGCAGCCGGTTCGTGGGGGTGATCCCGGCCCGGATCCTGGACACTCGCTTTGGGACGGGCGGAGTGTCGGCGCCCGTGGGGCCCAATGC
>Ga0099827_10002364_pt1 | contig 10404 bp, 10 predicted proteins | sample CZO8metaG_FD_79339 | JGI IMG/M metagenome (GOLD analysis project Ga0099827, IMG submission 79339) | Vadose zone soil microbial communities from the Eel River Critical Zone Observatory, Northern California, USA - CZOApr15con1.8 metaG | ecosystem: Environmental > Terrestrial > Soil > Vadose zone ...
CCGACGAGCGCACGGGCGCTGCGATCATCGTCAAGGCGCTCGAGGAGCCGATCCGGCAGCTCGCCGACAACGCGGGCCTCGAGGGCTCGATCGTCGTCGACAAGATCCGGCACAGCGAGAAGGGCCACGGCCTGAACGTGGAGACCAATCAGTACGAGGACCTCGTCAAGGCCGGAATCACCGACCCGACGATGGTCGTCCGCTCGGCGCTCCAGAACGCCGCGTCGATCGCGAAGAACATCCTCACCACCGAGGCGATCGTCGCCGAGGCCCCGGAGAAGCAGCCCATGGGCGCCGGCGCGGGCATGCCGGACATGGGCGGGATGATGTGAGCTGACGAAAAGCTTGCGCTTTTCGCCAGGGAGGGCCGGCGGTTGCCGGCCCTCCGTCTTTCTCGCCGCCGCGTCTCGGCCTAAGGAGCCTTTCCTGCTTAGCCCCGAACCGATCGTGAACCTCCGGCGAGCAAGGCCGCAAGCTCGGTGCGCGACCGGACCCCGAGCTTCCGGTAGATCGACGCAAGGTGGTAGTCGATCGTCTTCGGGCTGACGTAGAGCGCAGCGGCTGCTTCCTTGTTCGTCGCGCCACGGCCGACGACGAGCGCGACCTCGACCTCATGCGGGGTCAAGTCACGGAGAGCGTTCGACCTGCCCGTTGCTCTCCGCCCCGTAGCGAGTTCCGCCCTCGCCCGCTCGGCCCAGAGGCGTGCACCCAGTTGTTCGAACACGGCGAGCGCGCGCTGCAGATGCGTTTTGGCAGCGGCGTTGCGCCGTGAGCGGCGGAGCCGCTCGCCGTACGCGAGCTCGGTGCGCGCGCGAAGGAACGGCGTGCGTGTGCGGTCGTGCCAGCGCAACGACTCTTCGAAGTGGTCGGAAAAGGAGGCAGTCTCCGCGACCAATCCCCGGCAATGCGCATCCACGGCGCGGAGTCCCGGCCGGTTCGTTTCCGCAAGCCGCGCGCTCGTCTCCTTTGCGATCCCACGCGCCTGCTCGAGTCGTCCTGACCGCACATATGCCTCCACCAGCTCCCGAGGCCACGGGACGATCGCAGGATCGGGATACGGATTGCTCGAGGCGACCTGCTCGAGCACGGCGATCGCCTCGTCGGTTCGGCCTTGTGAAAGCGCGAGGCTGCCGAGCGCGACACGTGCCCACGCACCCACGAAGAACAGATCCTCGTCGGTTTTCAGCACCTCGCTGACGTATGCGCGACAGGCCTGTTCTTCCCCGCGAGCGGCGGCGATCGACGCCAGGGTCGACAGGCAGGAGGAGATCTGGAACGTCTGATCGAGCTCGCGCGCCAGGCGAAGCGCTTCAGCGGATCGCCCATCTGCAGCTCTCCAGCGTCCCATCCGGTAATCGATGGCGGCCATCGTGTCGAGCGCGCCGGGCAACACCGTCCGAAACCCTGTGGCTCTGGCCTGCTCCACGAGTTGTTCGAGCAGCAGCCGAGCGGCCCCGTACTCCTCCAGCCAGAAGAGCGCAGCCGCCGTGTCGTGAACACGATCCCAGGATTCGAAGTCGGCTACCTCGAGCTTCCGAACCGCGGCCAGCATCCGCGCGCGTCCCGCGACCGGGCTTTCGGCGAGGATCTCCGCGAGTCCGAGCTGTGTCTCGAGGACCGGAAGGAGATCCGGCGCGGCGCCGGTCCCGAGCTGGACGCTGCGGAGAGCCGCGTGGAGCGCAGCCTCGATCTCGCGCCCGGCGAGTGCCGCCGAGGATGCGTCGAGCCACATCAACGTCGCCTGGCGGGGATCGGTCGACTCGCAACCCATCGCTTCGGTCACGAGGAGCTCGTACGCTCGCATCGTCTTTTCCCCCCACGTGAGGATGCGCCCGCGCAGGTGTTGGATGCGCGTGGCGAGCTGCCGGTCTGGATCGGCGGCCAGTGCTGCGACTGCGAGGCGCTCGGCGTCGGCTCGTCGCGCCTCGCGTTGTGCCGCGACCGCCTGTTCGTAGAGCGCCTGAGCGGTTGATTCCACCGCTGGAAGACTAGGCATTTGCCTGGTGAACGCCTAGGGGCTCGTGTCGGAAGATTCTCGCATGAAGGACCCGGCTCTCCGCATTCGTCCAGTTGTGCTTCTCGCCGCGGTTGCCGCCACCGCGACGGCGGGAAGCGCCTTGGGCGGGACCGCCGCCTTGCGCACGCGGGCAGCGTCACCGGCGGCGCTGGCCGCAGCGAACCAGTTGATTGCCCAGCCCTGGGCCGGATTCGTCGCCCAGTATCAAAAGCAGGCACAGTCGCTGATCCAGGCGTACGACGGAGTGAGGATCCTCAACGGCGGTGGCAACGGCTGGAGCTTCAGCGCCAACCTCGAGAACCTGAACGCGAATCTCGGCCTCGCCTCACCGCCCGGCTTCATATCGGCCTCGCCGACGCAGTTCGAGCTGCGTGCGCCCGTGAGCGGATCGTGGAGCTTCGGGGTCAGTGGCGACGTGCACGCCCACGCGAAGGTGACCGCCCTCGGGCGGACGGTGCTCGACGTCGATCCGAGGCTTCACTTCGCCCTCGGCGTGTCGGGTGTCAGCCTGCGTGCGTTTGCGCAGCTCGACGCGAGCGACCCGACGCGGCCAAAGCTGAGGAGCGGCGGCGTCGAGGCCGCCGCCACGCTGGGCGGCTCGGGGATCTTTCCCGGCGTTTCGGTGAGCCTGAGCGCGCAGCGTGAACCCGACGGGTCCTTGACGTTTGCGCGCAACCTGACGGCCTTCAACGTCGGCTTCGCCGGCGTGACGGCGAAGTTGACGGGCTCGGACTACGTGCGGGTCCTTCCCTACCAGACCGCCGTCGACAAGAACCTGCCCGGGGACGCACCCGACGTGCACGGCGCGTTGCTCTGGTGCACGGTGGGCTTCAAGGGCTCACTGTCGGTGCGGCTGCCCGATCCCGTCGGCACCAAGACGCTCGCCGTCGACGCCCCACTCGGATTCTTCGTCGTGCCGGTCCCGCACGAGGTCGCGGACACGCTCGCGCTCCTCCAGGGTGAGATACCGAAGCGCTGGCCGCTCGCGGGCGCGCGGACCGATCCCGACGGGCTCCCGCAGTGGCCCCAGAACCCGGCCGTCGACTTGACGTCGCCGCGCGACACGCTCGAGCAGGGAATCCAGGCGCACATGCCCCATGGCGCGGTGCTCACGCTCGACTACAAGAGGGACGCGAAGCCGGGGACCAGGAACTACACGTACGGCCTCGACGCAGACTCGACGATCTGGACGGGTCACTACCTGACCGCGGAAGCGTTTCGCTACGCAGTGACCGGCAGCCAGGCGGCACTCGACCGCGTCAACCAGGCGATCAAGGGGCTTCAGCACGACTTCGACGTCGCCGACGTCGCGGTCGACGGTGGGAAGACGGTCCCCGTGCGCGAGCGCGGGCTCTTCGCTCGCAGCACGTTACCGATCGACAGCAATCCCGGATACACCGACGGCCGCTACGACAAGCGCGCGGGCGAGTGCTACTACAAGCACCCCCAGAACGGCTGGACGCTGCCCCACTCGTCGAAGCACTACACGACGTACAACGGCGCGCTTCAGTCGGCGAAGGGCAACATCGGCTTGCGTACGGTGACGCCGCAGCCGAGCGGGACGATGTGGCTCGGGTTCGGCTGCGGCTCTACCGGTGGAGACCATCCGATCAGCCGTGACCAGTACAGCGGCCTGACGATGGGGCTCGCCTACGCGTGGATGCTCGTGCCGTCAGCACGTCAAGCAGCGGCGGATCTGCTGAAGCCGCTGCTCCATTACGTGATCATCGACCACAAGTGGAACGTCCCTTTGCCGCCGACCGGCAGGATCATCACGACGTTCATGGGCGACTTCGACTCGCAGCTCGATCTCCTGAAGATCGCAGCGACGATCGACCCGGCGACGTACGCGTCGCGGTACATGGCCGCCGCCCCGGCATCGGAGCTGACGTGGATCCCGCTCTGGTTCAGCACGGTCGACCCGCTCTCGAGCTACTTCAAGTTCAACCTCGGCCATGCGTTCATGAGCCCGCTCCTCTTCCTCGAGACGGATCCGAGCTTGCGCGCCAATTACCTCCAGGCGTACGCGATCCTCCGCGCGAGCACGATCACGCACCGGAACGCGTACTTCGGGGCCGTCGATCTGCTGGTCGGCGCGGCGAAGCAAACCGATACGTCCCCGGCGAATCCGGCGCTCACGATGGGGAGCGAGGTGAAGGCGGACCTGGCGGACTGGGTGACGCGATGGAAGCTCGTCCAGAACACCGCAGGCATGCCGATGAACGTCACGACGGACACGGCCGCCAACTACCTCTTCTCACACGTGTGGGCGAAGAACGAGGCGGGTCTCTACAAGGGCATCATCACCACGGACCAGATCGGAGGGGAGGGCTGGAACGCGACGTATGCGTTGCCGCTGTGGCTGCGAACGGGCGAGGGGATGGACTTCGCGTGGCAGAAGTCGCCGTTCGGCGTCGGCGTCGCCGGTCCGGGCTCGAGCCAGAAGTGGAGCGGAGGAAGCTGCGCGAAGGCACCGCCCGCTTCATCGGATCAGATCAAGGCCTGCTCCACGGAGGGGAGCCGTGAGGGGCCCGGGGTCGACTACCTCCTGCCGTACTGGCTCGATGTCTACCTCAAGGTGCTGCCGGCGCCGTAAGCGCCTGGTGGATTCGGCTGTCCGAAGCGGAGGAAGCGGCCACCGGAGGCGGTTTCCGCTGACAAGCAAAGCGGCCCGTGAAGGGCCGCTTGCGAGGGGGGATTAGGGGGAGGTGGTTCGCTGTGGATATCGGCGCTCCGCGGCAGAACTCCTCTCCCTCGATCGGGTGATCCGGAGGGCGGCCTTCCGGCCGCCCTCCGCTGAATTCAGCTCAGTGAGACGCGTAGAAGGCGTCCTCACCGGCACCACACCGGCTCGGGAAGCACGCCGTCTGCGTCATGTCCGTCCACAAGGCGGCCACTCCGCCCGACGGCGATGCGGCGAGGCCGCTGTAGTCGCCGATGAACGAGCTTGGATGCGGGAACGCGGTATTCGGCGTGCGGCCGGAGAACCAGCGGTCCCCCTGCGTCGGATCCGAGAGGCCGGTCGAGAGCTCGGTCTCGGTGAACGCCGGCGAGCCGTCGCTCGTCTCCGACGCGAGCGTGTAGCCGTACTTGTGGTTCGCCGCATCGTACGAACGGTCGAAGTACCCGATCTGCAGCCGACCCGACGAGTCGTACGCGCTCCACGGCATGAACTGGTCGTTCGCGATCGCGAGCGGTTGCGGCGCCGACCACGTCGCTCCACCGTCAGACGACTGGCTGACGACGATGTCCGAGTTCGTCTTCGCCGTGTACGGATCGCGAGCCACTGGCAACGTGCTGTCCCGCATGTCCGACCAGACGAGCGCAAGGTGCGACGCGTTCGTCGGATCGGCCGTGATGTTGCCGAACGCCCAGGTACGGAACTCGCTGTCCTGGTACGTCTGTCGACCGTCCTCGCTCACCGGGTAGTCCGAGAAGCCGTCGTAGATGCCCGCGACACGGACCGGTCCCGAGACCGTCTGGCCGGTGGCCGGGTCGACCTTGACGACGAGGTACTGGTCGCGACCGTTCGGGTCGTTGGAGAAGTTCATGAACGAGACGTAGATCGATCCGTCGGCCGCGACAACCGGCACAGAGCCCTGGTCCTGGTCGCAAGCAGAGCCGCCCTGCGCGCCCGCGCAGAAAGACGCTGAGCCGGAGATCGCCATCGGAGTGCTCCAGGTGTTCCCGCCGTCGTGGGTGACGGAGTCGTAGATCGGCGAGCTGATGTAGCTGCCGCCCTTTCCGTCATTGAAGACGGTCCAGGTGACGATCGCGTTGCCGTGGCCCCACGCGGCGATTGCCTCCTTGTCGTTGAAGATGCCCGGGCTTCCGAAATTGCCCGTCCCGGAGGCGACCCGCGCCGGCATCGACCATGACTTTCCACCGTCGCCCGATGTCGAGACGACGACGTCGGGATTGGTGCAGCAGAAGTTGCCCTGCGACCAGCGGAAGCCGAGTGTCGACAGATACGCCTTGCCGTCGGCATCGAACGCGATCCCGGGATCGCCCGTGGACGTGTAGTTCGGGTACGAGATCGGATAGGACGCCCACGTCTTCCCGCCGTCGGAGCTGACGTGCGCACGCGTGTAGATCGTCTCGTAGACCCGTCCACCAGAGCTGAGCCGGAGCTGGTAGTCGTTCACGCTGCCGATCACGTTCGACGAGTTCGTCGGATTGACGGCGACCGCCGTCTCGTTGTGCGGTGCGACGCCCTCGCAGTCCGTGTTCATCCCGGACGTCGTGCAGATCGGGCTCGACGGATTGATGTACATGGACTCGCCGATGGTTCCGTTGGTGCTGTCGGCGGATACGCCGACGACACCGTTGAAGACCTGGTGCGTGACCGGAAGCAGAACGTCGTTGTCGGCCGAGGCGGTTCCGGTCCCTCCGCCCAGCACGGCCCCGAAGATCAGTGCAGCCGCAAGCAGCGTCGGCGCTGCCAAGACTTTTCGCATGAAGAACTCCCCTTGAATCAAAAGAAACGGACGCCAAGGGGGCTAGGACCCCGAAGAGGAGGGATTTCAACCTATATGGAGTAGATTGTCAAGCAGGAGCGACCGGGATTAGAACCCGTATCGCTCCTCTTTCCAATAGTCAGCGTCGTTGTGGTAGCCGTATCGCTCCCAGAAACCCTGCTGGTCGTTCGGGAGCAGCTCGAGGCCGCGGAGCCACTTGGCGCTCTTCCAGAAGTAGCGCGAGGGAGCGACGAGACGCAGCGGCCAGCCGTGTTCGGGCGTGAGCGGCTCGCCGTCGGCCTCCCACGCAATCAGTGCGTCGTCCGCCTCGATCGCTTCCAAGGGGACGTTGGACGTGAATCCCTGCTCCGCATGCGCGAGGACGAAGCGGGCGCTCGGCTTCGGCTTGGCGAGCGTGGCGAGCTCGCGCCAGTGCACGCCCTTGAACGACGTGTCGAATCGGGACCAGCGCGTGACGCAGTGGATGTCGATCGTGGTCTCCGTCGTCGGCAGTGACTGCAGCTCCTCGTACGTGAGGATCACTTCGTCCTCGACCGCTCCGAACACACGGAAGTCCCACACCGCGAGGTCCGTCTCTGGGACCGCGCCGGCGTGCAACACGGGCCACTTCTCCGTCAGGTACTGCCCCGGTGGGAGGCGCGCGGGGTCGAGACCCTTCTCCACGAGCTTCAGCTCTGCCTTCGAACGGAACAAGCTCATCGCGGTCTAGACTAGTTGCGGTGGCAAGCATTACGACCCAACGCATCGTGCGACGGCCGCGCGCATTCGTTTGCGTGCAGGGACCTGACGCGCGTGACTACCTGCAGCGGATGCTCTCGAACGACGTCGAGGCGCTCGCGGTGGGCGATTCGTGCGATGCGCTGCTCCTGACCGCAAAGGCACGCGTGATCGCGTCGTTGCGCGTCTTGCGGCGCGGCGAGATTGACTTCCTCCTGTCGACCGAACCCGAGCTCGGTGAACGCGTGCGCACGGAGCTGCAGCGCTCGCGTTTCGCCGCGAAGACCGAGATCGAGCCCGAGCAGCACGAGGCGTGGCTGGTCCTCGGCGGTGACGAGGCGATCGACGAGCGGCCGGAAGGTGACGAGGTCGAGCACGACGAGTTCGAGCGCTGGCGGATCGAGCATGCGATCCCACGATGGGGCAGCGAGCTCGACGATCGAGTGCTTCCCGCCGAGGCGGGGCTGACGGAAACGCATGTCAGCTTCACGAAAGGCTGCTACCCGGGGCAGGAGCCGATTGCGCGCCAGCACTACCGCGGCAAGGTGAACCGCCGGCTACGCGTGCTCGAGCTCGAGGGCGACGACCCGCCCGCGCCGAACGCCGAGGTCTTCCATGACGGAAAGGTCGTCGGCCGCGTGACGAGCGCGGTGCGTGGTCTCGCGCTCGGCTATGTACGGACCGAGGTTCCGGGCGACGTGGAGCTCAGGATCGACGGCCGTCGGGCGCGGCTACACTAGATCGCCCCGCGCCCGTAGCTCAGGGGATAGAGCGCTGCCCTGCGGAGGCAGAGGTCGCATGTTCGAATCATGCCGGGCGCATCTCGCCGTGCACAACACCAGCTTCATCGAGAAGTAGTGACGCTCTGGTTGTCGGAGGACGACGTTCGCGCAGTCGTGACGCCGGCGGATGCGGTCGATGCAGTCGAGGGATGCTTCGAGCGGATGGCGCAAGGCGTCGTCGAGATCGCGCCGCGGCGCCGGCTCCCGCTCGACGACGGACGGCTTGCGGACATGGCTGCGTCGGACCTCGAGCTCGGTTACGCGGGCGCAAAGGTCTACGCGGGCTTTGGCGACGGCGCGTCGTTCGTCGTCGCGCTGTTTTCCGCCTCCGAGCCGGAGCTCGTCGCCGTGCTCGAAGCCGATCAGCTCGGCCGCTTGCGCACCGGGGCTGCAAGCGCGGTCGCTGCGAAGCATCTCGCCCGCGACGGCGCGCAGTCGCTCGGCGTGATCGGGTGCGGCTCGCAAGCCGAGACGCAAGTCGAGTGCATTCGCGTAGCCGTGCCGACGATCGAGAAGGTCGTCGCGTACTGCCGCACGGAGAAGAAGCTCCGCGCGTTCTGCAAGCGTCTCGGCGCGGAAGCAGGTGAGTCGCACCGCGATCCCGCGCAGCAGGACATCGTCGTCACGATCACGACGTCGCGTGATCCCGTGCTGCGTGGCGAGTGGCTACGGCCGGGTGCGCTCGTCTGCGCCTGCGGAGCGAACGTGCTCGGCGCGCGCGAGCTGGACAACGTCGTGCTGGAGCGCGCAGCGTTCGTCTGCTGCGACTAGAAGGAGCAGGCGGCGCTCGAATCCTCCGACCTCGTCGAGCCGATCGAGGGTGGCGCGCTCGACTGGCTCGAGGTGCACGAGCTGCACGAGGTCGTCGGCGGCGAGCTTCCCGGTCGTCAGGCGGACGAAGACATCGTCGTCTTCAAGTCGAACGGGATCGCCGCGTGGGACGTCGCGATCGCGGCGAGCGCTGTCGAGCTCGCGCGTCAACGCGGCGTTGGAACCGAGCTCTAACGCGAGGCCGCTTGCTCGAGCTCGCGGCGCGTCTGCTCGACCGCGTCGTCGCCGAGCGCGTGCACGACTTCCGGGCGGTCGAGCAACCGGCGCTGCTGCTGGACCGACAGGCGATTCTGCACGTATCTGTCGCCGAGGATCTCCGACAGCCCGCGTCCGCGCGAATGCTCCCGGACCACGTACGCAGCGACACGGTCCTCCGCGCTCGACCGAGCAAGGAGGAAGGAGAAGGGGCTGCGCAGCAAGCTTGGGAGTCGCTGCATCAGGACGATTGTATCCTTGACCCGTGAGGCGGAAGTCAACCGCCGGCCGGTTCGCCGAGCGCGTGCTCACAGGCGTCGATGACGCGGGTGCGGAGGAGCGGATCGTGATCTGGATCGAGCGCAAGCCGGGGGCAGTGTGGGCGGTCGGCCGCGCCGTCAATCCACAGCATCGGACGACCCACGAGCCGCACCGCGACGACTACGTGTTCGAGGGCTACGAGCTCGAAGACGCGCTCGAGCTTGCGAACGCCACGCTGGAGGACGACGTGCGTGTGCTCGAACAAGACGGGCGCAACGAGAAGGTCAAGCCGTTCGTGCGCGACGAGCTGTTGAAGCCGCTCGAGCGCTACTTTTTCGGCCACTCTTCGGCCACCTGAGCTCCGCGTCGGGGATCGGGTCGCCGTGCGGGTCGTGCGTGGGATAGCCGAGCGCGCGGTCGATCTTCGCCTCCAGCTCTTCGGAGATGACGTGCTCGAGCCGCTCGGCTTCGTCGTGAACGGCGTCGACGTGCAGGCCCAGCGTCTCCGCCAGGTACAGCTCCAGCAGCCGGTGGTGGCGGATGATCTCCAGCGCGACCTTCTCGCCGGCGCCGGTCAGCGTCACGCCACGATACGGCTCGTGTGCGGCGAGACCGAGCGCAGCGAGCTTCTTCACCATCGCGCTTGCGGACGCAGAAGAGACGCGTTGTGCCTTTGCGAGCGACGTTACGGAGACCGGGCCATCCGCCGCGAGCTTGTAGATCTCGCGCAGGTAGTCCTGGATCGAGTCGGTCAGAGCGGCCTTCGCCATCGCTGCACAGTCTAGGCTCGCGTCGTGCTGATCAGGATCGGGCATTCCAACGATCCCGACGACGCCTTCATGGTCTGGGCTCTCGCTGAACGTCGAATCGACGCGCGCGGGTTCGAGTTCGAGCTCGTCCCCGCTGACATCCAGACGCTGAACGAATGGGCGCTCGAGGGTCGGTTGGAGGTGACAGCGCTCTCGCTCGCGAGCTATCCGCTCGTTCAGGACCGCTACATGCTGCTGCCGCACGGTGCGTCGATCGGCTCCGGGTACGGGCCGATCGTCGTCACGCGAGAGCCGATGACACGCGACGCGCTCCGGGAAGTCGAGATCCTCGTGCCCGGGCGCCTGACGACGGC
>Ga0099827_10002368_pt1 | contig 10400 bp, 10 predicted proteins | sample CZO8metaG_FD_79339 | JGI IMG/M metagenome (GOLD analysis project Ga0099827, IMG submission 79339) | Vadose zone soil microbial communities from the Eel River Critical Zone Observatory, Northern California, USA - CZOApr15con1.8 metaG | ecosystem: Environmental > Terrestrial > Soil > Vadose zone ...
GAGCTGCCGATCGAGCCCGACCTGACGAAGTGGCTCGCGCTCTACGACGCGCCGATGTAGTTCGTTGTTCCTCCCTCGCTTCGCGTTCGCTCACGCTCGGGGTTCGCGCCTTCGGCGCTCGCATTGGTTGGCTTGCAGGGGAGCTCCGCTTCGGTCGTTGCGTTTGTGAGCGGCGCGGCGGGGCCGCGCCGCCGGCGGAGGGGAGAAGGGAGCTCTGTCACAGGGTTCTTGACAAGCAGCGTCCTCTTTGGTCAAATGACTTAGTCATTTGTCTTAGACGACACCGAAGGAGGAGCCATGCTCTACGCCTCGCCCGAGGACGCTCTCCGCGCCCCGCCGGAGGAGTTCCTCTACCTCGCCTGCCTGCACGAAGGCACGGGCGTCGACGCCCCGGACTTCCTGGCGGTCGTCGATGCCGAGAGCGGGACGATCGTGCACGAGACGCCGATGCCGAACGTCGGCGACGAACTGCACCACTACGGCTGGAACCGCTGTTCCTCGGCGTGCCACGGGCCGGATCGCTCGCACCTGATCGTGCCCGGGTTCCGTTCGTCCCGGATCCACGTTGTCAACGTTGCCGACGACCCCCGCGCACCACGGATCGAAAAGGTGATCGAGCCGGACGAGATCATCGCCAAGACGGGCTACACGCGCCCGCACACGGTGCATTGCATGCCCGGTGACAACGTCGTCGTCAGCATGCTCGGCGACGCCGAGGGGCACGGCGCTGGTGGCTTCGCCGTGCTCGACGCGAAGACGTTCGACGTCAAGGGCCGCTGGGAGAACGGCGGCGCGACACCAGGGCTCAACTACGACTTCTGGTACCAACCGCGCAAGAACGTGCTCGTCTCCTCCGAGTTCGGTGAACCGAATGCGTACGAGCCGGGCTTCGACCTCGATGACGTCACCGCGGGCCGCTACGGCAGCCGGCTCCACTTCTGGAACCTCGCCGAACGGCGGCTCGAGCAGACGGTCGATCTCGGCGAGACAGGGCTGATCCCGCTCGAGATCCGCTGGCTCCACGACCCCGACGCCGAGCAGGGGTTTGTCGGCGCCGCGCTCTCGAGCACGATGTGGCGGTTCCGGCGCGAGAACGGCGGCTGGGGCGCAGACCAGGTGATCGCCGTCGAGAGCGTCGAACTGGAGGGCTGGCCGTTCCCCGTGCCGGGCCTGATCACGGACCTGCTCGTCTCGATGGACGATCGCTTCCTCTACTTCTCCAACTGGCTCCACGGCGACCTGCGGCAGTACGACATCTCCGATCCGGCGAAGCCGAGGCTGACGGGACAGCTCTGGCTCGGCGGCCTGCTGGGCAAGCCGGGCGACGCCGGCCGCGAATTGAACGGGGGCCCGCAGATGCTTCAGCTCTCGTTCGACGGTCGCCGGCTCTACGTGACGAACTCGCTCTACTCGACTTGGGACAATCAGTTCTATCCCGGCTTGCGCTCGTGGCTGCTCAAGGTCAACTGCGATCCTGCTGGCGGGATGCAGGTCGATCCCGATTTCTTCGTCGACCTGCACGACCGGCCGGGCGGCCCCGCGCGCGCACACGAGGTGCGTCTGCAGGGCGGCGACTGCACCACGGAGATCTTCCAGTGATCGTCGCCAACCACATGGGCGAAGACCTCGTCCCGACGCTCCTGGCCGGTGGGGCCGGCTCCGTCACTGTCTTAGCGACGATGACACGGTCGCGGCTCCGTGAGTTTTTCCGACGGCTGAGACGAGGACGATGACGACCGTGACGGAACAGCTCTCTGCCCACACGACGCCGTACCACGAGTACCTGCACCTCGTGCGCATGCGCGAGGGATGGACGATCGCGAACGTGCTCTGGCGGTCCACGTGACCGAGCCGGCGCAGAAGACCGCGGCTCGGTCGTCGGCCGAGGAGGCGCTGCTCGACGCGGCCGAGCGGCTGCTCGTCGAGGTCGGCTATCCGGGGATCACGACGAGGCGGCTCGCGGACGAGGCGGGCGTGAACCACGGGCTCGTCCACTACTACTTCGGATCCAACGAGAACCTGCTCGTGCGCGCGCTCGAGCGCTTCACCGAGCGGCTGATCACACGCCAGCGCGAGCTTTACACGGCGGACGTGCCGTTCATCGAGAAGTGGCGAACGGCGATGCGCTACCTGATCAGCGAGGACGTCACCTACGAGAAGGTATGGCTCGAGCTGCAGGCGCTCGCCTGGAACGATTCTGGACTGCGCGAGCGGCTTTCACGCGTGAACGACGAGTGGAGAGCCGTACTGACGGACGCGTTCGAGCAGCCGCATCGCGAATTGGGGATCGAGATGCCACTCAATGCGCTCGTCTCACTCGTGATGACGTTCAACATCGGGATCATCGTCGAGCGGCTCGGCGGCATCGAGACCGGGCACCAAGCGTTACTCGACTGGATCGACGCATTTCTGGAGGAGAGGCGATGACGATCGAGACGCAGGCGCCGCCGCACGAGCAGACGCGCGCGCGCTATCCGGACGAGTCAGGCTACGTCCAGCGCGACGGCGTCCGTGTCTACTACGAGGTGTACGGCGAGGGCGAGCCGACCGTCTTCCTGCTGCCGACGTGGTCGATCATCCACTCGCGGCACTGGAAGATGCAGATCCCGTACCTCGCGCGTCACTGCCGTGTCGTGACGTTCGACGGTCGCGGCAACGGCCGCTCCGACCGGCCGACCGAGCCGGAGGCGTACGCGGAGACGGAGTTCGCCGGCGACGCGCTCGCGGTGCTCGACTCGACACAGACCGATCGCGCGATCATCGTCGGCTTCTCGATGGGCGTGCAGCGCGGCTTGCTGCTCGCCGCCGAGCACCCCGAGCGGGTCGACGCGGCCGTGTTCATCGGCCCCGGCTATCCCGGCGGCGGCACCCCTCTGACGGAGCGTCTCCGCTCCTCTTGGGAGGACGAGCTCGACACGTACGAAGGTTGGGCGAAGTACAACAAGCACTACTGGCTGCGCGACTACGAGGACTTCGTCCGTTTCTTCATGTCGCGCATGTTCACGGAGCCGCACTCGACGAAGCCGATCGAGGACAGCGTGGGGTGGGCACTCGAGACGACGGGCGAGACGCTCGTCCTCACCTATGGGGGCCTCGAGCCAGACCAGGCGAGGGAGCTCGCGGGGCGAGTGCGCTGTCCGGTGCTGGTCATTCATGGGGAAGACGACGCGATCGTCTCGGTGACGCGCGGCATCGAGCTCGCCGAGCACACGCGTGGTGAGCTGGTTCTGCTCGAGGGCTCCGGGCACGCGCCACACGTGCGCGACCCGGTCAAGGTGAACCTGCTGCTGCGCGACTTCGTCAAGCCGGCGCCGCCGTCGCGACGCTGGGTGCGCGGCAAGTCGCGCCGCAAGCGCGCGCTCTACATCTCGTCGCCGATCGGGCTCGGCCACGCGCAACGTGACGCAGCGATCGCGGACGAGCTGCGCAAGCTGCACCCTGACCTGGAGATCGACTGGCTCGCGCAGCATCCCGTTACTGCGGTGCTCGAAGCGCGCGGCGGATCCATCCCGCGAGCGCGCACCTCGCGAACGAGTCGCGCCACATCGAGAGCGAGTCGGCCGAGCACGACCTCCATTGCTTCCAGGCGATCCGCCGGATGGACGAGATCCTGCTCGCCAACTTCATGGTCTTCCACGATCTCGTCCGCGACGAGCAGTACGACCTCTGGATCGGCGACGAGGCATGGGAGCTCGACTACTACCTGCACGAGAACCCGGAGCAGAAGCGCGCGGCGTACGCGTGGCTGACGGATTTCGTCGGTTGGCTGCCGATGCAGGACGGCGGCGACCACGAGGCGTTCCTCACCGCGGACTACAACGCCGAGATGATCGAGCACATCGCGCGCTTCCCGCGCGTGCGCGACCGCGCTGTGTTCGTCGGCAATCCCGACGACATCGTCTCCGATTCTTTCGGGCCCGAGCTGCCGCTGATCCGCGACTGGACGAATGAGCATTACGACTTCGCCGGCTACGTCACCGGCTTCGACCCCGCCGACGTCGCCGACCGCGAGCGACTGCGGGCGGACCTCGACTATGCGGCCGACGAGCGGGTGTGCATCGTGACCGTCGGCGGCTCCGGCGTCGGCGGCGATCTGCTCCGCCGCGTGATCGCGGCCTTCCCGGAGGCGAAGGAGCGCGTGCCCGACCTGCGCATGGTGGTCGTCGCCGGCCCGCGGATCGACCCGGCGTCGCTCCCCTCCTACCCGGGGCTCGATGTGCGCGCGTACGTGCACGAGCTGTACCGCCACCTCGCCGCCTGCGACCTCGCGGTCGTCCAGGGCGGCCTGACGACGTCGATGGAGCTGACCGCGAACCGGCGGCCGTTCCTCTACTTCCCGCTGCGGCACCACTTCGAGCAGAACCTCCACGTGCGGCACAGGCTCGGGCGCTACGGCGCCGGCCGCTGCATGGACTTCGACGAGTCGATGCCGGACGTGATCGCGGCGGCGATCGCCGAGGAGATCGGCCGCGAGGTCGACTACCGCCCCGTCGAGACGGACGGCGCCGCGCGCGCCGCCGCGTTACTGGCTGAACTCCTCTAGTCGATTCGCGCGTGCGGTACCTGGCACGTACCGGGTACGCGCGTAATTCGTCTTGGCTCTCTCGCTGGCGTTTTTGCCCCCGGTACCTGGTACGTACCGGGTACGCGCGTCGTCCGTTCTAGCCCTGTTGCTTCTCCTCTGACCCGCCGCCGGCCAGCTCTTTCTGCGCGCCGCCCGTGCCGATCTCCTGCTTCATCTTCGCCAGCTCCGAGTCCACCTGGGACTGCGACGCCATCTGCGCCAGCTCGCGGTCGAGCTGCGTCTTGTCTGAGGTGAAGTCCTCGAGCGTTCCCGACTGGATCAGCTCGTCCATCGCGCCCGCGCGCGCCTGCATCTCCTCGGTCTTCGAGCGCGCCCGCTCGATCGCGGCGCCGGCGTCGGCCATCTTTCCGCCGATCCCCGTCGCCGCCTCGCCGATCCGCACCTGCGCCTCGGCCGCGGAGTACTGCGCCTTCATCACTTCCTTCTGCGAGCGGAAGGATTCGATCCGCGTGGAGAGCTCCTGCTCGTTCGAAGCGAGCTTCTCCTGCTGGTCCTCGAGGGTCTTCACCTGGCCGTCGAGATCCTGGAGCTGCGTCTGCACGGCCGACTTGCGCTCGAGCGCCTGCCGCGCGAGATCCTCGCGTCCGCCGCCCAAGGCCTGACGCGCTTGTGTCTCGAGCTTGACGACGCTCTGCTCGAGCTGGGTCTGCTGCATCTGAAGCCGCTTCTTCGCTGTCACGACGTCGGCGATCCCGCGCTTGACGTTCTGGAGCAGCGTCAGCTGCTGCTCGTAGGAGTAGTCGAGCGTCTCGGTCGGGTTCTCGGCGCGGTCCAGCGCCTTCGACACCTTCGACCCGAAGATCATCTTGAATCGCTGCCACAAGCTCGCCATCGGTCCTCCTCGCGCGGGGTTGTCCGAGTAGCCTAGCCACCGTGCTCGTCGAGCGCAGCATGGATCCGGGCTGGCTCTCCAACACGTACCTCGTCGCGGACGAGCTGGGCGGGACGGCGGTCTTCGTCGATAGCGGCGCGCCGCTCGGACCGTTGTTGGCGAAGGTCGCGGAGTGGCAGGTGACGCCGACGCACGTCCTGCGCACGCACGCGCATGCGGACCACGTCACGCACGAGGACGAGCTCGGGCTCGCGGTCGCGCGGCACTCGCTCGAGACCGGCGATCTCTGGATCGAGGCGATCCCCACCCCGGGCCACTCCGACGACATGGTCTGCTTCGTGATCAACGACGTCGCTGTCTTCTCCGGGGACACGCTGTTCAAGGACTCGATCGGCGGCGGCGACTTCGCCGCGGTCAAGCACGCGGTGATGGACGTCTACATGGCGATGCCGCACGACCGGCGCGTGCTCCCGGGGCACACTGACGAAACGACGATCGGCCGCGAGTGGGAGCACAACCCGTTCGTCCGAGTCTGGCGCGGCGCCGATCCGGAGGGAACCGAGCGGTGCAGGGCAGCGGGCCGCGACGCGACGCTGATCGTCTGGTCGCCCGACTACGACGGCAAGGGCAAGGCGTGGGTGCGCTTCGACGACGGCACGGACGCGATCGTCGGCGGCTCACGCGTGGAACGCGGCTAGACCGTTGTGGACACTTGTGTGTCCATCAGATGTACACTAAACTTCGTGACCGTGGAAGTCGGCATCCGAGAGCTCCGGAGCAGACTCAGCGACTACCTCGACCGCGTGAAGGCGGGCGAGGAGGTCGTCGTCACGGAGCGGGGCAGGCCGATCGTCCGGATGCACGCCGTCGGCGTGCCGAGCAGGTACGAGCAGTTGGTAGCGGCCGGGGTCATCACGCCGCCCTCGAAGCCGCGCGGGCCGCTGCCGCCGCCCGTTCCCACGAAGGGCGGCGTGCTCGAGTTCCTGGACGATGAACTCCGGAAGTCCCGCGACCGCTGAATCTCTACCTCGAAACGTCTGCGTTCTCGCGGATCCTCCTGCGTGAAGCCGGCTGGGAAGATACGCGCGCTCTGGTCGAGGCGGCCGACTTCATCTCCACGTCACGCATAACGTACGTCGAGGCCCACGCGTCGATCGCGGCTGCGTTCCGAGCCCGTCGCCTCACTCGATCCGGTGCCAGGCGTGTGCGAAATGCCGTCGAGGAAGCATGGCGCCAATTCGCGGTCGTCGAGGTGACGGCTTCGGTCGCGTCCTCGGCTGCTTGCGCGACGGATCGTCACCGTCTCCGGGCCCTCGACGCGATTCATCTGGCCTCTGCACGCGTTCTGTCTCCGGGCATCGTCGTCGCCTCATGGGATGAGCACATCCGTCGAGCTGCGCAAGAGGCCGGCCTCGCCGTCGCCCCCTAGCGCACCGCGTACGAAAGCGCGTCGTCCTCGTGCCAGCGCACGAGCCGCTTGCCTTCCTCGACGAGCTCGCGCTTCGCCGCGCGCGGCAGCGGTGCGAACTGCGCCAGCCGTAACGTGGCCTTCTGCATCGTACGCTCGACGCGCCACGCGCCTGCGACGAATCCGTCGACGAGGAACGTCGGCATCGAGTGTGGCGTCTTGACGTGAAAGACGAGCGGCCTGTACTCCTCCGGCAGGATGCCCGTGCGTCGCGCGTGCGCTAGCAGCGTCGCGTCAAATGTTCCGAGGAAGCGCACCGGCGCCGGCGTGTCGGCGTCCGGCAGCGGCGCGCGCGGCAGGTCGACCAGCTCGCGCCCCCGCTCGTCGCGGAAGCGCCGCAGCTTCAGCCGCTCGAGTGTGGCCTCGACGTCGTCCTTCGCGAGGCTGCCCCACTGGCGGATGTCGGCCGGGCGCGCGGGACCGAATGCGCCGAGGTAGCGGCGCACGAGTAGCTCGACGCCTTCCTCCAGTTTCGCGTCGGGCGGACCGACCCAGTCCTCGGCGAGCGCGTACAGGTCGGCACGGCGCCGCTCCCACGTCCCGGACGGCGGGACGCGGACGAGCTCGACCTCCGCACCGGCCCAGGCGTCCTTGCCGACGAGCGCGACCAGCTCGTCGCGCCGGCGCGGCCCGGCGCGGAGTGCAGCGCGGATCACCCGTCCCGCGGCTTCGAGGTCGAGCGCCGCGATCTTCGGCCAGGCTCGGCGAAGCCATGCGCGCCGCGCCTCGCGGATCGCCTCGGCCCAGGGCCAGTAGTCGCGACGCGAAACGATGTGGATCGTGCCGCGCAGGAGCGTCGCCTGCACGAGGCTGCGGCGGTGCAGTGCGCTCGTCAGCGCGCGGCGCTCGAAACCTTCGACGCGCGTCCACAGGGCAATGTAGGACGACGGTGCGTACTGCGCCTGGATCCCGCCCATCCGCTCGACGGCGCGGGGAAGTGGTGCCCGCACCCGCTCGAGCAGCAGCTGGCGTGCCAGCAGAGCCCGGTTCAGCTCCCTTGTACTCATCGTCACTTGTTGCTCCTTGACGTTTGAGCGCTCAAGGTAGATAGTCGCCGCTGGTTCACTTCGCTTTCATTTTCCAAGAGGAGGGCTCGCATGCGATTTGGCCGAAGTCTTCTCCTCGCCGTCGTGGTGGGCGCCTCCTTGGCGTTCGCCGTGCCTGCACTCGCGACACCGAACGGTCAAGCGGGCAAGGCGGCGACGGCGGCCGTCCCCTTCATCCCGGCGTTCCAGCCGGCGGACCTGTCGGTGTTTCCGACCGAGAACTGGCCGGCGGTGGGGGGCAACTATCAGCAGGATCACTATTCGGCGCTGAGCCAGATCAACACCGGCAACGTGGCGGGCTTGAAGGAGGTCTGGCACGTCCACCTGGACGGCTCCGGGACGGGCGCGAAGTACAACGACGAGGCGACGCCGCTGATCTGGGGCGGCGTGATGTTCATTACGACCGGGAACAACGACGTGTTCGCGATCGACGCCGCGACCGGGAACCGGATCTGGACGCACCTCTCCAATCAGTCCCAGATCAACAACACGGTCTGTTGTGGCTGGGACGCGCGTGGCGTCGCGATCGGCCAGGGCTTGGTGTTCTCGGCGCAGCTCGACGGCAAGCTGGTCGCGCTGGACGCGCAGACGGGCCAGATCGTCTGGGCGGCGTCGAACGCCCGCTGGCAGGACGGCTACACGATGACGATGGCGCCGCTCTACTACAACGGCCTCGTGATCGTCGGCGTCTCCGGCTCGGAGTACGGTGCCCGCGGCTCGATGACCGCGTACAACGCAACGACCGGTCATCGCGCGTGGCGCTTCTACACGACGCCGACGCCGGGTGACATCGGTTCGGGTACGTGGCCGAACAACACCGAGTGGGCGCACGGCGGCGCGACGATCTGGAACACGCCGTCCGTCGATTACCGGACCGGGATCCTGACGTTCTCGACGGCGAATGCCGATCCGTGGTCGAGCCGCGGCCCCGGCGACGACCTGTTCACGGCGACGTACGTCGCGCTGGACGCGATGACCGGTGAGTACGCGTGGCACTTCCAGGTCGTCCATCACGACATCTGGGACTACGACTGTCCGTCGCCGACGTTCATGTTCGACGCGGTGTACGGCGGCACGCTGCAGTCGGCGGTCGCCGAGAACTGCAAGACCGGCTGGATGTACGTCATCAACGCGAAGGACGGGAACCCGCTGCTCGAGATCGACGAGAAGCCGGTGCCGCAGAACGCGTTCCAGAACACGTCCGCGACACAGCCGACCCCGGTTGGGGACGCGGTTTCGGACCAGTGCAGCAACGCGAGCGAGTTCCCGGCGACGGCGTCCGACGGCCAGCCGTTCATCATCGGCTGCATCTGGACGCCGTTCGACGACAAGCAGTTCACGACCGTCGCCCCGTTTGCAGGCGGCGGAACGAACTGGAGCCCGGACAGCTACAACCCGACCACCGGCTACGCCTACACCTGCTCGAGCAACGGCAAGGGCGCCTACAAGGCGATCCCGAACGCCTCGAGTCTGTACGTGGGCGGGAGGACGTTCATCGGCCTCCAGTTCGGTGGAACCAGGCCGGACTTCCTGACCACCGGCGACCTCACCGCGCTCAACGTGCTGACGAACAAGATCGCGTGGAAGCAGCACTACGTGCCGCCGGCCCCGAACCCGCCGACGAACACGCAGGTCGGCGCTGGGTGCTCGGGCGGCTCGCTTTCGACCGCGGGCAACCTGGTGTTCTCCGCCACCCCGGCGTCGGTCGCTCATGCGTTCGTCGCGTACAACGCCGCGACGGGGCAGGAGCTGTGGCGGGTCAACCTCGACGCGGCTGTGAACGCACCCGCATCGACCGCCACGATCAACGGCAAGCAGTACCTCTTCGTCTACGCGGACGGCCGGACGACGACGGCCGCGCCGAACCTGAAGGGCGACAGCGTCTACGCCTACAACCTCGGCTAGTCGCAGATCCGCACGCATAGGAAGGAGCGGCCCACGTGGGCCGCTCCTTCTGCTTGACGGTTGAGTGCTCAAGGTGGATAGTCGCCGGTGGTTCACTTTGCGCTCATTTTCCAAGAGGAGGGCTCGCATGCGATTTGGCCGAAGTCTTCTCCTCGCCGTCGTGGTGGGCGCCTGTTTGGCGTTCGCTACATCTGCGCTCGCGACACCGAACGGTTATGCGGGCAAGGCTGCGACGGCGGCTGTCCCCTTCATTCCGGCATTTCAGCCGGTGGATCTTTCGGGATTCCCGACCGAGAACTGGCCGGTGGTGGGGGGCAACTATCAGCAGGATCACTATTCGGCGCTGAGCCAGATCAACACCGGCAACGTGGCGAGCCTGAAGGAGGCCTGGCACGTCCACCTCGACGGCTCCGGGACGGGAGCGAAGTACAACGACGAGGCGACGCCGCTGATCTGGGGCGGGGTGATGTTCATTCCAACCGGGAACAACGACGTGTTCGCGATCGACGCCGCCACCGGTGCGCGCATCTGGACGCACCTCTCCAATCAGAGCCAGATCAACAA
>Ga0099827_10002371_pt1 | contig 10397 bp, 4 predicted proteins | sample CZO8metaG_FD_79339 | JGI IMG/M metagenome (GOLD analysis project Ga0099827, IMG submission 79339) | Vadose zone soil microbial communities from the Eel River Critical Zone Observatory, Northern California, USA - CZOApr15con1.8 metaG | ecosystem: Environmental > Terrestrial > Soil > Vadose zone ...
GAGGACCGCCTCGGCGGTCACTTCGGCGTCGTCTTCCCGCTCGTGACCCACGTGGGCGGCGAGACGACGACGATCAGCGATCAGTTCAAGCTCGGCTTTCCGATGGGGATTACCGTGAAGACCGCCGAGAAGTGGGCCTTCGATCTGGAGCTGGTGCCGGTCGTGACCAGCGATCGCTTCGTGTCGCTCACCGTCCATCCCGGCGTCATCCACTCGCTGGGGCACTCGCTCGGCGCCGGCGTGCGAATGGCCTTCGACGTCCGGGAAGCGTCGTGGGGGTTCACGCCGCTCCTGAACCGGTCGTTCCCCGCCGGGCCGGTGTCGTACTTCGTGGAAGCCGTGGTCCCCATCCGGTTCCAGCAGAACGCGACGGGCCGGGGCCAGACGGCCATTGGGTTCGGCGTGCACTTCGGAGTCGGTTTCTAGGTGTAAACTGCGCGGACTCTGTCTTCTGGTCGACAGGCAGTGGATGGCGAGTCGTCGGACCGAGCTGCTCAACCGTGTCGACTGACGGCGGCAAGCGCACGATGTCCGTTTCGGATTTGCGTAACTTTCCATGACGGCGACTGCGAGGCCTCGATTGTCCAGACATCCCTCGTCCACACATGGCGGCCCATCGCGACGCGACTTCCTCAAGGTTGGCGCAGCCGGACTCGCCGCCGCCGTGCCGGGGCAACTCGCCGGCCTGCGTTCACCGACGCAAGGGGACATTCAAGGCCTGATCGGCGACGGCCGGAGACGCCGCATTCTGCTGCGGGGAGGTGTGGTGCTCAGCCTCGACCCGAGGGTGGGCGACCTCGAGAAGGCTGACGTCCTGATCGACGGGACAAAGATTGCCGCGATCGGCCCAAACATCCCTGCCAACCTTTCTGCCAATGCGGAGGTCATCGACTGCACGGGTGCGATCGTCATGCCCGGCTTCATTACGACCCACCATCACCAGTACGAGACGCTCCAGCGGAGCATGATCCCGGATGGCCTGCTTGCCGGCGGCTGGCCACAGGAGAGCTACGGGTCGGTGGTCCAGAACATCTGGACGGCCGGTCGGATCGCCGATCCGTCAAACCCCGAAAACTCTATTTGGGACTTGGGGCGGGTACCGTACGACCCGGAGGATTTGTACATCTCCGAGCTCGTGGCCTGCCTGAGCGAAATCAGCGAGGGCATCACCATGGGCACGGATACTTCGCAGGCTTCGCACACCCCGGAGCACACCGATGCCATGATCCAAGGGCTCATCGATTCGGGCCGCCGGATGGTCTACGACTACAGCGCGGGGACCAACCGGAGTGCGCAAGGGTTCCCGTATGAATTCCCTGGCGCCATGGGTGACACGACCAGGGGAATCGGCCGCATCGCGAAAAAGTATTTCAGCTCGCGCGACCAGCTCGTGACGCTCGGCTGCGGCGCCGGCCCGACGGAAGCGTTCCCGGGCGCCGGCTACACCGGTTGGCAACTGGGCCGCGAGTTTGGCGCCCTCATCAACAATCACAACGTGGGCGGCCCGAACGTCGTCATCAATGCGGCCGCCGATCCGCGGAACCTCGCCGACTGGTCCGACGTCACGTTTATCCATTGCACTCGGTGGCAGGACGACTCGCGCGCGCAGTTCAGTTCCCACTCGGCGGCCTACCCGAACAGCGGCAAGTCGAGAGCCTGGGAGATCTGGCGCGACAGGGGCGCTCACGTCTCGATCGCCGTTCTCATCGAGATGCAGATGCGGCACGGGATGCCTCCGCTTCAGGACGCGCTCGATCATGGCATCCTGCCGAGCCTGAGCCCGGACGTCGACACCAACATGACGACCGACCCGTTCTCGCTCATGCGCGGGGCCTTCTGCCTGCAGCGGGCGCTGGCCAACGATCTCGCGTTTCCGATCAGCAACCCAGGCGGTCTGCCTGTTCCGCAACTGCTCACGTCCCGGCAAGCGATCGAGATGGTCACCATCGCGGGAGCAGCGGCCAATCGCGTCCTGGACAAAGTGGGCACGCTGACTCCGGGCAAGGAGGCCGACATTGTCGTGCTCGACGCGCGCAACATCAACATCTGGCCGGTCAACAACGTGCCCGGCACAATCGTGACGATGATGAATCCGCGACACGTGCGGGACGTGGTGATTGCCGGGAAGGTCGTGTACTTCAAAGGCAAGCTCGTGGGCTGGAATGTCGAACGGCTGTTGCAGCGGATCGAGCAGGCACGCGATCGGGTGTTGGGGCGGATCAACGGCCGTGCGAAAGTCGGCACGATTCCGGCCGGCAACAACAGCTCGAGCAATCCGTACCGGCCGAACCTCCTGGGTTCCTGTTGCTACAAGGGCCAGAACAGCACGGCCCCGGAGTACGTGTTGCGGCCGTAACAGAAACAATCCGCAACCCGGCGCGGTGACGTCGGCCACCACCACTGCGGGCGACGATCGACACCTTCTTTGGCCGCAGTGACGACCGCCGACGCACAGGTTCGTTCTCCCGAACACACCGTTCGTCTCAGAGACAGGCTCCTCTAGAATCTCAATCATGAGCTTTGATGAACTCCACACGCTCGAGCGCGAGCGCCGCGACGCCGACCGGCAGTACAACGACGCGCTGACCGCGTTCGACGCTGCGCTGATCCGCGCGACATCGCCGACCGTCGCCGCGCTCGTCGCCGATTCGACTCCGCCGCCGCTGCCCTCGGGCTGGCGCGGATGGGGGCTCCGCGTCGTGCGGCAATGGCTGACGCCGTGGATCGAACGTCAGCACACGTTCAATGCCCGGACCGCCGACGCCATCGGCGCCCTGATCGGCCGGGATCATGAGCGCGCGATCGCTTTCGAACAGTTCCAGTCGGCCCTGATCACGTTTCTTCAGCGGATCACCGCGTTTGTCGACACCAAGGATCATCAACTGACCGCGATCGCCGCGCGACGTATTGATGAGCAACAGAAGATCCTGGCCACACTGCACCAGCGGATTGAGGACGCATTGCCCGAGCTGCGCACGCAAGTCGCCGTCTTGCAGCGGGCGATGGAGATGTTGAAGCGCCGCATCACCGAACCGGTCCTCGATCAGGCGGCGATGGCGGTTCCCGATCGGCCGCGGGCCGCGCCGGCCACCGCATCAGATGACGACTACAAGTACGTTGGCTTCGAAGACGCGTTCCGCGGCTCGGACGAAAGCGTGGCGGCGAAGCTCGTTGACTACCTGCCGATCTTCGCCGGCGCGACCGACGTCGTCGACCTCGGCTGCGGACGCGGGGAGTTCCTGGCGGCGCTGCGGTCGGCTGGGGTGCGCGCGCGCGGCGTGGATACCAACGATGCCATGGTGGCTGTCGCGCGCGAAAACGGGCTCGAGGTGACGAAGGGCGACGCGCTCGGCTATGTCGCCGCGCTGCCCGGTGAATCGATCGGCGGCGTCATCGCCACGCAGGTCATCGAACACCTGGACCCGGCGTATCTGGTCCGGCTGCTCGAGGCGTTGTCCCGGACGCTTCGGCGCGGCGCGCCGATCGTGCTCGAGACAATCAATCCCGCATGCTGGTACGCGTTCTTCAGCAGTTACATCCGCGACCTCACGCACGTGCGCCCCGTACATCCCGAGACGCTGCAGTATCTGCTGCGCGCCAGCGGCTTCGAACGGGTCGAGATACGCTACCGTGCGCCATTACCGGACCATGTGAAGCTGAAAACAGTGTATCTGCCGGAAGAGATCCGTCTGTCGGACGAGGTGTCGGCCGCGACGCTCACCCAGGTCGTCGACACCCTCAACGCGAATGCGTTCAGGCTCAACGAGCTCATCTTTGCGCACATGGACTACGCGGTCGTCGGCTACCGAAGCTGATCCCGGTCGGAACGGCGCCGACTAACCGACGAGCCGCTCGACGACGCCGGCCCACGTAATGAGCTTCGCGCGCTCGAATCCGGCATCGCCCAATCGTCGAGCGAAGGCATGGTCGCCAACGAGACGCGCGATCGCGGTCGCGATCGCCTCGGCGGTGGGTTCCGCGACGATCCCGTTGACGCCGTTCTCGACCAGCTCGAGCGGCCCTCCGGCATCTGTCGTCGTGATGACCGGTTTTCGAGCCAGAAACGCTTCGAGCGTCACGTAGCCGTAGTCTTCGTCGATTGGCGGAAACACGACGGCGAGAGCCTGTGCATACAGGTCGACGAGCTGGCGGTCGTCGATGTCTCCTGTGAACGTGATGCGATCCGCGACGCCGAGCATGGTGACGAGGTCTTCGAGCCGGCGCCGATCCGCCCCATGGCCCGCGATGACGAGCCGCACCTGACGGTCGGTCAAGGCGAGGGCACGGACAATCAGATCGACGCGCTTGTTCAGTTCGAGCCGTCCCACCGACAACACATAATCGCCGAACGGCCCGGCTGCCAGCGTCTCCGCGAGTGGCGGCGGATGATACAACGGCTCGGCGGCCAGCCCGTTGTACTTGGCCAATCGCGCCGCGGTGTTGCGCGCGTTGCTGAACAGGCGCTTCGACTCCGCAAGCACCTCGGTGTCGAGTCCGATGAGCCGGTGGCGCAGCCGGACGTCGGCTTCCGAATGGTCGAACTCGCTGAATGGCGTGCCGCAGAGATCGTAGATCGCGCGGTACTGGTGAAACAGCCACGTCACTTTGTTCGGATGGCGTACGAAGTAGGTCGGGAACTTGGTGGCGATCACCATATCCACCGCCTCGTAGTTGGCCTCGGAGAGATCGACCAGCCTCCACAGCGCGGTCTGTGCGAGCAGTTCGCTTTTCGGATACGACTTGAAGGGAATCGATACCTTTTTTGCGCGGTAGCCGTGTCGCCGCAATTCGCGAACCAGACCGCGAACGTGTCGCTCGGCGCCGCCGTACACGAACGGCACCTGCGCCTCACACACCAGAACGGTACGAACGGCGGACATCGTCGCGATCCGCCCGACTATATCATCGCGGTGACGACGATCGCGCTGTGGTAGCATCCGAGAATCGGCCTCAATGGAGCTACTCTCGCGACGCGCGCCGGGCATCGGCGCGCTGTACGGCGCTCTCAGCATCGCCTTCTGCCTGCCGCTCTTCTCCCAACCGCTCGGATCGGACATCGTCGGTTGGGATGTGCACCGCGGATACTACGCGCAGGTTCTCAAGATCGTCGTCGAATACGGGCAGCTGCCGTTGTGGAGCCCGTGGTCCTGCAACGGCAGTGCGATCTGGCAGAACCTTCAGGTCGCGCTGCTCAGCCCGGCGTACCTCTTGACCGCGATCATGCCGCTCGCGCTGGCGATGAAGGTCACCATCGTCCTCCATTACTGGGCGGGCTTCGTCGGCATGCATCTGCTGCTGACGCGCGTCATCGGACTGTCGTTTCTGCCCCTCGTCGTGTACATCGCCTCGGTCTTCACGCTGGGCGGCGCACTGGCGCTGCATCTCTCGGTCGGGCATAGCCACTTTCTCGCCGCGTTCTATTTCCCGCTGCAGATGTACTTCGTGTGTCGGGCGCTTCACACCGGCGCGCTTCGTCCGGCCCTGGGTGCCGCCGCGATCCTGGCGCTGACGATTTACAACGGCGGTGTGCACCTGGTGCCGATGGAACTGCTCGCGATTGGAGGCTTGGCGGCGTGTGTTGCTGTGGGAACGCGCGACTGGCGCCCGCTGGTGATCGCGCTGATGGTCGGTGCGGGCGGCGCCGCGTACGCGGCGCCGAGGCTGGTGCCGATCGCACGGATCGTGACGAGTGATCGGTTGGCGCACACGGCCGATTCGACCGATCATCCCGACCGCATGACGCCGACGATGATGTGGCGCGCCTACACCGATTCATCGCTTGGCGTCGAATCGCGAATCTCCGCCGTGCAGCGGCACGGGTGGTGGGAATACGGCAGTTACATCGGCGCGATCGCCGCGGTCTGCATCGGCTTGAGCCTCGTCTGGCCGTTCGCCGTTGCGTCGATGCCGCAGCGATCGTTCGCGGTCGCCCTGACGCTGATGGCCGTGTGGTTCCTGGCGCTCTCGGCCGGCGAGTTTCATCCGTTCGCGCCGGCACTCGCCCTCGCCGATGTGCCGCTGTTCTCGTCCTTTCGCATTCCGAGTCGCTACACGATCGCATTCGTGCTATTTGCAGCGCTCGCGATCGGCGCGGCGGCACGAACCATCCTCCACCGCCTGGCCACGACGCGCCGGCGACAGGGCGTGACGGCCGTGGTGTGTGCCGTGGCGGTGGCGCAGCTCGTGATCGTCAACCAGCGGTCGTTCGGAAACATGTTCTCCCGGCCGCCGCTGCGTGTCGGATTGTCCCCAGATGATTGCCGCGAACCGCTGCAGTTGAACCGCGGCGCCGACGGTGACGGCCCGCTCGTGTCGTCCGACGGCAGATCCAGGATCTCATCGGTCGAATTCACACCCAATCGCGTCCGGTTCTCGGTGGTTGGCGGCTTCGAACCGTCGAAGGTCTTCCTGAACCAGAACTACGCGCCAGGCTGGCGGAGCACGGCGGGACCGGTCCTGATCGATCCACCGGCGGGTGGCAGGATGTACGTGCAGTTGGCCGCTGGACAAACTGGCACGTTCTCGTTCTCGTTCGTTCCAACTGGGCTGACGGCAGGTGTCATGCTGCTGTTCATCGCCGTGGCCGCATCGACCCTCGCATGGAATCGAGGGCTCTCGCTTGTTGTGGCGGAGCGCAGCGACGCCGATCCGCGCCCTGAGGTCGACCGCGTCCGGTTCGGCGATCGCGTCGAGCACGTGACCAAGACGTTCATCCTGGTGTCGCTCGCCGGGGCCGTCGTGGCCAGGGTGTTCATGAGCGCCGGGAATCAGTCCGGTTTTGCCGTCACCGCGGCCGGCAGTTTCGCGATCGGGTGGGCCGCGAGCGCTCGCTGGAAGAATGCGGTCGGAATCGTATTGGCGTCGACGTTCGTCGCGCCCGCTGTCTTCGCGCGCTTCTGGCTTCACGACGCGAACGCCTATCCGATGTTCTTGACGGCGGGCCTGCTGGGAGCCATCTGGCCACGATGGTCACGGCGGCGCTGGAGCCTGCCGAAGGAGTGGCGCGTGCCACTGGTAGGCTGGGCGCTCACGGCCGCGGTCGGCTGGCTGATCGTCGCCGCGCGCGAGGTCGACTTCCATCCCGAGCTCTCGGGGATGCTCGACCTCCCGGCGTCCGCAATCGGCATCAGCGCGCGGGGATCGATCAGCATCGCCGCCGACGCCGCGGCGCAGCTCATGCTCGGTGTCCTGTGGCTCGATTGGATGTTCGAGCGGTATGCCGGCGATCGGGACGGAATCCGCCGAATGCTGGTGATGCCGTTGCTCGCGAGCGGCACGGTCGCCTGCGCGATCGCCGCCTATCAGCTGTTCGGCGACATCACTTTTCTGAATCCCGGGTGGGCCGAATTCCGCCGGGCCGGCGCCACCATGATGGATGCCAACGGGTTCGGCATTGCCGCGGTGCTTTGCGGCTGTGGATTCCTGGCCTCCCTGGATCACCGGCGGCGCGCGTGGAACGTCCTGATGCTGGGTGGCTTCGGGCTATCGCTAATCGGGACGTGGGCGTCCGGGTCGAAGACGGCGCTGGTCGCGGAAATGATTGCCCTCAGCTTCGTGGTCGAATCGGTGGTGCGTCCTGAAGCGTCGAGTGGTCTGACCCCACTTCAGCACCGTCACCGACTTCGTGCTCTGGCCATCGCATCGGTGGCGGGGGCCCTGATGCTGTTCGCGTTGAGACATACGGGGCCCGCTCTCCGTCTGGGATGGATACTTCCGGCGGCTTCCTTCGAATCGGTCGCTGGCTTCTCGAGGATGCTGTGGGACCGTGCCGGCTACGGCGCGGCTGCGATCGAGATGATCCGATCGAATCCCTGGTGCGGCGTAGGCATCGGCTCCTTTCCGCTGATCGTGGGCGATTATCGATTCTCCCACCTTGGCGGATCGCTCGCGCCGGACAACGCCCAGAACTGGATCCGCCACAACCTGGCCGAATTGGGCATCATCGGCAGTCTTGGATGGATCGTGTGGGCCATCGTCGTCGCGGTCGCGTTGTTTCGGCCGTCAGATGGCTCGAGGAACCGTCGTGCCACGATCGTCGCGGGCGGGCTGGTGGGAGTCGTCGCCGTATCGCAGGTCGGTATGCCGACGCAAAACGCTGCCGTGGCCATCACGTTCTGGACATTTCTGTTCTGGTACTGGTCGTCTCGATGGCCGGGTGCCGCCGCAGCGGCAGCCGATCGTGGGTCGGTCGCGTCGTGGCTGTGGATACTGATGGTGCTGTTGATCGTCGTGTTCGGTGTCGGCACGCTGCGCACGGGCCTGACAACGCTCAGGACGCCGATGCGGGCCAGGCACGGCGGATGGAACTACACCTACGGCTTCTCCGGGCGCGAGACAACGGCATCCGGTGACGCCTACAGATGGACGAAGCAGAACGCCGTCGCGGTCGTTCCGGCAACGACCCGCGTCGTGAGGTTGACGATTTGGGTGGCGCGCAATGACGTCGCCACACGTCCGGTGATGGCGCGAGTCTGGCACGACGAGAACCTCGTCATCGACACCGTGCTCCACGATAACCGGCCGGTCTCGACAGAGGTGGTCATCGAACATGATCCGCAGTGGTTGATGGTCAGAACGTATCTGGATCGCACCTTGCCTGAGTCGCCGCCGGACCTCGGTTTGGCGGTCCAGTGGACATTCCTCGAGGCGTTGCCGACCGGGACGGGCGCGTCAATCCGATGATCCGCAACTGGAGAACGACCGCTGATCCTGCGGCTCGTCATCGGCCGTCCGGCTCGATGGTGGTCGAAATCGTGGGCGTGCTCGCCGGCCTGATTGCCCTCGCCGTGGCCGCCACCTTTCCGCTGATCCTCCATCTCACGACGCACCTGCCGAATGACCTGGGGGATCCGGTCCTGAACGCCTGGATTCTCTGGTGGGACGCGACCGCCATCCGCCACGGCTTCACCCACGTGTGGGACGCGCCCAGCTACTTTCCGTACCTTCACACGCTGGCCTACTCCGATCATCTGCTCGGCCTGGCCTTGTTCACCGCGCCCATTCAATGGGTGACGACGAATCCTGTGCTGGTGTACAACATCGCGCTCATCGCGTCGTACGCGAACGCCGGCGGAGGAATGTATGTGCTCGCGCGACTCCTGACGGGGCGACGCGACGCGGCGGTGCTGTCCGCGCTGATCTATGCGTTCACCGCCTTTCGCGTCGCCCATTTCGCGCACCTGCAATGGCTCATGACCGGTTGGCTGCCGCTCAGCCTCTGGGCGCTTCATCGCTACTTCTCGACCGGCGCGGGGCGCTTCCTGCTGGCAAGCGGCGGCGCGTACGTGCTGCAATGTCTCACCGCCAACTATTTTGCCTATTTCGGGCTGCTGCCTCTGACGGCGGTCGGGATTGCCGAAGCCTGGCGGCGGCGGCCGCAGCTTGTGCGCACAGCCGGACACGTACTCGCGGTCGCTGCACTCGCCGCGCTGACGCTCGCGCCAATCGCGCGTGTGTACTATCTTGTTCGCCAGGAGAACGACTTTCGGCGCACAACCACTGAAATCGAATCGTTGAGCGCGGGCCTGGACGACTATGTCCGCGGGCACAATCAGATTTGGCTGTGGCGGCGCGCGCGGCCAGGGACGGGCGAACATGAGCTCTTCCCTGGCGCCGTCGCGCTGGCGCTCGCCGGTGTCACCCTGTTCACGAGACGCGGTCGCGCGACACCTCACGCCGGCGTCTACTGTACGGTCGCAGTGATTGCGTTCGCGCTCTCGCTCGGTCCGCATCCGGCGGCGTGGGGACATCGCTCGACGATTCCAGGTCCGTACCAGCTGTTGCTCGACGTGGTGCCAGGCCTCGACGGTCTGCGCGCCGTCTCGCGCCTGGGCATCGTCGTGGTGCTCGCGTTGTCCGTGCTGGCCGCGCAGGGTGCGGCTCGAGTGTTCGATCGGATCGGGCCCAGACGGAACCTGGCCGTGGTTCTCCTCGGCGGGTTGGTCCTCGCCGAATCGTGGGCGGTGCCGGTTCGTACGGCGTTGTTCGATCCGCTCCACGATGCCGGCGATCGATCAGCGTACGAATTCCTGCGGCACAGCACCAAGGGCGCGGTGCTCGAGCTGCCGATCGCCTATTCCGACGAAGCACGGCAGATGACGTATCAGTATCTGACGCTCGTGCACGGGCATCGCACGGTCAACGGTCACAGCAGCTACGACCCGCCGCTGCTGAGATTGCTCGTCGGGGGGGACCACGCGCCATTCACCGAACCAGACCGCCTCGGCTCGACCGTTGAATTGATTCGAGCTCTCGGGGTGCGCTACATGGTGGTCCACCGCGGACGTTTTGAGGATCCGGCCGTCGAGACTGCCTTGATGCGGGAGTTGGAGGGCGATCGAGGGCAGGTGGTGGCGCGGAACGATTTTGACCGAACCGCAGTGTTCACGCTCCGCGAA
>Ga0099827_10002372_pt1 | contig 10395 bp, 8 predicted proteins | sample CZO8metaG_FD_79339 | JGI IMG/M metagenome (GOLD analysis project Ga0099827, IMG submission 79339) | Vadose zone soil microbial communities from the Eel River Critical Zone Observatory, Northern California, USA - CZOApr15con1.8 metaG | ecosystem: Environmental > Terrestrial > Soil > Vadose zone ...
CACGATCGATAGCGCGCGCCGATTGGCGTGCGTGGAGCGCGCGAAACTTTCAGCGAGCTTCCAACGGATGGCGGCTCGCATTGCGCTCGGTCCATCGTCTGCGCCTCAAGCCCGTGCTCGCCGTGAGCCTCGCGGCATTGCTGTTCAGTGCGGGATATTTTGTCTACTGCATTGCCACTCTGCCCATCGGCGGCGGACTCAGCGTCGAGGCCACGCCCAGCGCATTGCTCGTCGAGGCGAACGACGGTCAAGTGTTCGCGACTCGCGGCGTGTTCAAGGGTGAAAGGCTTTCGCCCGCCGATCTGCCCGCAAACCTCTCACGCGCAGTCGTCGCGATCGAGGACCGTCGCTTTTACGAGCATGGCGGCATCGACTTGCGGGCGATCATGCGCGCCGCTTGGCGCAACCTTTCGGGCGAAAAGATCGAAGGTGCCAGCACCATCACGCAACAGCTCGCCCGCATGCTGTACTTGTCGCCTGAGCGCACGTTCAAGCGGAAGATGCAGGAGGCCATGCTTGCCGTTTGGCTCGAGCTCCAGCTCTCCAAGGAGGAAATCCTTGTTCGCTATCTCAACACCGCCTATTTCGGGGCCGGCGTGTACGGGATCGACGCCGCGGCGAAGCGCTATTTCGGAAAGCCTGCGAAAGATCTTTCGCTGAGCGAGTCCGCCATGCTGGCGGGACTTGTTCGCGCTCCCTCGGCGCTTGCCCCCCACCGCAACCTGGAACGGGCGCGCGAGCGGGCCGGGCGCGTGCTGGCCGCCATGGTGGAAAGCGGCACCATCTCGCGCGCGGAAGCCGAGGCTGCCCGCCGCCAGCCGGCGCAGGTGCGGGTGCCGCCCGAGACCCCGACCGGGACAAACTACTTTGTCGACATGGTCAATAATGACGCCAGACGGCTGGTCGGGGCGGGCCCCGCCGACCTGAGGCTGGTCAGCACGCTCGATCTCAAGCTGCAGAGCATGGCGGAGAGCGTCATCGCCAAGCGGCTGGCAGCCGAAGGCAGGGCGAAGAAGGTGAGCCAAGCGGCCTTGGTCGCCATGGCCCACGACGGCGCGATTCTCGCGATGGTCGGCGGACGTGACTACAACGAGAGCCAATTCAATCGGGCGATTCAAGCCAAGCGGCAGCCCGGCTCATTGTTCAAGACGTTCGTCTACCTCGCGGCGCTGCAGAAAGGTTTCACGCCGCAGAGCACCTTGGTCGATCGTCCCGTCCAGATCGGCGAGTGGGAACCGGAGAACTATGGCGGGCGCTACCGCGGCCAAGTCACGCTGCGCGTGGCCTTCGCCAATTCGCTCAACAGCATCGCGGTACAGCTCAGCGAAGCGGTGGGAGTCCCACGCGTGATCGAGGTGGCAAAGAAACTTGGCGTTCAGTCCGATCTGCCGGCGGTTCCCAGCCTGGCGCTCGGCTCGGCGGAAGTCAGCCTGCTCGAAATGACGCGCGCGTTCGCCGCGATTGCTGCCAATGTCGACAACGTCGAGCCCTATGGCGTGCGCGCGATCCGGCGCGGCGACCAGGCGCTCTACACCAAGCCAGCGGTGACGCTCCAGCCCACCGCAGACCAGGCGGCGCGCGCGGACATGCGCGATTTGCTCGCGAGCACCGTCCGCGAGGGCACCGGGAAGGCTGCCCGTCTGTCCGTTCCGGTGGCGGGCAAGACCGGCACCACACAGGAACACCGCGATGCCTGGTTCATCGGATTTACGTCGGATCTCGTGGTCGGCGTTTGGCTCGGCAATGACGACAACAGCCCGACCAACGGCGTCACCGGCGGCAGCCTGCCGGCCACCATCTGGCGCGAATTCGTGACGCAAGCCGGCCCCGCACGGGCCAATTCGGCGGTCGCGGCCGCGGCTAGAAAACCGGCCGCTGCCGCGCCGGCTCCTGCCGAAACACTGGGGCGCAATCCGCGCGACCCGGTTGCGCCCAACGCTGTGGCGGTGCGCGGCGTTCCAAGGGTGCTCGATACCGGCACTTTAGAGATTCAGGGAAAAGTCATTCGCTTGTTCGGCGTCGAAGGCATGGGCGACCACCGGATGAAGCGAGGACTTGCGCGCTTCATTGACGACGAGGAGGTGGTCTGCGAGGCGACCGACGCCGGCGGCACCCACCGATGTCGGCTCGATGATAAGGACCTCTCGGCAATCATCCTGATCAATGGTGGCGGCCGCGCAAGCGCAGAGGCTACCCCGGAGCTGCGCGCGGCCGAGGAGCGCGCACGCGAGGCCCGCCTCGGCCTATGGCGTCGACGATAGCCGAGACTACTGCTTGAGCAGCGGGATGGTCTTGTAGTCAGCCGGTTTCGGGATCGACTGCAGGTAGGCGTAGATGTCCGCGAGGTCCTCGTTCGAAAGCACCGCCTCGCGGTAGGGCGGCATCGCGCGATTGGTGGTGCGCACGAAGGCCGCGAAGGCCTCGAACGGCATTGGATCAGGCGCCAGCACCTTGCCGCCGCTGGTCACGACCGACCCCTGCCCCTGGGTGCCGTGGCACTGCCAGCAGCCGAACTTGATGAATGCGGCCTTGCCCTTCTCGGCGGAGGCGGCGAGCGCCGCGCCCTGACCGATCAGGAGACCGACGGCGAGCGCCGCCAGCCCCCGCTTCACTCGCATGCCACTCATGGTTTCGGTCCTCACCGCGGCTGCGTCCAGACGTCGACCAACGCGGGCTGGCCGGACTTGACCACCTCGACCGCGCGCTTGAGCGTCGGTGCGAGCTCGCTGGGGTCCTTGATCGGGCCGGCGGACCACCATCCCATCGAGGCCGCCATCTTGGCGTAGTCGATATCCGGGGCTTCGATCGAGGTGCCGATCGGGCCCAACGTCTTGCCCAGGCTTGCCACCCGGTCGCGCCGGTTCGACAGGCGCTGCACGTGCATGACTTCCTGGTGATAGCCGCGGTTGTTGTGCATCACCGAAAGCAGCGGGATCTGGTGATGCGCCGCCGTCCACAGCACGCCGGGCGCGTACATGAAGTCGCCGTCGGTCTGCAGGCTGACGGAGAACCGTCCCGTCCCGCGATTGGCCAGCGCCGCGCCGACGGACGCGGGCAGGCTGTAGCCGACGCCGTAGCCGCCCGGTCCGCCCAGGTGGTGGTAGTGCTTCTCCATCGGCCAGAGCCGCGATGCCCAGTTGCTCATCTGACGGTCGGAGCCGACGAACGACCAGTCGAGGTCCTTGATCTGCGCCCAGAGCTCCATGGTCAGACGCGCCGTGCTGATCGGGCTCGCGTCCCAGGCGATGGCGGCAGTGGCGAGGGTGCGTTCGCGACCCTCTACTTTCGCCTTGCGCAAGGCCTCGCCGCGCTTCTCGATCGCCGCCTTGGCGCTCGCCGGAATGGCCGCCTTCACCGCCTCGATCAGCGCCGGAAGCGTTGCCTCGGCGTCGGCCGCCATCTGCACGTCGACCACTTGGAAGCGCTGGAAGTCCTGGTAGTTCGCCTTGGTGTTGAGATCGACGGAGCTGATGCTGATCAACTTCGTCCCCTGCTTGATGCGGCTTTCCTGCAGCCCATGGCCATGCTCGCCATTGTCGATCCAAGCGTTGACCGTGGCCCAGTAGTCGGACAGCTCCATGCCGATGATCACGTCGGCCTGGCCGATCACGGTGGCCGGACGGCTGAGGTGATGGGTCTTCGGGAAGTTCATGCGGCCGCCCTGGTCGACCACCGCGGCCTGCAATGCCTCGGCGAGCTCGATCAGCAGCTTGATGCCGTTGGGCGTGCGGGCGGCGCGATCGACCACGATCACCGGGCGCTCCGCATTGGCGAGCATGCGCGCGGCCTCGCGCACCGCGCCGTAGTCGCCCGCCGGCGGCGAGGTCGGCACATAGCGCGGGATGTAGAGCCTCTCGCCGTTGCTATGGTTCGGCTCCTGTTGCAGCCCGGCGTCGAGCGAGATCGCCACCGGCCCGTGAGGCGGCGTCATCGCGATCTTGTAGGCCCGCACCATCGACTGCGCGAAATGCTGCAGCGAGACCGGCGTGTCGTCCCACTTGGTGAAGTCGCGCACCAGCGCGTTGATGTCCTGCGCCGAGTGGAAGGTCGGCACGCCGGGCGGCCGCTTGGCGGCGTCGAGCTCGTTGCCGCCCACGACGATCACCGGCACCCGGTCGCACCAGGCGTTGTAGATCGCCATCGAGGCGTGTTGCAGGCCGACGGTGCCGTGGCAGAGCGTCAGCAGCGGCTTGCCGGCGACCTTGAAATAGCCGTGGCTCATCGCCACCGCCGATTCCTCGTGCGTGCAGGTGAGGAACTCGGGCTTGGTGTTCTTGCCGTAATTGATCAGCGACTCGTGCAGACCGCGGAAGCTCGATGCCGGATTGGACGGCAGGTAGTCGATGTTCAGCGTCTTGATGACGTCGACCATGAAGTCCGATCCGTCCGGCGTCTGCGCGCGCGGCAGCGCCTGCGGCGTCGCGGTCTCGACCGCCGCCACGTGCGCGGACGGACGCTGCGCCGACGGCATCGCCCGGCCCGGTCCCGTGAGCGACGTCGCCGTGGTCGCGGCATTGGCGACATCCGGCGACGGCGAAACCGCGGTCGCAGCGCCTGCCACCGCGACGCCGGCCAGGAACTTGCGGCGGTTCACCTGGGGACGCGGGTCTTTTCGGGCCATGGGATTCTCCCTTGATTATCGTCGGGTCTCTTTATCGTCAGGACCGGCCGCCGCGAGCGGACCAGCCGGCTGACTCGATTTATCGCGCGAATATTATCGCCCGCGCGACCGCTTTCCCAGGGGGTGAGCGGCCGGCTCGACGCTGATTTTTTTGGGGCCATTTCACGCGCCGGCCCGCCAAACTGCCGCTGAAGCATCGGCTGGATCGGGACCCGAGACCTTCAATGACGACGGTGATCGAACAGCCCGACGCTACGGCGCAGGCCGTCATCGATCTTCTACGCGCCGCAAATGACGAAAAGCCCCGGGTGGAAGCCCGCGGCTTTTCAGCGTGACTTGGTTTGGTCTTAGGTCGATCCGCCGTTACCACTCGATGCTGTCGTGCTCGCGCGGCAGCTGCACTCGGATCTTCGGATCCGGATCGGAGCCGACGTACTGACCGCCAAGGTAAACGTCGTACCTTGAGCTGGTCGGCTGCGACCGGCCGCTGTGACGGTAGCCTTGATCCGACGGAGAGGCCTCGGTCCGCTGCGGGGCCGTCGTCTGCGCCAAGGCCGGCGAAGCGATCACAACGGCAAACAACGCGGCGGCGGCGACGAAAATCTTCGTTCTCATGCTGGTCTCCTTGTCAAAGACTCTGTCGCCCGCGCGATAGGTGTCGCGCGTCGGCCGCATGCGCAATTGCACAAGCCGTAATTTTTCAATGCGGCCGTGAAAAAAGATCATAAAGAATGTCGGCAGTTCGAATGAGTGTCGTCACTGTGATTTTACGGCGGTTGATGCGACGAAAGATGAACTGGAGCGCTTTCCGTTCCGTTGGGTCGGAAAGCGCTCCAGCTTTCTTGCGTTTGACGCGTTTTCTACGGTGAACCGGCTGCCACTTCGCCGGAAAACGCTACCGGCTTGCTCTCGGCCATCGCGAGAAGTTTGCGTAAAGCCCACATGCGCGGCGGGGGAGACAAGCGAGTGAGGTCATCGCCATTACCGAATCGCCGACCGCACGGACGAAAAAGCCCCGGGCGCCAGCCCGGGGCCTTTCGGCAACCTACGCGGCGCCGCGTTACCACGCGCCGCTGTCGTATTCGCGCTGCAGCTGAAGGCGGATATTCGGATCCGGATTGGAGCCGACATACTGGCCGCTCTGGTAGATGTCGTAGCTGCGTTTGGTCGAGCGCGGTTGTCCGCCCTGACCGATTTCATCGAGCTGCGATGAAAAGGCCTGGATGTGATCGCGCGGCGTCGCCGCCTGCGTCACGGCGGGCAAAGCGATCGTCGCGCCGAGCACCATCACGGCAACGAGTGTCTTGGCTTTGATCATGCAAGTACCTCGCGTTCGCTCGACCGTTACCATTCGCCCTCGGGACCGTGACCGCGCCGCAGCTGCAGCCGGATGTTCGGATCCGGATCGGAGCCGAGATACTCGCCGTTCTGGTAGACGTCGAAGCTCGGAATGACTGAATGCTGACGCGACTGGCCATAGCTTTCACCGAGCTCCGACGGATGGGTTGCCCGCGGCACGGCCCGCTGCGCCAGCGCGGGCGAGGCCAGCACCGTGGCGAGCACCGCCGCAGCGGCAATCGCCTTCGTGTTCGTCGTGTCCATGACGTTTCTCCTTGTTGCAGTAACCCACCGCCCGCGTGTCAGGTGGGGCCCGGCACCGTTGTGTGCAACGCACAATTTTTTGAAGCGGCCGTGAAGGGGCCTCAGGAAAATGTCTCCCGAACAATGCCATGCAAACCACACGACCTCTTCGCTGAGTAGATGCAGCGCACAAATGAAAAACGCCCCGGGACGCTGGCCCGGGGCCTTCGACGTGCTGCTATATCGGCGCTGATCAGTCGCCGGTTGGAACGTCGCGCCGCAAGTCCAAGCGGACCGTCGGGTCCGGATCGGAGCCGAGATACCTTCCGCTCAGATAGACGTCATTGGCTGGGTTGGAGGAATGGCGCCGACCATCGGTCTGGATGTCCTCGGTGACGGACGGTGCCCGTCGCGGCCTCGTGGCCTGACCGAAAGTCTGATCCGGCGCTTGTCGCGCACCCGGGGCCGGCTGGCTCACGGTCTGAGCCAAGGTCGGTGACGCAATCATGGTGGCGAGCGCCGCTGCTGCAGCGAGCATCTTCGTATTCATGATTCTCTCCATGTAGCCCCGTGCGTGTGCAGCTGGTATTTGCGTCGCGCCATGGCGGCACGCAACGCACGATTTCTTGAATCGGCCGTGAGCAGGATGCTGAAAAAAAGAATCGCCGCATCAATGGCCTGCGCAGGCGGTTCACGTTTTATGAGAAATTAATACGGCCGTGCAGATCGCGCCCCGAGATGACGAGCGCTAAACGGAAACAATTATCTCAAAGTGTCGCGCTTCGCGCTGCGCCTGTCGGTTGCCGCGTCACGCATTCAGTTCCGCGGCCAGCAGCGCCTTGCCGCGAATCATGTCGGACGCCTTCTCGGCGATCATCAATACGCAGGCATTGATATGCGCCGAGACCAGATCGGGCATGACCGAGGCGTCGACGACGCGCAGGCGCTCCACGCCGCGCACGCGCAGCTCCGGATCAAGCACCGAGTCGGGACCGATGCCCATCGCGCAGGTGCCGCAGGGATGATGCGCGGTGATCACGGTCTTCCTGATCCAGGCATCGATCTCGGTATCGCTCTTGACGCTCTCGCCCGGCGAGGTCTCGGCGCCGCGATAGCGCTCCATCGGCTTCTGATAAGCGACGTCGCGCGCGCGCTTGAAGCCTTCGCGCAGGCGCGGGAGATCGTTCGAGGCGGTAAAGAAGTTGTAGATGATGCGCGGCGGATCACGCGGGTCGGTCGAGCGCAGGCGAATTTCACCGCGGCTGTCGGGATGCAGCAAGGTCGGACGAATGCCGTAGCCGTCCGCGTAAGCCGGCCGGACCAGAGGAAACCACAGATCCGCTTGCGCCGGCGCACCGCGAAACATGAACTCGATGTCGGGCACCGCGAGCTCCGGCCGCGTCTTCACGAAAGCATGGAGCCCGCCCGGCACCACGGTGCCCGGGCCGGTGCCGAACAAATAGGCGCGGATCATGCTGACCGCCATGCGGTCGAAGCGCATTTCGCGGCGGAACGTGCTCTCGTCCAACCGCTTGAAGAAGATGATCACCGCCAGGTGATCCTGCAGGTTCTTGCCGACCGGCAGATCGACCGCGGTCTTGATGCCGATCTCGTCGAGATGTGCCGCCGGGCCGATGCCCGACAGCATGAGCAGCTGCGGCGTGTTGAACGCTCCGCCCGCGAGGATCACCTCGCGGCTCGCGTTCGCCCGCATGAGGTCGCCGCTGCCCTTGACGTATTCGACGCCGGTTGCGCGCGTGCCCTGCATCAGCACGCGGGTGGCATGCGCGCCGGTCGCCACATCCAGATTGGGCCGTTTGCGGGCCGGCTTGAGATAGGCGGTGGCGGCGGACGACCGGTAGCCGTTGCGGATGGTGTACTGGCCGCGGCCGAAACCTTCCTGTTGCCGGCCGTTGTAATCCGCCGTGTGGGGGAAGCCCGCCGCCTTGGCGGCTTCGATCCAGGCGTCGTAGAGCGGATCGCGCGTCTTGGCGAATTCGGTGCCGACCGGCCCCGTGCCGCCGCGCCAAGGATTCTCGCCGTCTTGCCAGGTCTCGCAGCGCTTGAAATAGGGCAGCACGTCCGCATAGGACCAGCCGCGCGCCCCTTTCTGCGCCCAGCGGTCATAATCGCCGCGATTGCCGCGCGTATAGGCCATCACGTTGATCGACGAGGAGCCGCCCAGCACCTTGCCGCGCATGGCCTCGATGCGGCGGTTGTCGAGGTTCGGCTCGGGCTCGCTGCGATAGCTCCAGTCGAACATGCCGTAGTCGTGCATCTTGCCCATGCCGAGCGGCACGTGGATGAACGGATGGAGATCGCGCCCGCCGGCCTCGAGCAGCAGCACGCTGGCGGAATCCTCGCTCAGCCGATTGGCCAGCACGCAACCGGCGGAGCCACCGCCGACGATGATGTAGTCGTAACCGTTCTTCACGCTCATCCCTCCTACTCTCGCCCCGTCATGAGGTACGCGCCTCTTGGCGCGCCTCGAAGGATGATCGGCCCCCGCCGTTGCCGCTTGCGCTCCGCGCGGCGATAGCCGGGCCGTCGCCCACCGATCTCGGGTTTACCCGAGATCGGACTTTGAGTGCGCAAGTCGGCAACAGCCGACTTGCGATGGCCCGCGAAGACGCGGGCACCTCAGGGTGACGGATCATGAGTGTCGCTTGCATCGCAATCGCGGTCACACGTCGAGCGTGCTCTTGGCGAAAATTTCGTCGAGCCCGACGCGGCGCGCGCAGAGTCCCTGCTCGTGCACGTATTGCGCAATCGTCGCGAGCACCGGATGTGCCGCCTTGAAGCCGTAGGCCAGCGGATCGTTGGCGGTGAGCGTGTGCTTGACGCCGCCGTCGAGCAGGCCCGCCTCGAAATACCAGCGCAGGAACGCGTTGCCGGAGCGCGCGATCTCCTCCTTGGCGGCGACGAAGGCGGAGAACAGATTGAGCGCAATCCAGGGATGGCTCTCGAGCAGCGAGCGCCGCACTACGACCGTGTGATTGATCGGAAAAAGCCCGGTCTTGGCGAAGTAGCGGCGGCCCTCGGCGGCCGGATCGGGGAACAGATATCGGGTCACGCCCGACACATCGACCTTGCTGCGATCGACCAGGTTCCGCTCGGGAAGATAGTGCAGTGCGCCGTCGAGCTCGCCGCGAACGAGCATCTCGCCCATGTCGGTGGTCGGCGCAATCTGGTGCACGCGCACGCCGGCGGGCGCCGTGAAGCCGGTGGCGCCGCCATGGCTCTTGTCGGGATTGCGCTCCATGAACCATTCGATCTCGCGGGCGTGCACGCCGAACTCGTGCTGCAGGACGCCGCGCGCCCAGATCGCCCAGGTCTGCTGATATTCCGGCACGCCGATGCGCTTGCCGCGCAGCTCCGCCGGCGCGGTGATCCCCGAATCGGTGCGCACGATGATGCTGGTGTGGAAGAATTTGCGCATGGTGAAGACCGGGATCGCCACCCAGCGGGTGTCGCCGCGCGCGACCGAGATGATCAGCGACGACATCGACATTTCGGAGACGTCGAACTCGGCGAAACGCAGCTGCCGCCAGAACATCTCGGAGGGGTGGATCATGGTGGGGACGAGCTTTAGTCCCTGGGACGCAATACGTCCTTCGAGCAGCGGACGCGTGCGCTCGTTGTCGGAAAGCGCGATGCTCAGTTCCAGGGCCGCCGTGCTCATGCGGCCGTCCGCTCAGGCTCGCCGCTCATTCTCGAATTCGTAGCCCGGATGGAGCGCAGCGAAATCCGGGATGCGCGCCGCGCGGCGAGGTCGTCCCGCATTCCGCTTCGCTCCATGCGGGCTACATTCCCGCTCCGCCGCAGGATCGGCAGGCTCAAACGGTCGCCGGCACGGTCACGAACACCCGATTGTCGCGGACCTTCACGTCGACCGGACGCAGGCGATATTTCGGATCGCCGCAATGGCGCCCGGTCTCGATGTCGAACTCCCAGCCGTGCCAGGGACAGACGATGTTCTGTTTCTTCGAGAAGCGCAGGCCGCGGCTGGTCTGATCCAGTGCCAGTTCCTCCTCGACGCGCGGAATCACCTTGCCCTGGCAGACCGGACCGCCGTCGTGCGGGCAATGGTTCTCGTAGGCGACCAGGCGGCCGCCTTGCCGGAAGATGCCGAACTCGAACGTGTCGACCCGCAGCACGCGGTAGCCGCCCTCCGCGAACTCGCTCAGCTCGCC